>Ga0315281_10001191_pt1 | contig 38205 bp, 37 predicted proteins | sample YL17G07_0_MG_FD_204540 | JGI IMG/M metagenome (GOLD analysis project Ga0315281, IMG submission 204540) | Sediment microbial communities from Yellowstone Lake, YNP, Wyoming, USA - YL17G07_0 | ecosystem: Environmental > Aquatic > Freshwater > Lake > Sediment | place: USA: Wyoming | collected...
TGACGGAGCGCCTGGAAGAAATCCGCTCCACCAACCCGTCCAAGCTGGCGTTCTTTACCGGGCGTGACCAGATGCAGGCTTTGACCGGACTGTGGGCGCAGCAGTTCGGTACGCCAAACTGGGCGGCCCACGGTGGTTTCTGTTCGGTCAACATGGCTGCGGCAGGGCTGTACTCGATCGGTTTTTCGTTCTGGGAATTCGGCGCGCCGGACTGGGATTACGCCAAGTATTTCATCATGTGGGGCGTGGCGGAAGATCATTCCTCCAACCCCATCAAGATCGGCCTTGAAAAGCTCAAGCGCCACGGCGGCAAGTTCGTCTCGGTCAACCCGGTACGCACCGGTTACTCCGCTATTGCCGACGAGTGGATACCGATTCGGCCCGGCATGGATGGGTTGCTGGCGATGTCCATCGTGCACGTGTTGTTGTCACGCGAGTTGTTCGATTGGGAATTTCTGATCCGTTACACCAACTCTGCCTGGCTCGTGGTGCAGACGCCGGGAAAAATGGGCGATGGTTTGTTCCTGCGTGATGAGAAAAACAATCCGCTGGTGTGGGATCTGGAAAAAGAAATCTTCGTTGACGGCATGCAGGCAGACATCGCGCCTGCGCTGTTCGGCGAGTTCATCGCGCCTGATGGGCGCCCAGTTAAAACCGTGTTCAGTCTGACCGCGGAACGTTATCTGGATGATCGCTACTCACCCGCAAACGTGGCCGAGGAAGTGGGCGTTTCGGCTGAGACCATCGAGCGCATGGCGCTGGAAATGGCGCAGGTGGCGTTCAAGGAAACGGTCGAACTGGATATTGAATGGACCGATTGGCTCGGCCGCAAGCACGACAAGGTGATCGGGCGGCCGGTGGCGATGTATGCCATGCGCGGCATTGCCGCTCATTCCAACGGCTTTCACACCTGCCGGGCGATTCACTTGATCCAGATGATGTTGGGAGCGCTCGACGGCCCCGGCAATTTCCGCGCACGCGCGCCGTATCCGAAGCCGATTCCGCCGCATCAGTTGCCGGAAAACAACATGGACCTGATTTACGCGCCGAACACGGCGCTGTCGCGTCCGCCGCTGGGCTTCCCCACGCGCCCGGAAGATCTGGTGATCGACCGCGATGGCAACCCGCTGCGCATCGACAAGGCCTATTCATGGGAGACGCCGATCGCCTCCCACGGCTTGATGCACATGGTGATCACCAACGCCGCCAACCACGACCCTTACGCCATCGACACGCTGATGCTGTTCATGGCCAACATGGCGTGGAACTCCAGCATGAACACCAAGAGCGTGCAGGACATGCTGCGCGAGAAGGATCCGGAAGAACCCGGCCAATACAAGATTCCGTTCCTGGTGGTGGTGGACGCCTTCCATTCGGAGATGGTGAATTTCGCTGACCTGGTGCTGCCGGACACCACTTATCTGGAGCGCTACGATTCGATCTCGCTGCTGGACCGTCCCATCTCCGAGCCAGACACTGCCGCGGATGCCATTCGTCATCCTATTGTGGCGCTCGACCGGGATGTGCGGCCGTGGCAGGAGGTGCTGGTGGAGCTCGCTTCTCGCCTCAAGTTTCCAGCCTTCACTAAAAAAGACGGCAGCCGTAAATTCACCGGCTACAAGGATTTCATCGTCAATTACGAACGCAGCCCCGGCGTAGGTTTCCTCGCCGGCTGGCGCGGCAAGAACGGCGACAAATTCCTCAAGGGCGAACCCAATCCCAATCAGTGGGAAAAATATATCGAGAACCAGTCGTTCTTCGCCCACCACTGGCCCGACCACATGAAGTACATGCGCTACGCCAACAAGGACTATCTGGCGGTGGCGGCGGAAGCGGGTTTTATCGGCAAGCCCGAGCCCATCATCATGCAGATTTATTCCGAGCCGCTGCAAAAATTCCGCCTTGCCGGCCAAGGACTGTACGACGGTCCGCAGCCCAATAACCAGACCGACCGCGAGCGGCTGGTGAAGTATTTTGACCCCTTGCCGCTGTGGTATGAGCCGCTGGAATCGCAGCGTGTGGATCACGCCGAGTATCCGTTCCATGCCCTGACCCAGCGCCCGATGATGATGTATCACTCGTGGGATTCGCAGAACGTGTGGCTGCGCCAGATTCTGTCGCAGAACTACATGTACATGAACACCGGCCAAGCTGAGCGCATGGGGCTCAAGGACTACGATTGGATCTGGGTCGAATCGCACAACGGCAAGATCCGCTGCCAGATGAAAACCATGGAAGGCTGCCAGGAAAATACCGTCTGGACCTGGAACGCTATTGGCAAGCAGAAGGGCGCTTGGGGCTTGAAGCCGGATGCTTCAGAAGCAACCAAGGGTTTCCTGCTCAACCACCTGATTTCGGAATTGCTGCCGGCGAAGCAGGGCGAGCGCCGTATCACCAACTCCGATCCGGTCACCGGCCAGGCTGCATGGTTTGACCTGCGCGTGAAAATTCGCAAGGCGGGTCCGGGAGAAGCGGGCAGTTGGCCCGAATTCTCCACCATCCGTCCATTGCCGGGCGATAATGGGGAACGGCCAGATGTACTGCGCTACAACACCCGTAGCGAGAAAGGATCGGATTCATGAAACTTGGTTTGGTGATTGATCTCGATGTGTGCGTGGGCTGCCACGCTTGCGCGGTGACGTGCAAGCAGTGGAACGCCTCCGGCACCACCGGCCCGCTGACTGACTATCAGCCTTATGGCGCCGAACCGTCCGGGGTGTGGTTCAACCGCATCCGTCATTATGAGGTGGGCGAGTACCCGCACAACAAGACCATCAACTTCCCCATGTCCTGCATGCACTGCGAGGACGCGGCCTGTGTCACCGTCTGCCCCACCGGCGCTTCCTACAAGCGCGCCGAAGACGGCATCGTGCTGGTGGACCAGGACAAGTGCATGGGCTGCAATTACTGCTCCTGGGCCTGCCCCTACGGCGCCCGCGAACTGGACCGCGAATCCGGCACCATGAAAAAATGCACCCTGTGCGTGGACCGCATCTATGATCAGAATATTCCTGTTGAAGAGCGCCAACCTGCTTGCGTGCTGACCTGTCCTTCTCATGCGCGCATGTTCGGCGACCTGGATGACCCGGATTCGGCGATCAGCACTGCAGTGCGCGAACGGGGCGGTTATGGGCTGATGCCGGAGCTGGGCTACAACCCGACCAACCAGTATCTGCCACCGCGCAAGGCTAGACCTATCCCGACTGAGGGTTTGGGCAAGCCGGGATTGAAAGAGCGGTTGCAGGGGTTGGTGAACCGGGTGGTCAAGCGGTAGATTTTGGATGGGTTCAATTGGACAGGATTAACAGGATTTTTCAGGATTTACAGGATTAAGGCGTGAGGGATTGTTACGGTAAAGTGTGGATGTTTTTTCTTGAACAGATTTTTGTCGGGATAAATTTAGAACGCATTTTTCGAATCTGTAAATCCTGAAAAATCCTGTTAATCCTGTCTGAATTTTAGAAATAGTTTTACGGAGTTTCACAGTGCATCCAGCTTTTAGCGTCATCTTTTTTACCGTGGCATCCGGCGCTGGATTCGGCCTGTTCGCCCTGCTTTACCTGGCGGATGCGCTCAAACTGGGCGGACTGACGAGCAAGCCGTTGGCGGTGACCGGTTTGCTTGCGTTGGTCCTGATTGCGGCAGGGTTGACCTCTTCACTGTTTCATTTGGCCAATCCCAAGAACGCCTGGCGCGCGTTCAATCGTTTCCGCACCTCCTGGCTGTCGCGGGAAGGGGTGTTTGCCGTGGCGTTTTATCCATTCGCTGCAGGTTATCTGGGATTGACCTGGTTCGACATCGAAGGCCTGAATATTGTGCGGTTGGTGTTCGGCGCAGTGGCTACCGTGCTGGCCTGGGTCACCGTGTTCAGCACCGGCATGATCTACGGCTGCCTGAAAACCATCCGGCAATGGAATACCCCGCTGGTGCCGGCAAATTTCCTGGTGCTGGCCCATTTTTCCGGCGCCTTGTTATTGCTGGTGGCGGTGGCTGTCACCGGTTCCGACGTTGGTTTCTATCTCAAGTTGACTGGGCTGTTCCTGGCTTTTTCTGCAGCGCTGAAAGCGATTTATTACTTCTGGATCGCCGAACCCGGTGCGACCTCTACTATCAACACCGCCACCGGATTCACGCGCGCACAAGTGAAGTTGCTTGATGCGGGGCACACTCACGGCACTTTTCTGACCCAGGAGTTCGGCTTTCGGCTGGCCCGGCGTTATGCGGTGGGGCTGAAAGCGTTCGTCTTCATAGGCGCATTTGGCGTGCCCCTGATGGCCCTGCTGGCGGCCTTCGGTGAATTTGATTTGGAGTTGGCCGGGACTACCGCAGTTGTCGCTTTGCTGGGATTGGTGACTGAGCGCTGGCTGTTTTTTGCCGAGGCGCGCCATGTGGTCAACCTCTACCACGGCGCACAGCGCTGTTGATCGATTTGCAATCGCTTTGTGATTTGGTATATTAGCAAGTTATTATCTTCTGTGATGGGGTGTGGGTCGCATGTTCAGTGTTAAGGAAGTCGATGCAGCTGGCCTTCAGGCAATGCAGGCGCAAGGGCGCATCATCTTGATCGATGTGCGGACCGACGCCGAGGTGGCGCGCGGTGTCATCGAGGGCACCCAGCATATGCCACTGCACATGCTACCGCTGCGGGCTGACGAAATAAGTGACGCTATCCCGACGGTGTTCTATTGCCAATCCGGTGCGCGCTCAGGTCAGGCCTGTGCTTTCATGGCGGCCAAGGGCCACGATAATGTGTATAACCTGCAGGGCGGCATCCTCGCCTGGGTACGTTCCGGCGGGAGTGTGGGGACATTGGTTTAGCGAGTACTCGCATTGGCTTGAAATGAGTTGTAATATTGATGTAATACACCTTTAATAAATGATGATTGTTCTTTAGGCTTAAAACCACTAGGAGAAAAACATGGATTACGACAAAGAACTGGATGCGCGTGGATTAAATTGCCCCCTGCCTATCCTGCGTTGCAAGAAGAGCCTGGCTGAATTGACTGGTGGGCAAGTGCTGAAGATCGTCGCAACCGATCCCGGTTCGGTCAAGGATTTCTCGGCGTTCGCCAAGCAGACTGGCAATGAATTGCTGTCCTCCGCTGAAGTCGGCGGCGAATTTGTTTTCTTCATGAAGAAAAAATAAGCCGCGCCTGCTTGGTGCCAGCATCCAAGAGCTGGCATTTGATGGGCGTGTGACCGAGTAACTATTTTCGGTATTGCCGAATGTCTGGAGGTTGAAATGGAGCAGAAAAAACTGGCGATGATCGCCACCAAGGGTACGCTGGATTGGGCTTATCCGCCGTTTATTCTGGCCTCGACGGCAGCGGCATTGGGCTATGAAGTGCAGATATTCTTTACCTTCTACGGCCTGCAATTGGTGCGCAAAGATCTTTCCGGACTCAAAATCAGCCCCTTGGGCAATCCCGGCATGCCCATGAAAATGCCATTCGGTCCGCAGTGGTTCCGCGGTATTAACTGGAACATCCCGAATGCCGTGCAGGCGATCATTCCCGGTTTTGAAACGCTGGCGACTGGTCTGATGAAGCAGACCATCAAGAACAACGGTGTGGCTTCAATCCCGGAATTGCGCGATCTGTGCCAGGAAGCCGAGGTCAAATTCATCGGCTGCCAGATGACCGTAGACCTGTTCGGTTTCGAGCACAGCGATTTCATTGACGGCCTTGAATACGGCGGCGCCGCAACTTTCTTCGAGTTCGCCGGCGAATCCGACATCTGTTTGTACATCTAGCAGGCTGCCTGAATAAGCCCTCTCTGCGAGGGTTGAGTGAGTCCCATCTTCCCTATTAAAGGGCATAGCGCTAACTTACCCTGTTCCTCCCCCCTTCAAGGGGGAGGTTAGGCGGGGGATGGGGTTGGTTTCATGGAATAACCCATCCCCACCCCAGCCCTCCCCTTGAAGGGGAGGGAGAAATGCTCTGGTGTGTTTAGATTAGCGTTTGCGCTCATCAATGGGTGTCGTTCGACAGACCAGATATTGAAGGAGAGAGCACCATGGCAACTGTCCGTAACTGCAAGCTGCCGGATGGTCTGTACTACAACGCAGACTGTAACGTGTGGGCACGCCGTGAAGCGGATGGAACAATCACTGTCGGCATGACTTCCTATGCGTGCGCGCTGTCGGGCGAGATCGTGGCCTACACCCCGAAAAAAGTAGGCAAGGAAGTGGAGCAAAACAAGTCGGTTGCCACAGTTGAATCGGGCAAATGGGTTGGCCCGGCCAAGGCACCTGTCGCGGGCGAGATTATTGAGACGAACGATATGGTCGCGGCCAGGCCAGGCATCATCAATGCCGAACCTTACGGCAACGGCTGGCTGGTGAAATTGAAACCCTCCAACTGGGAGGGTGAATCTGGCGCCTTGGTGACGGGTGACGCAGTGCCTGCGATATTCGAGGCCAAAATGGCGGCTGATGGTTTTGGCGGCTGTTCATAATAGCGCAGGCTTCGAGCATGAGCAGCTGGCTGCAAGTGGCACATCAAGTGGACCCCCTCGACGGGCTTGAACTGGATGTCGCACTGGTCGAACAGCTGCAGCAGCGCTCCGGATTATTTCAGGGCCAGCGTCCGAACAAAATCAATTTCTATACCCCCAGCTTCAAGTCCTACACCACTTCCGAGATTACGAGCTGCGGCAAGAGCGCTTGGCCGGCTGTGTCTATCACCGGGGGTGAGTGCAAACTTCAATGCGACCATTGCAAGGCAAAGGTTCTGGAGCCGATGATCCCCGCGACGACCCCGCAGGCGCTGTGGCGCGTGGTCAACGAGCAGATCGAAAATGGCGCCCAAGGCATGCTGCTGACCGGTGGCTCCAACCACCGCAACGAGGTGGAGTATGACGATTTTTATCCCACGTTACGTCGCATCAAGGGCGTATTCCCTGCCTTCAAGATTGCACTGCATACCGCGTTAGTGGATCAAGACGGCGCACGGCGCATGGAGGATTCCGGTATCGATGCGGCCATGATGGACGTGATCGGTTCTCAGGACACCATCACCCAGGTTTACCATCTGCGCCGTAGCGTGGACGATTTCGAACGCACCCTCGAATATCTGGTGGCGACCAATGTGAAAGTGGTTCCGCACATCGTGATCGGCCTGCACTATGGCCGTTTGCTGGGGGAGTGGAATGCACTGGAGATCATTCGGCGGCATATGCCTGGCGCATTGGTGTTGGTGGTGGCGATGCCGTTTTACGCGCCTGCGGCCCGACCCTTCCTGACCCCGGACAGTGCCGAAGTAGGGCGTTTTTTCATGGATGCGCGTGCAGCGTTGCCGGGTATCCCGTTGCTTCTCGGCTGCGCCCGGCCTGCCGGCCGCGCCAAAATCGAAATCGACAGCTATGCCGTGATGGCCGGATTGAACGGCATCGCCCACCCGGTTGATGGCGCGGTGGAACTGGCCGTTCGTCTGGGGAAAGAGGTGCGGGTCACACCGTCCTGCTGCTCGATTGCAATTGGCGATGAGGTGCTGGCGCTTGAAACCGAAGCCGCTGGATTGCAGGTGGATATCCAGCAAATTATCGCGCAGGAACGAATGCGGCGCAGCAGCCTGGGAAGAATTAAAGTGGTGACGATTTGAGCAGCGTTTTTAAAAATAGACAGGATTAACAGGATTTTTCAGGATTTACAGGAAAAGACCAGAGCGAAAGGGCTGAGGTGTTTTAATCTTGTTAATCCTGAAAAATCCTGTGAATCCTGTCCATTGCCTTAAAATAACTTCATGCAAAAAACCTGGCGCGTAATCGACACCGGCCTCCGCCCTGCGGCGCAGAATATCGCGCTCAATCGCGCCATGCTGGAGGCGCGGCAAGCAGGCGAGATTCCCAATACCCTGCGCTTCCTGCGCTTCAAGCCCTCTGCCCTGCTGGGCTACCACCAGAGCGCCGAGCAGGAGTTGAATGCTGAATACTGCCGCGAGCACGGCATCGACATTCAGCGCCGCATCACCGGCGGTGGGGCGATCTACTTCGACGAAACCCAGATTGGTTGGGAACTCTATCTGCACAAGCACGACTTGGGCACGCCCGACATGCAGCAAATCACGCGCCGAATCTGCGAGGCGGCGGCACGCGGCATCAGTGCGTTGGGGGTGGATGCGCGCTTTCGTCCGCGCAACGACATCGAGGTAGATGGGCGTAAAATTTCAGGAACCGGCGGCGCTTTTGAGGGCGATGCCCTGTTGTACCAGGGTACGTTGCTGGTGCAGTTCGACGTGGTGAAAATGCTGCGAGTGCTGCGCATCCCTGCTGAAAAACTATCCGACAAAGCCATTGCCTCGGCCCGCGAGCGGGTGGCAAATCTGGCCGATCTGCTGGGTCAAGCGCCGCCGCTCGACACAGTCAAAGCAGTACTCATGGGAGCATTTGAGAAAGCGTTCGGCGTGGTGTTCGAGGCGGGTGAACTCACACCCCCAGAACAAGCCCGGTACAGCGAGGCGTTGGCGGAAATCGACCACCCGGACTGGGTTAACCTGTTATCCAAACCTGCTGCTGACATGCCGCTGCTGGAAACGGTGCAGAAATTTCCGGGCGGGTTGCTTCGTGCGCAGGTGGCCTATGACCGAGCGCAGGAGCGCATCAAGCAAGTGTGGTTTACCGGAGATGTGTTCGTGACGCCGAAGCGGCTGATTGCCGATCTGGAAGGCACGCTGCGTGACACCCCAGCGCAGCGACTGGGGCAGATCGTCGAAGATTTTTTCGCTGTGCACGAGGCGGACATGCTTGGACTCACTCCAGCTGATTTCGTAGCTATTCTGCAACAAGCACTATCCCAGCCGGCTGTCGCCCCCATCCCCTCTCTCCTCGTGGGAGAGGGCTAGGGAGAGGGGGCGGTGCATACAACCGTCGACGTACTGGTAATCGGTCTCGGCCCCGCTGGGGGTGCTGCCGCATTAGCCGCCGCGCGCGCCGGGCTCAACGTGCTGGCTGTTGAACGTAAAAAAGAAATCGGCGTGCCGGTGCAGTGCGCGGAATTCATCCCGCTGCCGCTGGGAAAATATGCACGTGGCGATGGCGTGTTTATCCAGCGCATCACTGGCATGCAAAGCATCCTGCCTTCTAGAACGACAATGCATAGCGAGTTCCCCGGTCTCATGGTAGACCGCGCTGCCTTTGATCAGGCGCTTGCTGCTCAGGCGCAGCAAGCTGGTGCCAAGCTTCAACTGAACAGCAGTTTGGCTGCCCTGGATGGTGCTGTTTCACAGGCACTAGTGCAAACGCCGCAAGGCGAACTGGAAGTGGCGTACCGTGTACTGATTGCCGCCGATGGCCCGCATTCGAATGTTGCGCGAGCCTTGGGCTTGCATGCTTTGGAGACGGTCCATACGCGCCAATACACGGTGCCGTTGAACGTGCCTTGTCACGATACCGATATCTGGCTGTCGGACGACTATCCGGGCGGCTACGCTTGGCTCTTCCCCAAAGGAAATCAGGCAAATCTGGGGCTGGGGATGGACAAGCGCTGGGCCGCAGATATCAAACAGCCGCTGGATGCGCTGCACCACCAGTTGATCGAAGCGGGAATGGTCGGGAGCGAGATCATTTCATACACCGGTGGCGCGATTCCTGTGGGCGGCCTGCGGCAGCGATTAACTGTAGGCAACGTACTGTTCACAGGTGATGCAGCCGGACTGACCCATCCCATCACCGGCGCCGGCATTGCGGCAGCAGTGGCGTCGGGTGAGTGTGCTGGGGAGGCCTGCGCTGCGTGGTTGCTGGATGGTAACCGCGATGCCTTGGGGGATTTCGAGGAAGATATCCGTGATCAGTTTGAAGCAACGTTGCTGCGCGCAGTAACTCGGCGGCAATGGCTGAACCTGCATTGGGGAACTGCTGCAGCTAGGCACGATGACGTGCAGCGCAGGGGGTGGATTGCCTTTCCAGAATATTTTGCTGAAGGCCAATAGACAGGATTAACAGGATTTTTCAGGATTGACAGGATGCTGCAATGGATAAGCGCGAATTGACTGAACGGATTATTGGGTGTGCTTACAGGGTTCATCAAACCTTGGGGTCCGGATTTCTGGAGAAGGTCTATGAAAACGCGCTTGCAATCGAGCTGGGCAGGAATAGTTTATCGGTAAATCAGCAGGTGGCATTACCCGTATATTACGAAGGCGAGAAGGTGGGCGAATATTTTGCGGATTTGGTGATCGAGGGGGAAGTCGTCTGTGAATTGAAAGCTTGCGAAACATTGGCGCACGAGCATGAAGTCCAGTTGGTGAACTATCTCGCCGCAACAGGAAAGGATTTTGGTCTACTTATAAATTTCGGAAAAAGCGTAACCGTCAAACGTAAATTCAGAGTCTACAAAAATCCTGTCAATCCTGAAAAATCCTGTTAATCCTGTCCATTGCTCTTATGAACTCACCACAACCAATCAATTTCTACCGCCCCAATTATCATATTAAAACGCCTCAGATGCGTTCGCCAGAGTACGTGCAGATGAGCACGGCGGCGGCGATCACACTGGGGCTGGTGCCGGGCAAGATGCACCGTACTGCTTGTACGCATTGCCTCAATCTGCTGGTCACTTACCCCGAGGGTTGCCGCGCCAACTGTACCTATTGCGGCCTGGCACGCCACCGGGAAGAAGCGCGGGATTACGCCGACCGCAACTTCATTCGCGTCGATTGGCCTACCGCGCGCTACGATGAGGTGATCGCCCGGGTGAAGGCGGGCGGCGACCAGGGCCAATTCCAGCGCATGTGCATTTCCATGATTACCCACCCCAACTCGGATGCCGACACCTTTGTGCTACTCAGGGAATGGGTACAGGCGCTGCCGCATATCCCCGTTTCAATCCTTTCCAACCCCACTACCATGGATAAGGCAGATCTGATCGAACTCAGGCGCTTGGGGGCCGACATCTTTACTGTTGCGCTGGACGCGGTAACGCCGGACATTTTTGAACGTACCCGCGGCAAGGCGGTGGATAGCCCTCATCGGTATGAAAAATACTGGCAGGCGATCGAGTGGGCGGCTGAGATATTTGGGCCGGAAAAGTTTGGTGCGCACCTGATCTGCGGCATGGGTGAAACCGAGCGCGAAATACTGGAGGTGTGCCAGCAGATCAAGGACAGGGGCGGTCACAATCATATGTTTGCCTTCTTCCCTGAGCAGGGGTCGCTGATGGAAGACTGGCCCCCCTGTGATCGGGGCCAGTGGCGTCGCGTGCAGCTGGCCCGTTTCATCATCGACTACGCCGGCGGGAATTTCCGTGATATGGCTTTTGACGACCGGGGCCGGGTAATCGGTTTCGGGTTGCCGGAAGACCGGGTGGCCGAACTCATCAACTCCGGCAAGCCATTCCAGACTTCCGGCTGCCCCGGCAAGGACGACGAAGAAATCTCCGCCTGCAATCGTCCCTACGGCGATTCCAGTCCATCGGATATTTTATCTTTCCCGTTCGCGCTGGAAAGCGAAGATGTGGCAGTTGTCAGGCGCCAGATGGACGGCGAGGAAGTGGGCGCAGGGCTACTGTGTAAATCTGATCAAGTGTGACAATTACGCAACAGTGAAAGGATGGTTTTGTCCTGAAATAAGCTAAATAATTGTGCTATCCCATCTATAGTGTATTATTTGAGTGTGACAAATACGCAACACCATTAACGAGAATAAAAAACGAGGCTGTTCATCTACCCTTTTGTAACTTTAACTGTCGTAGGAGATACCAAATGAAACTGAAAAAATTAATTGGAATTCTGGCCGTTGCAGGTTTGGCCGCCCCGGGAATCGCCTCTGCGACCAACGGTTATTTTGCGCATGGCTACGGCATGAAGGCTAAGGGCATGGGCGGCGCAGCAACAGCGACTGCAAATGATGCTATGGGTGGGGCGAACAACCCGGCTAGTATGGTATGGGTAGGCGACCGGCTCGACGTGGGTGTCGACGTGTTTAGCCCGATTCGTAGTGCAGAGCGTACGGGTTCTAATGGTAATGCAAATAATTTTTCTCAAAAGAGCGACAGTAATTATTTCTTTATTCCCGAGTTCGGTTACAACAAGATGATGAGCAGTGACATGTCGTTGGGTGTCACCGTTTACGGTAACGGTGGGATGAACACGAACTACCCGGGCAATACAACTTCGGTGCTTAATTGTACTGGTGGTGGCTCAGCAGCGAATACTCTAAACGCCCTTTGCGGCACCGGCAAGCTGGGTGTGAATTTGGAACAGTTGATTATTGCACCCGCATGGGCGATGAAAATCAATTCAACCAATTCGATTGGCGTAGCCCCATTGTTTGGTTACCAGAAATTCAGGGCCGAAGGCTTGGGTGCATTTGCTGGACTGTCTGCCGATAGCACCAAACTTTCCAATAACGGTGATGATACTTCCACCGGTTGGGGCATCCGGTTAGGCTGGCAGGGCAAGGTGTCCGATGCCGTTACCCTCGGCGCCAACTACACCAGCAAGATGACCATGAGCAAATTCGACAAATACAAGGGGTTGTTTGCCGAACAGGGTAAATTCGATATTCCGGAAAACTATGGATTGGGCATTGCGTTCAAGGCTAATCCGGAAGTTACCGTGGCACTGGACTATGAGAGGATTAATTACGCAGGTGTTAGATCTGTTTCTAATTCCGGCACAGTGGTGCCAGGCGTAGCTTGTCCAGCTGATCCAGCGTGTATGGGTAACAATGCTGGTGAGGGTTTTGCCTGGAGGTCAATCGACGTCTTCAAGCTTGGTGTCGAGTACAAATATAGCAGCACGATGACCCTTCGCGCTGGCTATAACCACGGTGACAATCCCATTCCTTCTGGCCAGCAAACCTTTAATATTGTTGCACCTGGAGTGGTTGAGGATCATGTTACCTTGGGTATGACTTACGCAGTGAGTCCAGGTTCCGAAGTGACTGTGGCTTATATGCACGCATTCGAGAAATCGGTTTCGGGGGCTACTAACCCGAACTTCGCAGTCGGGGGTGCCGAGAAAATCAAGATGTACCAAGATAGTCTGGGTGTAACTTACGGCATGAAGTTCTAAACCGGGTTACACTGAAAGGTGTAAATTGGTGTCACGAGGGGCTGAAGGCGTTTGCTTTCAGCCCTTTTTGTTCTAGATTGAGGTTGTCCCCCCGGTGTGTAAACTGAGATGGAGGAACACATGAATGCGATGATAAAGATACTTTCCGCAGGGTTGTTGTTGATTGGAAGCCTAGGGACCGCGTATGCGGATGATGAGATATTGAAACCTTTTGTTTTGGGTTCGAAAGGTCCGGGTACGGTCGCGGCGAAGGCAGATGCAACCAAGGTAGCGCTGACCGGAGCAGGCTTCACCGTGGTTGGAACTTACTCCCCTTATGTCGATACCAACATTCTGGTAGTAACCGATGACGAACTGAAGAAGAATGCCGCTGAATCCGAACATGGCGGCTTTGGCGCGATGCAGCGGGTGTCTGTGGTCAAGGCAGGCAACGATGTGCAGGTTTCTTATACCAACCCGGTTTACATGGCCAACGTTTTTCGCATGAAGGGTGACCTGAAAGCGGTGGAATCCAGGTTGGAAAAAGCGCTGGGCAAGGTGGAGGAATTCGGCGCGAGAGGTCTGACCGCCAAGCAACTGCGTAAATACCATTACATGATGGGCATGGAATATTTCGACGAGCCCAGCAAATTGGCCGAGTACGGCAGCCATGATGAGGCGCTGAAAGCGGTGGAAGCAGGGTTGGCTGCTGGCAAGGGCGGTGTGTCCAAGGTCTACCGCATTGATGTGCCGGGCAAGCAGGAATCGGTATTTGGGGTGGGTATGAAAGGTGCGGGCGAGGCCGACAAGTACATGGATGACAAGTACATCATGAGCGAAATCGACTTCAAAGACGTGAAATCCGCCGCGCATCTGCCCTACGAGATGCTGGTCTCCGGCAATAAGGTCTACGCTCTGTATGCGCGTTTCCGCATTGCTACCAGTTTCCCCGATCTGAGCATGATGGGTAGCCATAGCTTCATGAACATCATGAAGTCGCCTGAAGCGATCCGGAAAGCGCTGGTACAGGCAGCGGGTGGCAAGGAGTAACGCTCAACGGATTGTGAGTCGAGAAAAGCCCTGCCATGGCGGGGCTTTTTTTACGTCAGTATATTCTCGATTGTTCATTAGCCAGAAAAGGGCGTCATTCCCGCGCAGGCGGGAATCCAGGTAGTTAAACAATAACCGCGTAGTGGGAGAGTATTGAGGTTTAGTCCGCTTCGCTCACAGTTTGGCAAACTGGATTCCCGCCTGCGCGGGAATGACGGTGCTGATGGAGAATTCGGGGAAAAAGGATGGCCGATCTAGAAATCAAGTTGGGCGCTGCTTATAGCAATGGCGAATTCGGTAATCGCTGGTCGGTACGCCAAGTATTGTCGATTGCTCAGCCGGATAAGGAATCTGCAAAAGAGGTGGTGACTTTTAAAGTGCTGGTTGGCCCCGGCCGGCGCACTGCTCATTCATGCAGCAGAATTGAGTTTGTGAGTTGGGCCAGGCACGAGGTGGTGCGTAACGAGAATGTTTGGGACAGGGTGGAGAAGGGGTAGGGTAGGTAAGGCCGCAGCCTGCGTGGTGCTTGTCTTGTGCAGGCTTTACCGTGGCTCAAACTTTCAAATATTCCTGCTTTTCACCCAGCCAGCGCCGCAAGTGTCGGTCGGCCGTGACAGGGTCGGTTTCCAGAAGCTGTTCCGCTACGGCGCGGGCGGCGTCCAGTAAATCCAGGTCTTGCGCTATGTCGGCGAAACGCAACATGGGCATACCGCTCTGGCGTGCCCCCATGAATTCGCCCGGGCCGCGTAGTTCCAGATCCTGGCGTGCGATTTCGAAACCATCGTTATTTTCGTAGATAATTTTGAGCCGCGCCCGTGCGGTTTCCGAGAGCGGACTTTGGTAGAGCAGAATGCACGCGCTTTGCGCTGATCCGCGTCCGACGCGGCCGCGTAGCTGGTGTAGTTGCGACAGGCCCATGCGTTCGGCGTGTTCAATCACCATCAAGCTGGCATTCGGTACGTCCACGCCGACTTCTATCACAGTGGTGGCGACCAGTAACTGAATCTCTCCCGCCTGGAACGCTGCCATCGCCTGCACTTTTTCCTGGTTGGGCAGTCGGCCATGAACCAGTCCCACTTTGAGTTCGGGGAAAGTGCTGGCCAGCGTCTGGTACGTCTCCAGTGCGGTTTTAAGTTGCAGTGTTTCTGATTCTTCGATCAGCGGACACACCCAATAGGCTTGCGCCCCGCCGAGGCAGGCCTGGCGCGCGCGCGATGACTTCTTCGCGCCGGTTGTCGGACACCAGTTTGGTGACGATGGGAGCCCATTTGAGCGCTTGCGTGAGATTAACGCTTGACATTCAGGCAGGGGGGGGGGGTGTAATGCTGTCGGCACATGCCAATCCATTTGGCATAGGCCATTGTCGTATATCGATCTGTACCGTCGGACATTACAACCGGAGGCTAAATAATGAATATTCCATTCACAAAAAAATGGACAAGAGTGGTTAGTGGGATTGTATTAGCGCTTGCATGTAGCATGAGCCCATTTCTCGCAAAAGACGCTGCTGCATATGGGACACTCAGCCGGGCAGATTGCGGGTTTCTTGGCGTGATGGAAAGCGTTACGTACACGGTTTTTCCATCTGAATTCGGTGATTGGTTGGATACCTGGTCACATGCTTATGTTCGCGACCGCTCAGCCACCTATTGGACGTTTTACAACCAATACCACAGTGGATGGAGCAACATCCGCGCCTATGCTGGTGAATGGTTTGCAACGAATTATAATCAGATTGGATACGTCTATGGATGGCACTACTACGGTACCGGTGGCCCCGCTGTTTTTATAGGAATGACAAGTGCCGGAGATTGCAATATATCCGTGTGGTACTAACTTAAATTCTAGATATTGGAGACTGAAGATGTCCAAAATTCGAATTCGTGGAAAAGCTCTTGTAAGCTGGGTTGTGGTCTTGATGGCTACCTGTATTCCGACCATTAACGCCTTGGCCGAACCTGCGCAATTAACCATTGCGCCTCCAGTGCGTCCTGCTGACCCGCTTGGTATGGCGGGGCGAGCAACAATCGTGTCGATTGATCAGTTGCCAGAACCAATGCAAAGCCAAGCGAAACAACATCTCTCGGAAATGAAGCAAAAGGGATACTACGCTGCCCCAGATGGCCCACTGGATAACTATACGATCAGTAGTATCGCTTCACATCTTCGGCCCATGGATGAGGTGAAGGGCAAGCTCGCGTTTCCGGCTGCGAAACTGGAAGGGAGTCCATTCGATCAATTTACTTTCCACGGCGTGGTGCCAGACGGTGGAGGCATGGATAAGGAAGTGACTGGTATTTCACGGATTTTTTCTGCGCCAAACGGAGCAATTATAAGATTGTATGAATTTGACTACACGACTCCGGATCGCGGTGTTCAGATGGTTCAGGAGTTTCTTAACGAAAGCGTAAATGGCCATCCGGCATCGTTGACCGTCCAAAAAACCAGTCGTGGCAACGCCATAACTATCCTCGTGTGGATCACAAACAACAAGTACTACCACCTGGAAATGACTGGGCATGTGAGAGGTAAAGGGCTAACGAACAAGCTTGTGGAACTAGCCAGTTCATTTCCCGAGTAGCGCCATTGCGCCATTGGGGACGGAGCCCGGTTTTCGCGTCGCACGGGAAACGAGAAAATATATCGGGCGTCGTCCCTGGGTACCATGAAGATATCCCTTTCACCTTCCGCGTCGCGCACATTACCCACGTAAATTCGGTAACGGCGCCCCGGCGTTAAACCTTCAAAAACTCCTGTTTTTCGCTCAGCCAGCGCCGTAAGTGCCGGTCGGCTGTGTCTGGATCGGTTTCCAATAATTGCTCTGCTGCGGCGCGGGCGGCGTCCAGCAAATCCAAGTCTTGGGCAATATCAGCAAAACGCAACATGGGCATGCCGCTCTGGCGCGCCCCCATGAATTCACCGGGGCCACGCAGCTCCAAGTCCTGGCGTGCGATTTCGAAGCCATCGTTATTTTCGTAAATGATTTTTAGCCGTGCCCGTGCGGTTTCCGAGAGCGGGCTTTGGTAGAGCAGGATGCATGTGCTCTGTGCCGCGCCGCGCCCGACGCGACCGCGTAGCTGGTGTAGTTGCGATAAGCCCATGCGCTCGGCATGTTCGATCACCATCAGGCTGGCGTTGGGCACGTCCACGCCCACTTCGATCACTGTGGTGGCCACCAGCAACTGAATCTCCCCGGCCTGGAACGCCGCCATTGCCTGCGCTTTTTCCTGGTTGGGCAGGCGGCCATGAACGAGTCCCACCTTGAGTTCCGGGAAAGTGCTGGCCAGCGTCTGGTAGGTTTCCATCGCGGTTTTCAACTGCAAGGTTTCCGACTCCTCAATCAGGGGGCATACCCAATAGGCTTGCGCCCCGCCGAGGCAGGCCTGGCGCACGCGCGCGATGACTTCTTCGCGCCGGTTGTCGGACACCAGTTTGGTGACAATGGGGGTGCGTCCGGGCGGAAGCTCGTCGATCACCGATACGTCCAGATCGGCGTAGTAGCTCATGGACAACGTGCGCGGGATAGGGGTGGCGCTCATCATTAACTGGTGCGGCTGCTGCAGTGCTTTTTGGCGCAGTGCAAGGCGCTGTTGCACGCCGAAGCGGTGTTGTTCGTCAACGATGGCCAGCCCTAGTTTGTGGAATGTTACTTGATCCTGAAACAGGGCATGGGTGCCGATGGCGATGTGCGCGACGCCGCTGGCGAATTTTTCCAAGGCCATTTTTTTCTCTTTCTTGCTCAAGCTGGCAGTCAGCCACACTACTTCCACTCCAAGCGGCACCAGCCAGGCGGAGAGTTTGCGGAAATGCTGTTCGGCTAGAATTTCAGTCGGCGCCATCAGTGCTGCCTGATAGCCGTTATCGATTGCCTGCAAGGCGGCGAGTGCTGCGACTACCGTCTTGCCGCTGCCCACATCGCCTTGCAGCAGGCGCTGCATGGGATGGCTGCGACCCAGGTCGCGGCTGATTTCCGCCACGACTTTCTGCTGCGCCCGGGTCAGGCCGAACGGCAGCGCTGCCAACAATGCTCGTGTGTGTTGATGCCGGTCAGACAGTGGCGGCGCATCCTGGCTGCGACGCTGGTTGTGATGTAGTCGCATGGAGAGTTGTTGCGCCAGCAGTTCGTCGAATTTAACGCGGCGCCAGGCTGGGTGGGTGCGCTCCAGCAGTTGCGTGGGCGAAGCATCGGGCGGTGGGCGGTGCAGGTAAGTGATACTCGCACCAAAGCCGGACAGGCCAAGCGGGTGCAGCACCGATTCAGGCAGGGTATCGATCAGGTCACCTTCATCCAGGGCTTTACCGATCAATTTGCGCAGGGTGTTTTGCGGCAGACCGGCGGTAGTGGGGTAGACCGGTGTGAGGCTTTCTGCCAGCGGTGTGGCGTCACGCACGATCTTGTATTTCGGGTGCACCATCTCCGGGCCGAAGAAACCGAAGCGCACCTCACCCAACACGCGTACTCGTGTACCCGAGGACAAGGCTTGTACCTGACTTGGATAAAAGTTCAGGAAGCGCAAGGTGAGTGCACCGCTGGCGTCTTCCACCTGGCAGACCAGTGTCCTTTTGGGCCGGTATTGCACTTTGGATTCGCTGACGGTGCCTTCTATCAGCACAGTCTGGCCGACGGGCGCGTGCTTGATCGGGTAGAGGTGAGTTTCGTCCTCATAACGCAACGGCAGGTGCAGCAGCAGGTCGAAGCGGTTGCGCAGGCCGAGTTTGGTGAGTTTTTCCAGCGTGGCTTTGCCGATACCCGCGAGCGGGGCGGTGGCTTCCGGTTCGGTCACGCTTACGCCAGGTACAGGACGCCGTCGGCCTCTACCAACGCGCCCCGTGGCAGGGCAGACACGCCCACCGCAGCGCGCGCGGGGTAGGGCTGGCTGAAATAGCCAGCCATGATTTCGTTGACCAGCGGGAAATGGCTCAAGTCGGTGAGGAAAATGTTAAGTTTAACCACGTCTGCCAAGCTTCCGCCGGCAGCTGTGGCGACTGCGCCCAGGTTCTGAAACACGCGATGGATCTGCGCTTCAATGCCTTCCACCATTTGCATGGTGGCTGGGTCCAAGCCGATCTGACCGGACAGGTAGACGGTCTGGCCGACCTGCACTGCCTGGGAATAGGTACCGATGGCTGCGGGTGCAGCGGTGGTCTGGATGATTTGTCTGCTCATGAAATACCCCTGAAAATGAAATTTTTATTGATCCGGCACTGTGCAGTTTTCGTCATTCCCGCGTAGGCGGGAATCCAGTGGTTTTACTAGGCTCCCGCCTACGCGGGAGCGACGGAGCTTTTCATCGGGCCGTATTGCTAGTGCTGTAATCCTTTCACCCGCGTAATCCGCACCACTTCCGGAATCTTGCGCAAGCCGCGCATGACGCGCGCCAGGTGCATGCGGTTTTCTACTTGCAGCGTGAAGTGCATGGTGGTGTAGCTGCTGCCGTCTTCTTCTTCCATGCCGACGTTATCGATGTTGGAACCCTCTTCGGCGATTTCTGCTGCGACCTTGGCCAGCACGCCGCGTTGATTGGCGACGACCAGCTTGATGCCGACATCGAACATTTTCCGGGTGTCCGGATCCCATTCCACGTCCAGCCATTTTTCCGGATCGCTGCGGTAGTGGGCGATGGAGGGGCAGTCGTGGGTGTGAATCAACAGGCCCTGACCTTTTTTGATCAGGCCGATAATCGGGTCGCCCGGAATAGGACGGCAGCACTTGGCGAACTGCACCGCCATGCCTTCGGAACCGCGAATGGTGATGGGGCTGAGCAAGGCGCGCTCGTGCGGGTGAGATTCATCGGTGGCCAGCAGCTGGCGCGCAACGACCAGCGCGAGGCGGGTGCCGAGGCCGATGTCGGCCAGTACTTCCTGTTTTGATTTTGCACCGTGCTCGCGCAACAGCTTGTCCCAGTAAATATGGCTGATTTCTGTCGGATCCGCGTTCAAGCTGTGCAGAGTTTGGTCCAGCAGTTGTTCGCCCAAGGCGGCCGATTCAGCGAAATGCAGGGTTTTCAGGAAATGCCGAATGTGCGAACGGGCCTTGCCGGTGGCGACAAAATTGATCCAGGTAGGGCTGGGTTTGGCATGGGGTGCGGTGATGATCTCCACTTGGTCGCCATTGTGCAACTCCGTCCTGAGCGGGAGTACTTCGTGGTTGATTTTTACCGCCACGCAATGGTTGCCAACATCGGTATGCACGGCGTAAGCAAAATCGACAGCGGTGGCGCGCCGGGGCAGGGCCATGATCTTGCCCTTGGGGGTGAACACGTACACCTCGTCCGGGAACAGATCGACCTTGATGTGTTCCAGGAACTCCACCGAATCGCCGCTCTCGGACTGAATTTCCAGCAGTGACTGCAGCCACTTGTGGGTCTTGTGCTGCATCTCGTTGATGGCGGCATCGCTGCTCTTGTACAACCAGTGCGAGGCCACTCCGGCCTCGGCGATTTTGTGCATATCGGTGGTGCGGATCTGAATCTCGAGCGGGGTGCCAAAAGGACCGAACAGGGTGGAGTGTAAAGACTGGTAGCCATTGGCCTTGGCGATGGCGATGTAGTCCTTGAACTTGCCGGGGATTGGTTTGTACAACCCATGCAAAACGCCCAGAGCGTAGTAGCAGGCAGGGACGTCCTTGACGATGACGCGGAAACCGTAAATGTCGAACACCTCTGAAAATGCCAGGGACTTGCCCTGCATTTTCCGGTAAATGCTGTAAAGGTGCTTCTCGCGCCCGCTGACGGTGGCCTCGGTGCCGGCCTCCTTGAGCCGATGCTTGATCGCTTCCAGCACCTTGCCCACCACCTCGCGCCGGTTGCCGCGGGCAACTTTGACCGCCTTCGCCAGCACGGAATAGCGGTGAGGATAACGGTAGCGGAAGCCCAGGTCTTCCAGTTCGGTAAACACGGTGTTCAGGCCGAGCCGGTTGGCGATAGGCGCGTAAATTTCCAGCGTCTCGCGCGCGATGCGCTCGCGCTTCTCCGGTTGCATCGCCTCCATGGTGCGCATGTTGTGCAGCCGGTCGGCCAGCTTGATCAGGATGACCCGTACGTCGCGCGCCATTGCCAACAGCATTTTGCGGAAATTTTCTGCCTGGGCGTGAACCTCGGTCTGGAACTCGATCTTGTCGAGCTTGGAAACCCCATCCACCAATTCGGCCACTTGCTTGCCGAATTTTTCGCCGATTTCCTTCTTGGTGGTGGGAGTATCCTCGACGACGTCGTGCAGCAATGCCGCCATCAGCGCCGGGGCATCCAGATGCCAGTCGGCCAGGATGAGGGTGACTGCCAGGGGATGCGAGATGTAGGGCTCGCCGCTTTTGCGAAACTGCCCGGAATGGGCTGCCTCGCTGAACTTGAATGCCGCCTCGACCTGAGCAACATCTTCAGGCTTGAGGTAGCTGCCGAGCTGTCTGGTTAGCTGTTCAAGTTCCGGCATGGGTGGGGTGGGTCAGCAGCCCGATACCGCGTAAACGGTCAGGCGCGGCCCTTGTTAAGTATCTCCAGGCCGAATTTACCTTGCGCCATTTCGCGCAGTGCGATCACGGCTGGCTTATCCCGGCTTGGTTCCACCATCGGCGTGGAACCAGTAGCGATCTGGCGAGCGCGGTAGGTTGCAGCCAAGGTCAGTTCAAAACGGTTGGGAATGGATTTCATGCAGTCGTCTACGGTGATACGTGCCATTGCAACTCCTAATGGAAATGGTTTTAATCAATATTGCGGTAACAGTTTAGTCTTGCTTCAGCTTCGCCAGAAAGTCGCCATGGCGGGCTAACTGTTTTTCGATCTTGAGGCGTTCTGCACGGAAAATCGCGCGCAGATCCTGCAATGCGACATCGAATTGATCGTTGATGATAGCATATTCGAACTCGCCGACGTGGCTGATGTCCTCCTGCGCGGCCTTGAGCCGACGCTGAATGATCTCCTCGCTGTCCTGGCCGCGGTTGCGCAGCCGCTGATCCAGTGCCTCCAGCGAAGGCGGTAGAATGAATACGCCGATCGCCGTGGGGAAAATCTTGCGTACCTGCCACGCTCCCTGCCAGTCGATTTCCAGCAGGATATCCTTGCCCGATTGCATCACCTGGTTGATCCATACTTGCGAGGTTCCGTAGTAATTGCCGTAAACCTCAGCGCTTTCCAGAAATTCTCCGCGTTCCAGTATTTGCTGGAACTGCTCCCGGGACACAAAGTGGTAATCCTTGCCGTCCACCTCGCCCGGACGCATGGCACGGGTAGTGTAGGAAACGGAAAGTTGCACGTTCTCGTCGGCAGCTAATAGCCCGCGCACCATGCTGGTTTTTCCTGCGCCCGAGGGGGCAGTGACGATAAATAGATTGCCTGGATTCATGATTTCCTTGCCCCAAAAGCGCTCGACAGGATCTGAAAAAATCGGAAATTAAACTTTAACCAGTATGATAATACAGTCTCAGCCTCACTTGCTGCTAGCCCCGATACTAACCCTTGGGAATCCGCTATTGCCAACCTATCCCACATGCTAATATATGTCCGAATTCAAGGTGGCAAGGGGCGGTGAATGCGATTTAGAGGTTTGGTGCTGGCACTCTCTTTGGTTGTGCAGGGATGGGTGATGTCGCCCCTTTGGGCGGATGATGGCGCGATGGGTAGTTCAGGCGGCCAGCAAATGCCAGTAGGGATTCCGCTCGTGGCGTCACCGAGCATCGGCAGCGTGATACCTTACCCGCCTCTACCAGTTTGGTCGGACACCGCTTCCCGTAAAGCTAAAGGCAGCGATCCCGCAGCGGATTTGCAATTCTACGATCCAACGCAATTCATCAAGACGGAATTCCAGGAGTTTTTAAGCGCTTCATTAGGGCGTGATCTGCCCATGTTTGGTTACAACCTTTTCGGGGGCGTGCCGAGCACTTATGCACCAGCCGATAATGTTCCGGTTACTTCCGACTATGTGCTGGGGCCAGGGGATGAAATTATTTTAACCGCCTGGGGGCAGGTTGACGTCAATTTCCGCGGCGTTGTGGATCGTACCGGTAGCCTGTTTATTCCGAAGGTCGGCAGTGTCAATGTGGCGGGCATAAAATACCAGAACCTGGATGGTGAATTGCGTAACGCGATCGGGCGCGTATTCCGCAATTTCAATATGACTGTCAGCATGGGACGGTTGCGCTCGATTCAGATCTTCGTAGTGGGGCAGGCGCGTCGCCCCGGCGCTTATACCCTTAGTTCCTTGAGTACGCTGGTGAATGCTTTATTCGCGACGGGGGGGCCGGCTCTTGGCGGTTCCATGCGCAATATCCAGCTGAAACGGGGTGGCAAAGTTGTCACCGAGTTTGATATGTACGATCTGCTGCTCAAGGGAGACAAGTCGAAAGACGTGCCTCTTTTGCCTGGGGACGTCATATTTGTTCCACCGGTCAGCCAGTTGGTGGCGGTAGCGGGGAGCGTGAATGTGCCCGCCATATATGAAATAAAGGGTAAGGCAGATCTGGCTGGGGTGATTGCCCTGGCAGGAGGGTTGGCCACCACTGCGGAGGGCAAGAAAGTACTGGTGGAACGGATCGACAACCGGAAAAGCCGCTCCGTGGATGAATTCCTGCTTGACCAGGCAGGACTGGAGCGCAATATCAAGGATGGCGACTTGATCACCGTCGCATCCATCTCGCCCAGGTTCGAGAACACTGTGACGCTGCGTGGCAATGTTGCGTACCCTTTTCGATATCCTTGGCATGCCGGTATGCGGGTGCGGGATCTGGTTCCGGAAAAAGAGACGCTGATGACCAACGATTATTGGGTCAATAAAAACATGACGACGCGGCTTGATATCGTTAGCCAGGAAAAATCGGGTAACCAGGATAGGTTCGGTACCCAGAGTAAGTCGGGTAATCAGGACAGAGTGGGTAATCTGGATAGGTTCGGTACCCAGAGTAAGTCGGGTAATCAGGACAGATTGGATATCCTGGATAGGTCCGGTACCCAGGGCAGGTCGGGTAGTCAGGACAGATTGGGTGGCCTGGATAGGTCCGGTACCCAGGGTAAATCGGGTAACCTGGATAGATCGGGTGATCAGGAGAAATCGGATGGCCAGGATAGGCTGCGTGTAGATGTGAAACGTAATCTATCCGAAATCAACTGGGATTATGCGGTAGTCGAGCGGTTGAATCCTCATGATCTGACCACGACCCTGATTCCGTTCAACCTGGGCAAGGCCATTCTTGAGAATGATCCGATCAATAACATCCAGCTTGAGGCGGGGGATGTGGTGACGGTTTTTTCCAAAGACGATATTCAGGTGCCGGTGGCCATGCAGACGAAATATATTCGTTTGGAAGGCGAGGTCCAGCATGCGGGCCTCTATAAAGCCGAAGCCGGCGAGACGTTGCGTAAGTTGCTGGTTAGAGTCGGCGGGTTGACGCCAAACGCTTACCTCTATGGCGCTGAGTTCACCCGTGAATCCACCCGGGAAGTACAGCAAAAAAAAATGGACGAAGCGCTTGACCGGATGGCGCGGGACTTCGAGCGTAGTTCGACTTCCAAGTCGCAAAATCTGTTGGCACCGGAGGATGCATCCGCACTCAAGTCCAGTGCGGACAGCCAGCATGAATTGATCAATCGGCTGCGGCAAGTCAAAGCGACCGGCCGGATCGTGCTGGAAATCCAGCCAGATAGTAATCAACTAAAAGAAGTGCCGGATCTGGCGCTGGAAGACGGGGATCGATTTTTTGTGCCACCAGCGCCCTCCACTGTGAGCGTCATCGGCTCTGTCTACAATGAGAACGCATTCATCTATAAACCCGCTAAAAGATTGGGTGATTATCTGAATCAGGCGGGTGGTGTGAACCGGCATGGCGACAAGAGCAGCGTCTATGTGGTGCGGGCGGATGGCACAATCTTCAGCAAGCGCCAGTCGGGCTGGTTGTTGGGCGATTTTGAAGGTGAGCGCATGATGCCCGGCGACACTATCGTGGTGCCTGAAGAGACCGACAAAACAACCCTGATGAAAGATATCAAGGATTGGACGCAGATACTTTACCAATTTGGCCTTGGGGCGGCGGCGTTCAAAATATTGAGGTAATACGATAGCGATAGTTCGAACTTGGCAAACTCTCCGGGATGCGCATGCGCCTGTCTTTTTTGGTTCGGGTTGTGCGCCATAGAGTGGAAAAAATCACAGAAGTTGTGATAAGGTGATACTTGGTATCACAAGAGGGGGCTCAATATGACTGTCACTGTAATTCGCCCAACGACCATCAAAATCGACCATGACACCAAGGAACGTGTAAAGCACCTCGCCAGCGTTCGCCATCGCTCCGCGCACTGGATGATTCTCGAAGCCATCCGCCAGTACGTTGAAAGAGAGGAGAAGCGCGAACAATTCCGCCAGGACGCTGTTTTGGCATGGAACAATTACCAGAAAACTGGCCTGCATGTCACTGCAACCGAAGCTGATGCCTGGCTTGCCAAGCTCGAAGCGGGGCAAGATGTAGAACCGCCTGAATGCCACAGTTGATTTGGTCACCACCGGCGTTGCTAGATGTGCAACGCGTCTACCGTTTTCTTGCCGAGAAAAATATAGACGCAGCTAAGCGGGCCGTGAAAGCTATCCGTGAAGGGACGAAGCCGATAACGCAGCATCCAGAGATCGGCCGCCCCGCGGAAGAAATGGAACATGAATACAGGGAATGGCTGATTGAATTTGGAGATGGCGGGTACATTATTTTGTACCGCTATGATGGAAAAACGGCTGTGATCCTGGCTGTACGCCACCAGAAGGAAGCTGGATTCTGAATCCCGTGGGTTGTTAAAGAGTTGTGAATATATTATTTTCCCTGAGGCTGACCCAATTGTGCACTTGTTGTTTCGAAATTCCGAGGCCTCAAAGACCATGCGCCTGACTGATCAGCAAGTCCAAATTATTCGCCAACTTGCGCAACAAGTGGCGGGGAGCCAGGCGCGCGTGCGAGTTTTTGGCTCCAGGCTTGATGACACTGCACGTGGGGGAGATCTTGACCTCATGCTTGAATTGCCGGAGCCAGTGGACAAACCCGCACTCATGGCGGCGCAGTTGTCCGTTAAAGTGTCACGCGCCATGCATGGCCGCAAAGTGGATGTGTTGCTCAGCGCCCCCAACCTCCTGCGCCTGCCCATCCATGATATTGCATTCAAGGAAGGTCAATTGCTATGACGATCGATTCCAAGATTGCTGTGCGAGATAGCAAGCTCGAAGAGGATATCCTTTCCGCCATCAGCATCCAGCCGGATGTCGAGTTGGTGATCCTGTTCGGCTCGCTGGCGACTGGCGGCGCTCGTGCAGAAAGCGACCTGGATCTGGCGATAGATGCGGGGCACCTTCTTACAGCCAGCGAAAAAATGGCGCTGATTGCTGAATTGGCCGCCAGGACCGGCCGGCCGGTTGACCTGGTGGATGTGCGCGCCATCGGCGAGCCTCTGTTGGGGCAGATACTTGCGCATGGCAAAAGACTCCTCGGCAGCGATACACGCTACGCCAACCTGATCCGCCGGCATCTTTTCGACCAGGCGGATTTCTTGCCCTACCGTAATCGAATCCTCGCGGAAAGGAGGCAAACATGGATCGGGAAGTGATCGAGCAAAAACTCGAATCCCTGCGCCGCTGTCTTCGGCGCGTCGCTGACAAGTGTCCGCCCGACCCGGAAACACTGGGGCGAGACCCCGACCTTCAGGATATTATCGCGCTTAACCTCACTCGAGCCGTTCAATTGTGCGTGGACATTGGCGCTCACCTTATTGCCGGCAAGGAGGTTCCGCCACCCGCTACAATGGGTCAAACCTTTGATACCCTGGTTCAAGTGGGTGTCATCCATGAGGCTCTGGCGATACGGCTGAAGAAAGCGGTCGGATTTCGCAATATTGCCGTGCACAACTATGAAGCCATCGACTGGGCGATTGTCCACTCGATTGCCCGACATAACCTTGATGATTTTGCCGAATTCGCTAAAAATGTGGCATCTGGATTGACAGTATGAATATGCTTATTTACCCGACGCAATGAAGTTAAAATTTTCGTCATTCCCGCGTAGGCGGGAATCCGGTTGTTTGACCAGGCACTGGCAACGTGGGAGCGACAGACTATCCCCTCCATCGTGCCTGATTGATAACATCTCCCCGGCTAACTAATCCAAATCACGATGACCGAACAGCAATCTACCAACAGCGAACCAACCCGTGCGAACAGCGAAGACGAAATCAGCTTGCTAGATCTGCTCATCGTTCTCGCCAAAAACAAAAAAATGATTCTGGGCATGACTATCGGAGCGGCGATTATTGCAGCCGCGTATAGCATGACGCTGCCTAATATCTACACGGGTACCACCAAAATCCTTCCACCACAGCAAGGCATGTCTGGCACCTCGGTCATTATGGATAAGTTGGGATCGCTGTCTGGTGCCGTCGGTCCGGCCAGTGGACTTATGGGTTTCAAAAACCCAAACGAAATGTATGTGGGGATGCTCAAAAGCCGAACCGTGGCAGATAACATCATTTCGCGCTTCAAGCTTAAGGAGCTATATCAGAAAAGTTTTCTTGATGATATCCGCGTAGAACTCCAGGGCAACGTCAATATTGCTGCCGGAAAAGATGGAATCATCTCCATTGAGGTGGATGACAAAGATCCCAAGCGTGCAGCAGAAATAGCCAATGCGTACGTCGATGAACTCTACAAGATGAACCAGATCATGGCTGTGACCGAGGGCTCCAAACGACGTCTATTCTTTGAGAAACAATTAAAACTGGCCAAAGAAGAGCTGGTTGCTGCTGAAATTGCAATGAAGAAGACTCAGGAACAATCGGGGATCATCAAGCTGGATGATCAGGCAGAGTCCATTATCAGAGCAGTGGCAGAATTGAGGGCCCAGATTGCCGCCAAGGAAGTGCAACTCGGCGCCATACGTACCTTCGCCACCGAACAGAACCCTGATTACATCCTGACACAAACAGAGCTCAGAGGGCTACGAGCGCAGCTCGGTGCCATGGAAAAGGCACAGGGCCCTCGGAGCGGGGATGTGCTGGTGTCAACTGGAAGATTGCCGGAAGCAGGCCTGGAATACATACGCAAACTTCGGGATGTGAAGTACAGTGAAACGGTCTACGAATTGCTCGCCAAGCAATATGAATTGGCGAAAATTGATGAGGCAAAAGATACATCAATGATTCAAGTGCTGGATAAGGCGGTAGTGCCTGAAAGGAAATCCAAGCCCAAGCGCTCGATAATGGTTATTCTGGCTGCACTGGCGGGCTTGTTTGGATCAGTGCTTTGGGCTTTTGTTCGCGAAGCCATGGAAAAAGCTAAAACCAACCCGGAAAGTGCGGGGAAGATGGAGATTTTTCGGCGAGTGCTTAAAGGGTAGTTTGCAAACTTCACTTAAGAGGCATCGCTATAATCGCGCAGTCGGCGACCGCACCACCTTGAACCAACGCTACAAGCAAATTCATCTCAACCGGCTACTTCACTATCTGCAGCCACAGGGTGGTAAAGGTATGTATCCCGATTTCCATGCGAAGGGTGTGCGCCAGCACATGGAAGACCTTGCTAAGGTACCCACTGTCCGGTTATCAGCTTACCTATTGAATCGGGGGGGATTGAAAACTTTCTTGGCCAGACGGGTGGTTTCTGTCAAAGCAAGCCACAGCGCGATAGCTTTCTTATGCTACGCCTAAAACGACTGTATTCACGATGGGAAAGCTGGTGCGGTGCGACTGTGAACCGAAGCATATTTGGTGCCGCAGTGGCAGTGGGTTTGTTAACGCTATTGGTCAGAGTGGTCTCTGTAGTGAAAGAGATAATAGTCGCAAGAGCATTTGGCGTTGGTGATTCACTTGATGCCTTTCTAATGGCCTTCGTTGCTCCCTCTTTCATTATTGGTGTTTTTGCTGGTTCGTTCTATTCTGCATTTATTCCTGTCTTGGTTGGTGTCAGAGAAAAGAGTGGTCATTTCGCTGCGAAACAGTTGTTTTCGAGTGTCGCGTTTATGGCAATGGTGATTCTCAGTGTCACTACTGGTGCGCTTTCTTTGTCTGACGAATGGCTAATAATGAGATTCGCATCAGGTTTTGATCCTTCGAAACTTGCGAAAACAATTAGCTTATGTAATCAGATGCTGCCATTGATTCTGATTAGTGGCATGTCACTTTTTGGTGGTGCGGTGCTGAACGCCCAGAAAAAATTCGCACTGATAGCGGCGGCACCCGTAGTGACTCCAATCGCATTAATATTGTTACTAGGATTTTTTCAGGAAATTGGCGTAACTCCACAGCTTTTGGTTACAGGGACGCTAATTGGCGCATTTATTGAACTTTGCATTGTCCTCTGGGGGCTGCATAAAACAGGTTATTTATGTCTGCCAATCTGGCGTGGTTTTGATGCGAACAGCAGGAAGGTGGCTAGCCAATATATGCCCATGATTGGCGGGGCATTTCTGATGAGTGGCACCGTGGTAGTGGATCAGGTGATGGCGGCTTGGCTGGCGCCCGGGAGTGTGTCGGCTTTGAGTTATGCCACCAAAGTGCCCGCATTAATTACAGGATTGGGCGCGACGACTATAGGTACGGTGGTGTTGCCTTATCTGTCGCAACAAATTGCAGAGCAAAACTATAGTGCATTGAAACGCACGCTGGTTACCTATTCCAAGTTAATTATTGTCATTTCTGTTTCGTTGACATTGCTGGGGCTGTACGTGTCTGAAAAGTTGGTTGAGATATTGTTTGAGAGAGGTGCCTTTGTTCGGGCTGATACCGTTCTTGTAGGCGAGATAATGCGATATTCCTTATTGCAGGTACCGTTTTATATATTGGGGACATTATTTGCCAGATTCGTATCTGTAATGAGCGGAAATAGTTTTCTGCTATATGTGGCGATCCTTAATTTATTTTTAAATGTGGTTATGAATGTTGCACTAATGCAGATGATGGGAGTGGCGGGGATCGCCTTGTCTACCGCTATTGTTTATTGTGTATCCACAGCGCTTTTGGGCTGGATTGTAGTGAGTACAATAAATAGAGAAAATGGGCAAGGGGTAATCAAAATGTGATTTTCTCGTCGAATTCTGCGTATCTGAACAGAAGTTGGTAAAGGGTTTTAGTGAGAACAATGAACATATTCAATGCAGCAAAGACATTGGCTAAATGGATGAGTGGCGATGATGAGGCTCGTTATTATGTTGCGGAACGTGTGGCAAATTTGATTTATCCAAAGCTACATGTTGGTGATCGAACAAAAATCTGGAGGGAAGACGAAGAGTTTCTTAAGTGGTACGAGAGAATTGACTGTTCGAACAATTATCGATCACTTGAAAGGAAATATACTGTTCGTGAATTGTTAAAACTGGTAGAGGGAATATCGGGTGATACGGTGGAGTGCGGCGCATATAAAGGCGCTACGTCGTATTTGATTTGCCAGCACGCAGAGATTTTCAGTAAAACACATTGCCTGTTTGATTCGTTTGAAGGGTTAAGCATACCTGGGGTCAATGATGGTGCATATTGGAAGGAAGGCGATTTAACTACTTCAGAAATTTCTTGCCGAGAAACTTTACACTCATTTGCGAATGTTGCTTATTACAAAGGTTGGATTCCAGAAAAATTCCATGAGGTCGCCAATAGAAAATTTTCTTTTTTGCATATCGATGTCGATTTATATCAGCCGACATTGGATAGCTTAATATTTTTTTACCCGAAGATGTCATCCGGCGCGATCATTGTGTGTGACGACTACGGGTTCTTAACCTGTTCAGGGGCTACACTCGCTATGGATGAGTATTTTAGTGGCAAGGAGAAGGTGTTGTCATTGACAACCGGCCAGGGGGTCGTGATCAAGCGATGAACAACATCAATCAAGAGAAGATTTGGGATCATTTTCAGAACAGTGAACTGAATGTCTTTGCTGGCGCACATCCTCGACTTACTTCACTTGTTAATCAGGTACCCGGCGGTGCATGTATGTTGAACGTGGGTGTAGGGGATGGCTTTCTTGAAACCCAAGCCTTGCTTCGTGGTGTTGAAGTATATGCTCTCGATCCATCGGAAGATGCGATTAAGAAGTTGGCAGAAAGTATAGGCGACCCAGATGGTGAGCATTTCAAAGCTGGCTTTGCCGAGGCTATTCCATTTGCCAAAGACTTTTTTGATGTAGTAGTAATGTCTGAAGTATTAGAACATCTAGGGGATGAGTCTTTGTCTCAAGCACTTCAGGAAGTGCATAGAGTTTTAAAGCCCGGTGGAAAATTTATAGGGACAGTTCCAGCAGAAGAGGATCTATCCGCATACTTGGTCGTTTGCCCTTGCTGTGAAGCAAAATTTCATCGATGGGGGCATCAACAAAGCTTTACTAGGGAGCGTTTCGCGAATCTTTTAGCAATGAATTTTGAAGGTGTATTTGTGCAACGAGCATATTTCCCTGATTGGAAGCGATGTAGCTGGAAAGGCAAGCTCTTGAACTTCGCAAAGTTATGCATTTGCAGATTTGGAAATGGTGGCGCCAATGAAAGCTGGCAATTTGTTGCAAGGAAGGTGGCCATTTAATTGGTATTGAATTGAAATAAGCGGCCTATTAAAGATCGGTATCCCAGACATCAGGAGTATCACCTGATTACTTTTCGAAAGTATGGTCTGCGCTATGGTGAAGTCTGGTTTGATGAGTCCCCGGATAGCAGCGCGGATATTATTAGCTGGCGTCAGTGCAGAGATATTGTGCCAAGTGCAAGCTGCGAGCCTTTCCCTACGCTCCTGTTGGATTTGACGCAGTCGAAAGAGTTGTTGTTTGCGGCAATAAAAAAGGACACGCGTTATGAAATACGGCGGGCCGAAAAAAACGATGGATGTGTGGCAGAGCACATAACTCAACCGAGGGCTCTGCTTAGCATATTTGAGTCTTTTTACCGTGCATTTGCTCAACAAAAAGGGGTGGTTGTGCCGGATTTCGAAAGCCTTGACCGCATGTGTTGCGCAGGCAAACTTGTCCTTACCCGCATTGTCCGTGGAGAAGAAGCGCTTGTCTGGCACGCGTATTGTTGCATCAAAGGGCGAGGGAGGCTGCTTTATTCTGCGTCTCTATTTCGAGGGTTGGACAGTGGTCAGCGCAATTTGATCGGGCGAGTAAATCGTTATCTGCACTGGCACGATATATTGGCGTTCAAGGATGCCAGTTTTCATACTTATGATTTGGGTGGATGGTCACCACCAGAATCAGGTGATGCAGAAAAGCAAAAGATTAATCAGTTCAAGGAAGAGTTTGGGGGGAATGTAACGATTGAATTTAATTGTATTTATGCGGGCTCGTTAGCTGGTGGTGTTGCATTAACGGCAAAGCGGCTATTGGGGAGATGATGATTTGAGCCGGGAGGATTTTCTATTCCCCAGAATGGTAGAAATGGGGAGGGTGGGTTTGCTCTGGGCTACATTATGCCGAATGAGATTTATCGGACTTGGAGCGGAGGTGAAGCAAATGATTATGGCAAGTATAGTGGGAAACGAAATAACGGGAACTCGGATATGACCCGTTCCGTTCATGTGAAATAATTACTTATTAAGCCCGATGCATTATTTGCTCAGGGTTCTTGCGCGATGACAGCAGAATATCTTTTTCGCATGGACGATGCGTGCCATACCATGGATGCATCCAAATGGCAGGCTCTTGAGGCGCTGTTTGATGATTTTGGTATTAAGCCGATTGTCGCCGTGGTACCGGACAATCGTGATCCCAAGTTGAATGTCGATGCCTTCGATCCGATGTTCTGGAACAAGGTGCGTTCTTGGCAGGAGAAAGGTTGGGCGATAGCCATGCATGGTCATCAGCATCTGATGCACTACACCGACAGTCAATTGGTTTTGCCGTTCTACAAACGTAGCGAGTTTGCCGGCTTATCTTATGAAGAGCAGGCAGAAAAAATCAGGCAGTCCTGGAAATTGTTTTTGTCTCAAGGGGTGGAGCCGAAAGTATGGATCGCCCCGGCGCATTGCTTCGATTTTATTACGCTTACAGCCATTCGGAATGAGACAGCAATACGAATAATAAGTGACGGTATAGCCCGCAATCCTTATTACGAACATGATTTCTTCTGGATACCTCAACAACTCTGGGAATTGAGTGATCGAAGCTCAGGTTTGTGGACTGTCTGTCTGCATCCGAATTCGATGCTTGACCGGGATATTTCATGGCTGCGCGATAGGATTGAACGAGAGTTCCTTGGCAGAATCATTGGGTTGAGTGATGTGAAGTTATTGAAATCCCCCAAGTCTATGATTGATCAAATATATGGCGTTTACTTTTGGAAAAGACGCCGTGCTTACCATTACCTCAACATGGTTAGGTCATTTTGCAGCACGACTTAAGATAGGGCGGTGTGTTCAATAATTGCAGCGAAGTGAAATGAGCATGCTTTTCTGATTGAAAGCAATGGAGTTGAAATGGAGCATGGTAAAGAGGTGAGGGACGGGGACCGTTTCGAATTTGGTGCGAATTGGGCGCTATTTTTGAAAGTGTTAAATGATGACCGGATTCGTACGGCAGAGGATTCATTGAGGCGTTTGCTGAACGTGGAATCTCTATCTGGAAAGACATTCCTCGATATGGGCTCAGGGAGTGGGTTGTTTAGTTTGGCTGCTCGTCGCTTAGGTGCAATTGTGCATTCTTTTGACTTCGACCCTCAGTCAGTTGCCTGTACGCAGCAATTGCGTGAGCGTTTCTATGCCAATGATAGTCAATGGGTGGTCGAGGAAGGATCTGTGCTCGATGAGTATTACCTGCGGTCACTTGGTCTTTTTGATGTTGTCTATTCCTGGGGCGTTTTGCATCATACGGGAAAGATGTGGCAAGCCCTGGAAAATGCTGGTTCAATGGTATCTATGGGGGGTGTGCTGTTCGTCTCTATTTACAATGACATAGGAGTTAAGAGCCGCCGTTGGTTGTTGGTAAAGAAAATATATAATTCCTTACCAAAAGGGTTGCGTTGGATAGTTTGGTTACCAGCGCTCGTGAAGTTTTGGGGGCCAGAGATAATCCGCGGTTTTATTCGCGGCAGACCTTTCCAGTCATGGAAAAATTATCCGAAAACCGAGGCGCGCGGAATGTCAGCGTTTCGAGATTTGATAGATTGGGTAGGAGGGTTGCCTTTTGAGGTGGCCAAGCCCGAACAAATTTACGATCTCTTCTATAAACGGGGATTTGTCATGGAGCGCATGAAGACCTGTGGCGGAGGGATAGGATGTAATGAGTTTGTCTTCACAAAAAAACCCACCTAGCGTCAATATAGTTTTCATTATAGATAGCCTGGTGATTGGAGGAGCGGAATCACAACTGGTGATGCTTGCGAGTGAGTTACATAAACGTGGGTATCATTGTGAAGTATTCGCATTCCGCGCTGAAGGCGCATTTCTTCAGACTTTGGAATCTCTTGGCATACCAGTGATAAATGGCAAGTTTGCAAGGGGAAGAGACCGGATTGCACTGTTGCGTGGAGCTTGGTATTTGTGGCGCTGTATCTACAGAAATCGACCCTGTGTAGTTCAGGCTTATCTACCATTGTCCAACTTCATAGGTGCAATTGTGGCTAGACTAGCTGGCGCTTCTGTGGTGATTACTAGTCGCCGCGGATTAGGGAAGCATCAGGACAAGGAACCAAGATGGAAATATTTTGACCGCATCAGTAATGCTCTAAGCAGCATGATTTCCGTAAATTCCAAGGCAGTATGGAACGATATGGTAAGCCGCGATGGTGTTGGTAGCAGAAAGATCGTTTGCATCAAAAATGGACTTGATTTATCCAGATTTATTTTGCCCGCCAACATGCGCGAGTCGATGCGCCTAAAGCTTGGCTTGCCCCAATCAGAATTTGCTTGGGTTATGGTTGCGAATTTGGTTGATTACAAAGGCCATAAAGATTTGCTTCAGGCTTTCGCCCTGTTTGCCAATAATTTTTCTGCCCGGCTTTTTCTGGTTGGGAGGGATCGGGGAGCCCTACCTGGCCTCGAAGTGATGGTGGGCGAATTGGGGATCACCGACCGAGTTTGTTTTCTTGGTGACTGCAGCGATGTGCCTGAGATTTTGTCTGCAATGGATGGTTTTGTAATGGCATCGCATACCGAGGGGTTCTCAAATGCGATTCTGGAGGCAATGGCTTCCAGGCTGCCGATAGTTGCTACAACCGTTGGTGGGAACGTAGAGGCATTGCAGGATGGTAGGCTCGGTATTCTGGTGGAACCCCATAACCATATAACTCTCGCCAATGCCATGCAGGAAATAATGAATAACCAGGAGCTGCGTCAGATGCTCTCATTCGCTGCGGGACAAGCTGCTCGCGAGAGTTATAGTGTTGAAGCAATGGTTGATTCTTATCTTGAGCTTTACCGTTGTGGGCTAGAGCGCTGATGTGTGGTTTTGTAGGTCTGTTGGGCGGTTCTGCAGAGGGTGGGGTAGGGGGCTATGCTGCTTTACTTAACCACATGGCTGCCACCGTAGCACATCGGGGCCCTGATGATGGGGGATGCTGGTTTGATGCAAATCAGCGTATCGGCCTGGGTCATCGGCGTTTATCTGTTGTAGATCTGTCCCCAGCGGGACATCAGCCCATGGTATCTGCAAGTGGGCGATTTGTGATTGCCTTGAACGGCGAGATTTACAATCACCTCGCTATTCGTACGGAATTAGAAGATATAGGGCAAGCACCAGCTTGGCGAGGGCATTCTGATACCGAAACCTTGCTGGCAGGGTTTGATGTTTTTGGGGTCGTCGCGACGCTGAAGAAATCTATTGGCATGTTTGCCATTGCCTTGTGGGACAAAGAAGATTGTGCGTTGACCTTGGTGCGTGACCGTATGGGCGAGAAGCCACTGTATTACGGTTGGCAGGGTAGTGGTAATGAGAGGGTGTTTTTGTTTGGCTCGGAGCTTAAGGCTCTCAAAGCACATCCCGCTTTTGCGGCAGACATTGATCGAGGTGCTTTGTGCTTGTTGCTGCGATACAACTACATTCCGGCGCCGTATTCGATTTACAAAGGCATAGCCAAGCTGGGGCCGGGCTGTTTGTTAACCATTTCGTTGGGACAGCCTGGACCTGAGATATGCAAGTATTGGGATATTGTTGAAGTGGTGCGGGCTGGGGCGGCTAATCCATTTCCCGGTACCCCTGTAGAGGCGGTTGATGCACTGGAGTTGTTGACGAAAGATGCGGTACGCCAGCAAATGATGTCTGATGTGCCGTTGGGCGCATTTCTGTCTGGGGGCATAGACTCGGCCACTGTGGTGGCGTTGATGCAGACGCAATCTGTGCGACCGGTAAAAACATTCACGATAGGCTTTAATGAGCAAGGCTACAACGAAGCAGTTCATGCCAAAGCAGTTGCGCGGCATTTAGGTACCGAGCATGCCGAGCTTTATGTCACCCCGGAACAGGCGATGGAAGTGATTCCTCATTTGCCAAGTTTATATTGCGAGCCATTCGCTGATCCTTCTCAGATTCCCAATTATATAGTTTCTCAACTGGCCCGGCAGACGGTGACGGTATCGCTTTCCGGTGATGCCGGGGATGAGTTGTTCTGCGGCTACGATCGGTACCAGGTGACAAATTCCCTATGGCAAAAATTGGTTGGCGTGCCAACTCCACTGCGTGCTTTGGTGGCGAAGGGTATCACCTCTATATCGTCCCCTGCATGGGATGGTTTGGCTCCTTTTATTCCGGGCTCTGGGCGCTATAGTTCCTTGGGTGAAAAATTGCACAGAGGTGCGAAGGTTCTTGATTGTCGCACCGTGGATGAACTATATCAGTGTGTCGTTTCTCAACTGCACAACCCGTCAGATTGGGTGATTGATGGGCAGGAGCCTGCCGCTCACCTGACGGGATTGCCCCCGGATATGGGTGGGCTAAGTGCGGTTGAGCGAATGATGGCACTGGATACAATCAGATATTTGCCAGATGATATTTTGGTCAAGGTGGATCGCGCGGGGATGGGTGTTTCTTTGGAATGTCGCGTGCCGTTTCTGGATCATCGTGTGATGGAATTTGCGTGGGGCTTGCCACTTAGCTACATGTTGCGCGAAGGGCAAACAAAGTGGCCGCTACGGCAAATTCTTTATCGTCATGTGCCGCGTGATCTGATGGAGCGTCCCAAGATGGGTCTTGGGGTGCCATTGCACGATTGGTTACGTGGGCCATTACGCAATTGGGCCGAGTCTTTGCTAGGTGAAGCACGACTGCAACAAGAAGGATATTTTTATTCTGCGCCGATTCGCCAAAAGTGGGCAGAGCATTTGTCTGGGCAATGTAATTGGGAATATCAGTTGTGGGCTGTGCTGATGTTTCAATCGTGGCTGGAGGAAAATAATAGATGATTCCCAGTCACAGGATATTGCCGATTTTCCTGGAAAAAGAATGATTTTTTAAATGAATGAAGCGTGAGCAATGGAAATTTCCAGTAATGAACAGCACTATTAAAACTCACGGAAAAATATTAAATAACATTCAGGCGTTGAGAGCATTTGCGGCCATGAATGTGGTTTTTTTCCACATTATTTTTAACGCCAAAATATATGGCCACCCTATTGCTATATTTGATTTCTTAGACCGCTGGGGGTCGAACGGGGTGGATTTGTTTTTTGTTATATCAGGTTTTGTGATGATATACATTCAACACCTGAAACAAAAAACGCCCTTTGGTTTTTTCAGGGATAGAGTTGTCCGAATTGTTCCTATCTATTGGTTTTTTTGTGTTCTTATTGCCGTGCTTTTGTTGTTGGCCCCCGCCCTTTTTAAAGAAATGGTTTTTTCTGCAAGTTGGTTCTTCAGTTCTTTGTTTTTTATGTCGGCTATTTTTGAACAAAGGGATCCCATTGTTTTTGTTGGTTGGACTATTGAATACGAGATGCTTTTTTATTTATTGTTTGGTGTCTCCATTTTCGCCAAAACGCTATCAAAATCTTGCATGGCAACAATATTGCTGATTCTCATCGGCATACTTATTTTTGGCGCCCCTCCCATAATGTTGGAGTTCGTTTTTGGAATGCTTGTTGGCTGGGTGTACGTTAACAAAACTACTCCGGCACCTATTGCGTTGGCATCTTTACTGTTAGGCGTATCAACTTTGCTATTGAGTATATGGATAAAAGATATCGGGGTTAGCAGGGTTGTGATTTCTGGTATTCCTTCTGCGTTAATTGTTTTTGGTTGTGTCAATATGGGG
>Ga0315281_10001192_pt1 | contig 38203 bp, 32 predicted proteins | sample YL17G07_0_MG_FD_204540 | JGI IMG/M metagenome (GOLD analysis project Ga0315281, IMG submission 204540) | Sediment microbial communities from Yellowstone Lake, YNP, Wyoming, USA - YL17G07_0 | ecosystem: Environmental > Aquatic > Freshwater > Lake > Sediment | place: USA: Wyoming | collected...
ACGCACCGCCTGGCCCCTTGACTTGCGCCGATACTTCGGAGGTCGCTGGACATGATCAACCCGGGATCTGTAGCGCCCGGGCACCCGTGGCGTTCCGAGGTGGTATAAAGGGGTTCACTCTGCGCTTTTGGTGCGCGCGCCCTGGGAGGTAGAACGTACATGCGAAGCATACGAATCGGAGCACTCGTGCTGCTGGCTGCCGTCACGGTAGCAGGAGCGCTCGTCACGCACGGGCCGCGATCCCGGGCGTCGGCCCAATCCGGCGACGCGATCGTGCGCGTTACCGGCCCCACGATCCCGATCAAGAAGGGCGACGTACGTGTGCCCTTCGAGGTCACCATCGAAAACGTGACGAACCTCGGGTCCTTCCAGTTCGAACTGACCTACGCCGCTGGCGTCTTCGAACTGGTCGATCCCGAGCACGATGCCGAGAAGGGCGACTTCCTGGGATCCTCGGGCCGCCCCGTGGTCTGCAACCCGCCGATCTCCGACACCGGCGCCGGCGTCGCCCGCTTTACCTGCGTCACGCTCGGCCCCACGCCCAAGGGCGCCAACGGCTCCGGCAAAGTCGCGACGATCTACCTGCACGCGAAGGGCTCCGGCTCCACCGAGGTCACCCTCAACCGGGTCAAGATCACCGGCGTCGGCGACCCGGCCGCACCTCCGGCTTCGCCCGAGGCCCTGCCGATCCTCCCGTTCAAGGTCGAAAACACCTCGGTCTCCGTCGCCGGCGGCGGCGGCATGAACTGGCTCATCTGGGGTCCGGTGATCGTGATCGCCATCGTCGCGGTGGCGGGCGGCGGCTTCGCGATCATGCGAATGCGCGCCGCGAAGGCCGCCGGGGCCGCGTAGCGCCGGGCAATACGGACGAACGACACAAAAACGAGGCGGGGACAGTCCCCGCCTCGTTCGCTATCTCCCGCATGGCCGTTCTCCGCTCCCCCGGCGCGCGCTGCACGGCCTCAGTTGCCCGCGCCGTCGCCGATCTGGAACGCCAGCTGCACCCCCGGCGCCAGGCCCAGCCGCTCCGCCGCGCCCGCGTTGACCTCCAGCGTGTACCGCACCGGCGCGCCCGGCGAGTAGCGCCGCAGCTCATCGTCCTTCGCACCCGGCTGCGGCTCCACGTCGCGGGTGACGTCGACCACCCGCTTCGCGTCGTCGATCCAGACCATGTCGAGCGGAAAGCGCATGCCCTTCATCCAGAACACCGGCACGTGCGTCTCGTGCAGATCGAACATCATGCCTGCGTCCGCCGCGAGTCCGTCGCGGTACCCCAGCCCGCGCTCGCTCTGCGCCGCCGTGCTCGCCACCTCGATGCGCATCACGCGATCGCCGGCGCGCAACTCTGCCGGGCCGAACACAACCGGCGCGACCGGCGCCGTCGCGGTCACATCCGGGGCCGCGGCCGGCGCAGCCTGATTCGACGAACCGGAGCACGCGGCGCCGGCGACAATCAGCGCGGCGCACGCCAGCGTCCGCGTGGCGATCGTCAGGCGGGAGCGATGCATAGTCCATGATACAATTCGGCGATCTGGCGGGGACCGGAGGAAACGTGATGCAGCGATCGATCCCGCAACGGGCGCCCGCCGCCGAGCGGCCGCAGACGCTGTGAGCGACCTGGCGCCAGCGCGGCAGGCCGGAGCACCCGCGCGCCCCGATACCATCGACCGGGAAGATATCCGCCGCTGGGCCGCCCTGGTCCTGGCCGGATCGTGGGTCGGCTACTTCCTCTTCACCGGCATGCCCCAGCTCACCCTCCACGTCTTCCCGCGCACGCTGCTGATGCACGGCCTGGTCGCCGCCATCGCGCTGGTCTACTTCGCGTACCTCGCGTGGAGCCGGAAGCTCCCCGGCGGCAGCCCGCTCGACCTCGGCGTGCTCGCGATGGCGGGTGCCTACGCCATCGCCACCGTCGCCGCCGTCAGCTGGCGCGCCAGCCTCGAGGCGACGCTGCAACTGAGCATCGCGGTGATCGCCTTCTACGCGCTCTCCGGACTACCCGTGCTGAACGCCGCGCTCCTGCGGCGGGCGTTCGCGCTCGCCGGCGCCGCCCTCGCGCTCTACGCGCTCTGGATCGTCGGGAACGACTACGCCAACTACCTATCGTTCGCGCGGGGCGTCGAAGGGCTCAACAGCAGCAACATCTTCCCGCCGACCGTGCCGCGCGTCCACGACGTCAGCGATCACCCCAACGTCTTCGCGATGCTCCTGACGCTGATCATGCCGTTCTTCGCCCTCAGCGCCTACCGCGCCGGATCGCGATGGGATCGCGCGGGCGGATTCGCCGGCCTCGCCGCCGGCGCCATGGCGATCTTCCTCACGCTCTCGCGCGGCGGCTGGATCGGCGTCATCGGCGGCGTCGTGTTCACCATCGCTGCGTCGTGGCTGACGCTCCGCCTGTACGAGCGCGAGCAGTCGGGCGGTGACCGGTCGTGGCAGTCGCTCGTGCCGAGCGGGCTCAGCCCCACGGCGATCGCCGCCATCGGCGGGGCGTTGCTGCTCGTCGGCGGCGGCACGCTGGCCTTCCTCAGCAGCTCATCGACGCGCCCCGGCTGGCTCTTCCGAAGCTCGCTCTCGCCCCGCGAGGATGCCTGGCGCGCCGGCTACCACATGCTCCGCGACCACGTATTCTTCGGCGCCGGGCCGAACGGGTTCGGCCTGCTGTACCCGCAGTACGCGCACGGCAACTTCCTCATCCATACGCAGCACGCACACAACGGCTTCCTGCAGGTCGCCGACGACGCGGGCCTGCTCGGCATCGCCGCGCTCGCCGTGCTGACGGCGACCGTCGTCTTCGCGCTGCTGCGCACGTGGGCGCACGGCTCGCTCGAACAGCGCCTGCTCGCGGTGGCGTGCGGCGGCGCCCTGCTCGGCTTCTCGCTGCACAACCAGCTCGACGCCGGCAACATCTGGAAGTCGCCCGCGATCGCGCTCGCCGTCGTCGGCGCGATCATCGCCCGCAACTACCTCGAAGCGACGCGCGAGGCGCCGCCGGCGAGCTTCATCCGCATCCCGGAGCGATGGCGCCGCTACGGCGGCCTCGCGGCCCGTACATCGCTGCTGCTCCTGCTCGTCGTGCCGTTCCTGGGCTGGTACAAGATCGACCGCGCCCACTACGACTACTACCAGGGCGTCGAGAAATGGAACAAGTCCGAGCCCGGCGCGATCGACAAGCTGCAGGCCGCCGTCAACGCCGACTCCAGCATGATGCCGTACCAGCTCCAGCTCGGGCAGACGCAGGCGACGGGGTTCCTCTCTTCGAAGAAGACCGACCGCTCGCTCATCGACAACGCGATCGTCCACCTGCAGCGCGCCGTTGCCCTTGATTACCGCAGCGACCTCGCGCACGCCGACCTCGCACGCGCCTACCAGCTCGCCGGCCGCGACGACGACGCCGCCGCCGAAGCGCAGAAGACCCGCGTCATCGCCCGCTACCACGTGCCTCCCGTGCTGCTCGCCGGCGAGGTCTACGAGGACCTCGGCCGCACCGACGACGCCATCGACACCTACGGCCAGGTGATCTCGATGGACTCCGGCCTGGCCGACTCCACGTACTGGCAGGGCACGCCGTTCCGCAAGCAGCACTTCGACGAGATCCTCAAGCGCTCGTCGCTCGGTTTCAACCCGTGCACCGAGGGCGCCTTCCTGGTGCAGGCGCATCGCTCCAACCCGTCGTTCCCGCTCGACGGCCTCGACGCGGCCTCGACCTCCTGCCAGTTCAACATCTTCACCATCTACCCCAACGACCTCGTCGTGCGCGTGAGCTTCGCCAAGATTCTCATGCAGCAGGGCCGGATCGAAGATGCGTTCACGCACCTCGACTTCGCGGTCAAGCGGCAGCCCGACTTCGGCCCCGCGCGCACGGAGCTGGGACGCTACTATCAGGCGAAGGGCAACCTCGATGAGGCGCGGCACCAGTGGGTGGTCGGCGGCCAGCTCGAAGAGCCCGAGTCGCTGCTCTTGCTGGGGAATTCGTACCCCCCGGGACAGGTCCCCGCCGAACTGATCGACCGGATGAACACGCTCATCGGCGGCTCCGGGTCAAGCATCCAGAACGACTCGATCTCCATCCTCTACTACCGGCTGCGGTACGGGCGGCTCTCGCCGCGCCTGGCGCTGATCACCGGAGACTGGCAGACCGCCGTGCCCCGCCTCCACGCCGAGATGCAGACGGCCCTGGTGCGCTGGCGCCGACCGGCGAACTGACGCAGGGACGCCGGCCTGCCTCGCCCCAGCTTCGCCTTGACGCTCCGGCCGCCGTCTGGCCTCTCGCTTAAGATTCCCTTAGTCACCTGCGTTAACCTTTTCCCGTCGGCGGCGTTGTACTTCACAGATGGAGCAAGAACGATCGAATACGTGGACTGCCTTCGGACTGAGCGGGTACCATGGCCCTGATCCCTTCGTTCAGAAACGAGGCTTCAAGGGTGGAGTTTCCGCCGTTCCAGGCCGTCTCGCCGAACGTCGAGCGCGACACGGTCGACCGGGCTTGCTCCGGCGACCAGCAGGCGCTGGGCGACATCTACGACTGGTACATGCCTCGCATCTACCGCTACGCCGTGGCCCGGCTGGGCAACACCGTGGAAGCCGAGGATCTGACCGAGGAGGTCTTCCTCAAGATGCTGGGCGCGATTGGCGACTTCCGCTGGAAGGACGTGCCGTTCTCGTCCTGGCTCTTCCGCATCGCCCACAACCACGTCGCGACGCACTTCCGGCGCACCGCCCAGCGCGGCGGGCCGGCGGTCGGCATCCCCGAGGAGACCGTGGACTGGCGGCACGACGTCGCGGCATCCGTCGAGGAGCAGATCACGATGGATGAGGTGCGCCGCGCCACTCAACTGCTGCCCGACGCGCAACGCGAGGTGATCGCGCTGCGGTTCGCTGTTGGATTGTCGGTCGCGGAAACGGCAAAGGTGCTGGGCAAGCGCGAAGGCAACGTTAAGGCCCTCCAGCACAAGGCCATCGCCAAACTGCAGACGATGCTGATCCCGGAGACATTGGGCGTTGAGACGGCCGGAACGATATGAGCGACTTTGAAGCGCGGCTGAGCGAATGCCTGGAGGCCCTGCGCGAGGGCCGCTGGGACATCGACGAGTGCCTCCGGCGCTATCCGGCGCACGCCGCCGCGCTGCGCCCGCACCTGCTCGCTGCCGCGACCGTCGCCCGCGCGTTCGACGTGCGGCCCCGCGACGAATTCGTGCGCCAGGCCCGCGAGCGCTTCCGCATCGCCCGCGGCGAGCACCTCCGCGAGGTCTTCGCCGCCGAGCCGGAACCGTCGTTCTTCGCGGCCGCGCGCATGCGCTTCCTGATGGCCGCCCAGCGCATGGGCCTCGCCGAGACACCCCGGCGCCGTTCGTTCGTGCCGCAACTCCACGGCAGCTTCCGCGCGCTCGCCAGTGCCGCCGCGGCGCTCGTGCTGTTCCTCTCGTTCTCGACCTACACCGTGGCCTCGGCGAGCAACGCGCTCCCCGGCGACTGGCAGTACCCCATCAAGCTGCAGACCGAGCGCGTGCGGCTCGCGCTCGCGTTCAGCGACAGCTCCAGGCGCGACGTCAAACTCGGGCGGGCCGAAGAGCGCGCGCACGAACTCGAGCAGCTCACGAAGCGCGGCAAGATCATCGGCCCCGGCGTCCTCGACCGGCTCACCGAGCAGACCCAGCCGCTCATCGACGACGCCGCTGCCGGCTGGAATACCGAGGACGTCGCCCGGCTCAAGGCCGTCGCAGAGCGCGAGCAGATCGCGCTCGAGCAGGCGAAGGACCACGTCGACGCCGGCGCGCAGGACGAGTTCGCGCAGGCCGCCGGCGTGTCGAAAGAAGCCGCCGACGTCGCCGGCCAGATCCTGGTGGCGCGTCCCGACGCCCTGCCGCAGGTGATCAAGGGGACGCTCCTCCTCGACCAGACATCGTCGCCGGTGCCGCCGTCTGCCACGCCGGAAGCGTCTGCGACGCCGGGCGCCGGCAGCCCGACCGTTGCCACGCCAGGCGGCGGGCCGCGTGCGGGCACCGGCACCGGCGTCGGCGCGACGCCGGTGCGCGTGCACGGCGGCATCACCTGGAACCGCCTGGTCATCGGCCGCTTCACCACGCTCATCCCCTCCGATGAGGACGGTTGGCACATCACCAGCGACGGCGCGGGCGCCTCGCCATCACTGGTCAAGCTGTCGAATGTCGACGGCACCTCGCTCGTGACGTTGAACCCGCGCACCGGCGACATGTACTGGTTCATCGCGCATGGCGGCCGCTTCGACGAGGTGCAGATGCGGCTCCGGCAGCCCGACGGCACGATCCTGGTCGCCGACCGCGAACGCCTGCGCTCGCTCTACGGCGAGGCCGCCGCGGTGCCGCTGTACGTGCTCGCCAACATCGAGCTCCAGCCCGACCCGACGCCGGAGCCGACCGGCACCCCCACCAGCACCGCCACACCGCCAGCCCCGCCGTAGGCGCGCCTCGAGCGCCGGCCGTGACCCGCCGCACGGGCTCCGCGCGCGCTGTCCGCGCTTGAGCACGCTTCGCTACACTGCCTCCGGCGGGCCCTTAGCTCAGCTGGTAGAGCAGCGGACTTTTAATCCGTCGGTCCAGGGTTCGAGTCCCTGAGGGCCCACCAATTTTGAACCTGAAACGCGCACCAATCGGCTCTCGTACGCGCTATTCCCTCGTTTTGCCGACAATCTGCCGACGAGTCCGATGACACGGGTTCGTACGTGGCCGAACCACACGGCATTGGACCCGAGACTACGCAGCCTGAGGGAGCAGCGTGTCGATCAGCTCGGCGCGCTCGGCTTCGAGCGTGTGAAGGTCGTGTTCGAAGAGCCACCCAAGACGTGAACGCGGAGCAGCTGCGCGACCTCGGCTTCCAGCTGGAGGGCCGTGCACCCGGGGGCGAGTCGGGCGGCGCGTGGTTCGCCATCGCTGCCGATGGTGAGCGCGTCGTGCTGAAGTGGTTCGCCGACGAGGGCATGGCCGACCGCTATGCGGTGCTCCTGCCCGCGCTCGACGTGCTGCGTTCGCGTGGCGTGCCCGTGCCCGAGTACCCGTTCGTGCGCGCCGTCGACGGGTGGACGCTCTCCGCACAGCAGGTGCTACCGGGACGATCGTTCCCGATCTGGCCGCCGCAGCTGGTCGACCGGATGATCGAGTGCGTCAGCGCCGCAGCCGGCATCGTCGGTCCACCGCCGGCACCAGCGCTGCAGGGGTGGGGTGAGTTCGTGATCCGCACCCTCACGGTCGGCGAGGACGGCTGGGCGCAGCACGACTCGCTCCGGGCGCACTCCGATCGCGCCCGGCGCATCATCGACTTGGTCGAATCGATCGGCGCCGACGCCGAGCCGTCGTGGTTCCCGACGAGCGGGCTCGTCCACCTCGACCTGCACACCGACAACGTGCTCGCCCTCGATGACGGCACGCTCACAGGGATCGTCGACTGGGAGGGTGCGTGCGCGGGCGATCACCGCTTCGACCTGGTGGCGTTCGCGTTCGACCTCGACGGTCACGGCCAGCAGATCTGGGACCGGGTCGAGGCGCTCGTCGAGCCGCACGTGCTGCGGGCGTACGTCGCGCACATGGCGCTCCGTTTCACAGACTGGGCGATCCGCCACCACCCCGAGGATGTCCCCCGGCAGCTGGACCGCGCCGAGCGCGTGCTCGACCAGTAAATCCGGAGCACGCCTTCGCGCGGGCAGCCGTAGTTCGGCCACGTCTTGCACTTGCCGAGCAGGCATGATCTAATCTGGTGCTCACATGGCCAGCGGGCATGAGCACCGGATTCGTCAGGGCATCACGCGATGCGTCCCGCTCCGCAGATTCAGGCATGACCGACGGACACGATTTTTCAGCGCGAGACTTCTAATCCGTCGGTCCAGGGTTCGAGTCCCTGAGGGCCCACCAACCGCCCGATGCCGCACGCAGATCCCACCAGGCTCCGCCCGCTCCGCCACGCTTACGTCAACAAGGGAATCTGCGCGCGCCGAAGGGCATGCCCCGGCGCCCCTGGCGCCGGTGGGAAATGTGGGAAATTTCGCCCGTACAGACCGTGACCCTCCCTGTGTCTGCGACGTTGTACTTCTTCGGAGTGCGCTCGTACAGCGCATCTGTTGGAGCGCAGGGCAGATTGCCCTCGGCCCTGCGCTCCGCCCCCTTTCCCCTACCGCTGCCGCCGTCGCGAATCAACCCTCGCGAACGGCGGCTGCACGCCGTCCGACGCGATGATCCCGTACGCGCGCGGCTTCCGGTACGCGTCGCCCCACGTCTCGCGCCGCCGGTAGTCGCGCAGCCGGTCCAGGTCGAATCGCGCCATGTGCACGCCCTCGTCGCCGCCAGCCTCGACCAGCCGCGTGTCCACTGACTGGCCATCGACATCGGGCGGCCCCTCGAACGCCACGCCGTCGAACGCGACTGAGCGGCCGTTGGCCTGCGGCGCGGCGTAGTTCGCCATCGCCACGCCCACCATGTTCTCGAACGCGCGCGCCGCGAACTGGCCCAGGCGATGCCGCTCCAGCTCGCAGGCGTTCGGCGTCAGGATGATCTCCGCGCCCTGCAGCATCAGCACGCGCGCGCTCTCCGGGAACTCGCGGTCGTAGCAGATCATCGCCCCCATCTGCACGCCGCCCGCGCGCGTGTCCAGCGTCGAGACGAAGAACTCGCCGCCGGGCGTCAGCTCGCGCTCCACCGAGAAGTCGCACGTGTGCACCTTCGCGTACGTCAGCACGATCTCGCCGCCACGGTCGATGAGCGACACGGTATTGCGCGGCGCCGGCTCCCACTGCTCCAGGTACGTCAGCGCGATCGCCATGTCGAGCTCGCGCGCCAGCTCGCGAAAGTGCGCGACGAACGGGCCATCCGCGCGCTCCGCCAGCCCACGCCAGCGCGTGCGGCCGTCCGCGTCGCCCGGGCAGGCCGTGTAGCCGATGCTCCACATCTCCGGGAACAGCGCGATGTCAGCACCCAGCGCCGCCGCCTCGCGGCAGTACGTCTCGCCCTTCGCGCGGTTCGCGGCGACATCATCGCCGCACGAGTTCATCTGGAGCAGTGCGATGTTCAGGATCACGGGCCACCCTCATGCCTGCACGATTCGTGATGCACGAGTATATGCCGCGCGCGGCGGATGACACTCACCGCAGAGGCGCGGAGCGCGCAGAGCTGACGGGGGGCGTTGGTACCGACGCAGGTGCCCGACGAGCTACCCAGGATCTCCGCGTCCTCTGCGCCTCCGCGGTGACATTCCCGTGCCGATGAGCACCCTGTACGGACGTACTACGCGATCGCCGGCCACCGGTCCGCCCACGGGCTCGCGGCCTCGAGTTGCGCTGCCACCTGCAGCAGCAGGTCCTCGCGCCCATACGCGGCGACGAGCTGCACGCCGACCGGCAGTCCGCCGGGCGTCCAGTGCAGCGGCAACGACATGGCCGGCTGCCCCGTGAAGCTGAACGGCACCGGGAAGACCCCAGAATCCATCGCACCGCCGCGCTGCCCCAGCGGCCATGGCGGTTGCCGCAGCACCGGCGTCACCAGCAGGTCGTACCCTGACGCCCACCACGCCGGCACGGCGCTCATCTCCCGCTCCACTAACGCGGCGGCTTCGCCGATCTGCGCCTCGGTGATGTTCTCCGCGCCGGGCGGCGGCATCGACTGCCCGTCGAGATCAGCGCTCGTTAGCGGCCGCCCCGCCACCTCCTCCAGCCAGCGGAACTGTGCCAGGCGCGCCGAGCCCGCCAGCAGCGCGATCGCCCCTGCCGTCCGGACCAGCAGGCCGTCGAGCGCCGGCGGATGCGCGTCCGCGACGTCGTGCCCCAGCGACGCGAGCAGCGCGCCCGTGCGCTCCACCGCCGCCACGCACTCCGGATCCGTCGGGATGCCCGCCATCACGTCCTTCGTCATGATGCCGACGCGCAGGCGGCCGGGCTGCGCAGCGATCTCCTGCGCGTACGGACGCACGGGCGGCGGCGCGGCGAATGCATCACCCGCGGCAGGCCCGCCGACGGCATCGAGCACGCCGGCGAGGTCGCGCACCGACCGCGCCAGCACGAACTCCGTCCACACACCGGCGACATCGGGCTGCCCGGCGGGCGTCACGTGCGGCATGCGCCCGCGCGACGGCTTCAGCGTCACGACGCCGCAGCACGCGGCCGGATAGCGCAGCGATCCCGTGGCATCGCCGCCGTGCGCGACGGCCGTCATGCCGGCCGCCACCGCCGCGGCCGAGCCGCCGCTCGACCCGCCCGCCGTGCGCGCCAGGTCCCACGGGTTGCGCGTCGGGCCGAACGCCGGCGGCTCCGTCGTGATGCCGGCGGACAGCTCCGGCGTGTTCGTCTTGCCGACGAAGATGAAGCCTGCGCGCCGGAACCGCCGCGCCAGCTCCGTCGTCTGCTTCGAGCGGTAGCCCATGTCGCGCAGCACGCTCGTGCCGAGCGCGTACGGCGTGCCCTCGACTTCGATGCAGGCGTCTTTGAGCAGCAGCGGCACGCCGGCGAACGGGCCATCGAGCACAGCAGCATCGCGCGCCTGGCGCCGCGCGTCATCGTACAGCGACGTGATCACGGCGTTGACCTGCGGGTTCAGCCGCTCGATGCGCGCGATCGCCGCGTCGACCAGCTCGGCCGGCGTGACGTCGCCCGCGCGCACCAGCGCCGCCTGCGCCGTGGCATCGAGCCGCCAGAGATCGTGCACGTCCACGCCACGATGGTAGCCGCGATGCGCCGCAGCCGGCAGGTGCTGAACCTAACCCCCTCGCCACGGCGAGTCTTCGACGGCCCCTTCCCTGGGAGGGAAGGGGAGCGCCGCAGAGAAGGATCGACATGAACCGTGCCCCCCGGCTCTCGGGAGAAGGGCGGCCGAAAGCCTGCGTGAGGTTTGTACGCCGCGCCGCACCTACTTGCCGCCGTGCCGCGCTACCTCAGCTTCCAGGTCCAGCACCTCGATGTACGCCTCGTGCTCCAGCGCGCCCCACTGCTCCGGCGGCACCGCCCACATCATCTCGAACTCGATGCCGTCGGGGTCCTTCGCGTACAGCGACTTCGACACGCCGTGGTCGCTGGCGCCGACGAGCGCGCCCGCCCGCATCAGCACGTCGCGCGCCCGCGCCAGGTCCTCGATGGCCGGCACCTCCCACGCCAGGTGGTACAGGCCGACCGAGCCGCGCGCCGGCTGCGGTGCCGCCTCGCCGACGGCGAACAGACCCAGGTCATGGTGGTTCTGCGAATCCGCCGCGCGCAGGAACGCCGCGCTCGCGCCCATCCGCTGCACCACGCTGAAGCCCAGCACCGTCGTGTAGAACTCGACCGACACGTCGACGTTGCGCACGTACAGCACCGCATGGTTCAACCGCCGGATCGGGATCATCAGTTCCTTTCGCTCAACACACGCTGGCAGTGGCGCGCCACGCGGCTTGGTCATCACGCATCATGGTAGCCTGAGCCGCGCATGCGCCGCCAAGTCGCGGTGCGCTGCTGTAGGAGGAGCATCCATGCCGCACACCGCTGATCCGCTCATCGCGGCCGGTCGCGAGATACTAGAGCAGGCGCTGTCAGACATGCGCGGCTGCATCGCCGGCGCGCCGCCGCAGGCGCTCAATTGGCAGCCGACCGGCGACGACACGAACTCGCTCGCCGTGCTGGCCATGCACTCGCTGCACAGCACGCGCTCCTGGCTCAGCGTAGCGCTCGGCGCGCCGCTGCCGGGGCGCGACCGCCCGTCGGAGTTCCGGGCAACGGCGGAGGATGTCGCCGCGCTTCTCGCCACGATCGACGGGATCGAGCGCGACTGCGTCATGCTGCTCGATGACGCCGTAGCGCCGGACTGGGCCGCCGCACAGCAGACGCACCCCCGCCCGGCCGAGGATGGGCCGTCACACGTGGCCGCCGCATGGGCCTTCCTGCATGCGCTGGAACACCTGCGCGAACACGTCGGCCAGATGCTGCTCACACGACAACTCTGGGACGCGGCGCAGACAGCCTAGCTCACACGTCTGCCCGCGAATCCGGACGCCGCCGCCGCGCGCTCACTCCCGCTCGCGCGTCTGCGACCATGCGTCCCAGAACACCACCTTCTCGACCGGCATGCGCGCCGGCGGTCCGAAGCGGCCCTTCGGCACGCCGATGGGGATCAGCGCCATCGTCTCGACGTCGTCCGGGATGCCGAGCAGCTCCTTCACGTCGCGCTCGTGCAGCTTGTGCAGCGTTGTCAGCGTCGTGCCCAAGCCGAGCGCCCGCGCCGCCAGCATCAGGTTCTGCACGGCGGGGTAGATCGATGCGCCGGCCGTGGCTTCGAGCCGCTGGCCGCCGGTGCGGAGCGTCGCCAGCACGAGCACCGGCACCTCCGCCAGGTGCCGCGCCAGGTGGTCGGCCGAGTTGAACGTGCGCGCGCGGCCCGGGTCGGCCAGCATCGCCTCGCGCGCCGGGCCGTAGCTCTTCTCCCACGCCTCCAGGTACCACTCGCCGATCTTGCGCTTCTTCTCTGCGTCGCGGATCACCAGGAAGTTCCACGGCTGCAGGTTGCCGCCGCTGGGCGCCTTGATCGCCGTCTCCAGCAGCGTCCACAGGTCGGCGTCGCTGATCGCGTCCGCCTTCAGCCGCCGCATCGCCCGCTGCGTCCCCGCTACCTCAAAGAAGTCCATACCAGTTGTCCTTTCGATGCCTACTTCTCCAGCGCCGCCGTGCGGCGGTCCAGTATGCGCTCCTCCGGCACCCAGCGGTCGCGCAGCGCGCCCACCAGGAACATCGATCCCGTCACGCAGACCACGTCGCCGGGCGCCGCATCCGCGAGCGCGAGGTCGAGCGCCCGCTCGTGCGACGGGTCGAACATCACCTGTTGCTCGCCGAGCGCGCGCCGGAACAGCGCCAGCATCAGCGACGGATCGCCGATGCGTTCGCCCAGGGGGGGCTGCGTCAGCACGACGCGATGCGCCACCGGCGCGAACGCGCGCACCATCGACGCCTGGTCCTTGTCGGCCAGGATGCCCGCCACCAGGTGCAGCCGCACGCCATCGCGCAGCCAGTGCGCCCGCAGCGCCTGCGCCAAGCGGCGCGCCTCGGCCGGGTTGTGCGCCGAATCGAGCAGCACGAGCGGCCGCGCCTGCACCTGCTCCAGCCGCCCGCTCAGCCGCACCGATGCGAGCCCGTCGCGCATCTGCCGCTCGCTGATCTCCGCGCCCGTCGCCGCGGCAAACGCCGACGCAGCGGCCACGGCCAGCGCGGCGTTCTCCACCTGGTGCGCGCCGGCGAGCGAAAGGCGCGTCGACGCGAGCGAGCGCGACGGCGTCGTCAGCGAGAACTCGCTGCCGCCCGCGTCCGCCGCGATGATCCGCGGCCGGATCTCGCGCCCCAGCCGCTGCACGCGCGCTCCCGTGTCTGCGCAGCGCGCCTCGATGATTCGCCGCGCCTCGCCGGTCGCGCCGGTGATCACCGTCTCGCCGCCGCGGATGAGCGCCGCCTTCTCGCGCGCGATCGATGGCAGCGACCAGCCGAGGCGCTCGCGATGCTCGTACGCCACGTTCGTGATCACGGTCGCTGCCTTCCGCTCGAAGACGTTGCTGTAGTCCGTCCGCCCGCCGAGCCCCGCCTCCACGACGGCGACATCCACGCGCTCATCGGCGAAGTGCCGCATGCCGGCGGCGAACGCGACTTCGACCAGCGACGGCCGCCCGTAGCCGACGCCGTCGAGCACGTCGATGTGCATCTGCCGCACCAGCGGATCCAGCCCCAGCACCAGGTCGGCGAACCGCTCCGGCGCGATCAGCACGCCGTCGACGTCGATGCGCTCGATGAACGTCTGCAGGTGCGGCGATGTGTAGAGCGCCGTCCGCAGCCCGGCGGCGCGCAGGATCGATGCCGTGATCGCCGCCGTCGATCCCTTGCCGGCGCTCCCCGCGACGTGGATCACGGGAAAACGCAGGTGCGGGTCGCCGAACTGCGCCAGCAGCTGCAGGATCCGATGCTGCAGCGCGCGCTCGACCGGCACGATCGGCAGCTCGTGCCAGAGCCGCCGCTGCAGGTAGTCCACCGCCTGGAAGTACCGCTCGTGCGCCACCCCTGAGCCTACCCGTTTTCGGCCGATCACGTAGCGCCAGCGAGCAGGCTTCAGCAGTAAGTGCGACGGCCGAGGCGGCCGTCCTACGCGCGCTGTACTGGCTCCCTCAGCGACGCCGGGCGCGCCCTTCTCCCTCTGGGAAGGAGCTCACGCCCTCTACAACCTACCCCCTACGACCTACAACCTCGCCTAGTGCCGTTCCAACTTCATTTCGCGAGAAACGATCGGCCTGTCATCCTGAGCGACCTGTCATCCTGAGCGAAGCGAAGGATCTGCCCCCAGCCGGAGTGTGAGATGCTTCGCTACGCTCAGCATGACAAGGTGACGCTCAGCATGACAAGGTGCTGCCTGTGCCCATCGATCCGTCCCATTACCTGCTCATCCAGTTGGAACGGCACTAGCAGGGTGTTGAAGAAGGCCCTTTATCCGTAGCGCGGGCCTTCAGCCCGCGCGGTGCAGCTTCAAAGAAGTCGCTGTTACGGCTGACAATAGCGTGGTCATCGAGTTTTTCAACACCCTGCTAGTGCTCCTCATCCACGATGGAGTCCATCAGCCGCGCCACCTGCCGGTTCAGCGCGTGGTGCTCGGGCTTGGTCAGGCCCAGGTCTTCGTCGAGCATGCGGCCGGCCTCGGTGCGGGTGAGTTCGATCAGCTTCACGTCGGTCAGTCGCGCGACCTTGAGGCCGGGCAGGCCCGACTGCTTCGTGCCGAAGAACTGGCCTGGGCCGCGGATCGCCATGTCGGCCTCGGCGAGCCGGAAGCCGTCGGTCGTCTCCTCCATCAGCTCCAGGCGCTTGCGGGCCTCCTCGCTCGGCTCGTCGCTGAGCAGCAGGCAGTAGCTCTGGTCGGCGCCGCGCCCGACGCGCCCGCGGAACTGGTGCAGCTGCGCCAGCCCGAAGCGGTCGGCGCCCTCGATCATCATCACCGACGCGTTCGGGATGTCGATGCCGACTTCGATCACCGCCGTCGAGACGAGGATGTCGGCCTCGCCGCTGCGGAAGCGGCGCATGACGGCGTCCTTCGTCTTCCCCGCCATGCGGCCGTGGATCAGCTCCAGGCGCAGGTCGGGGTAGACGAGCCGCTGCAGCCGCTCGTACTCCGCCGTCGCCGACTTCACGTCCAGCGTCTCCGACTCTTCGACGAGCGGGCAGATGACGAACGCCTGCCGCCCCGCCGCGACCTGCCCGCGCACGAAGCGCTCGGCGTCGCCGCGCTCGTCGGGGCCGACCCACGTCGTCTTGATCTGCTGGCGGCCGGGCGGGAGCTCGTCGACGACGGAGATGTCGAGGTCGCCGTAGAGCGTGAGCGCGAGCGTGCGCGGGATGGGCGTGGCCGTCATGACGAGCATGTGGGGCGTGTGCGCGGCGTGGGCGCCCTTCTCGCGCAGAGCGGCGCGCTGCATGACGCCGAAGCGGTGCTGCTCATCGACCACCACCACGCCCAGGTCGCGGAAGCGGACGCCGCCCTGGATCAGCGCGTGCGTGCCGCAGGCGATGTCGATCTCGCCGCGCTCCATCGCCTCGTACAGCTCGCGGCGCTCCTTCGCGCGCAGGCTGCCGGTGAGCAGGGCGATGCGCACTTCCCCGGCGCGGTCGCGGCGCTCGAACAGCTCGGGCGAGCGCAGCGGGTCGAGGAACGGCGGGCGGGCGCTGACGACGGGGCCTTCGCCGCCGTTGGCGTTGAAGAGCCGCTTGAGCGTCTGGAAGTGCTGCTCCGCCAGGATCTCCGTCGGCGCCATCATCACCCCCTGGCGGCCGTTGGCGACGGCGGCGACGAGCGCGGCGGCGGCGATGACCGTCTTGCCGCTGCCGACGTCGCCCTGCACCAGGCGCGACATGGGGATGGGCTTGCGGAGGTCGCCGAGCACGTCGAACAGCACGCGCTCCTGCGCGCCGGTCAGCGTGAACGGCAGTGCGGCCTTGAACTCGCGCTCGATCGACGCGGGCAGCGGCATCGGCTCGGCCGGGGCAGACTTCTGGAACATGCGGCGGCGGAGCTGCATCGTGAGCTGGATCGGCAGCAGCTCCTCGAACGCGAGGCGGCGGCGCGAGTGCTCCAGCGCCGCGCGGTCGGTCGGGTAGTGCATCTGCGCCACCGCGTCGGCGATGGGCGCGAGGTCGAGCCGGTCGCGCATCTCCTCCGGCAGCGGGTCCGGGAGCTTGTCGGCGAAGCGGTCGATCGCCTCCTGCATGACGCGGCGGATCGTGCGGTTCTGGAGCCCCGCGGTGAGCGGATAGATCGGCACCAGCCGGCCCGTGTGCACCAGGTCCTCGCTCCACAGCTCCCACTCGGGGTTGTCGAAGCAGGGGCGGCCCTGGCGCTCGCCGACGCGGCCGGAGACGACGACCTCGGCGTTCACCGGCAGTTGCTTGGCGATCCATGGCTGGTTGAACCAGACGCACTGCATCATCCCCGACGCGTCGCCGATCGTCGCCTCGGTCGAGCGCATGCGGGGGCCCATCTGGCGCTCGCGCGCGCTCCAGATGTGCGCGCGGACGGTCTGCTCGCGTCCGTGTTCGAGCTGGGCGACGGGGACGGGGTCGCCGTAGTCGACGTGGCGGCGCGGGAAGAAGAGCAGCAGGTCGCGGACGGTGTGGATGTTGAGCTTGTCGAACTTGACGCCGAGCGAGAACGGCACGCGCTTGAGCGCGTAGATCGGGGCATCGACACCGAGGCCCTCCAGCTCGCCCGGCGAGAAGCGCGCCTGCCCCTGCTGGAGCCGCGGCTGCGACTCGACCGCCGTCTTGCGCGCCGTCGCGACGGGTGCGCGCGAACCATCGGCTCGTGCAGGCCGCGGCGCGGCGGTCCCGCTTCCCGCGTCCCGCCTCTCGCTTGCGGCGCCGGCGCGCAGATGCCCCGGCACCGCGTCCGCCGCAGCGCCCGATCCAGCCTCCAGCTTCCTGCTTCCAGCCTCCAGAGGCGCAGCGGAGCCCTTCAGCACGCCGAGCAGCTCTTCGATCCACTGCTTGCGCTTCGCGGGCGTCAGCGAGCGGTAGCCGGCGACGGGCAGCGCCTGGATCAGCGCGAAGGCCTCGCTGCTGAGCTGCGAGCCCTCGTGCGTGGCGATGTTCTTGAGGAAGACATCGAGGCCGGCGGTGACGGCGCGGTCGCCGAAGCGCTTCGCGCGCTCCAGCTCGAGGACTTTCCGAAGCCGATCTTCGGTCATGGTGACTGCCAGCGGGGACCGCCCTCTGTTCGGGATATAGGTCGTTTGTTCGAGATCAGCGTAGGCGGATGACCGATCGCGGTCAAGAAACGATGGGCGGCGGAGATCCACAGAGGGCACAGAGATCACAGAGGGGTGCCAGGTGAAATATTGACAGGTAGATTGCCGCTAACGGTGTATACTGGCGGGGCAGTAAACGTTCTCGTTTATACAGAACGAATGAGCCTTCTGCGTCGGAGTCCCCGCCGCCCAGAGGAGCCTTCCAAATGAGCCGCGAAGAGCCCGAGAAAGAGAACGAGCAGCGTAAGTTGCGCGTGCAACAAGTGCAGATCCGCGTACTTGCCAACAAGCAGTTCATGGACGGCGTCCACCAGGGGCTCGAAGACGAACGCCAGGGGAAGGGCGTCCGGTCGAAGGACTTGAAGCGCACGGATGGCGGACATTGATTATCTGCTACAGCCCCCAGCGCGACACTTCTACGAAGAGATCGCCGGGGAAGTAGATCGCTCTCACCTGGACCGCGCGTTTCGCAATATCTGCGACAACCCGGCCATCGATGACGAGGTGAAGTTCGCCCTGCCCATCGGTAAGGACCGGTGGCTCGTCGCCTACTCTGACGGGCGATTCGTCATCGTCTATCACCACCTCAACAACTGGACGCTCTCGATCCTGAACATCTCGTACGCGGGCGAGTTCTGGGAGCCGAGCGACATACCTACGGTCGGACCGATCCTGTAGGGGAGCCGCGCCCGCCGCCCCACTTCATCGACAAGATCCTTCGTCACTCCACCGGCTTCCGCCCTGCCCGCTCCCCATGCTTGCACCCGACGCCCCGCGGCAGGACACTGCGGCGATCGAGTTGAGGCTGAGCGAAAGGATGGGGACATGCTGCTGAAGGACCGGGTGGCGATCATCACGGGCGGCGGGCGCGGCATCGGGCGGGGGACGGCGCTGCGGTTCGCGCGCGAGGGGGCGAAGCTGGCGCTGGTCGACCTGGAGCAGTCGCACCTCGATGAGACGGCGAAGGAACTCGATGCGGCGGGCACGGGCGCGGAGTACATCACGCTGCAGGGCGACGTCAGCTCGAGCGCCGACGTGCAGCGCTTCTTCGACAAGACGATCGAGCGCTTCGGGCGGCTCGATGTGCTGGTGAACAACGCCGGCATCGGCAACCCGCCGGTGCCGATCATCAACATGCCGGAGGAGGCGTGGGACCGCACGATCGCGGTGAACCTGAAGAGCGTCTTCCTCTGCTCGAAGCTGGCGGCGCTGCAGTACATCAAGCAGGGCGGCGGCGGCCGGATCATCAGCGTCGCCTCGCAGGCCGGGAAGACGGGCTATGCCATGCTGACGCCGTACTGTGCATCGAAGGCGGGCATCATCCTGTTCACGCAGGCGTTCGCGAAGGAAGTCGGCGCCCACAAGATCAACGTCAACTGCGTCTGCCCCGGCACCATCGACACGCCGCTGCTGCGCGGCGCGGGCCTGGGCCTGCAGAACAACGACGATCTCTTCAACCGGCTCATCGGCACCGTGCTGCCGACGATCCCGCTCGGCCGCATCGGCTACCCCGAGGACGTGGCGAAGGCGATCACGTTCCTGGCGAGCGACGAGGCCGACTACATGACCGGCCAGGCGATCAACATTTCGGGCGGGCAGGAGATGCACTGATAGGTTGTAGGTTGTAGGGGGTAGGTTGTAGGGGGTAGGTTGTGGACGAGGTTGTAGGTTGTAGGGGGTAGGTTGTAGCGGGCGGGGCCCGGCCGGCGCCGCCCGGCCAAAGGCCGGCTGCTCCCTACAACCTACAACCTATAACCTACAACCTATGGACCCCCGCACCGTCGCTGCTGTCTGGGCCGGGAAGGTGGCCGGCGTTGCCAGCCGAACGCTGGGGCGCGGCGGCGGCACGGCGATCGCCGGGCTGGCGGCGGAGCGCATCGAACCGGCGATCGTGCGGCATCTTGTTGCGCAGGCGGGGGCGGGCGCGATCGCCATCACCGGCACGAACGGCAAGACGACGACGTCGCTGATGCTCAGCCGCATCGCGAGCGAGGCGGGGCTGCGGCCGCTGCACAATCGCAGCGGCTCGAACCTGATGCGCGGCGTCGCGGCGATGCTGGTCGAGGAGGCGTCGCTCGCCGGCACGATCCCGGAGGCGGCGCGGCGGCTGGCGATCCTGGAAGTGGACGAGGCGACGCTGCCGGAGATCGTCCGCAGCGCGGCGCCGCGCGTCATCGTCTTCACGAACCTCTTCCGCGACCAGCTCGACCGCTACGGCGAAGTGGACACCGTGGCGAAGGCGTGGGAGCGGGCGCTGGCCGCGGCGCCCGCCGGCACGACGCTGGTGCTCAACGCCGACGACCCGGCGGTCGCGCATCTCGGCCGCGCCGCGCCGGGCCGCGTTGTGTACTACGGCGTCGATGACGCGAGCGCGGGCGGCGAAAGCGAGCAGCACGCGTCGGACTTCCGGACGTGCCTCGACTGCGGCGCCGAGCTGGCGTATACGGTCACGTACTACGGGCACCTCGGCCACTGGCGCTGCACCGGCTGCGGCAGCGCGCGCCCGCAGCCTGACATCCGCATCACGCGCGTGGCGGCCGGCGACGATGCGACATCGATCACGATCGCGCACGCCGGCGGCGAGCTGACGATCGCGCTGCCGCTGGCCGGGCTCTACAACGCCTACAACGCGCTCGCCGCCGCGGCGGGCGCCATCGCCCTCGGCCTGCCGCGCGAGGCGATCGTGGCGGCGCTCGACGGATTCTCGGCCGCGTTCGGGCGGCAGGAGCACTTCGCCGTCGAAGGGCGCGACGTGCAGGTGCTGCTCGGCAAGAACCCGACCGGCCTCAACCAGGTGCTGCGGGCGGTGGCGGCGCGCCCCGGCCGCAAGCACATGCTCTTCTTCCTCAACGACGGCATCGCCGACGGGCGCGATGTCTCGTGGATCTGGGACGCCGACTACGAGACCGTGCAGCCGCAGACCGACTGGGCGCTGGCGGCCGGCACGCGCGCCGAGGACCTGGCGCTGCGGCTGAAGTACGCCGGCTTCGGCGACGACGTGCCGGTCGAGCGCGACACGGCGGCCGCGCTGCGCCGCGCGCTGGCGGCGACGCCCGAGGGCGGCACGCTGCACGTGGTGCCGACGTACACGGCGATGCTGGAGGTGCGCGAGCTGCTGGCGAAGCAGGGCGGCGCGCGGCGCTTCTGGGAGAGCGACCGATGAGCGGCCCCGTCCTGCGCGTGGCGCACCTCTACCCGCGGCTGATGAACATCTACGGCGACCGCGGCAACATCATGTGCCTGCGGCATCGCTGCGAGGCGCGCGGCATCGGATTCGAGCTGACGGAGCTGGGGTTGCGCGACCGGCTCGACCCGGCGTCGTGCGACCTGATCTTCGCGGGCGGCGCGCAGGACCGCGAGCAGCGCGTGGTCGTCGACGACCTGCTGGCGACGAAGGCGGCGGCGGTGCGCGAGGCCGTCGAGGCGGACGTGGCGCTGCTGGCGGTGTGCGGCGCCTACCAGCTCTTCGGGCGCTACTACCGCGAAGCGAGCGGCGCCGAGCTGCCGGGCGCAGGCGTCTTCGACCTGCACACGGAGAACCCGGGCGAGGGCGCGCGCCGCTGCATCGGCAATATCGTGGCGGAGTGGGAGGCGCCGGGCGGCGGCACGAGCACGATCGTCGGGTTCGAGAACCACGGCGGGCGGACGCGCCTGGGGCCGGGCGCGCGGCCGCTGGCGCGCGTGCGGAGCGGCTTCGGCAACAACGGCGAGGATGGCACCGAGGGCGCGGTCTACCGCAACGCCATCGGCACCTACATCCACGGCTCGCTGCTGCCCAAGAATCCCGCGCTGGCCGACCACGTCATCCGGCTGGCGCTGCGCCGCCGCTACGGCGACGTGGAGCTGGCGGCGATCGACGATCGGGCGGAGCAGCGCGCGCACGCCGCCGCGCTGCGCCTGCGGTAGGCGGAAGAGGGCTACAACTATCGCGCTGAGCCGCTAAAGGGGATTCAGAAGAGCGATGATTGTACCTGCGCAACCGGCGAGCGGTGATCGCGCAGCACCGTTTCTAGCGAGTCGGTCAGCCGAAACTCGATGCCCCCCTTCGCGATGAGCGACACATTCCCTATCGGCGGTCGAGTGAACGAGCTCGGACTGAGAACCAGCAGAGGGATTCCCATGGTCAGCGTGGCGCTCCCGGCGTCATACGTGCCACTCATGCGGCCCTGGTCATCTATCTCCGGTCCTGACTCAATGACAACGACCGCCTCGGAGAGGCCACACACGAGCTTGTTGCGAGTCATGGCGTTTCGTGCCAACCAGCGCTCATTGGGATGAAACTGCGAGACCACCAGCGCGTTGCGGCTGAGGTCCGTCTCGTTGAACTCCCTCTTGCGAGTGAACTCGTAGATCCCAGAACTGAGGATGATGGTCGTCGTGCCTTCAGCATGTAGAGCGCCTAAGTGGCCCTGCGTGTCAACGCCCTTCGCGTAGCCGGAGATTACGTTCCGACCCTGCGCTGCCAGCTCCGTGCCGAGTTGGTATGCGGCGGCCAGACCTTCCTCCGAGGCGTGTCGCGAGCCGACGACCGCAACGCTCGGTCCGTTCAGCAATCGCAGGTAGCCTTTGTAGTAAAGGATGGGAGGAGCTGACTTCTCGAGCCGTTGAAGGAGCATCTCGGGATAGGCTGGATGCCCGAGGTGGACGATCTGAATGCCGCTGTTGGAAAGATCGTCGAACGACGGGCTCAGTTCCGCCTCACGCGCTTCGCCGATGGCGTCGAACATCCGTCGCGGCAACGTGGGGAACATTCTGTTGAACGCCGGCCAGTCTAGCTTCCCGATCTGGTCCGGCGAGCATTGAGAGCGAATCACCCCGTTGTAGAGGGCATGGAGGCTCTTTGCCCCGAGCCCTTTGACTTGGGACAACGCGTACCACTGGCGAGCGTTCTCGACTGGCATCATCTGTTTGTTCGCGTCTTCGTGAGCGTCAGAACGTAGACCTTCCCCACTTTACCCTGAGTCAGTGCGGCTTCGGTAGCAGCGCGGAGAGTCTCTCCCGAGCGGAATACGTCATCGAACAACACGACCCACGTCCCCGCAAGTGAAAGATCGTCGACCCGGAACACGCCCTCGAGTTCTTGCCGTCTTGATTGCGGGTCATCGAGGTTCTTGAGCGCCGGCGTGCTCCTGACTTTGACGAGGAAGTCTGGGGCGAACGAGAGACCGGTCCCTTCCGCTACGCGTTTCGCAATCTCCTGGACCGGTTGAAAGGATCGCGATGTGTCAGACGGAGGCATAGGGATAATCGCGTGAATCCTTGGCAGGATCCTCCGCGCGAGAAGGAACTCGGACACTGCATCGGCCAACATGTCCACCTGCAAGAAGTCCTGATGGTACTTGCATTGGTTGAGAGCCTTACCCAATGGGCTGTAGACGTTGTCGAATCCGCCGTCCGTGCGCCTCGTGCTGGACGTCGTATGGACGTCCAGTGCCCACCCATCCCGCCAGTTTCCTGTCACCCTGAGCGGATTGATCTCCATCGGTGATGGGCCTTCCCACTTCTCGCCGTAGTGTGTTCCACAGCGATCAGGATGGGAGGAACTATACCAAGGCCTGGCATCGAGAGTTCCGTACTCCAACCTCCAGCCCTACCACACGGCGCAGCTCACCGAGAGCACCGGTGGCAGGCGACCCGGAAGTTCCTGCCAGTGGTCACCGCCATCGCGGCTCGCGTACACGTGGCCGTTCGATGTGCCAACGTACACGCCCTCCGGATCGAGCCCGTCGGTGTCGAGGCCCTCGCGGTAGACGCTCTGGTAGTCGTTGGGCCCCGGAAGGCCGTCGGTCAGCGGCTGCCACGTCGCGCCGCGGTCGCGCGTGCGGTAGACGGTGAACTGGCCCGGGCAGACGCGGAAGTTGTCGTTCATGCCCGCGAACGCGAGCGGCACGATGAACGCCGCGTCGGGCGCGCGGCGCGTGACAGCGATGGGGAAGCCGTGGAACGACGGCAGCGTGTGCGTGACGTCCTCCCACGTCGCGCCCGCGTCGTCGGAGCGGAAGACGCCCATGTGCGCCTGCGCCCAGATCCGGTCGGGATCCTTCAGGTCGATGCGCATCTTGTGCATCTCGTCGATCGCCAGCGGGTCCATGTCGTCGGGGCGCGGCACGCCTGGGAACATGTCGATCAGCTCCTGCGTGATGGCGCGCGCCAGCTCCGTCTGCGGCACCGCCGTGTGCGAGATCATTGACCACGTCTCGCCGCGATCCTTCGACTCGTACGAGCCGCCGGAGCTGATCGCCGCGTACAGGTGCCGGGCGTCGCGCGGGTCGATCTCGATGGAGTGCAGGCACGAGTCGCCGCCGCCGGTCCCCTGCCACATGCTGCTCGTCGGGTGGCGGTTCAGCCCCTCGACGGGCGCCCACGTGTGGCCGTTGTCCTCGCTGCGGAAGAGCCCCGCCGGCTGCGTGCCGGCGTAGACGACGCCCGGCTCCGACGCGTGCCCCGGCGTCACGTGCCAGACGTTCTGCACGGTCTTGCCCGCGTCCGGCGCGAAGCCGAGGCCGGTGCTGCGGTAGTCCCACGTCGCGCCGAGGTCATCGCTCTTGGCGACGGACCGGCCCCAGGCCCAGTGGTTCGCCGCCGCGAAGAAGCGCGGCTCCGGGCCGCGCAGGTCGCCCTCCATGTGGTACACGGACCAACCCGGCAGGATCGGCTGCGAGACCTCCCAGCGCGTCCGCTCCGCGTCGGGCGTGTAGATGAACCCGCCCTTGCGGGTCCCCACCAGCAGCCGCATCTGTCCCGTCATCGCGCACCTCCATCATGAGTGATGCATTGGTAATGCGACCGATAGTAATGCAGCCGGTGGGTGTTTGTCAGCCCCCTATGTCGCCGGATCCGGCGTGACCCAGAGCGTGCTCTCGTGCGCCACGTCGAAGCCGAGCGCCGCGAAGAGCGCGCGGGGCGGGCCGTCGGCCGCCGTGCGGAGGGCGATGACATCGCAGCCGGCCGCCTGCGCATCGCCGATCGCCGCCGCCAGCAGCGTCGAGCTGACGCCGCGCTTGCGGTACGCCCGCAGCGTCGCGACCGCGTAGATGCCGGCGGTGGCGCCATCGACCAGCAGGTGCGCGCAGCCGGCCGGCTGCCCGTCGATGTAGCCGATGTAGAACGTGTGGCCGGGGTGCTGCATGCTCTCGATCGTGCTGGCGAGCACGAGCTGGCGCAGCCACTTCGCCGGACCGGCGGCGACGATGTCGCGGACGGTCGTGGCATCGTCCGGCTCGGCGTGCCGCGCCTGCACGTCGGGATTGGTGCGGATGGCCGTCGCGTTGCCGCGATGCACCATCGTCACGCTGCGCTCGCCCTCGTGCAGGCCGCGGCGGCGCAGCTGCTCGACGAGCGACGCCGGCCGGTCGAGCGGCGTCACGCAGACGGCGGGCGCGCAGTCGAACGCGCGCAGCAGCGCGAAGCCGATGTCGAGCAGGCCGTCGAGCCGGCGCGCGTCTGTGGTGAAGCACTCGATGCGGTTGAGGTCCTCGATCGGCGCGTCGGAGGTGAGCGCGAGCGCGCCGCCCAGGTCGCGGTACTCCCCCCAGCCGAGAGAGCGCCGGAGCCGCTCGTTATTGATCGCCCGCAGCGAGACGACGGGATCGAACGTCATAGCGGGAGTGTATCTGGTTGCTGGTGATTGGTGACTGGTGATTGGTCGCTCTGCTGCGGCGGTCTCGATCGCGAATGCACGCCTGCTCGTCTCACGCGGCGCCCGACGACCAGGGACTGAAAACTGACGACTGACGACCACCAGTCACCAATCACCACTCACCAGGCGACTAAAGCTTCAGCTCGCTGCTGTGGCCGGGGAAGAGGCGCGACTTCGGGTCGAGGGCGCGCTTGGCGGCGTTGGCGGCGACGGCGGCCTGGCCGAAGCCGGTGACGATCAGGTTCAGCGGCTCGGAGCCATCGACCGATGCGATGTCGCCGGCCGCGAACACGCCCTTGAGGTTCGTCTCCATGAAGCCGTCGGTGCGGATGTGGCGGTTGTCCGCCAGCTCCAGCCCCCACGACTCGATCGGCCCGAGAGCGGCCTTGAAGCCGATGTTCACCAGCACCGCATCGACCTCGATGTCGCGCTCCTCGCCGGTGCGGTTGTCGTAGATCGTCGCGCCCTGCAGCGTGCCGTTCGTGCCGACGACGCGCTTGATCTCCCAGTACGTCATCAGCGGGATATCGGTCATGCGGAGCGCGGCCAGGCTCGACTCGTGCGCGCGGAACTGGTCGCGGCGGTGGATCAGCGTGATCTGCTTCGCCCAGTCCTTCAGATTCAGGCACCAGTCGACCGCCGTGTCGCCGCCGCCGACGATGAGGATCCGCTTGCCGCGGAACGGCCGCTTGTCCTTCACGAAGTAGTAGACGCCGCGCCCCTCGTAGTCGGACACGCCGGGCTTGTCGATCTTGGTGGGAGCGAAGGCGCCGATGCCGCCGCTGATCAGCACCGTGCGCGAGAGATGCGCCTCCGTCGCCGAGCCGACGCGCCACATCTCCTCGCCGCCGACGGTCGCGCGCGTGAGGGTCTCGACGCGCGTGTCGTAGACGTACTCCGGCTGGAAGAGCGCGCACTGCTGCACCAGCAGCTTCACCAGGTCCTGCGCGATGATCTTGGGGTGGCCCGGAACGTCGTAGATCACCTTCTCGGGGTAGAGCACGGCGAGCTGGCCGCCGGGCTCGGGCAGCGCCTCGATCACCTTCGTGGACATCTCGCGCAGTCCGGCGTAGAACGCCGCGAAGAGCCCCGTGGGCCCGGCGCCGATGATCGTGATGTCGGTTGGTGAGTTGTCAGTCATGAGTTGTCAGTGGTCAGTTCTCAGTTGTCAGTTAACAGTCGCCGAGATCACCATACGATATGGGTTCGCGTTGCGGCAGAGCACTTTCCCGCGCGGGAGGCGGGGGACTCCCTTATGCGCGCCCGCTGCGATGCGAGTAGGGGCGTCCCTTGGGGCGCCCGTTTCGATATGGCGCGTACAGCCGCGCCGTGGCACAGTGGCGGCACATCCGAAGCCGCCGCGCAGCACCAATGGGAGCATCCACCATGGCAGACCGCATGAAGGGGAAAGTCGCGCTCGTCACGGGCGCGGGGCAGGGCATCGGCCGCGCCATCGCCACGCGCTTCGCCGCCGAGGGCGCGCAGGTCGTCGTGTCCGACATCAACGACGAGAACGCCTCGCGCGTCGTCGAGGAGATCGGCACGGCGGCGAAGGTCAATCACTGCAACACCGCCGCCGAGGCCGAGGTGAAGGCCGCGATCGAGTTCACCGTCGATGCGTTCGGCGGCATCGACGTGCTGGTGAACAACGCCGGCGTCAGCCCGGCCACCACGCCCGATTGGGACCGGATGGTCGCGATCAACCTCAGCGGCGTCATGTACGGGCTGAAGTACGGCTGCGAGGCCGTCGCTGCGCGCGGCGGCGGCTCGATCGTCAACCTGTCGTCGATGCTCGGCCTGATCAGCGTGCCCTTCCCGAACCTCGAGGGCTACACCGCCACCAAGCACGGCGTCGTCGGCCTGACGAAGCACTACGCGACGCTCTACGGCCCGCGCGGCGTGCGCGTGAACTGCATTAACCCCGGCTGGATCGAGACGCCGATGACCGACCCGATCGCGGCGACCGAGGCCGGCCGCAGCTACATGGAGCAGGGCGCCGCCCTCGGCCGCCTGGGCAAGCCCGAGGAGGTCGCCGCCGTCGCCCTCTTCCTCGCCTCCGACGACGCCTCGTTCGTCACCGGCAGCTCGTACCTCGTCGACGGCGGCTGGACCGCCCGGTAGCAGCAATCGATGTGCTCCCAAACGCGTGGCCGGACGCCGACTGTCGCCTCAATCGCGAACGGCTCTCTCGGCCGAGCCCCTCTCCCCTTGTGGGAGAGGGGTGCCCGAAGGCCGGGGTGAGGGCCGCCGCAGGCGTGCGCGGCCACACCTGCGCCGCCCTCCGCGCTCGCCGCGGCTCTGCAGTGTCATCCCGCCGCCACAGCCGTAAATGATCACGCGCGTGGATCTATTGTCGCTTGACAAGCCCTGTCTTATACTCTTGAGCAAAGTGATTACACAGGTGAGCGCAATGAAGGTTACGTGTCTCCAGGAGAACCTGGCGAGAGGGCTGGGCATCGTCGGGCGTGCGGTCGCCCTGCGCAGCACGCTGCCGATTACGTCGAACGTGCTGATTTCGACCGAGCATGGCCGCATCAAGCTGGCCGCGACCAACCTCGATATCGCCCTCAGCTGCTGGATCGGCGGCCAGATCGAGGACGAGGGCGCCATCACGGTCCCCTCGCGGCTGCTCAGCGACTTCGTCAACTCTCTGCCGGCCGATAAGGTCTCGCTGACGCTGGCGCCGCGCGCGCGGCAGCTCAAGATCGTCTGCGCCCGCAACGAGGCCACGATCAGCGGCATGGACGCCGACGACTTCCCGCCGATCCCGGCCGTCGAGGGCGACACGCTGGAGATCGACGCGCGCATGCTGCGCGAGGCGATCTCGCAGGTCGTCTTCTCCGCCGCCACGGACGACTCCCGCCCCGTGCTCACCGGCGTCGACCTCGTCGTGGAGGGCAACCAGCTCACGCTCGCCGCGGCCGATGGCTTCCGCCTGGCCGTGCGCACGCTCGAGCTGAAGAAGAAGGTGGCCGAGCGGCAGGAAGTGATCGTGCCGGCGCGCGCGCTCGCCGAGCTGAACCGCCTGCTGCAGGACCAGGACGAGCCCGTCCAGATGACGTTCAACGCCAACAAGACGCAGGTGCTCTTCCGCCTCAAGGATGTCGAGCTGGTCGCGCAGCTGATCCAGGGCACCTTCCCGGACTACAGCCGCCTCATCCCGAAGGAGTGGGGCAGCCGCGCCGTCGTCGAAGTGCGCGACTTCCTGCAGGAGACGAAGATCGCCTCGATCTTCGCCCGCGACGGCAGCGGCATCGTCCGCGTCACGTTCCAGGCGGGCGAGGGCGGCGCACCCGGTGAGATGACCATCGCCGCGCGCGCCGAGGAGATCGGCGACAACCACGGCGTCCTCGATGCGACGGTGGAGGGCGAAGCGGCGAAGATCGCCTTCAACGGCAAGTACCTGCAAGAAGTGCTGCAGGTCCTCGACGGCGGCCGCGTCGCGCTCGAGACCACCGGCCCGTCACAGCCGGGCGTCATCCGCCCGCTGGAGAACGACAACTACGTCCACGTCGTCATGCCCATGTTCGTGCAGTGGTAGTTGCGCGCTGAGCCAGGGCCGCTCGTCGGCGGCTGACGCCTTCCGCGCGCGCTGGCTTTAGCTCCGGGCGAACGCCAGAAGTTCGGCGATCTCGCCAGCGTCGGCCCGCTGCAACGCGTGACGGTAGGCGGCACGAAGTTCGTCGGTTTCGCGGTTTACGCCAGCTGCCCAGCTGAACGGCTCGCCTCCGAGCCCTCTGACCAGGTAGTCGGCGGCGATTCGACCGTGGCGCCCGTTGCCGTTCGGGAAGGGATGAATCGCGACCAAGCGGTGGTGGAACCTGACCGCCAGCTCGTCGGGACGGTACGTGCCGTACTCGACCCACGTTTGAGCGTCTTCGACCAGAAGGCGGACGGCTGTCGCGATCTGGGTTGGGTCGATCCCGAGATTCGTCTCTCTGAGCCGGTAGCGCCCCGCCCATTCCCAGACCTCGCTGAACATCGCTCGGTGGAGGTCGCGGAGGTACTTGTCGTCGAGGAGCCGTGCAGACAGCGGCGGGCGGCGGCGGAGTAGCGCGTTCGAAATGTTGCGCTGCTCCGCGTCGAACAGGTCGCCGCGGGTCGCGATGTACGTCGGGATGAGTCCGAGTCGGTCCTCCTCGGACAACGCGGTGTGACCATCACCGATTGGGACCAGCGGGTCCATCATCGTGACGAGGTAGATTCGGTCCATAGGCCCCTGCGGTCGACAAATTGCGCCGCCAGGTCGTCGAGTTGAGCTGCGGTGTCACCGTCAGTTACCGTTTGGTCCTCCAGCCGGCTGTGATGTGCCACTCCCCAGAGATGCTGGGCCGCTTTACGGCGGGCCTGCGACGTGACAAGGTCGTCGAGACTCCGGCGGGGCCGCAGGAAGTACACGAGATCGCAGTCGAGCGCGTTGGCGGCGCGCTGCAGCGTCTCCAGCTTGATGGTGTCGCGCTGCTCGCTACGCTCGATGTCAGGGATTGTCTGCTGACTGACTCCCATGCGGTCGGCCAACTCCCTGCTGGACATCCCAAGTGCGTCGCGGATCGCGCGGATCCACCCCTTGTGCGGACGCGGCTCTTCGCCCAGCGAGATAAGCCGCTTCAGACGGGCGTCCAGTCGAGATCGCGCCTGCGCGCCGATAGATACCATGGTGACAGTCTACATCCTGAGGCCAGTAAGTCAATACTCCAATATAAGGCTATACCCTGTCGCTAGGAGTCGATTCTTGGGCTGTGGCCCGTATCTCACAGTCGAACGGTCATGCCCATGTTCGTGCAGTGGTAGCCACGCGCTGAGCCAGGGCGCGGCCGCTGGGGCCGCGCGCGCATCGAGGGCAAGCTCCGCAAGCTGGGCTTCATCGCGCCCAACACGGCGTGCCATCCGCGAGGCGGCACGGGGCGAAGCTGTATGTTCTCTGACCCGAGTCCGCAATCACAATGCCGACCGCATCTCTGGCTCTGACGTGCCACTGCCAGTCGGTCAGGTTGGCGTCGGTGATGAAGGCGTTGCACTGGACGTCCGTGTAGTGTGTGCCGATCACCGCAACGGCTAGAGCCGGAAATCGTGATCCGCTGCGCTGAACAATCAGGTCGTAGTTCGCTACGCCATTCGCTTGATCAGCAGACCATGTCCAGGCGGACGACACCCTCGAATACGTACAGCGCCGCCTGTCCCTCAGATCCTCCATCGCTCGCCGTCGTCGGCAGCACCCGGAACGAAACCTTCGCGCGCGCGAAGCGCCAGCGCCCAACGAGATCCGCCGGCTGCACGCGTACGCCCGCACCGCGATTCACGACGAAGAGGATGCCAGCCGCAAGCGCAGCCGTGACCGCGATGATCCCGATGAGCAAGAGCAGCACGGGGCGACGCATCGCGGCCCGTTGCGGCACAGAGTCGGGTGGCGTCGATCCGGCCGCTCCGCCACGCTGCTCCTCCGCGCGACCGACGCTCGGCGCCGCAGGCACCGGAGCAGCAGCACCCGCCCTGCTCACGATTAGAGGTGGCTGTTTCCGCCCGCAGGTGTCACAGAACGCGGCGTTCTCGGCGATCGTCGCGCCGCAGGCCGAACAGTGCCGCCGCGTTGCCGGGCTGATCGCCATGCTGCGCCTCACGCACGTCCGGCTCCCGGCCTGAGGCCGGTGCCCACGCCTCCGGCCGGAGCCGGCTCGACGGGCCGCGCCGCGTCCGGCGCTGCGGCGCGCGAGACGTCGACGACCAGCGTGCCGGCAGCCTTGTCGTGAAGGGTCTGACGCCGCGGATCCCAAAGCGCCCACGCGTAATCCAGCAGCGATCCGATGCCGCTGCTCATCCAGGCGAGCACGACGGGAATGAGGATGCGGAGAAACGCCGAACCCAACCCCGGGGCCGCGCCGTCGGATTCACGGACGATGCGCATGCCGAGCAGCCGCTTTCCGAAGCCGCCGCCGCGCGCGGTCGCCAGCAGGTGGTACCAGAAGAACGCGGCCAACCACCCGAGCATGAACAGGAGCCAGAACGTCATCGTCGGCGCGAACTCACGGCCAGAGGTGTAATGCTGGTCTCCCTGTGCGACATACAGGATCACGAGCGCGACGAACCCCCACATGAGCCCGACGAGCGCGCCAAGCACGATCGCCGCGGCAGCGTCGACGATGTACGCCGCGGCGCGGCGCAGGAAGCCGGCGTAGGTGTACGTGGCAACAGCCGTCGGGGCGGCCGCAGCCGCGCGGCTCACCGCCGGCGGCTGCAGTTTCGACCCGCAGGCGTCGCAGAACGCCGCGTCATCCGCGATCGCGGCACCGCACGACGAACAGTACCGATGCACGACTGCGCCGCCTGCCATGCTGCGCCTCCTTCGGCGCCGGTCTCGCCCTCAACCCGCGTGCTGCGGCGGCCGGCCGCCCGTCCCGGTGTGGTCCCACCACGACAGGATCGCGTGCTCCCACCGCGCCCACCGGTCGCGCCCGATCAGGATCGCCGTGCCGATGCCCAGCAGCGCCAGGCCGGCGATGAGGAAGACGATGTAGTTCGGCAGGGCGTTGATCACGTCGAACAGCGCGCGGCCCGCTATGAGGACGATCGCCAGCAGCGCCGTCCCCAGCAGCAGACGCCGCCGCAGCGCCACGCTGATCGTGAAGAACACGGCGGACTCCACCAGCAGGATCGCCAAGTACTGCCAGCCGCCCGCCAGCGCCTCCCGGAACGACGGGATCATGATGATGGCGGCGCCCAGCGCCTCGACGGCCGGCGCCGCGTCTTCGAACTCCGGCAGCAGCCGGAACTTCCACAGCCCCAGCAGGCCGAGGAGCAGGACGTACACGCCGATCACGGCCGTGTACGCCTGGATGTTGTCCGGCCGGAAGTGCCCGATCTCCAGCAGGAGCGAAGCGGCCAGCACCGCCGACCCCAGCACCACCGCGCCGCCACGGCGCGCGATCGAGGCCTCGATCGTCGCCAGCACGCCCACGAGCGCCACACCCGCGGTCGACCACTGGTACAGCGCCGACTCCTCGAACGGCGCCCCCGCGTAGATCTGCTTCTCCGTGCCCGAGCCGAGCATGCCATACCCGGCAGCGGGCGCCACGAGCCCGTACGTGGCGCCGCACGCCCGCATGGCGGACGACCAGCGCGGCGCCACGCCGCGCAGCGCGAATCCGGACACATACGCGCACGCGGCCACGGTCGAGTAGAGCACCGGGACCACGTACTGCGGCGCGTCGAGGCGCTGCTGCCAGGCAGCGACCGCCATGAATCCGAAGACCGCCGCCGGCACCGCGAACAGCGGCTCGTCCTCCCACACCGCGACGGCGACGAAGGCGCCTATGAAGACGGTCAGCAGCGCAGCCAGCATCGCCGCGTCCGGCGCGGACGAGAGCGACCCGATGCTCAGCAGCAGGCCCATGATGTAGAGGTGGATGCTGAACTCGGCGCGCCAGAAGCGCGCCGTCGCGCCGACCAGCAGGAACCCGAGCGCGAGCCCCAACAGCGGCAGGGGCAGCGACCCAGCGCCGGCGCCCTCCCGCAGGCCGCGAAGCAGCAGCACGTAGCCGACCGTCGTCACCAATCCCGACGCGTACAGCCAGCCCGCGGCAACGGGCACGTCGCCGCCAAGGTCGATCAGCTGACCAACGGTGCGACCGCTGCGGCTGACGAGAGCGGCCATCGCGTAGAACACGGCGGCCGTCAGGTGCACGCCGGCGCCGATCTGCTCGTGGTCCACGTAGACGCCCTCGAACGCCAGCCACGCCGTCGTGATCGCGATCGTCGCGACGAGGTCGCGGGTGTTAGCGTGGATCCAGCGCGGCGACCACGTCCGCCCGCCGAATCCGAACAGGATGCCAGCACTGGCGAACGCCACGCCGTAGTACTGCACGCCGGGATCGATCGCGTACACGGTGCTGACGCCAGCGCCGCCGAGCGCGGCGAGCAGCGCCGCCGTCGTCCACCACAGCGGTTTGCGCGACGCGTCGAACGCCAGGAAGACCGCGGCCACGAGAAACGCCAGCGGCAAGAAGATGCGCGCGTCGGGCTGATACGTCGCGTCCGGGACCGCAGCAACGATCGCCGCGATCACGGCGATGCCGAGGCCGGTCGCCGTCGCGGTCCGCCCGATCGCCATCGCCATCGGCTGCCAGCGCGCCGCGAGCATGCCGCTCACGTAGCCGGGCGCGCCCCAGCGTCCCGCCGCGCCGAACGCGATCGCCGGCACGAGGAACGCGAACGCGTAGTACTCGGCGCTGGCGTCCAGCGCGTACACCACGCCCGTCGTCACGCCGAAGATCGACGCTGCGAACCCCAGCGGCGCCAGCGTTTCGACGCGCCCGCCGAAGCGGATACGCGAGGCCGTGGCGAGCGCGTAGAAGGTGGCAAGCGCGGCGAACAGGATCGGCAGGAACCAGCGCGACTCCGGGTGATACGTCGCGCCCTGTGCGCTCGCCGCGAAGACGGCGCCGACTGCCACGACGCCCGCCGCCAGCGCGGCCGCGTGCCACGTGACGACGTAGTCGTCGCGGAGGGCCGTCGTCGCCTCCGGCTGCAGCCGCGGCAACGCCTGCCAGGCGATGGCCAGCAGCGCACCAGCGCCCGCCACGAAGGCGAAGCTGTAGTACTCGGCGCTGGCATCGAGGCCGTAGACCACCGATGTGCAGGCGCCGACCAGCGCGGCGGCCAGCCCAACGTGCGCGAGATGATCGTGCCACTGCGCGGCGCGCATCCGCAGCGTCGCATACAGCGCGTAGCCGGCGAAGGCGGAGGCGAACGCCGCGAACAAGAACCACGGCGTCTGCGGCTCGTATGCCGAATTGGGATCCGAGCCCGCGATCGCCGCAGTGATCGCCACCGCCACGCCCGTGACCAGCGCCGACTGCGCGAGCAGCCGCCCGCCCGGATCGACGTGGCCGAGCAGCACCGGATTCTTGACCCGCGGCAGGCCCAGCCAGAGGATCGCCACGAGCACGATGCCGGAGCCCGTCAACGCGTGCGCGTAGTACTCGCTGCTGGCGTCCAGCCCGTAGACCACGGAAGTCGCGCTGCCGATGATCGCCAGCCCCAGCCCGAGGAAGGCGAGCCGGTCCTGCGGGCGGGCCACCGGCATCGGTAGCGTCACGTACAGCGCGTACGCGGCCAGCGCCGACGCGAACGCCCCGAAGAGGAACCAGGGCGTCTGCGGCGCGTACGTGCTCTCCGGCTGCGCGGCAACGTTGGCGGCCCAGATCGCCACGGCCACGCCGCTGCCCAGCGCCACGTGCACCAGCCCGCTGACGTCCGCCGACGTCGCCGGGTGCGCGAACCGCTCCGGCAGCCGCGCCACGATCCAGCGCAGGAAGATCACTATCGCCGCGCCCGCGCCCGTGAGGGCAAACGCGTAGTACTCGGCGCTCGCTTCGAACCCGTACACGAACGACGCTCCCAGCCCCGCGAGCGCCAGCGCGCTGCCGATGACGGCGGCGCGCTGCCGGCGGCCGAACGCGTCGAGCAGGTAGAACGCCAGCAGCAGCGCCAGCGCGGGCGCCGCGAACCAGTGCGTCTGCGGCACGAGGTCGTGCGGCGCGGTGGCCGGGCGCGTCGACGCGATCAGGAATCCGACGCCGGCCGCCACCAGCGTCGCCGCGATCGCTGCCGCGTGGACCGACTGCGCGGCGTCGGCCGGCAGGCGCCTGGCGGCGCGCTCCGTCTCGATGACCGGCAGCATCACGCCCAGCAGCAGCGCCAACGCGGCGAACGCGATCGTGTACTGCTCGGCGGGCCACGAGAACGCGTAGACGACGGTCACGAACGCGCCGCCGAACATCGCCACCAGCGCAACGCCCGCCGCGCTGTTGCGTCCGCTCACTGTGTGCAGGCTCGCGTACGCAGCCGCGGCGAGGAACGCCGCCGGCAGGAACCAGCGGCTGGCGATCTCCAGTTGCGCCTCGTCCGGCGCGGCCGTCAGCGCCATGATGATCGCCGCGATGATCGATGCGGCGGCGACCACGTGCGCCTCTGCGCTCCAGACGCGTCCGAGGCGGCGGCGCACGACGCCGGGTCCGCCGAGGGCGATGGCGGACATCGCCAGCGCAAGCACCAGGAACGGCACCGGCGTCCACTCGATCGGCAGGTCCGCGACGGAGCATGCCGCGGCGGCAGCGCTGAACAGCGCCACGCCGGAGCTGAACGCATAGAGGCGGCCCATTCCGAGCGTCGCGACGGCGGTGTACAGCATCGCCGTCGTCAGCGAGCCGGCGAGCCACATCGCGTTCGCGTCGAGCTGCTGTCCCGAGAAGATCTCGTACGCGGCGACGAAGCCCAGCGGCACGAGGATCGCGCCGACACCGAAGAACACCTGCCCCGCCGCAGCCACGCGCGGGATGCGCAGGCACACCAGCCCCGCGGCAAGAAATGCCAGCGTGAACGCGGAGAGCAGCGCCATCCGCACGCCGCCCTCGACCTCCCGTCCCGGATAGGCGGCGAAGATGAGCGCCGCGATCACCACCATGAACGCCCCCGCGAACAGGAAGAGGTTGGCCTGCTGCTCCGCCAGCCAGCTCCAGTCCCGGGGCGGACGCGGCGGCGCCGGCGGGCGGAAGCGCGGCCCGGCGGCGGCCCGACGCGGCGGCGGCGCCGCAGCACGGATCGGAGCCGGCACCGCCGCGGGAACGGGCGCCGCGGCCGCCGGTGCGACCGGGCGAGCAGCCGGTGCGGGAGCCGGCGCCGGACGTGGCGCGGCCTCCTCTCTTGCGGGTGTGATCAGCGAGCGCAGCCTGGATTCGTAGTGGGTGACGAGGCGGCTGCGGTCTTCGGCCGAGAGCAGCGCGCCCATCTCCGGGGTCTGCGCTTCGTTCAGCAGGAATGCCATGCCGCGCACGCGCTCCGCCGGCGCCGCGGCCAGCAGCCTGCCGCAATGCTTGCAGTAGCGCGAGATCAGCGCGTTCGCGTGCCCGCACTCGAGGCAGTAGCGGGCGGATGGCGCCTGCTGGGGCATCACCTCCGGCCCGGGCGATGCGTCCGCCTGGACGCGTGGGGTGCAGGGCTCTCCAGCGGCGTGATTCTGACTGCAGCCGGGGGCGTGGTCGAGTTCCATGTTCGGCATCCTCTCTCGTCTGATGCGCGAACTATCGGCGATGTCGCCGTCAGGGCGCGAGATGAGGATGGACCATTGGGGTATGGGTCAAACGAACCGGCCCACACGCGATGCGCCCGGGCGACGCTCACATCATCGTACGCTGTGGAAGCATCGTCCAGAGCCGTATGCCGCGGAGGGTAGGGCCCTTTGGGCCGCGCGAGGAGTACGCCCAACGATGCACTGGATGGACGGCGCTGCCTACGGCTGGCGGGCGCCCTTGCCGCCGCCGGCTCCGCGCTTCTGCGCCCAGAGCGCCGCCTGCGTCCGGTCGGCCACGCCCAGGCGCTGGAAGATGCTGGTGAGGTGCGCCTTCACGGTCTTCTCGCTGATCCGCAGCTGCTGCCCGATCTGCTTGTTGGCGAAGCCGTCCACGACCAGCGCCAGCACTTCCCGCTCGCGCGCCGACAGTTCCGGCTCGGGGTTGCGCGCCCCGGATCGCGCCGCCACCAGCGCCGAAGCCGCCTTCGACGACACTGGCGACTCGCCGCGCGCCGCCGCGCGGATGCCGCGCAGCAGCTCATCCGGGTCGGCGTCCTTCAGCAGATAGCCCACCGCGCCCGCATCGATCGTGCGGAGAATGTCGTCGCGGTCCGCGAACGACGTCAGCATCACGACATGCGCGCGCGGATTCGATTCGAGGATCTGCCGGGTGGCTTCCGCTCCGTCGAGGTCCGGCATCGACAGGTCCATCAACACGACGTCCGGGTCACACTGCGACGCGAGCGTCACCGCTTCGACACCGCCCGTCGCCGTCGCCACGACCTCCATGTCCGGACACCCCCCCAGCAACCGCTCCAGCGCTGAAAGCACCAGCGGGTGATCATCCGCGAGAAGAATCCTGATCATGATGTGGGCACCCGCAGCGTCAGGCGCGTACCCTTGCCCGGCGTTGACTGCAGCTCGAACACGCCGCCGATGTCTGACGCGAGATCCTTGAGCATCTGCAGGCCGAAGTGGCCCCTGGCCGCGCTCGCTCCCGGGTTGGAGTCAAACCCTCTCCCGTTGTCCTCCACCATCAGCGTCACCCCGTCCGCCCCGACGGCTACCTGCACGGCAACCCTGGTGGCGTCGGCGTGCGCGTGGACGTTTCGGACCGCCTCCTGCGTCGTGCGGTACAGCGCCCGCTCGATGTCCTGCGACAGCTCCAGGTGATCGGGGACGACCAGCTCGGTCGCCACGCCGTCCGCGTTCATCGGCGCCAGCAGCTCGGCCAGCGCCACCCAGAGCCCCTCGCGATGCAGGCTGGCCGGATAGATGTCGACGAGCAGCGTGCGAAGCGAGCGCACGCTCTGGCGCGTCATCGCCGCCGCGTCATCGATCGGCCCCGCCAGTTCGCCCCGGCCTTCGGCCTCCAGGTGCTTGGCCGTCGCCGCCAGTCCGATCGACACGGCCGCCAGGTCCTGCACCGCGCCGTCGTGCAGGTCGCGCGCGATCCGCCGCCGCTCCGTATCCGATGCGTCGATCGCCCGCTGCAACAACGCCTCGCGCTCGGCCTGGCCCGTCCGGATCCGCCGCGCCATCGACCACGCCAGCGGCAGCTGCGCGAACTCCAGCACCACCAGCGCGCCGACCAGCGCGAAGAGGAAGTACAGCCACAGCGTCCGGTTGCTCGACACCACCGCGTTGAATCGCACGTAGTCCTCGTAGAGCAGCGGCTGGCCGCTCGGGGTGTGCATCGGGACGTAGACCTCGATCAATTTCCGCGCCGGATTCTCAAAGCGATTCTCGGGCTTCGACAGATCGGTGATTTCGCTGTCAGCGCCGCCGCCGCGGAGCGTCGCTTCCTCGTCCGGACCGAGGCCGTACGCAGAGCCGATGAGCTGCGGCTCGTCGGAATAGACGATCCTCCCGTCGGAAGACCAGATCTTCACGCGGACAATGGGGTCGCCCAGCACGCCGGCGCGGACGACCTTGTCGACTTCGGCGATCGCGGCGGGGTCGCCGGTGAGCAGACCATCGGTGACGTGCGGCTCGATCACCGCTCGCGCGATCACCTGCGTCGAGTCGGTCGCCCGGGATACGGCGTTGCGGTTCGTGGTGGTGTACAGGATGTAGCCGAGGATGCCCGAGAGCACCAGCATCGCCAGGATGCCTCCGACGAAAAACTGGGCAAGCGCCTTGGTCATGGAGATCGGCGGAGAAGCTCCATCCCGCTTGCGCCGGCCGCCTAGCTTGAACAACCTGGTCACCCATCCGGATTCGATAGTTCCAAGACCCGCGGTCAAGTGTACACC
>Ga0315281_10001194_pt1 | contig 38181 bp, 34 predicted proteins | sample YL17G07_0_MG_FD_204540 | JGI IMG/M metagenome (GOLD analysis project Ga0315281, IMG submission 204540) | Sediment microbial communities from Yellowstone Lake, YNP, Wyoming, USA - YL17G07_0 | ecosystem: Environmental > Aquatic > Freshwater > Lake > Sediment | place: USA: Wyoming | collected...
AATTAAAGTACGCGCCCTCAAGCAATCTATTGCCCGGATGGCGGAATTGGTAGACGCGCACGGTTCAGGTCCGTGTGCCGCAAGGTGTGGAGGTTCGAGTCCTCTTCCGGGCACCATGCTTCAACGGATTTTTCTGTTTCAAAATTCAACTTCAACACTCTTGTGGCTTCATTATTTGAAGTTTTCAACAATGCACAGCACGCAATGCTGTTCGGGCATTGCGTGCTGATTTTTTCAGCATAATACAATTTCCGATCAACCCTCAAAAGGGTGACGCAAGACGATGGTCTCATCACGATCAGGGCCGGTTGAAACCATATCCACCGGCACTTCGCAAATTTCCGCCATCCGCTTTAAATAATTGCGCGCTTCAGCAGGCAAATCTCCATAACGCTTGACGCCCACGGTACTGCCACTCCAGCCCGGCATATCTTCATACACCGGCTCGCAACCTTCAAGACCATCTGCACCTACCGGCAAAATGTCTATGAATTTTCCATCGACTTTATAGCCCACACACAGACGCAGCGTTTGTACGCCATCCAGCACGTCCAGCTTGGTTACACATAAACCGGACACTCCGTTGATCTGGATGGAACGCTTCAGCGCAGCGGCATCAAACCAGCCGCAACGACGAGCACGCCCTGTAGTAGAACCAAACTCATGGCCTTTTTCAGCCATGTGTTTGCCGGCGGGGTCCTGCTTGTCCAAGGCATCATACAACTCTGTAGGGAAAGGGCCGGAGCCTACGCGAGTGGTATAGGCCTTGGTGATACCCAATACATAATGCAGCGTCTGTGGGCCAACACCGGCTCCTGCGCAGGCCGCACCGGCGATACAGTTGCTGGAAGTTACGAAAGGATAAGTGCCGTGGTCAATATCCAGCAAGGCGCCCTGCGCGCCTTCAAACAATAGATTCTGCCCTGCCTTGTTTGCTTCATACAGCGCGCGCGGCACGTCCATTACCAGTGGCTTTACACGGTCTGCCAGTGCCAGCGCATCATCCAGCGTTTTCTGGAAATCCACTGTCGCGGCGTTGAAATAATTTTTCAGCACAAAGTTGTGATAATCGAGAATTTCGCCCAGCTTGGCAGCCAGACGCTTGCGATGGAACAAATCCTGCAAACGCACACCACGACGTGCCACCTTGTCTTCATAGGCTGGGCCAATGCCGCGTCCGGTAGTGCCTATTTTTGCAGCCCCCTTGGCAATTTCACGCGCCTGATCCAGTGCCACGTGATATGGCAGGATCAAGGGGCAGGCTTCAGATATGCGCAGGCGGTTATACACATCCACTCCGGCCGCAGTGAGATTGTCCATTTCCTTCAGCAAAGCCTCGGGTGATACCACCACGCCATTGCCGATATAGCACATGACATTGTCACGCAAAATGCCGGAAGGAATCAGGTGCAGCACTGTTTTCTTCCCGTTAACGACCAGTGTATGCCCAGCATTGTGTCCACCCTGAAAACGCACCACACCCTGCGCATGGTCGGTGAGCCAGTCCACAATTTTACCCTTGCCCTCATCCCCCCACTGGGTGCCGATTACTACAACGTTCTTTGCCATTTCAAATCCTTGAAAATTAATTTTAAATTTTTAACTCCGCTACAACCCAGGTAGCATTACGCATAATCAATTCGCGGTCGCAATTCAGTTCCCCGCGCAAGGCGACATTGCCGAGCAGGTCCACCACGACACAGTGTCCCTGACTACGCAGAAGCGCAATACTCTCCTGCAGCGCGGTATCGTCACTGTGCGGCGCCAGTATGCCTTTGGCCTGCGCCACCGGGGGCAGCAAGCCGAACAACTGGCGCAAATCCATGCTGAACCCCGTGGCAGGCCGTGCCCGGCCAAAACTTTTACCCAGGTCATCATATCGTCCACCCAATGCAATCGCATCATGACTGCCGCTGTGATAAGCGGCAAACACAATGCCGCTGTGATAGTGATAACCGCGCAACTCGGCCAGATCAATACCAATGCTTTGTGCAAACGGTTGCAGATGCGCAGCCGCCTGCTCCAGCTCTTTTAAGGCCGCACGAACTTCAGCGTAGTCGGGCAATATTTTACGCGCACGCTGCAAAACTTCTTTGGCCTCACCATAAAGCTGCGGCAAAGCCAGTATTGCCGCCTGTATCTCGGCAGGCAAAACAGAAGCCAAGCCGCGCAATTCGGGCACATCCTTGAGTTGCAGCGCGGCGAACAAAGCAGCTTCGAGCTCCTGCTCAATTGCAGCGTGCTTCACCAAAGCGCGAAAAATTGCCACATGGCCCAGATCAAGATGTACACCCTCAACACCAATCTCAGCCAATACCTGCAACATTAGTCGCTGCACTTCGAGGTCGCTCTCTAGGCCGCTGTGACCGTATAGCTCTGCGCCGATCTGCAAGGGTTCGCGAGTCCGCATCAAGCCCGAAGGCTGGGTGTGCAAGACACTTCCGGCATAACACAACCGGGTGACACCCTGACAGTTGAGCAAATGCGCATCAATTCGTGCCACCTGCGGCGTGATATCCGCGCGCAATGCCATGGTGCGCCCGCTCAATTGGTCCACCAGCTTGAAACTGCGCACATCCCTGTCCTGGCCGTCATTGATCAGCAGGGATTCCGCATACTCCAGCATGGGGGGGGCAACCAGTTGATAACCTGACAACCGCAGCAATTCAATGATCCTGCTGCGCATACCATCAATCTGCCAGGCCTCATCCGGCAGCATGTCTTGTATATATTCAGGCAACAACCAATTCGGCATTATTTAATCCAGTACAGCAGAAACAGGCCGCTCAGCATCAAAGTAAGCCCGATAAAACGCGTTTGCCCATCCTGCATTTGAGCTAACCTGCTTAAACCCGCACGCCAGGCCGCAGGCAACAGAAAGGGCATCAGCCCCTCTATCACCAGCATCAAACCCAGGGCGGTTACTAAATATGTCCACATCCAGTCTACTTGCTCGACTTGCTGGAGTTTTTCAGATATTTGAAGAATGAAGAACTGGGGTCGATCACCATGACATCGCTCTTGTTCTTGAAACTTTGCTTGTAAGCATCCATGCTGCGGTAAAACGCATAGAACTCTGCATTACGGCCATAGGCTGCTGCATATAAAGCCGCGGCTTTGGCATCTCCATCTCCCTTGATTTTCTGCGCTTCACGATAGGCGTTTGCCAGTATTACCTCGCGCTGCCTGTCGGCATCCGCACGGATTTTTTCGCTCTCCGCATTACCGGTTGCGCGCAGTTCATTGGCCACACGTTTGCGTTCGGCCTCCATGCGGCCATACACAGACTCACTGATGCTCGGTGGAAAATCCACGCGCTTAAGGCGCACGTCCATTACCTGCACACCAATCTTTTCCGCATCAACATTGGCTTTTACACGCAACACTTCCATAATCTTGTCGCGCTCACCTGAGATCACTTCGCTGACCCTGTGCTTCGCAAACTCATCCCTGATAATTGAATTCACAGTCTGCATCAGCCGGGTTTGAGCTACCCGCTCATCACCGCTCACACTCAGATAATACTTCTTCACATCGGAGATACGCCATTTGACGAACGAATCGACCATCACGTTCTTATTCTCGGCAGTAATGAAACGCTCCGGCTCGATGCTATCCATGGTCAAGATGCGCGAATCAAAAAAGCGCACATTCTGAACCAGCGGCCATTTCAGTTTCAAACCGGGTTCTGTCTCCACCCGCACCAGTTCTCCCAGTTGCAGCACTATGGCTACCTGACGCTGATCCACCACAAACAGGCTCAAACTGAGCAGAATCAATATGGAGACAACAGCGACCAGGGCGTTAGCTAAATTATTTTTCATTATCTTGCCTCCCTTTCCCGACCACGGAAAATTTCCCTGCCACGCGGCATGGTTGCTGCCTCACTTACGGGTGCCGTAGTATGCGCAGCCTGCTCAGCTCCTCCCGCAGAGACTTCCGGAAGTGGCTGTGTGGTGGCCTGCATTAATTTGTCCAGAGGTAAATACAACAGGTTATTTCCTGCCTTCTGATCCACCATGACCTTGCTGCTGCTGGTCAATATCTGCTGCATCATGTCTATGTACATACGTTCACGGGTGACCCCGGGAGCCTTTTCATACTCAACCAGAATTTGCCTGAAGCGGCTGGCATCACCCTCAGCATTGGCTATCACCCGCTGGCGGTAACCTTCAGACTCTTCTTTCAGCCTTGCTGCAGCACCTTTGGCCCTGGGAACCACATCATTTGCGTAGGCCTGGCCTTCGTTTTTCTGCCGCTCCCTGTCCTGCCCGGCCTTGATGGCATCTTCAAATGCTGCCTGTACCTGCTCGGGTGGCTGTGCACCCTGCAGGGTAACCTTGCTCACCAGAATACCAGTCTTGTAGCGATCCAGAATTTCCTGAATCAGCTTGGTCGCCGATGCCGCGACCTGTTCACGTCCCTCATTAAGAACAAAGTCCATCTTGCTTTTACCAACTATCTCGCGAATTGCTGTTTCCGCTGCCTGCCGTACATTTTCATCCGTCTTGCGATTATTAAACAGATAGGCCATCGGATCTTTCAGGAAGTACTGAACTGCAAATTGAACATCGACGATATTTTCGTCCGCAGTCAGCATCAGCGACTCTTTAAGCATCTTGTTCTTGGCGTTATCTCTGTAACCAATTTCCACTGTACGTACCTGGCTGATGCTTACAACCTCTACAGACTCAATCGGGAAAGGCATATGCCAGCGCGGCCCCGGCTGTGTGCTTTCGACATATTTGCCGAAACGCAACACAACGCCGTTTGAACTGGCTTCAACTATGTAAAAGCCACTGGCGATCCATATCAGCGCCACTATCATCAGGATCAATCCGAGACCTATGCCAAAGCCCTGGGGCGAACCTGCGCCACCGCTGGTGTTTCCACCTCCTTTACCGCCGAACAGCCCGCTGAGCTTCTTGTTGAAGTTGCGCAGCAATTCGTCCAGATCCGGGGGGCCACCGCTATTTTTATTGCCCCATTGCGGGTCATTTAGTCCCATATAAATCTACCTTGTTTAAAGTATTCAGTCGTTAAGAGGATGCCACTGTTGTACTGGTGTTTCATGTTTTTGCGCGTCCCGTACTTCCGCCAGCGCGGTTCGCAATTCATCAATACCCGCCCCTGTTTTTGCGCTTAAATTCAGTGAAACTATTTTACCATACTCATCACGCTTGACACCGGCTGGCATATCCTGAAGATCAATCTTGTTGTATATGAGTATTTGCGGGATATTTTGTGCACCAATTTCATGCAAAACCTTGTTGACTTCGGCTACCTGGTCATGCCTTTCGGGACTGTTGGCATCTACTACATGCAACAGCAGGTCAGCCATGGCCGTTTCTTCCAGTGTGCTTCGGAAGGCGGCTACCAGACCGTGTGGCAAATGTCGGATAAACCCCACCGTGTCCGACAGCACCACCTGCCCCGTGCCCTCAATAAATACACGCCTCGCGGTAGTATCCAGGGTGGCAAACAACTGGTCTGCGGCATACACATTGGCACGGGTCATTTTGTTGAACAGGGTGGACTTTCCGGCATTGGTGTAGCCGACTATCGAAACAGACAATACTTCAGAGCGGTCACGGGATTTGCGCAACACCTGGCGATGTTTGCGCAGCTTTTCAAGACGATCGTTCAATAACACCACACGCTTGTCCAGCTTGCGCCTGTCCAGCTCCAGTTGCGTCTCTCCGGGGCCGCGCGCACCTACTGCATACTTCTGCTGCCCCATATCCTGGTGCATCCCGGCTAGCCGTGTTGAGAGATATTTAAGTTGAGCCAGCTCTACCTGCACCTTGCCTTCGTGGCTTTGCGCACGCAAGGCAAAAATATCCAGAATCAGCATGGTGCGATCGATGACACGGGCGTTCAGTGCAGTTGCAAGATTGCTCATCTGCGCAGGGGAAAGGTCATGATTGAAGATAACCAGGGGAATCTCACGCTCTTCCACCATCAGCGCTATTTCATCCACCTTGCCGCTGCCCGCAAATAATTTAGGATCTGGTTTCTGCCGTTTTCCGCCTACCAGCGCCACGGCGTTCACCCCGGCACTTTCTACCAGAAGGCGAAATTCTTCCAGGCTTTCTGCATAATCAGGCGCTCCAAAGTCCAGGCTAACCAATATCGCCGTGTTTGGGGCCGTAGTCGATTCATGCATTACTCAGTGTCGTAGGGGATATTGACAGCTCGTGCAGGAACGATAGTGGAAATGGCATGCTTGTATACCATCTGGATCAAAGTGGAATTTTTCAATAACACCACATACTGATCGAAGGATTCAACCTGGCCCTGCAGCTTGATGCCATTCACCAGATAGATTGCGACCTGCACATGTTCCTTGCGTAATGCATTCAGGAACGGGTCTTGTAGTTGTTGCCCTTTTGCGCTCATTTTTATTCTTCTCTTTTTATTATTGGGAGAGTAACTTTACTGGATTTCGGGCTGACTGACCAGAAGCATGTTAGATAGCGGCTTATTTGGATTGTAAGCGGCGGGCTTTGTTGCGTACACGGTTGGCCAGTTCGATACCAGCGCGCCTTTCACTTTCCGTAATCCTTTTTGGGGTTTTTTCCGCAAAGGGATTGGCTCCCGCCTTGAACTCCACCCTGAGCGGCGTTCCCTGCAATTTAAACGCATCACAGAAGCTTTTCTCAAGATAACGGCGATAACTCTCGGGCACTCTATCCAGGGCACTGCCGTGGATAATAATCAGGGGAGGGTTGCTGCCGCCCTGGTGCGCATAGCGCATTTTTGGCCGGAATACGCCGCCGCGCGGGGGTTGCTGCTTTTCTACCGCGTCCATTAATACACGCGTCAACAGCGGGGTCGGCAACTTGGCCATGGCGGCCGCATAGGCTTCGTTTACCGACTTCAGCAAATTCTGCACGCCATCGCCTTTCAGGGCTGAAATATAGTGGTGCTTGGCAAAGTTCAAAAAGTGCAGTTTGCGGTCAATATCGCGTTTGGCCGTTGCGCGTTTGTACTCGTCCAGGTCATCCCATTTGTTCACTGCCAGCACCAGCGCGCGCCCGGCTTGCAGCACGAAATCGGCCAGATGTGCATCCTGCTCGGTGATCTGGTCGCGCGCATCGACCACCAGTATGACCACGTTGGCATCCTCAATCGCCTGCATGGTTTTTACCACGGAGAATTTTTCTATCGCCTCGTCTATCTTGCCGCGACGCCGCACACCAGCCGTGTCGATAATGGTGTACTGCTTGCCGTCGCGCTCAAAGTCAATATAGATACTGTCGCGGGTAGTGCCCGGCTGGTCAAAGGCAATGACCCGCTCCTCGCCCAGTATGGCATTTACCAGGGTAGATTTTCCAACATTGGGGCGACCTACAATCGCCAGTTTTGGATGGTCATCATGCCCCTCTTCGACCGCTTCCTGCACGGGCAATTCTTCAAATACCAGGGCAATCAATTCAGTGACGTTGTCGCCATGCGCGGAGGAAATCGGTATCGGCTCCCCCAGACCCAGCTCAAAGAATTCGTTGGTCACCCTAGCACGCTGCATGCCTTCGGCCTTGTTCACCAGCAGATGTACCGGGCGCCCGGTTTTACGCAACAGATTGGCAATGATGTTGTCTTGCGGTGTCAGTCCCTGGCGACCATCCACCAGAAACAGCACGACATCCGCTTCGTCTATCGCCTGCAGGGTCTGCCTGGCCATTTCATGCATGATGCCGTCCTTGACGACAGGCTCAAGGCCACCGGTATCGACAACCAGATAGGGATGCTCCCCCACCCGACCACGACCGTAGTGACGATCACGGGTCAAGCCGGGAAGATCAGCCACCAGCGCGTCGCGGCTTCGTGTAAGACGATTGAATAGCGTAGATTTACCCACGTTCGGACGACCAACCAGCACCAGCGTGGGCAACATATTGAAATTCTCTTTATTTTATTGCGATGGAGAAAATACCGCCATCTTTAGTCTGCAACAGCAAGCCGTCACCCAATGCAAGCGGCATGAAAGGTATTGGGCTGCTATCTGTTTTGATGCGTGCCACCATGCTGCCATCCTCGCGATTCAACACATGCAGGTAACCCTCAAAGTCGCCAATGATTACATATTTGTCCACCACATAGGGTGCCGAGGGTTTGCGCAAATATAACTGGTCGTTTTTCCACAAGGTGCTGCCACTGGCCTTATCCATGGCCATCACGGTACCCTCGGCATCGCTCACATAGATAACATTTCGTTGCAGGGTGAGACCCTTATCACTCGATATCTCGCGACTCCACAACATGGCGCCCTGCTTGACATCAAAACAGGCTATGCGCCCCTGAAACGCCACTGCACAGGCGCTTTCCGCATCAACAGCGGGCAGGCTGGTGATATCGCTAATGCGCTCCAGCTCTGTGTTACCACGCGGCTGCGACACAGCAGACTCCCAAACAACGTTGCCATTTACCAGATTGATTGCAACAAGCTTACCCGCTGCAAATCCTGCATACACCACACCACGCTGAATGGCTACACCTGCATGATTACGCACGATCAGGGTGGGTGTAGAACGCTCATACAACCACTGGCGCTTCCCGTCCTCGACACTTAAAGCAGCGATACGTCCATCGCTTGTGCGCACCACTACCATGCCATCGGCTATCTGTGGAGCGCTTAATACTTCACTCGAGACTTTAGTAAGCCAGCGCAATTTTCCGTCTTCATCGAAAGCGGCCAATTCGCCTTTCAGGCCGCCCACCACAATCAGGTTTTCACCCGTGCCAACTGCGCCTGAAATTTTAAAGCCTGTATCTATGCGCCAGATCTTTTTGCCACTGATTGCGTCGAGTCGAAACAACTCGCCGTATTCATTACCGACATAAACCGCCCTGGGTGTAACAGCCGGAAGCAAACCGGCGTTACCTCCCACGCCCACATGGCGTCTCCAGCGTACTTCCATGCTCGCACCGGGTTTGAAATCACGCAGTTCGGCTGGCTCCCTGACCGTTACCTTGTCACTGGAACAGCTTGCCAGCAACAGCAATATAGTTCCAATAGCAGCCCAGCGGCTGAATGTCACTTTGCGCCACCCTGGCTGCCCGCGCCCAGACCATCCATTTTCAACTGGATCAAATTGCGATAGGAACTCTTGCTGTCCATCTTGTCATATGCCTGCTTATATGCAGTGCGGGCTTCTTCAAGCTTGCCCTGGGCGGCCAGCACATCGCCCTTCAGGTCGGCAAACAATCCGGTAAAGGCTTCGGGATGGGTTGCATCGAGCAGCTTGATCGCTGCCGCATAATCCTTCTCGTCCAGCAAAATACTGGAAAGCTTGAGCCTGGCGGTATCCTGCAAACCACTTTCGCTCGCATGAGCAATCACCCACTCAAGTTGAGATTTTGCACGGGGCAAATCCCTGGCCTGTAAATTGGTTTGCACTGCCAGCAACTGGGCGCGTGATGCGTAGGCTGTACCACTGTACTTGTCCACCAGTGCGGCGACAGCGTCATTTATCCGCTTGGCGTCGTTGCTGGCAACCTGCTTGAGAACCTCCGCATACAGCGTGGCGGCTTCCGCAGCTTGTCTGGCCTGATAATTTTTCCACAGGGAAAATGAGGCATAGGTCACTATCGCGACGGAGACTGCCGTTATCAGCCAGTGGCGATTATCTTTCCACCACGCCTTGAGCGCATCCAGTTGTTCTTGTTCTTGTGTGTCTATTATTGCCATTTTGCTATCCTTTATTTTTCAGTTTTACTCATTTTTCCGTGTATCAATTGTGCCAACTCAGCCTGCTTCACCCTCACCTGCTCACCCGCATCGCGCATGGGTTTCAGGGTGGCCTGCCCTGCTTGCGCCTCATCATCGCCAATAATAACGGCAAACCTTGCGCCGCTGCTATCCGCTTTTTTCATTTGTGACTTGAAGCTTCCTCCGCCACTATGCAGCACCACCTTCAACTCCGCATCGCGCAATTGCTCGGCCAGCACCCCGGCCATCGCATCAGCCAATTCACCCTGATGAACCAGATATATATCAAGGGACACGCCGGGGCTAGTCTTGCCGTCCTCCTGCAACAACGATAACAAACGTTCCACGCCCATGGCAAAGCCACAGGCGGGTGCAGATTTTCCCCCTATCTGTTCAATCAGGCCGTCATAACGCCCCCCTGCGCAGATTGTGCCCTGCGCACCCAAACGTGTCGTTACCCACTCAAATACGGTACGGTTGTAATAATCCAGACCACGCACCAGCCGCGGATTGATTTCATAAGCAACATTATGCTGCTTCAATATGCTCTGTACCGCTTCGAAATGCAGGAGTGCGTCCTCATGGAGCTCATCCATCAGCCTGGGTGCACCCGCAATCAGCTCCTGCATTGCCGGATTTTTACTGTCCAGTATGCGCAGCGGGTTGGTATGCAGGCGGCGTGCGGAATCCGCATCCAGAAGTGCAACATGCCGCTCGAAATATGAAATCAGCTTTTCACGATGCTGCTTGCGAGAAGCCGCGTCGCCAAGTGTATTAAGCTGCAAACTCACGTCACCAATCCCGAGCTTGCGCCACAACCGTGCGCACATCAGAATTTGCTCTGCATCAATATCCGGGTCTGCAAATCCCAGCGCTTCCACGCCTATCTGGTGAAACTGGCGGTACCTGCCTTTTTGCGGGCGCTCATGACGGAACATCGCTCCGCTGTAGTACAAACGCTGCGGCGCATTGTACAGGAGGTTGTGTTGCAGCGCAGCGCGCACACAGGACGCGGTGCCTTCAGGACGCAGCGTCAAATGATCGCCATTCAGGCTATCCTCAAAGCTGTACATTTCCTTTTCAACAATGTCAGTTACCTCACCGATGGCACGTTTGAACAGGGCCGTCGGCTCCACCAGGGGCATACGAATATTACGATAGCCGTAGGAATCAAGCCACTCGCGCACGGCGTCCTCGAACCATAGCCAGAGTTGTGCTTCGTCCGGCAGAATATCATTCATGCCGCGAACGGCTTGTAGAGGAGGGTTACTCATAACATATCAAATTCAAAATCACGTAGGAACGAGCAAGAAAATTCTGCTATCGCTTCAAATAATTACTGGCGACATAATCGTCAACTATCTGCTTAAAATCGTTTGCGATATTTTCGCCACGCAACGTTACAACCTTTTTTCCATCCACATACACCGGTGCCGCAGGCGTTTCTCCAGTACCCGGCAAGCTGATACCAATATTTGCCATTTTGCTTTCGCCGGGGCCGTTCACGATGCACCCCATCACGGCCACCGTCATTTCCTCCACGCCAACATATTTCTTGCTCCATACCTGCATTTCAGAGCGCAAATATGACTGTATGTCTTGTGCCAATTGCTGAAAGACAGTACTGGTGGTGCGTCCGCATCCGGGGCAGGCGGTCACCATGGGCGTGAATGAACGCAAACCCATAGTCTGGAGTATCTCCTGTGCCACCACCACTTCACGCGTACGATCCCCACCCGGCTCGGGGGTTAACGATATGCGTATGGTGTCGCCTATACCTTCCTGCAACAACACTGCCAGTGCTGCGGTTGAAGCGACGATCCCCTTGGAACCCATCCCTGCCTCGGTCAAGCCCAGGTGCAGCGGATAGTCACAGCGCTTCGCTAAATCACGGTACACCAGGATCAGATCCTGTACCCCGCTAACCTTGCATGACAATACTATTTGATCGTGGCGCAGACCCAAAGTCTCAGCTCTCTTTGCGCTGTCCAGGGCAGATATGATTAATGCTTCACGCGTCACTTCTGCAGCGGTTTTCGGTAGTGTTAATCTGGCATTTTCGTCCATCATGCGCACAATCAATTCGGAATCCAGGCTTCCCCAATTGACACCGATGCGAACAGGTTTGTTATGGCGACAGGCCACTTCGATCATCATGCCAAACTGGTCTTCGTCCTTGCGACTGCGCCCTACGTTGCCCGGGTTGATACGGTACTTTGCCAAAGCCTGTGCACATTCGGGAAAGTCCCGCAGCAGGCGATGACCGTTGTAGTGAAAGTCTCCCACCAGCGGCACATCGCAGCCCATACCATCCAGCAACTCACGAATGCGAACTACTTGAGCGGCTGCTTCGGGTGTGTTAACTGTTATGCGCACCAACTCAGAGCCCGCCCTGGCCAGCTCAAAGATCTGCCGTGCCGTACCTTGAGCGTCAACCGTATCGGTATTGGTCATTGACTGAACCACAATGGGGGCAACTCCCCCGATTGCGATATTACCGACCATAACACGCTGCGCTAAACGGCGCGGCACCATTGAAAAAGTCATGATTATTTCAACTTGAGGTGGGCAACTTCCGCGGTAGTATGACGGCCAAGATTGATTTTCTTGCCCTTGTCAAACAGCCGCACTGCTTTAGCGTTACCTATCGTCACATCCAGGGGAGATTTCCCGGCCACGCGAAGCAGGCTGCCCGCACGATGCATTCTGGAAACCAACACCTTGTCATTTCCATCCTTGATTTCAACCCAGGCATCCTCATCAAACTCCAAACGCAAGGCATGTTCGGTAAAATTTACCACGGAATTAACTTTGACCGCCGCATCCGCAGCATCTGGAACACCTGTTGAGCCAGTTGGCACTACTAGCACAGGATTACTGCGAACTGCTTCCTGTTGTACTGATTTTGCAGGTGTACGAACCGTTTGTACCCGTTCAGTATTTACTGTCTCGGTCTTTACCGGCTCGGTTTTTATCTTTGCAGGTTTTTTCGTCTCGGCAACAACTACCGGCGCTTGCCCGCGTTCTTTTTGAATCAACTTGTCTTTGACAACTTTAGCTGGCGCTGTCGCTGCTGCGACAGGAACGGTACGCACAGGTGGCTGAGGAACGGGCTCCGGTTGCAGCACCTGCTCCGCGACCGGTGCTGATGCACTGTCCAAATTTGTATTTGGCAGTTCAATTGTCTGAACCATTACTTTAGATTCTGGCTCTACCCCTACAGGTGCATGATCTCGCACACGTACAAAAACAGCCAGGGACAAAGCGACAACCAAAGCCCCGGCAAGCCATACAATATTATGGCGGCGCGCACTAAGCGTGGAAGGCATTGGAATGTTGACTGACTTTAATTCCTGGGTAGATGCGGCTTGCGCATGGGATGACGGCAAAGCTGCCAGCAATGGATCAGGATTCAGTTGCAACAGCCGCGCATAGCTGCGAACAAAGCCCCGCACAAACGCGGCTTCAGGCAACAAAACAAAGTCATCCGCTTCAAGCGCTTCAATCTGGCGTGGTGCAAATTTTATCCGGTTGGATACGTCGAACACGCTCAAGCCATGCTGCTCGCGGGCTTCGCCGAGAATTTTACCTACGCTTTTGGGCAAGCCAGAAACATCACCTGTATTGGGAATCTGATTATCTTGTTGAGTAGTCATATTATGTTTATTCACCATTTAACAATAACTGCGTTTCACGGGATTCTGGAAAACGCTTGCGCAACTGTAATTTATAGCTTGCCTCGGCATTCTTATCCCCAAGCTTGCGTTCCACTCTAGCCGCCAACAATAAATCCGCAGCAGACAAATCTGCCCCGCTACGAGAAAGCCGCAGAAAATATGACTTCGCGCCCGCATAGTCAGCCTGGGAAAAGCTCAGCTCGGCCATTCCGATCAACGCTTCCCTCATCTTGGGATGTATGGACAGGGCCCTCTTCAGGTAAGTCTCTGCTTCCTTGGTCTTGCCCGCCTTCTTGGAGCATAAGCCTGCATTCAGGTATGCCTTCTCTGGAGTATCGTAGAGGGGATTTTTTATCGCCAGCATGAATTGCTCCATGGACTCTTTTTCACGACCGCGCTGACATAAAAACCAGCCGTAATTGTTTCTTGCACCGGAATTATTGCCGTCAAGAGACAAGCTGCTCTCAAAATCATCCTCGGCCTTTTTGTCTTCCTGCAAAGCCATATACACCAAGCCGCGAACATCATAGGCAGGCGCGTATTTGCTATCCATATTCAGCGCAAATTTAAGCTCGTCCAATGCCACAGCATAACGCTTCTGTCCATAGTATACAGCCGCCAACTCAGTATGTATTTTGGCGCTGGCCCGCGCATCAACCTTGACCTCCTGGTTTGTGTCGCCACCCTTTCCGCCGGTAGATCCACAGCCCGCCAGGAACAACACTGTCAATACGACTGCAAACAATTTCATACACTTGCCCCCAATGAATTGCGTGTTCTTTTGGTTTTATCCAGCACCTGTCCGGCCAACTGGCCGCAGGCGCCCGCAATATCATCGCCACGCGTCTTGCGCGTGGTGGTGACAATATCCGCATGCATCAGCACATCGCGGAAGCGGCGTATCGCATCTGAGCCGGAACGCTGATAAGGTGCCTGCGGGATCGGATTAAACGGAATCAGGTTGAACTTGCACGGTACGTCGCGCACCAGCGCCACCAGTTCGCGCGCCTGCTTTTCGCTATCATTAACACCCGCCAGCATCACGTATTCAAAGGTAATAAAATCGCGTGGCGCCTTTTCCAGATAGCGGTTGCATGCCGCCAGCAATTCGCGCAACGGGTACTTCTGGTTGACCGGTACCAGCACATCGCGCAGCGCATCATTCGGCGCATGCAGCGAAACGGCCAGCGCCACCGGGCACTCTTCGCGCAACCTGTCCATCGCTGGCACGATACCTGAAGTGGACACCGTCACACGGCGGCGCGACAGGCCGTAGGCATTGTCGTCCAGCATCAACCTCAACGCACTCACCGTATTGCTGAAATTCAGCAGGGGCTCGCCCATGCCCATAAATACCACATTGCTGATCGGCCAGTTGCCATTGGCATCTTTGCCGATCTGGCAATTCGCCCACCACAACTGACCGACGATCTCGGCCACGCTGAGGTTGCGGTTAAAACCCTGCTTGCCGGTGGAACAGAAGGAGCAGTCCAGCGCACAGCCAGCCTGGGTAGACACACACAGCGTGCCGCGCTCGGCTTCGGGAATATACACGGTCTCGATGGCGTTGCCGGTGCCCACATTCAGCAGCCACTTGCGCGTACCATCGCTTGAAAGCTCCTCGCGCTGCACCACGGGTGCGGTGACGCACGCCTGCTGTTGCAATTTTTCGCGCAAAGAATTGGCAATATCAGTCATTGCCGTAAAATCGGACTCCCCCATTTTGTGTATCCAGCGCAACACCTGGCGGGCGCGAAAGGGCTTTTCGCCCTGTTCCGCGAACCAGTCAGCCAGTTGCTGCGCATCAAAATTGAGGAGATTTTCTGCCATTCCGCTGTGACGGCTAACGTGCGTAAACGTTCATTGCAGGGAAGAAATAGGCGATTTCCACTGCTGCTGTTTCAGCCGCATCGGAGCCGTGCACCGCGTTTGCGTCAATACTGTCAGCAAAGTCAGCACGGATGGTACCTTTGTCTGCCTTCTTTGGATCGGTTGCGCCCATCAGTTCGCGGTTTTTCAGGATGGCATTTTCGCCTTGCAGCACCTGGATCATCACCGGGCCGGAAATCATGAATTCCACCAGATCCTTGAAGAAAGGACGTGCACGGTGCACAGCATAAAAGCCTTCTGCATCGAGCCTTGAAAGTTGCACCATACGCGAAGCAACCACTTTAAGACCGGCATTTTCAAAACGGGAATAAATCTGACCAATTACATTTTTTGCAACTGCATCGGGTTTGATAATCGACAGGGTACGTTCAACAGCCATTGTGCTTCTCCAGACAAAGTTAAGGTTAATAGAAAATCAGCCTGTCATTTTATCAGGGTTTGCCGCCTGTGTCGCTGATGCTGTAAGGGCAGGACAACACCCCTGTCTACAACCCAGCCATCAATCGATATATTATTTTATGCCGTACATCAGCTGAGGCAACCACAACGCGATTTGCGGTACATAGGTCACCAGAATCAGAACTGCCGTCACCACCAGGATCCACGGCGCCGCTGCGATAGTTACCTCGGTCAGCCCCATCCTCGCCAAGCCGCTGGCCACATACAGATTGAGCCCGACCGGCGGGGTGATCATGCCCAGCTCCATGTTAAGGGTCATCACGATGCCCAGATGAATGGGATCAATGCCCAGCTTGAGTGCCACCGGCAGAAAGATCGGCGCGAGAATCAGGATAATCGAGCTGGGCTCCATAAAGTCTCCAGCAAAGAACAGCAGCACGTTCACAAACAGCAAGAACATCCATGGTGACAGCCCCTGATCCACAATCCACTGCGCCATTTGCTGCGGAATATTTTCGCTGGTGAGCAGGAAGGAAAACAGGATTGCATTGGTGATGATGTACAGCAACATCGCGCTCATATTCGCCGAATCAAGCAACACCTTGGGTACCTCGCGCAGCTTCAGGTCACCATAGATGAATACCGCCACCACAAAGGCATACACGGCGCTGACCGCAGCCGCCTCGGTGGGGGTAAAAATTCCGCCGTAAATGCCGCCGATCACGATGACGACAATCAGCAGGCCCCAAATCGATTCGCGAAAAGCCTTCCAGACTTCACGCAAGCTGGCTCGCGGCAAAGTGGGATACTTATGCTTTTTTGCCACCAGCCAGGTCACCAGCATCAGCGTGGCCGCCATCAGCACGCCCGGCACGATGCCTGCAATGAACAACTGCCCCACGCTGGTGTTGGTGCTCACCGCGTAGATGATCATCACGATGGAAGGAGGAATCAGAATACCCATGCCGCCCGAGGTGGCGATCACGCCCACGCCGAATTTCTTGGGATAGCCCTGCTTGACCATCGCCGGAATCATGATGGAACCGATCGCCACCACGGTGGCTGGACTGGAGCCGGACAACGCGGCAAAAAACGCGCATGACAGCACCGCCGACAACGCGAGCCCACCGTGAAAATGCCCAACCAGCGTGGTGGCAAAATTGACGATACGCCTGGCTACTCCGCCCGTGGTCAGAAAAGCACCGGCCAGGATGAAAAACGGAATCGCCATGATCGCAAACTGGTCCAGCCCGGTGAATAAACGCTGGGACACGATTTCTATCGGGATGGTGGAGAAGGCATATAAAAACGCCAGCACCGAAATGCCCAGTGCTATCGAAATCGGCATACCGGTCAGCAACAGGGCAATCAGCAATGCAAAAATAATGAGCGTGTTCATGCCACCACCTCCGCATCACCGTAGCTATGCACAGGCAGCTTGCCCGTTTTCAGGTAGCGCCACATTACTTGCAGGAAGCGGTAACACATCAGCGACGAACCCAGCGGAATCGCAAGATAGATGATCCACATCGGCATTTCCAGGTCGGGCGAAATCTGCCCGGTCATGTAGATAAAATGCACAAATTTGCCGCCTAGAAGCGCAATAGTCGCAGTAAAAAATGCGCCGCTGGACAGGCTCAGCACCACAAAGAATTTCTGTTTGGCCGGCGCGAGGCTCCTGACCAGCACATCAACCCCCACATGGATACCGGTGCGCACACCGTAAGCTGCGCCAAATTTCGCCATCCAGATAAACAGGTAGATGCACAGCTCCTGCGTCCAACTGGTGCTGAGGTCCCGTGTATATTGCCAAACCCAGGGGATACCGGAAGTGTAGCGGTGAATAACCGCAAAAAATATAACCAGCGTGGCCAGCCCCATGAAGGTGGCAATCAGCCATTCCTCCAGCCTGTCGAGTATGCGATTAATCATTGTGGACTCCGATAGTGGTGCAAGGGCACAAACTAAAAACCCCGGCAACACCGGGGTTCTCCAAAACAATTACTTCTTTGTGGCTTTTTTCTTTGCGGAAGCGGCTTCTTCCTTCGCCACCTGTGCGGCAATGTCGTAAACCTCCTGAATATTCTCTTTGCCGATTACACCCTCAAATTCCTTGTGCACGGGCAATAGCGCTTTCATCCATTCCGCACGCTCTGCCGCGGTCAGGGTATAGACCTCGGTTGTTTTCGCGGCGCGCACCCTGGCCAGGGAATCGTCATTTTCCTGCTGGGCAATGCCGCGCTCATACACCGTAGCCTCCTTCATCGCCTGCGAAATCAGCTTGCGCTGGTCTTCGCTCAAGCCGTCCCAGAACTTCTTGTTGGTGATCACCGCGTAGCCAAGGTAACCGTGATCGGACAGGGTCAGGTGTTTCTGCACTTCATGCATTTTCTGCGTATACATGTTTGACATGGGATTCTCGGTGCCATCGACCACCCCCTGCTGCAGCGCGGTATAAACTTCGCTGAAGGCCATCACCTGCGGCATTGCGCCTAGCGCCTTCATCTGCGCATCCAGCACCTTGGAGGACTGTATGCGCATCTTCAAACCGTTGAAATCGGCCACCTTGCGCATCGGCTTGCTGGCGCTCATTTGCTTGAAACCGTTATCCCAGTAGGCCAATCCGGTAATGCCCTTGGTCTCCAGTTTGGCAAACAGACGCTTGCCTATGGTACCGTCCATGGTTCGGTACAACGTTTCCTTGTTCGGGAACATAAAGGGTAAATCGAACAGTTCAAACTCGCGCGCACCCAGCGGGCCAAACTTTGCCATGGATGGCGCCAACAACTGTACCGCGCCCAACTGTAGCGCTTCCAGTTCTTCACGATCCTTGTATAACTGGCTATTGGGGTAGACCTCTACTTTTATTGCGCCTTTGCTGCGCTCTTCCACCATTTGCTTGAATCTGTCGGCGGCTTTGCCCTTGGGCGTATCAGGAGCTACCACATGGCTGAATTTGATCACGACAGGATCTGCCATTGATATAGCAGAGAATGACAACAACAGGATACCCAGTAAAACATATATTTTCTTCATGATTACCTTCCTCAACAATATGAAATTTTTTGAAACTCCCATATTAATAAATCATGTAACTTACATATACCTTACATACTGAAAAATCAGTCGCTGAACCGTGGCTTCATTTCAATTGTTCCAGCTGAACAATACTCCTTCCTCCCCTTCTTGTGCAAGGTATCCAGCGGCGTTTGCCACACCGGGCACGAATACCAGCTCATCACCACAATAAAGCAGTGGTAATAACTGTCTTTGCCATGGCGGAACAGCCTGTTGTTGCAGCAAATTGCGCAGGCTCTGGCGCGGGCGCTGAAGATCAAGCTTGATATGCTCACTGCCATGGCGCGGACGTATCGTTACCACGGCTTGCTGCAACTTTTCCAGGCTAAACCCCAGGCCAGTGACACGCTCAACGCGCAATACACCATGCGATGCAGGCAGCCCTATGTCAGCTTCACCCTGCCATATGATAGAAAAATCAGCAGCAGGAAGTGTAACGGGCAGGGCATACGCATGCTCCCTATAACAGCACAACTGCCAGCCCTGCCAGGTAACGCATATTTGCGCACCTTCGCCAGCCACACACAATTGGCGCAGCATCTCATCGAGCCGGGTTGTGTCGGGAATGGGGGCACCGCGCGCTGCCAGAAAATAGCGCAGCAGATTTTTACCCCTTGCGCTGCTTAATTGGCGCAAGACTGCAACACTCAGGCGTTCATCCGCTATCGCGGTACTGGCATCCTGTGAGGCCAATTCATCCAGCAACTCGGCTGCCTCGGCGAAATGTCTGGCACTGCGTGCAAGCGTGGTGCGGTATGCAGGAAAGCGTTGCGCCAAAACTGGCAGCACACGATGGCGCAGAAAATTTCGCGGATAGCTCACATCCTCATTGCTGTCATCTTCCACCCAGCGTAAACCATGTTCCCGCGCATAGGTTTCCAGTTTTCCGCGCTCAATATCCAGCAATGGGCGCAACAGGGAAGGCACATTTTCACGAGGCTTGAAAATTTGCATGGCACTGGCACCACGCACGCCTGCACCGCGCAGCAGTTGCAACAGCAGTGTTTCGGCCTGGTCGTCCCGGTGATGGGCAAGCGCAATTATGTCAACTTGCTGTCTTTCAAATGCAGCATGCCGCAATTTCCGTGCAGCCGCTTCAATGCCCATATCACGCAATGGCGAAATATCCACACGTTCAACCGTCAGAGAAATTGAATATCCCGCACACAATGTCGTGCAAAATTCAGCCCATTCATCTGCCTGCGGGCTGATGCCGTGATGCACGTGCAATGCGCTTATACGCCAGGAAAAATGTTGTGAAAGTTGAACAAGTAAATGCAGCAGCACGACGGAATCAACACCGCCGCTCAAGCCAAGCAAAAGAGAACTACCTTGAGGAACTACCGGGGTTAGCGCATCAGCAACGCGCTGCTGAAGATTAAATTTCGACTTCCTTGAATTTGCCATAGTTCATCAGGCGGTCAAATCGTGCATGCAGCATTTCCTTCATGCTGTTCTCCTGCACTTGTTTAAGTGACTCCTGCAAGGCCTTTCTCAAGGTTTGCATCATCGCAGGATAATCACGATGGGCACCACCCAAGGGTTCACTGACGATTTTGTCGACCAAGCCCAGGGCTTTTAATCGGGTTGCGGTGATACCCAATGTTTCTGCAGCATCGGGCGCTTTCTCTGCGCTTTTCCACAAAATGGAGGCACAACCTTCAGGTGAAATAACCGAGTAAGTGGCATATTGCAGCATCAACGTGGTGTCGCCCACCGCAATCGCCAGCGCGCCGCCGGAGCCGCCCTCACCGATGATCGTGCAGATCAGCGGCACTCTCAGCTCGGCCATCACATACAGATTCCTGCCTATAGCCTCGGACTGACCTCGCTCTTCCGCACCCACACCCGGATAGGCACCCGGCGTATCGATAAAGGTCAAAATCGGAATATCAAATTTTTCGGCCAGCCGCATCAGCCTCATCGCCTTGCGGTAACCCTCGGGACGCGGCATGCCGAAGTTGCGGTATTGACGATCTTTGGTATCGCGACCTTTCTGATGCCCAATTACCATGACACTCTGCCCGTTAAAGCGGGCGAGACCACCGACTATCGCGGCATCATCCGCATAGGTACGATCACCATGCAATTCTTCAAAATCGGTAAACAGATGTTCAATATAGTCCAGGGTATAGGGCCGCTGGGGGTGGCGTGACACTTGAGAAATTTGCCAGGGTGTCAATTTGGAGTAAATATCCTTGGTGAGCGCCTGACTCTTTTTTTGCAACTGATTTATTTCGGCCGATATATCGACTGCAGAATCATCCTGCGCAAAGCGCAGTTGTTCAATCTTGTTTTCCAGATCGGATACTGGTTGTTCAAAATCTAAAAAGGTAACTTTCATGGGTAACGTTTCTGTTTGGACAGCCAATATGATACAGGATAGAGCGGATTTGATTAAGGGGTATGTTGGGGTCTATGTTATTTAGCTATAGCATAATGGTATAAGAGCTTGGGCTTCCGCCAGATTTTCCAAAGTGCTTCAGGGGTCACAGTAAAACGGCGTGAGGCATTTTCACACATTACATCCAGTGTTAGCTGCCTGACACTACCCGCCTTCAACAGTTCCAGCAGCGGCTGCGCATATTCCTTTTCAAATAACTGCATGGCCTCGCGCCAAGAGCCAATATCAGCACCCAGCATGGAGTTACGCAGTTGCTCATATACCAGCAACAAGTCACCCTGGTCTTCTTCTTGCCCGTGGGGGTTGATCTTTAGCCTGCTCAACACGGGCAATCCGGCTGCCTGCGCAAACGCCCTGGCAAGTTCACTATCACCCAACACCCCGTCATAAGGTTTAAGCAATTCGGCTTGATGCTTCCCTCCGCCCCAAAACCACACGCCATTTACAGGGTGCTTACCTTCCCTCTCACGTGCCTGATTTACGCCATGCTCATGAAACAGCATCTGGATCTCATTGGATATACGATGCCAGCGCAACGCATTCTCCCCAAAAGGCAAATACTCATGCATGCTTGCGCCTGCTGCCTGCGGCAAGGAAAAAGTAGTTATCGCGGGGGGCTGTTCCAGCTTCAGGTACCAGCGCTGAGGGTGTGGCGCATAAAATTGCAGGCCCTCTACAGCAAAATGCGCATTCAAACTTTCACACAAACGTGCAGCTTCACCGGCTACCAATGCAATATCGGATCTCAAGATTACCTGATCCTTCTGCATGGTGATACCGACAGGGTCAGCGCGCAGCCAGTAATGGCTGCCGGGTTGAATACCGTCTGCCAGCAATGTGATGGGCGCAATTGAACTTTCATCAATACCAAATTTGTTGCACAACCAAGCTTCGGGGCTGTCAATATTCAAGGCTTCCGACCGTCCCCTTGCCAGCAATTTCTCCAGTGCTGGCAGGTGCAAATCGGTGCCTATATAGGCCGCCAATTCTTGTGGCAGAAACAAGTCGGGAATGACGATGTGTACGCTTGTCATGCCGACACAGCCAGTTTGCCTAGCTCTTGCCTGACCACTGCATCATCAAGCGCAAGATAACTATCCCGGCTAAACGTGATCATGCCTCCCGCCATCTCCAGCCACGCAAATCCGCTGGTCCAGTCCGGCTGTGCGTAACAACCTTGCTTCCTGCGCGGGAAAATAAATATCCGGTCTTTACTATAGAGCAGATTGTAGGGTGTACTTTTAGCATGCAGCTCGCTCAGACAGACCCATGCCGCAGCAGCGTTATCAAACGCGGCACAGTGTGTTGGGTAGGCAGCACTACCACCATTGTGCTGCCAATCCGCTGCCATCACCGGCATGCCCTCAGGTTTTACGAACATCTGGAAATGCAGATGATTCACCGAGGCAAAGGCACCAAGGGAGTTATAGCCAAAGCCCACGCCTTCCAGAGTTTGCGACAGGTCATGTGTGGCCTGCCACAGGTAAAAATGATGCGCTTCGCTTAAAAACTGCGGCAGGCAGCTTTCACGTTCCGGCACCAGCAGACCATGGAAATCGGCGAATGGGTATTTGTTGTAATAAAGCGTGGCATGGCGGCCACTCAACTTTCCGCACCAGAAAGCTTCCTTCTGCATGAATGGCTTGTTGAAATGAAAGCCCGCCTCGTCAAACGGCATATGCAAAGTCTGCGGAACCTGAGTGCTGATACGCCTGGGGCGGAACGAGCGCAACTGGTTATACTGCACCCCCCAAGGCCCTGCCCTGCGCGTTTCTGTGGCCTGCAGCCGAGCAAATCCCACCGCGTGCAGCTTGAGGAACACCAGCAAATCCTCTTCCACTGCCTGTATAGATTTGCCGGTGGAGAGCGCATCCACATATTCTGCGCTCAATGCGTCAAACAAGGCTTTTAAACCATCAGCCGTGGCGGCCTCCACGCGCTTGTCAAAACTGGCATTCGCACACACCAGAATAAACGGCCCCAGGCCGCCTTTTTGCAACAAGGTTGAAAGGCCAGAGGTAAAAGCATGCTGAAACGATGCCAGTGATGCAAAGGGAGTATCCACCATAGACAACAAAATGAATTTATTTAGGTAAGTCATTATAGCGCCATGAGACAAAGCGAAAGTAGTTTGAAATAAAAGTGCCTCCCACACCCGCGTCACTTATGGCAAACTAGCGACCCATTATCATTTTAAGCTGAGCCCTATCTTGTCACCCTACGAACTCTTTATCGGCCTGCGTTACACCCGCGCCAAAAAGCGCAATCACTTTATCTCTTTTATCTCGATGATCTCCATGCTTGGCATCGCGCTGGGTGTGGCCGCACTGATTATTGTACTTTCCGTGATGAACGGCTTTCAGAAAGAGATTCGCGCCCGCATACTTGGCGTAACACCCCACCTGCAGGTCAACAGCAGCACGGGTTCGATGGCTGAATGGCAGGCAGTGGAAAGGATAGTGGAGACTCACCCCAAGGTAACTGCCGCAGCACCATTTATCAGCGGACAAGGCATGTTGTCAGAAAATGAAAATGTACAGGGTGTAATGGTGCGTGGCATATTGCCCGAAGCTGAAGACCGCTTGACTCAGCTAAGCGCCAAAATGAAAAAGGGCAAGCTGGACAATCTGCGTGCAGGCGAATTTGGTATTGTGCTCGGCGTCGACCTGGCCCGCTCGCTGGGAGCCCGGGTAGGAGAAAGCATATTGCTGATTACACCCCAGGGACAGGTCACTCCTGCTGGGATGGTGCCGCGATTGAAACAGTTTCACGTGGTCGGTATTTTTGAGATAGGCATGTCACCCTACGACAATGCACTGGCACTGATACACCTGAATGACGCGCAAAAACTGTACCGCATGGGTGAAACGGTTACCGGTATCAGTGCCCGACTGAACGATCTTGACCAGGCCCGGAAAGTTGCCGCCGAACTGGAAAGCAACATGCCGAATGACATCTACACGAACGACTGGACACGACAAAACGCAAACTACTTCAGCGCGGTACAGATGGAAAAGAAAATGATGTTCATCATTCTTTCCCTGATTGTTGCCGTGGCTGCCTTCAACATCGTCTCCACGCTGGTGATGGCTGTGACGGATAAACAGGCTGACATTGCCATCCTGCGCACTCTGGGCGCATCACCTGTCAGCATTATGAAAATTTTCATGGTGCAGGGAGTTGTCATCGGGCTTACAGGCATGCTGGCCGGAGTCGCAGGCGGAATTTTAATCGCGGTGAACATCGGCACAATCGTCCCATTCATTGAAAGCCTTTTCGGTGTGCAATTCCTCGACAAGGGGGTGTATTTTATTAGCGAACTACCTTCTGACCTGCAGCATGCAGATGTAATTGTGGTGTCGGTATTTTCATTTGTGATCAGCATCCTCGCCACGCTCTACCCCAGCTGGCGCGCGGCTCAAACACAACCTGCCGAGGCTTTGCGCTATGAGTGAGACAGTTTCCAGCATGAGTGATAAAACGGTAATTTCCTGCCGCAATCTGAGCAAAACATTTAACCAGGGTGCGCTCAATGTGCCTGTATTGAACAATGTTAACCTCGAAGTAATGCGCGGAGAACGTATCGCCATTGTCGGCGCTTCCGGCTCGGGCAAAAGCACGCTGCTGCATCTGCTCGGCGGGCTGGATCAGGCCACAAGCGGCAGTGTCGAAATCCTCGGACAGGATGTGCAGGCGATGAATGAAACCCAGCGCGGCAAGTTACGCAATAACTCGCTCGGCTTTGTCTACCAGTTTCACCACCTGCTGCCCGAATTCAGCGCGCTTGAAAATGTGGCCATGCCACTCTTGATCCGGGGCATGAAAATGCAGCAGGCCAGCCCCATTGCCGCCGAAATGCTCAAGCACGTCGGCCTGGAGAAACGCCTGCAGCACAACCCCGCCGAACTTTCCGGTGGCGAGCGCCAGCGCGTAGCCGTTGCCCGCGCACTGGTTACCGAACCTGCCTGCGTTCTTGCAGATGAACCTACCGGCAATCTTGATCGCGCCAGCGCAAAAGCATTGTTTGATTTGATGCAGGAGCTGAATGACCGTCTGCATACCAGCTTTATTGTGGTGACGCATGACCTTGATCTGGCAGGAAGAATGCAGCGCCAATTGAAATTGGTAGATGGAATGTTACATTTGGCATAATTTTGAAAAAATTATTTTTAGATATTCAAGGAGTGAAGATGAAAACACTATTTGCAACAGTTTTCTTACTTGGGTCAATATCTGTCTACGCTGATCAGACAGCCATTACTGACACAGGTGACAAGATTATTCTCAACAGCGATGGCACCTGGAAATATGCCAACAAACCTCAGAGTGCTCCCAAAACGATAGAAAAAAATACCAGGAAGTTCGAAGCTGCAAAGGATTCCACATTTTTGGTGAAGAGCACACGCAATAACTCGGGGTATTTGATAAACCCTGCAAAATGGTCTTTCGAGAAGACCGATGGCGCTCAAGCAAGGGAGTATAGATTTCAATTGAAAGGAAAGGATTTATATGCAATGGCAATTACTGAAGGCATTCAGATTCCATTAGACAACCTAGTTGACATAGCGCTGACCAATGCTCAGTCTGCCGCCCCGGATGCAAAACTTGTTATGAAAGAGTACAGGGTAGTTAATGGCAAACAAATTATTTACATGGTTATGGATGGAACCCTCAAAGGAATTCATTTTCCATATCATGGATATTATTATTCCGACTCAAATGGATCAACACAACTGGTCGCTTATACTGCAAGCAACTTGGTACATAAATATAAATCCGACATGGATGACTTTCTGAATGGATTGGTTATTCAATAGATTGAAAACCACATAAAATCTGAAGCTCTATTTATATCAGAAGGGGGTATACAAGCCTGCATATCTCTTGACTCTGATATCGCCAAAATGATCCCTATCAATGGCCCTGTAATACTCCTTCACTCCTTTACATTCCACCTGGCATGAAACCAGCCTCGCTACCGATACCAATCAGGCCAGTGTCGAGGCGGTGATGCTCGCTCTCAATTGAAACCCCTATGGGCAATTACATTGCCCATAACTCAAAGCATTTCGCTTTAAAGTTTTACATAAATATGCCGTTAGGTAGTCACGCCTATACCATTTTTCTATTACAGACTCCCCGGATCTCCGGACAACACAATGCAATACAGAGTCGATAAATTGGAGTTGTTACTTCAGACAGCTGGTTATTAGGGAACATGTTCTGGAAAGTCGAAATCGATACACCCAATAGCAACATGGGATTACACAGAAAAAAGGTGAATCACTTACTCGAAAAATCTGTGCATTAGGTTTAGTATTCGGGCTAAATGTGACAATGAGCCGGTAAGATATATCAAGGAACAAGAATGAATATATTTCTCATATTGATAAGCAGTACTTTTCTTGGCATAGCATTGTGCGCGGCATATTTTCGCCTGGTCTATGTAAAACGGCTGGAATCGAAATGGCTTACAGAGCGCTCACAATTGCAAATCCAGCTACTGGACAAGGTTCCCGCATCCGAAATATTCGCACTGCAAGCCAGCCATGAAACTCATATCCAGTCCTTGCAATCCGGGCACGCAGCCATATTGCACGAGGCTGAGGCTGCCCTCAGTGAATGCCGAGAATTATTTGATGCAAACAAACAGCACCTGGAGTTACGCATCCAAGAGTTGAGCGATGAACTGATCAGGCATCAGGCAGTAACCGGCACATGCAAGGCTGTACTGCAAAAAGATGTAAGCGATTTGATGAATATTTTATCCACCCTGCACCGCTGGGATGATGAAATGAGCCTGCTTATGCAGCAAAACAAATATATGCTGGATCAGAATAACGAATTTTCGATTATCGTCAAGAAAACCGTTGTTCTCGCATTGAATGCAGCAATCGAAGCGGCACGCGCAGGTGAAGCAGGACATGGCTTTGCTGTAGTCGCCGATGAAGTACGCTCGCTAGCTACCCGTGCCGAATATTTCAGCTCCAATTACCGCGAGAGCCTGCATAAGAGTGACCTGGTAACCACCTCTACTTTCCAGGATGTTCAAGCCAGTGGAAAAATGATCTTCGCTGCTGTACATGCTATTGACTCTACACTTAACAAGCTTTCATGATTTCCCATAGAGCAAAAGCAGGTTTTGATAAATTATTCACCAGAAGTCTGGAAGAGTCGCTGCGGACGGAAAGTTGCCCTGAGTGGCTTATACAGAGCGTATCATCCACTGCAATAGACGCAAAACATTTTATTATGCTTACCATATCTTCGTTCGATTTCAGGTTAATTGTGCTCCTGCATTTTTCAACCGACACCGCTTCATTTGGCTATGTTTCTGACAACATAAAAATTCCTGCCGCTGATTTGACTTACTCTCGTTACCAGGATTATCTTTCTGAAACGGGCAATCTTTTATGCGGCACCATTAAACGATTGTTGTTTCAAATTTACCCTCACCTTGGTATGTCATCCCCCAACCATCTGATTCTGGAAAGTCTCAAGTATGTCGACAGCATCAAAATAGACCATTCAATTCACTTAAATGCCCAATCAGAGAGTGGCGCCGGTTTTTACGGAAGCCTGTATATATCCGCAGTTGGCAACCTTGATTTTGATCCTGCTGTAATAGCAGAAACAGAAGAAAATATCGAAATGGGTGCCTTGGAATTATTCTGATGCACCATAAATCTCAGGAGAGAAAGGGAGAAATCAAAATGCTGATATCCACTCAATATAATGTTCTGACACGACCAAATGCCGAAGGGCACGAAGTACTCTGCAAAGTGATCGTCATCGAACAAGGCGCTGAAAAATTATCCACTCTTAAATCATTTTTTGAAGATTGCAAACTTCTTGGATACCGGGCAACGAGGAGCAATATTCTGTCCATTCTCAGCACAAATATTGATTTGGGCGGAATCTTTATCCCGGAAATAGATGACCAGGGTGGCAGTTGCACCGCTCTGGCAATCGCCATCAATCAGGTACGACCTGATTTGCCAATTTTCCTGGGCATAGAATCCGGCCGCAAGCTCGAAGATCTGTCAGAAAATACGCAAAATGCCGTGGTGGGCATCTACACTCACGGGGACTTTGCTCGCATGCAGGAGCTGGTTGACACCTATCTGTTTAGCCGCCATTATCCCAGCGAGTTTATAACCGGCATAAAGGAAATCACGAGTGACATTTTAAAATCATCGTTTAAAGATATTAACCTGGTCGTAGATCACCCATATATTGTCAAGGACAAAATCATTTACGGCGAACTGTTTAGTCTTATTCCGATAGAAACAAACTGGTGTCGCGGATACATGATGCTTCAAATGGAGGAGGGTAAAATAATGGAAGCCATTTCGGCCAAAAGAGCGCTGATTAACCCACCTGAACCAAATTTCCGCCATGTAAACGCGGTTCTCGGTGAGCTTTCCAATATGATCTGGGGCGGCTTGAAAAACAGATATGGCAGTAATACACCCGAAAACTCGACTGGCAAGGTTCGTGTGGAGATTCCAATTATCGTCAATCATGACCGGAAATACATTTCATTCGGATCAGATGACCCGCAACTTTGTTTCAAATTCTCATTGCTTGATAGCAGCAGTAACATAAATCCCATTACAATCTATCAAAAATTTATATTCAGCCTGGATTGGACACCGGAGAAATTTGCCGAATCAAACCAGAGCGTAACCGAACTTGTAAAAGGTGGAGAGTTGGAACTTTTTTAGACAATTTTAAGAAAAGGAGTAGCAATATGGCACAAGTACTGGTTGTAGATGATTCAGAAGCTGTGCGCAGCGAGGTGAGTGGTTTTCTGACCCAAAATGGCATTACCGTCGAAACTGCAGTTGATGGCAAGGATGGGCTGGTTAAAATTAAAAGCAATCCTGACACCAAGCTGATATTTGCCGACGTCAACATGCCCAATATGGATGGCTTGACCATGGTTGAAAAAATTCGCTCCGAAGTCGGGAATAAAACCGTCAATATCATAATGCTCACCACTGAAAGTGATGCCGGTATGAAAGAACGTGGTAAAGCGGCAGGAATCAAGGGTTGGATAGTCAAACCTTTTAATGGTACCAACGTAATTGAGACGGTAAAAAAAATGGTGGCATAAAGTGAAGCAGGAACTATCACAGGTTCTGCTTTTTTGTCTTATCGCACCACGGGGAACTTAAGCCATGTTTATATTTACAATTCGCAAGAAAATTTGGATCAGTTTCGGAATTTTGGTCGCCTTGTTGATCGCTGTCGGGATCATCTCGCACAATAGCTTGCAATCAAACAAGGACAAGCTCGCCATTCTTGTGAATGAGGTGCAACCTGCTATGGAGCACTCACTCAAAATTGTAGACCAACTGGATCGCGCTTCTGCTTCACTAGGTTTTTACTTGCTAAGCAAGGAAGATTTGCACAAAAAAGACTACCTGAACAACATGGCCAAGATTTCAGAATCCTTAAAGATTCTGTCTACCATGAAGGTGGTGAAAAACGACCCCCAAACCTTGAAGTTGGTGCAAAGTGTTGAAGCGGAACTGGTCAAGCTGCAGGGTTACAAGGCTCGCATGCTGGAATATGCGACCAGCGATATTAAAAATATTCTTGCTATGGGCTTTGCTGCCCAGGAGGTCAATCCGCACGCACAGACCATATTGCAAAATTTGCAGCAAATGATGCAGGCAGAAGGCAGTGAAAAAGTCAGTGAAGAGCGCCGCCAAATATTGATGGACATTTTTTCTTTGCGGACTAACTTTGCAAGCTCATTGAATGAATTGCGTCTTTTCCTGGCATTCAGGGCTGATACAAACAATAAAAACTTCAAGGTATACGCCGAGCTGGCCGAAAACAATATTCTTAAGTTGAATAAAATTCAGGATGCCCTCAATTTTGAGCAGCAGGAATCTTTAGAGGTTCTTAACAAGGTTCTAAGGCAATGGCGTACAGCCGCAGATAAATTAATAAAAATACATGCCGCAGATGACTGGAGGCAGGATGCATTCGTGATTCGCAAGGAATTATCTCCTTTGGTACTAAAAATCCAGGACAGGTTAAATTCGCTTGTCAAAAATCAACAGGAAGCAACTTTGCTGAGCAGCAATCAATTGACGGAGCAGGTTCAAAAAACCCAGTCTCAAATAGGCGGGCTCATTATCGCGGGCTTGGCGGCTGCACTATTCATTGGGTACCTTCTGGCCAGAGCTGTTACCAAACCAATTGACGCACTTAAAGACAGCGCATATCAACTGGCGCATGGGAAACTAAATGTAGATATCGACTTGCGTCGCAAAGATGAGCTCGGAAGTCTGGCAAAGAGTTTTGCGGATATGCGTGACTCAATTGTTAAAACTTTCTCGGACTTGAACAGGCTCAACCACACCGGTGAAGCACTGACATCCATGCACGACCCTCTCAAAGTGTTGGAGCATGCATTGGAAGTAATGAGCGTACAGACGAATGTCGAGTGGGGATCGGTCTATTTGTACAACTCTGAAAATCAGCAACTTGAAGTGACCACGTATTACCCGCAGCGGAATGAAGAAATGGAGCGCAGTGCCAGAACATTTAAATTGGGCGAGGGAATCGCGGGTAAAGCTGCACAAAGCCATCACGTCGTCTACATTCCGGACACCTCAAAAGGCGAGTCTTTTGAAGCCAAGCCGGGTGATGACGCTTCGCCACGTTCAATTATTAGCGTGCCAATGATGGATAACGCAGAAGTCTTCGGTGTAATGAATTTCTGTGGCCACGTAGGCAAGGTTACATTTACCAAATCTGATCATGAGTTCGCAGAAACAATATCACGCATGGCGGTAGTCAGCTTCAAAAACATCAAAATGCTCAGGGTGATCGAAGAACAAAATCGCACTTTGGAGCAAAAAGTTGAAGAGCGCACAGCAGAATTACGGCAGAAGACAAATGACATCAACAATATGATGCAGAACATGCATCAGGGTATTTTTACGATATTACCTGGCGGTAAAATACACCCCGAGTACTCTGCTTATCTTGAAAGCATACTGGAAACAAAGCAGATTGCGGACATGAGTGTGATGGAACTTTTGTTCAGCAATACCACCCTGGGAGGCAATGCCTTGTCGCAAATATCAGCCGCACTGGATGCCATTCTGGATGAAGACTCCATGATGTTCGATTTTAACAGCCACTGCCTGGTAAAGGAATTTACAAAAAACATGCCTGATGGTCGTGCAAAGATCATGGAACTGGACTGGGATCCCATCATCGGTGAATCTGACAAGGTAGACAAACTCATGGTCACCTTGCGTGATGTGACAGCTTTGCGAGGGCTGCAAGCCGAAGCTGAAAAGCAGAAGTGGGAACTGGATGTTATCGGGCAAATTCTGTCGGTAACCTCTGACAAGTTTTCCAGTTTCATCCGTGATGCCTATAAGTTTGCAGATGAAAACGAGCAACTTATTTCACAGAATAGCGAGCCTGTCAGCGAAGTAATCGCTACTCTGTTCCGCAACATGCATACAATCAAGGGGAACGCACGTATCTATAGTTTTACAGCCATTACCGACGTAGCCCATGCAGCGGAAGATACCTACAACGAAATGCGCAAGAGCCAGGCAGCAACATGGGATAAGGACAAGATGCTTGCAGAACTAAACGAAACACGCCGCCTGGTACAGACATATGAAAATATTTACACTGAAAAATTGGCCGGCAATAAAGCTTCTGGCATGTTTATTGACCAAGAATTACTGGATAAGCTCAAGCAGATCCTGGAAAATTCCGGCGATACCAATATAAACGAGCTAAAACAGTCCCTAAAGAACATTACTGAGGCGATTGGTACAGAGTCTATAGAGTCTTTAATGGACGCGTTGATTCATTCTCTACCGGCATTGGCTCAACAGTTGGGCAAACCCACTCCCCATGTTGTGAGCAACGACCACAACATTCGCTTCCTTCCGGAAATTGCACCGGTCATTAAAAATATATTTACCCATAGCTTCCGCAATGCGATTGATCATGGAATCGAATCGATCGCCGAACGAAAAGCTCAAGGCAAGCCCGAGTTTGGCACTATTACAGTTGATGTTAGCCAGAGTGTGGATTTTGTTAATCTCTCAATTTCAGATGATGGCCGAGGACTGGCAGTCAACAAGCTCAAGCAAAAAGCCATACAAAATGGCACCCTGGACGCGAAAGGCAACATCTCATCAGAACAACTGGCCGACCTTATATTTCAGTCAGGTCTGACCACCGCAGAAAAGGTAAGCGATATTTCTGGTCGCGGCGTGGGGATGGATGCGATACGCAAATTTGTAGAAAAAGCAGGCGGCAAAGTTGAGATTCGTTTCAAGGAAAAGCCCAAACAGGATAGCGAATTTATTCCCTTCGCTGTTTATATCACCCTGCCCTCGCGCTACGCCATACAAATTGCTTAATCAAAACAGCCAATGGAGTCCCTGGCTTCCTCTAGATTTGGCTTGTTTTTGAGAGCATTGATTTTAGAACAATGTAAACACATTCGACGGGATACCAACTTATGAGTAATTGAGAGAATTATCGCTTGTGTTATAGATTCACATAATCACTTATTTTCTTGAAAGAATCTTTTCAATACCCGACACCAGTGTACTTGCCTTGTGCGGCTTATTTATCCAGGCTACCACACCGCTTTTCTTTCCTCTTGCTTTCATGTCATCACCACACTGCGTTGTCAACATGATAATGGGAATCTTGTTAAGGTCACTATTCCCCGCTATCTCCTCACACATGGACAGGCCATCCATTTCGGGCATATTTACATCGCTGATTACCAACTGAACATCCTTGTTCGCATTCAATACTTCCAGGCCTTTAACACCATTCTCTGCTTCAAGTACTTGATGACCCGCGTCAAGCAAATCCATTTTCACCTGGACTCTTGCAGTTTCTGAATCGTCTACCACTAAAACTTTAGCCATATCATCTCCGATTGTAATGTTCCATTTGCTTAAGCGTTATCTCAAATACAATAAATCATCAACTTTCCACAACAATCCTGTTTCTTCCTTCATCTTTTGCCCGGTAAAGCTTCAAATCGGATTTCTTTATTAATTGCGCAATATCCTCGCCTTTACTATGAGCAGCTATCCCGCCACTGATAGTAACGCGAACAATTTTGTCGCCCACTTTGAGTTCAAGTTTTTCAACTTCGCACCGCACCCTTTCCGCCACAAGAAGAGCGGTTTGGCAATTTGATTTTAAAAATATCATCAACTCCTCACCACCAAATCGCACTGGGATATCGTTTTCCCTGGATTGCTTCAACACAACCGCGCCGATTTGCGCAAGCACCTGGTCGCCCACATCATGTCCGTAGGTATCATTAAATTTCTTGAAATGGTCCACGTCAAACATGATCAAGGAAGCATCCTTGAAGTCATTATTATCATGCGCATCGAGTAAACGCTTCACTTCATCCTGCATATACAAGCGAGTATATAATCCGGTTAAAGGATCACGAATTGCGCTTTCATAAACAGCCCTGCTTTGTTTTTCAAGCAAATTCGCTTTTTTCTTATCCTCTTCTGCTTTGATGATGCTGGTTCTATCCTCTATGATCACCAATAAACGCTTAACCAGACCTTCGTAACTTACCGGCTTATACGAGATCTGCAGAAATTTCCCCTGATTTTCTTTCATCTGGCTTGAGAAAAAGACTACTTTGGGGAAGGTATCCAGTTTGGATTGAAAGAACGTATCACTTTGATTCAAACAAGCAACCAAATTCTCTACCCCAGTTTTTTCCTCATTACTCAAATCCTGAAAAATTGGATCGAACAGCACCTCCTTGAAGCTTCTGTCCTTGAAATCATTTGAATCCAGCAAATAACCCAAGTAATTTGAATAAGTATCTTCAATGATACCGTCCTCATTTACTGTCAATATTCCCAGGGGAATGCTGGCAAATACGTTCAACAGCTTAGTCTCGGATTCTCGCAGCAAGGTGATATCTTCTCCTACAATGGTATACAGATCTCCCTCGGCACCATTGCCGCGATTCATTCTGGACAACTGCCAATAAAACGGGTGCTCCACGGGCATGCTTTCCGACTCATCAAAGCTTAGCTCAAACTTGACAATGTCTCTTACGGGATCATCTGCCAAATACCTTAGTTGCCGAGAGAAAATATCCCAAGCTTCTTTTTTAAAGATTGAGGAAAATTTTAGTCTAAGAACTTTTTCATGTTTCAAGTTAAACATATTGGCAAATGCCACATTACTGCGCAGTACTTCATGCTTTTCATTCAGCACAACAAATATGCCCGGCAACATGTCCACAATCCTGTCCGAGTGCTCATTGGCCTCTTCCTGCATCGCCAATATTTTATGTGAAGCCTGTATATCCTGATTTATATTACTCATAAGAAATCCATCTCCCCATCGTCACTTTCCGCAGTTGCCAACGGTATTTCGTACTTAAGAATATTCCTTAACGCAAATGTATCCAGAATTTCTACAACAGAAGTCATCATAAAAACACTATCTTCACATTTTATACTCCACAGATCGCCAAACTTAACGAATGGTTTGACTGCGGAGGTGTAATCCGAAAAGATTTCGTTGAAACCCCTGGCACAAAGCGGCAAGCTCATCCCCAAAGGCAGATTATTTTCCTCAAAAATTTTTACCAACTGGCCCGCGGATAAATTACACAATTCTTTCATAAAATCGATTGCTTGCTTGTCACTTAGCTGATCCGCTGCTTCTTTCCCATATGCGCTGTAAGCTATTGTTTTTACATCATATAAATTGTAATGCAGCTTAATAGTCATTCTTAAGGATTCACCACTTACAAGTATCAATGACATCCAATGACCCAAAACCTGTCCCGGCTTCAAGTCCCGATCTGGTTTACACAGGTTGAATGCGGTATTGTGCGAATGCAGTCGCACTCTATCCTCAATCGAGTGTCTCGTGATTGAAATTATTTTATCCTTAATTAAGTCGATTTTATCTTCCTTCCCTAATTCCATTTCCACTCCTTAATGTGGTGTCGCGACATACTTGTGTTTTTTGAAATTAAAAAATATCCCCAAAGTTGAAGGATTATTAAATTCATACTTGCAATCAATTCAACCTTAAGAGAAACAGGTGTAAACCAGGATAGTCGTATTAAGTATTGCAAGGGCAATAATACAGGATTATATTCTTAACAAGCAAACAATTAGATGAAGTCTAACCTGTACATAGTGCAACTGGATAGTTGCAGTTAACTAGCACATTTCATCAGTCAATTATTGAGTTGAAATTCCTTTTTTAAGGCAATTAACCAGTTTGATCGAAAATTCGTTGATCATAAATTACGCCACGGCAAATAATTGGTAAAATCATAATCTGTTATCTACCGGAGTCTTTCCAAATGCCAAGCACCACTTCAGCCACCATACACCGCCATGCATACACCACCCCCTCATACTGGGTAAACACCGTTGAAATGGGTTTTGACCTTGACCCGACCGCAACACGTGTGGTGACGCGCATCACGATGCAGCACAATACCGCGTCACCCAACAGAGATGTGGAGCTACTGGGTGAAGGCGTGAAGCTGGTGGCGTTGCGCATGAACGGCAAGTTGCTGGGCAAGAAGGCGCAAGGGGGTTATACCATCGCAGAAGGCAAGCTGCACATAGCCAATGCCCCGGACGAAATCACACTGGAAATTGAAACAATCGTCCAGCCCGACAAAAATACCACGATGATGGGTTTGTATATTTCCAACGGTAATTTCTTCACACAGTGCGAAGCGGAAGGTTTCCGCAAGATCACTTGGTTCCCCGACCGCCCGGATGTAATGGCCAAATATACAGTCATGCTGCGTGGCGACAAGAAGAAATATCCGGTGCTGCTCTCCAACGGCAATCTGGTGGAACAGGGCGATTTGCCCAAGGGTCGCCACTTTGCGAAGTGGGAAGATCCGTTCAAGAAGCCTTCCTATCTGTTCGCGTTGGTGGCGGGCAAGCTGGTGTGCCAGGAAGAAAAATTCAAACTGAACTCTGGCCGCAAGGTGCTGCTGCAAGTGTGGGTGGAGCCGGGCAACCTGGACAAAACGCAGCATGCGATGGAGTCGCTCAAACATTCCATACGCTGGGATCAGCAGCGCTTCGGTTTGGAGCTCGATCTGGATCGTTTCATGATCGTCGCGGTGAGCGACTTCAACATGGGCGCGATGGAGAACAAAGGCCTCAATATCTTCAACACCAAGTATGTTCTGGCCAACCCCAGCATTGCCACCGATGTCGATTACGCCAATATCGAGGCGGTGGTGGGTCATGAGTATTTCCACAACTGGACCGGCAACCGCGTCACCTGCCGCGACTGGTTTCAGCTGTCGCTGAAGGAAGGCCTCACCGTGTTCCGCGACCAGGAATTTTCTGCCGATATGGTGGGCACGCCAAGTGGCCGCGCGGTGAAACGCATTGAGGATGTGCGCGTGCTGCGCCAGGTGCAGTTCTCTGAAGACGCGGGGCCGATGGCTCACCCGGTGCGGCCCGACTATTATGTAGAGATCAACAATTTTTACACCGTCACCATTTACGAGAAGGGTGCAGAGGTGGTACGCATGTACCAGACGCTGCTGGGACGCGATGGTTTCCGCAAGGGCATGGATTTATATTTCCAGCGCCACGATGGCCACGCAGTGACCTGCGACGATTTTCGCGCCGCGATGGCGGACAGCAGCGGTCGCGACCTGACCCAGTTTGAGCGCTGGTACAGCCAGTCCGGCACGCCCACGGTAAAAGTGAAAAGCAAATATGATTCCGATAAGCAAAGCTATGAACTGACCCTTAGCCAATTCTGCAAACCCGGTGCGGGGCAAGATTGCAAACTTCCGTTCCATATCCCGGTGGCGATTGGCTTGCTCGATGCGCACGGTGCTGATATGCCCCTGCATCTGGAAGGCGCGCCATTTTCAACCACCGTGCCTACCACCTGCGTGCTGGAGCTGACGAAAGAGAAGCAAACCTTCCGCTTCAGCCAGATGACCAGAAAGCCAACGCCTTCTTTACTACGCAATTTCTCTGCGCCGGTAGGGCTGGAATACAGTTACACCGATGATGAGCTGGCTCATCTTATGGCGCATGACAGCGATGCCTTTAACCGCTGGGAAGCCGGACAGCGCCTGGCGATGCAACGCCTGATGGCATTTATCAGGCAAGTGCAGCAAGGCGAGAAACTGGCACTGGACGATATGTTCATCAACGCAATGCGCAGCACGCTCAACGACCAGACATTGGACCCTGCTTTCCGCGAAGTGGTGCTCACGCTGCCCTCCGAACTGATGCTAGCCGAACAGTGCGAGGAGATCGATCCGCAGGCAATCCATACTGCGCGCAAGTTTATGCGCAACACACTCTCCGAAATGCTCAAGGCCGATTTCATCGCCGCCTACGAGGCTAACCAGACACCGGGCAAATACAGCGGTGATGCGAAATCGGCAGGCAAGCGCGGCCTGAAAAACCTGTGCCTGTCCTACCTGCTGTGCTGGGAAAATAAAAGCACGCTGCAACTGGCGCACGCGCAAATCGACTCCGCCGACAACATGTCCGACCGAATTGCCGCATTAATGGCTCTGATCAATACCGGCAGCCCAAGTGCAGAACAGCCACTTAAAAAGTATTACCAGGATTTTAAAAATGAGGCGCTGGTCATCGACAAATGGTTCAGCCTGCAAGCCGTGGCCGAAGCCACCGATGTGAAATCCGTGCGCAAGCTGATGACCCACCCCGCGTACACGCTGAAGAACCCCAACCGCGCGCGCAGCCTGATTTTCAACTTCTGCAACGGCAACCCGGCGCAGTTCCACGCTCTCGACGGCAGCGGCTATGTCTTCTGGGCAGAACAGGTGATTGCGCTGAACAGGCTCAACCCGCAAGTCGCCGCACGTCTGGTGCGCACACTGGATCACTGGAAAAAATACCAGCCTGCGTTGAAAAAGCAGATGCAGGCTGCGTTGCAGAAGGTGGCTGCAACGAAAGGCTTATCCAAGGATGTGCAGGAGC
>Ga0315281_10001195_pt1 | contig 38145 bp, 42 predicted proteins | sample YL17G07_0_MG_FD_204540 | JGI IMG/M metagenome (GOLD analysis project Ga0315281, IMG submission 204540) | Sediment microbial communities from Yellowstone Lake, YNP, Wyoming, USA - YL17G07_0 | ecosystem: Environmental > Aquatic > Freshwater > Lake > Sediment | place: USA: Wyoming | collected...
TCCTCCGCGTAGCGGCTTCGTCCAACCTTTTGGGGAAGGGGGTAGCTGCCACTGAATATCTCCGGCGTGCGCGAATTGCCGGAGCGACATTTTCTACCTTATCCGCATCACCGTGGTTGATCCATTTCCTTGCAGTCGGACATCTGTCTAATTTTCGGAAAAGGGGTGAGCATGCAACGAAGAAAATTCCTGAAGCTGGGAGGAGCCAGCGTAGCCAGTGCAGCGCTGGGCACCGGCCTCATCAACTGGGCGCCTCGAGCCGAGGCGGCAGTCATCAACAAAACCTATTACATCACCGCCGGCACCATGATCATGCCGGACGGGGTATCGGTGTATCTCCAGGGCTTCAGCGATAGTTCGAGCACGCTGACCGTTCCCGGCAGTTCGATCGTCTGCCAGGAAGGCGATACGCTCAATATCAGCGTGGTGAACAGGCTCACCAAGACGCACAATTTCGTTATCGCCGGTCTCAGGACCGGCGACCCCGCCAAAACCAATGACGCGCCGCTCGCCAGCACCGGCAACATCGCGCCTGGAGCGACCGGAAGCATCTCGCTCAATCTCCTCAAGGGCATGGCGGGAACGTACATGTTCTACGACAACGTGACGCCCTATAACCGTTACATGGGACTGCACGGCGCCATTGGCATCATGCCGTCGGGCGCACCTCAGCAGTTGTATGCGGGCAGTCCGGCCTTCGTGCACCAGTTGTTCTGGGTCTTCAACGACATCGACCCCAGGCTCAACAGCGCCGTGCAGACTGGCGGCGCCATTCCCACCTCGCTCACGCCACGCTATTTCACCATCAACGGCCTGACTTCGATACCGCCACGCGCGGTAGGAAACGGCGATCCCAACCGCGATGCCATGGCCAATCTGCGCACTATGCTGCAAGGCGGTATCGGTGACCGCACGCTGATCAGGATGATCAACGCAGGCCCTGCATCGCATGCCGTTCATACCCACGGCAACCACATGGAGTGGCTGACCAACAACGGAACGGTGCGGCCGGCGGTGTGGAAAAAAGACATTCTTTATCTGCGCAACAATCTCGGCAAGAACGATGCGATTTTTCCCTTCGAGTTGCCCCCCGATGCCTATCCTGCGGTGAGGAGCGGCCACTACCCCATGCACCTGCACGACGAAATGACGCAGACGGCAGGCGGCGGGTCATATCTTTTCGGCGCGATGACCGAAATCATTTTCATCTGAGGGGGAGACGCAAATGGCTATGATGCAACAAGGTGGCGGCGGCATGGGTCAGGCTTGCTACGTTTACACCAACGTGGGGCCGACTCCCGGGCTGGTACAAAATCCGGATGCGCATTTCTATCGCGGCATCTACATGAATGGCTCGATGCGCTTCGACGACGGTCGCACGGTCGCCATCTGGGGGTTTACCGAACTGGCCAGAGGACAGATGGCGGGAGACGGCATGGGAGGCGGGCCGTTTCCATCCCCGGCGATACGCGTCACCGAGGGCCAGATCGTGCAGACCACGCTTTCCGTGCCGATGATTTTCGTGCACACCATACACCACCACGGCATCGAGCCCAGTGCGGAAAACGACGGCGTGGGGCATATTTCCTGGGATGTTTCCGGCACGTCGTACACCTACCAATGGCGCGCTGCGCACGCCGGAACTTATTTTTACCACTGCCACGTGAATACCGTGCTGCATGCGGAAATGGGCATGTATGGCGCGCTTATCATTGATCCCAAACCCAATCCCGCCGATCCGGTGGGCACCAAGCGCGCTTTTGCAGGTGGCCCGAAGTACGATGTCGAGGCGGTGTGGGCGTGCGATGAAATCGATCCGGCCTGGCACACCCTGGGATGGGCGGCAGGCACCTGCGGCGGCGATGTGGGTCTCAATAATCTCAACCCGAAGTACTTCATCATTACAGGTGTCGATGGCGCCAATTCTGCACTGACCGCCCCAGGGGTTGCAGTGACAATGAAACTCGGTCAGACGCTGCTCGTACGCTATATCTGCGCCGGTTATTTTCCTCAGAAAATCACCTTCGGCGGATTGACGGCATCGGTGGTCGCTTCCGACGGGCGTCCTTTCCCCTCGGCCTGGAATACGCCTTCCATCGACGCCGCATCGGCGGAACGCTACGACTGCATCATCAAGCCAACCACCGCTAAAACCTACACCGTGACGGTGCAATATTTTCACTGGATCACCGGCGCCGTGGCCGGCACCGCGCGCACGCGCATCAACGTCATCCCATAATAAAGACACCATCCCAAAGGGGAGCAGGCTCCCCTTTGGACTTGGTCGCGTTTGCACACAAGAGCGAGCGCGTAAAGTGTGCGTCGGACTTGATCCGGCATGACATTCATAAAGCAGTAATTTTCGAGACATGCGGCATTCCGTCATGCCACATATTGCGTTTACAAGCTTCCTGAAAGGTTTTGTTTTCCCCGTGCGCCCCGTGGTTATCCGCCTTTCCCTTTCATGAAACGCATCTATCTCGTACTGGGTGCGATTCTTCTTGCCTCGTCCGCTGGCTACTGGGCCGGGCAGCGTACCCACACTGGGGCGCAGACTTCAGCCGCTATCGCGCAACTCTCCGCGGCAGCGTATGTCTGTCCGATGCATTCGCATATCGTCCAGGACCATACCGGAGTGTGCCCGATCTGCGGCATGAACCTGGTTCCCGCCAAAGTAGGCCAGGCAGCAGCAAGCAATCAAATCCATGTCGATAGCGCCACGCAACAGCAGCTCGGGGTGCGCCTTGCAACGGCGCAGCGCATGCGGCTGGCGCAGCCGGTGCGAACCTACGGCACGCTCGTGGTGGATGACAACACGCTCTACCGCGTAACTCCCACCGTAGAGGGTGTGCTCGTCAAGCTGCATGCCAACCGCCCCGGGCGAAGATTCGCCGCTGGCGAGACTTTGTACGAAATTCACTCGCAGGAATTGCTGCAGTTGCAGAACGAGTATGTGGATTTCCTCAAGAGGCGCGGCCAGACGCTGCAAAGCATCGAGCAAACGCGTGCGCAGAATCTCAGGGCAAGGGATAACGTCAGCGACCAGGATGCCGCATCGCGCGAGCAGTCGGAACGTGCTTACCGGCAAAGCGAAGAGCAGTTGCAGTCGATGCTTATCCCCGCGGAACGCGACGGCGCGCGTCTGGCTGCACGACTGAAGTACGCCGGGTTCAACGCTGCCATGCTCGATCGGCTCGCCACTTCGCGGCAGGCTTTGGTTGTGGCGCCCGTGGCCGCGCCTCGCGATTGTGTCGTCAAGGAGGTGAATGCCCGTGCAGGCATGACGCTGAACGCGATGAGCGAAATCGTCAGTTGTGTCGATGTCGGAAGTGCATGGCTCGAAGTGGCTCTGTACCCGGATCAGGTGCAATGGGTGCGCGACGGGGATCCATTTACGGCGTACTTTGACGATGGCAGCGAATTGAAGGGGCGCCTGACTGGAATCAATCCGCTTGTGGATCCCGTCTCGCGCACTGTGCGCGCGCGCATCCCGGTGCAGATGAAAGATCGCGTCATCGGAGGATATGCCGCGGTGACAATCGAGGCTCTGCCGCGCGAGGAAATAGCGATTCCACGTGATGCGGTACTGCGCACCGGCCACGGCGACTACGTGCTGCGTGCGCGCGAGAAAGGGCATTTCTCGCAGACGAAAGTGCAAACCGGAATCGAGACCGATGACCTGGTGGCGATACACGCAGGTCTCGCTCCCGGCGATCAGGTGGTGGTGAACGGACAGTTCCTGCTCGATTCCGCCGCGTCGTTTGCCGCTGCAGCGCAACGCTACGGCAGCGCGGATCGGCACACGCGCTGATCCCGCGGAAATGATCGCGCGTCTCATCGAATGGTCGTTGCGTCACCGCTATGAGGTGTTGTTCGCCAGCGCAATCGTTTTCTTCGGCGGGATATGGGGCGCGCAGCAGGTGACGCTGGATGCCATTCCGGATCTTTCCGACGTTCAGGTGATCATCAAGACGCCGTATCCCGGCCAGCCGCCGCAAGCGGTCGAGGATCAAGTCACTTATCCGCTCGCGGCCATGTTGCTTTCCGTTCCGGGGACACGCGCCGTGCGCGGCGTTTCCATGTATGGGGAATCGTTCATTTATGTCGTTTTCCGCGATGGCGCCGATCCTTATTGGGCGCGATCGCGCGTTCTCGAATATCTGTCGCAATCCGCTGCGCGCCTGCCTGCCGGCGTGATGCCGAGTCTCGGGCCGGACGCCTCGAGCGTGGGGTGGGTGTTCCAGTATGCATTGCGCGATCGCACCGGCAAGCGCGACACTTTCGAGTTGCGTGCCTTGCAGGATTTCTTCCTGAAGTACGAATTGCAGAGTGTGCCGGGTGTGGCCGAAGTGGCGAGCGTGGGCGGCGCCGCCAAACAGTTCCAGATTGAAGTAGACCCGCAACGTCTTGCAGCCTACGGACTCGGTTTCCAGCGCATCGCCGAGTCGGTGCGCGCGGCAAACCAGTCGGGCGGCGGCGCGGTGCTGGAAATGGCGCGCAGCGAGTACATGGTGCGCGCACCAGGCAATGTGAAGAGCCTCGCGGATTTGCGGCAGGTGGTGGTAGGGCAGGATGCGCAGGGATTTCCGTTACGGCTGGGCCAGGTGGCGCAAATACAGATCGGCCCGGAAGCGCGGCGCGGCGTCACCGATCTCGATGGCGAAGGCGATGCGGCAGGCGGCATCGTGGTGATGCGTCACGGCCACAATGCGCGCGACACCGTTGCCGCCGTGAAGGCGCGCTTGAGCACGCTGCGCGCAGGTCTGCCGGAAGGCGTGGAAGTGGTCGTGACGTATGACCGATCCGCGCTGATCGACCGCGCGCTCGACAACCTGCGCGAGAAGCTCGTCGTGGAATGTCTTGCGATGGCGCTGGTTTGCCTGGTGTTTTTGTTCCATGTGCGCTCCGCGCTGGTGGTAGTGGTGACGTTGCCTCTGGGCATTCTTGCCGCGTTATGGATCATGAAGCTGCAAGGCGTCTCGGCCAATATCATGTCGCTGGGCGGTATCGCCATCGCCATCGGCGCGATGGTGGATGCGGCGGTGGTGATGATCGAGAACATGCACAAGCATCTGGAGCGCGCGGGAGACAGTCCGGATTACTGGAAAATCGCTCGCGATGCCTCGGTCGAAGTCGGGCCGGCGTTGTTTTTTTCACTGCTGGCGATTACCGTGTCGTTCCTGCCGGTGCTGGCGCTATCCGGTCAGGAGGGCAGATTGTTCGCGCCGCTCGCGTACACCAAGACCTATGCCATGGCAGCCGCGGCGGGCCTGGCGGTGACGCTGACGCCGGTGCTCATGGGCTATTTCATTCGCGGCCATGTGCGGCGCGAAACGGCAAACCCGATCAATCGCTGGTTGCAGCTTGCCTACCGGCCGCTGCTGCTGCGCGCGCTTGAGCATCGCCGCGGCACGCTGCTGCTGGCGTTAATTTTCCTGTTGAGTAGCGCGTGGCCGCTGGCTCATCTGGGCAGCGAATTCATGCCGCCGCTCGATGAAGGCGACATTCTGTACATGCCGACGACCGTTCCGGGCATTTCAATCGACGAAGCCGCGAGCCTGCTGCAGATTACCGATCGCCTGATTCGTACCGTGCCGGAAGTGGAGCATGTGTTCGGCAAGGCGGGGCGCGCCGACACCGCGACCGATCCTGCGCCGCTGTCGATGCTCGAGACGACCATTCTGCTCAAGCCGCGCGCGCAATGGGCGTCCGGCGTGACGATCGACGACGTGATCCGCAGGCTGGACTCCACCGTGCATCTGCCCGGACTGACCAATGCCTGGGGTTTCCCGATACGCACGCGCATCGACATGCTTTCGACCGGCATACGCACCGTGCTCGGTCTCAAGGTGACTGGCCCCGATCTTCCCGGAATCGGCGAGGCGGCGCAGCAACTGGAGGCGGCGCTCAGGGATGTTCCCGGAACGCGTGGCGTTTTCGCGGAGCGCGTTGCGAACGGTCACTACATCGATATCGAAATCGACCGCTTTCAGGCAGCGCGGTATGGCGTGAATTCCGGCGACGTGAAAAAGCTGGTCGAGAGCGCCATTGGCGGCGAAATCATTTCGACGGTGATCGACGGGCGCGAGCGATATTCCGTCAATCTGCGCTACCCGCGCGCCTATCGCGACTCGCTGCGCGCGATAGCGCAGGCGCACGTGGCCATGCCCAATGGCGCGCAGGTGCGGCTCGGTGCTCTGGCCAGGATATTCGTCGCCGATGGTCCGGCTGAAATAAAAAGCGAGAACGGCAGGCTGACCGGTTACGTATTTGTCGATCTTGCGACGCGCGATATCGGCGGGTATGTCGATACCGCCAATGCCGCCATGGCAAAACAGGTAAAACTCGCGCCGGGATATGCGCTCGAATGGTCTGGCCAGTTCGCCGAGCTGGCGCGCGCCAAGCAAAAATTGCTGTGGGTCGTTCCGGCGACGTTATGCGTAATCATGTTGCTGCTGTATGGCTATTTCCGCGAATTCACTAAGCCGCTGCTGATACTGAGCGTCCTGCCATTTGCTCTGCTCGGCGGGCTTTGGCTGGTGTATGTGCTGGGTTACCAGTTTTCGGTGGCAGTCGCGGTCGGATTGATCGCGCTGGCGGGGGTCGCGGTCGAGTTCGGTGTGGTGATGCTGCTATATATCGATCAGGCTCTCGCGCAGCGCAGCGCGCCGCCGACTGCCGCGCAACTTCGCGAGGCGGTGATCGAAGGCGCGCTTACGCGTATCCGGCCCAAGATGATGACGGTTGCGATGATCGTCATCGGCCTGCTGCCGCTGATGTTCGGCAATGGCGATGGCGCCGACATGATGAAACGCATCGCCGCGCCGCTCGTCGGCGGAATGATCAGCGCGCCGCTGATTTCGCTGTTCCTTCTCCCGGTCCTGTATCTGCGCCGCTTGGAGCAAAGCCTGAGAGCGGCATCTAAGGATTAGTTCTTCAGGCCGGGACTGCCTGCCACCGCCCTTCGAAGGGATATAACAGCGCCTTGGCGGTCTCGGTTCGCGGATCGAGCCAGAAGTCGTAATGTTCCAGTGCGATCACGCAAGGCGCGCGGTTGTGCACCCACTCCATGCCGGCGGGTGCAGCCGTAGTGATGATAGTGAAAGTCTGAATCGCTTGCGCGTCAGGTTCGGGACGCCACACTTCCCACAGCCCCGCCAGGCTGAAAGGTTCAGCGTCGCCTATCGTCACGCGATGCTTTACTTTCTTTCCTGCGACTATCGGCCACTCGTACCATGCCGATGCCGGAATCAGCGCGCGCCGGCGCTTGAAGGCGGCGCGGAAGGAGGGTAGTCGATCGACAGTTTCGCCGCGCGCGTTGATGAGGTGGCTGGCGATTTTCGCATCCTTGGCCCAGCCCGGAATCAATCCCCACTTGAGCAGCGCCACTTCTTTCCCGCTGCCATCCTCGTTGAGGCGGATGGCGGGGAGACTATGGGTGGGCCGTGCGTCGTGGTTTATTTCGTAGTGTGGCGCCATTCCGATTGCATAGTGACTCTGCACCCAGGATGGAGGGAATGCTACCTCGTAGCGCGCACACATTGGTAACCGGCCGTGCAGGCGCTGTTCATACCTTGGTAGCGCTTCCCGCGCCAAGGGCACGCGAAAAGAACGCACTGGCAGCGAGCCACAACGCCGGTATCAGCACCAGACCAAAGGACAGCATCTGGCCGTAGCGGCCTTCAGGACCAAAAGGTTCGCTCGCCACGTGCCAGTATTCGTTGTCGATGGGGAGCATGCCGACTTCGGTGAATTCATGGAAAGCGTAGATAACAAGCTGCACGGAGAAGAGCATTAGAAAGACCGCTGTCACCTTGAAGAATCTACCCATGTCGACACGGTGCCCGTAGCGCGTCCATGCCCACGCGAGCAGCGCGGCGAGACTGATACCGAGCAGCGCGCCGGCGAGCAGGTCGCCCGAGCCTGTCTGCAGCATCAACGTCGAAATCACCAGAGCCGTTTCCATGCCCTCGCGCGCGATCATCAGCACGACGAAAGCGAAAATGCCCAGATAGGCCCCCCAGCCTTGCTTCGCGGTAGCGGCATCGACCTGGGCACGAATATCCTTGCCGATGGTGCGCGCCTTTTTCCACATGAACACCGTCATGGATATCACCAGAGTGGCCGCGATTAACGCCAGCAGGCCTTCCCAGAGCGGCTTGTTGCTGGCTTGCGAAAAGAAATAAGCAGCAATTGCGCTCGCGGCGATGGCGGCGCCGGTGCCCCAGTAGACCGCCGAAAGCAGGTCGTGGCGGCCGGTTTTTTTCAGATAGACAGCAGTAATCGCGACAATCAAGAAAGCTTCAATGCCTTCACGAAGAGATACAACAAGTATGGGTAGCATGATGTCATCCAGAGTGTAAGTAAAGACGAATGAGAATAATTATCACTAATGTTCAGCCTGCTGTCAAGCAATCTGTACCAGGGCATACCAAGGAGGATGATTCCGCTTGATATAAGTCAAGATATGTCAATACAAAACGCGTAAGTTTATCTAATTCGTTGCAAAAATACGGGCGCCATGACCACCTGGAACATTCCCGGTTGCGAATATTTCGAGCACGATGCCGATGTCGGCGTGATCGGACGCGGGCGCAGCATCGAGGAGGCCTTTGTCTCGGCCGCGCGCAGCCTGTTCGCCCTCATCACCGACCTGCGCCAGATTTGTGCGCGCGAACGCATCGACATCGAGTTTCATGAAGGCGATATCGAGCTGGCATTCGTTACCTGGCTGAATCTGCTGCTCGCGCACGCGCATCAGCGCGGGCTGGCGCTGTGCGATTTTTCCCTGGTGCACCGCTCGGACAACTGGCGTGGCATAGCCTGGGGCGAACCGTGGCGTGCGGAATTCGAGCGCGGCATCGACGTGAAAGGCGCGACGCTGACCATGCTAGAGGTGAGCGAGAACAACGGCGCCTGGCTCGCGCGCTGCGTCGTGGATGTGTGAAATATGGACCTTGACCGCCTGCAATCCCTGGACCCCTGGACTTGGACCTTGCCACGCGCACTGGACGATGTGCGCGGCGAGGTGCTGATGTACGGTTCGCGCGATCTACTCGAAACCATGGACGACAAGGTGCTCGAGCAGATCGGCAACGTGGCACGCCTGCCGGGGCTGGTCGGCGCCGCCATGACCATGCCCGACGCGCACTGGGGCTACGGTTTCCCCATCGGCGGCGTGGCGGCATTCGACCCCGCGAAAGGCGGCATCATTTCCGCGGGCGGTGTAGGTTTCGACATTTCGTGCGGCATACGCTGCCTGCGAACCGACCTCACGCTGGCTGACCTCACGCCCAAACTCAAGGTGCTGAGCGACAGCCTGTTCCGCGATATCCCCGCGGGCGTGGGCGAGGAAGGTCCCCTGAAACTCGATCCGCTTGAACTCGACGCGGTGCTCGAAGGTGGAGCGCGCTGGGCGGTGGCGCAGGGATTCGGCGAAAACGCCGATCTGGAGTACATCGAGGAACACGGCTGTGCCGATGGCGCCATTCCGGAAAACGTATCCATGCTCGCCAAGAAACGGCAGCGCGGCGAAATGGGCACATTGGGGTCGGGCAATCATTATCTCGAAGTCCAGTGCGTGGATAAAATCTTCGACAGCGAAGCGGCTAAGGCTTTCGGCGTGTTCGAAGGGCAGGTGCTAGTTTCCATACACTGTGGGTCGCGCGGTCTGGGGCACCAGATCGGCACCGAATTTCTGGTGAGCCTTGCCAAGGCCGCGACACGGCTCGGCATCGCGCTGCCCGATCGCGAGCTGGCGTGCGCCCCCATCGAGTCGCCCGAAGGCCGGCAATACCTCGGTGCAATGCGCGCCGCGATCAATTGCGCGCTCGCCAACCGGCAGATTCTTACCTACCTCACGAGAAAAGTATTCGCGCACTATTTTCCCGGCAGAGCGATGGAAACGCTGTTCGACGTCTCGCACAACACCTGCAAGGCGGAATGGCACAACGTCAAAGGCAAGCAGAGGCTGCTGTATGTGCATCGCAAGGGCGCGACACGCGCCTTCGGACCCGGACACGAGTCGCTTCCGCCGCGCTATCGCGATGCAGGGCAGCCGGTCATCATCGGCGGCAGCATGGGCACCGGGTCGTATTTGCTCGCAGGCGTCGGCACCAGCGAGGAACGCGCCTTCAGTTCGGCAAGCCACGGCGCAGGAAGACAGATGAGCCGCAATCGTGCGCTGAAATTGTGGCAGGGCCGGGAGCTGCTCGACGATCTTGCCGCGCACGGTATTCTCGTGAGAACGCGCTCGATGCGCGGTGCAGCCGAAGAAGCCCCCGGTGCGTACAAGGATGTCGAGCGTGTCGCCGAAGCGACCGAACAGGCCGGTCTCGCCAAACGTGTGGCGCGGCTGCGACCGAAAATCTGCATCAAGGGGTGAAAGTGAGTAGCCGTAGATGAATGACATGCCGACACGTTCCGCAGATGCGGCGCTCATTGCCGCGTTGCGCGACCCTTGCCGCTATGCGCATGCGGTCTCCGGAATCGAACTCATGGAGACGCACATTTCGTGGGTGCTGCTGACCGGAGAATTCGCTTACAAAATCAAAAAGCCGGTCAAGCTCGGTTTTCTCGATTTCACTTCGCTTGAAGCGCGCCGCCTTGCCTGCGAAGCGGAATTGCGTCTTAACCGTCGCACCGCGCCGCAACTGTATCTCGAAGTTGTGCCAATTTCCGGTAGTGCCGAACACCCGTTATTGAGTGATGAGGGGACGGTCGTCGAATACGCCGTGAAGATGCGCCAGTTTCCACAGCAGGCGCTGCTCGACCGCATGGCCAGGAGCGGAACACTTGCTGCAGCGCATATCGATTGCCTCGCTGGGGTCATCACGGCATTTCATGCGCGCATCGCGCGTAGCGGTTCCGATGACGCTTTCGGCGCGCCGGCGAAACTGCTGGAGAATGTCAGCGGTAATTTCGCGGAAATTCGCAAGCTCAACCCGCCAGGCGGCGACCTTGCCGTGCTTGCAGAACTTGAAGCGTGGACAGACAGCGAACATCGGCGCCTGGTTGCGGATTTCAACGCCCGCAAGCGCGATGGTTTTGTGCGCGAATGCCATGGCGATCTGCATCTTGGCAACATCGCGCTCATCGACGGCATGCCCACCCCTTTCGACTGCATCGAGTTCAATGAAGATTTCCGCTGGAACGATGTGATGAGCGAAATCGCTTTTCTCGCGATGGACCTCGTCGATCACCGTCTGCCCGGGTTGGCCTATCGTTTTCTGAATGACTCTCTTGAACAAAGCGGAGACTATGCAGGCGTGCGCGTTTTGCGCTTTTATCTCGTGTATCGCGCGCTGGTGCGCGCCAAGGTTTCGTGCATTCGCGCCCATCAGCCCGGTCTGGCGGAAGCGGACAGGCAGCGCCAATTGCGCGCCTTCCGCAATCATCTCCATCTCGCGCGCGCATTCGCGCGACACCGGCAGCCCGCGCTTATTCTCATGCACGGGCTCTCCGGTTCGGGAAAAACCACGGTGTCGCAAGCGCTCCTCGAAGGGCTGGGCGCGATTCGCGTCAGGTCGGATGTCGAGCGCAAGCGCCTGCATGGGCTGGCGCGCGAGGCACGCAGCGCCTCCGGTGTCGCGACCGGCCTCTACCAGCAAGAAGCGAGCGAGCAGACCTACGCAACTCTGGCAGGGCTTGCGCGTGACCTTCTGGAATCCGGATATCCGGTGATTGTCGATGCGGCTTTTTTGCGGCAAGGCGTGCGCGGTAATTTTCGCAAACTCGCGAGGGATAACGGCGTGCCCTTCGTCATTGTGTCTTGCCAGGCTGCAGAGTCTTTGCTGCGCGAGCGTGTCGCGCGGCGCGATGCGCAGGCGACCGATGCCTCCGAAGCGGGAATCGCCGTTCTCGAACATCAGCTTGTCACCCAGGAAGTGCTGTCCGACGATGAATCGCAATGGGCAGTCGCACTCGATACCGGGCATGACGTGGATTGCGTTCAGGCGGTTGCCCAGCGGCTTGACCTGGCGACACTGCCGGCATGACCGCCTTTGACGTCTTCAACGGCGATGCCGACGGCGTGTGCGCCTTGCACCAGTTGCGCCTTGCCGAACCACGCGATGCGGTACTCGTGACCGGTATCAAGCGCGATATCGAACTGCTCAAAAGAGTGCAGGCGGGCAGCGGCGACCAGGTGACGGTTCTCGACATTTCCCTCGACCGCAATCGCGATGCCTTGCTGAAGCTGCTCGAACGTGGCGCGAGAGTGCATTACTTCGATCATCACGCTGCGCACCACATTCCCGAAAGGGCGGCGTTGTATGCCGTGATCGACCAATCGCCCGGCGTATGCACCAGCATGCTGGTTGATCGTCATCTTGGCGGGCGCTACCGGCCCTGGGCTGTGGTGGCTGCTTTCGGCGACAATCTTGCTGGGCCGGCGCTCAGCCTGGGACAGGCGCTTGGTTACGCTCCGGCGCAACTCGAACAGTTGCGCGAACTCGGTGAAAGTCTAAATTACAACGCCTATGGCGAGAGCGAATCCGACCTGCTGATAGCGCCCGCGGACTTGTACCGCCTGATGCACCGCTACGCCGACCCTTTCACATTTGCAATCTGTGAACCGATCGTCGCACAGCTTGGCAGAGAGCAGCGCAGCGACCTCGATGCCGCGCTTGCGCTGCAACCGCTGCGGCAATCGGGCACATGCTCGGTCTACCTGCTGCCGGATGAGGCCTGGAGCCGCAGGGTGAGCGGCGCCTTCGCCAACCATCTTGCAAGCGTTCATGCGCAAGTTGCGTGCGCGGTGCTGACGCCGAATCGCATGCGTGGGTATGCAGTGAGCCTGCGCGTGCCCGAGAGCAGCAGCATCACCGCCGCCGATTTCTGCGTGCGCTATGGCGGCGGGGGGAGGGTGCTCGCGGCAGGGATCGATCACCTTGAAGCAACGCATCTGGATGCGTTTCTCAATGCGTTCGGACAAACCTACGGCGCCGCTCCATGAGACAAGCAGCAGCAACACTTTGTCGTATCAACGGGTCCAGGTAACGCGCAGCAGGTTGTCTTCCTTGTTGTAGTGGTATTCGAGATCGCCCTTGAAGGCATCGTGCAGCCGTTCCGAGATGTCGCGAGCGAGATGCGAATCGGTGGTGGTCACCAGCATTCCCTCCGGCGTCCGTTCGATCCCCATGATGCGCTGGAGGGGATGTTCGGCATTCTCCCGGACTTCGCAGTTCCTCATGGCCTGTACGATCTCGTCATGATGCTCGCGTGCGAAATCGCCCTTGAGCGTGATGTATCCGGCGGGAAACTTGTCGCGGATGCGCTGGCAGGCGGGACAGGTATGCTGGTGAGCGTCGGCAGTTGCCGCGCCCCAGGTCCAGCGTCCGTGATGATAGATTGCGCCGCATTCCGGGCAGCGCGCCGGTTCGGGCAGCTTGAGCTGCGACTTGTAGCTGTCGTGCACCAGTTCCTCGAATAGCTGCTCCCTGCGCAGCATGCGAAATCCTTGAGTATGGGTTTTCATGGTTCGTCTTTCGTGATTTGTCTGCTTGTTTCGTGCTTTTTGACCTGGCCGCGCCGTATTCTCATGATTTCCTCGAGCTGGCGCCGCGCCGCTCCGAAGGCATCGCGCACCGCGACATAAACGTCATCGTCATGGCTGGCTTCGGCGACCACTTCCTTGCCGGGCAGCTTGGCGTCTATGCGGACATTGAAGCCATGTCCCTGATGTTTGTGCCGATGCGGGATTTCGATGGTGACCTCGCAGTTGGCCAGATCAGCGCAAACCGTTTCGAGCTTGGCGACTTTTTCCTGGATGCGCGTTTCCAGCGCCGTGGAATGGGCCATGTCGCGGAAGGTGATCAGAAGCGGTATGGGCATAAGCACTCCTCTCGTATGTTTTCATCCGCGGCCTATCCTCCTTTTTCCGCACCGGGAAGCGCGGTAAATCAGGTCGCCATGAAGAACAACATACTCGCGGAACATTGAATTGTGTTGATTTCGATCAAAGGGGCATCGCGCGGGCCGGTTCCTCAGAGCTTGGCAGCCGGCGTGAGATGGCTGGTAAACCAGTCTGTGCCCAGTCGCGCCACTTCTTCCAGGGTGCCGGGTTCGGAGAAAAGATGCCCCGCGCTGGGCACGATATGCATTTTGCGGATGCAATGCAGCCGGTTTAAGGCGGTGCGGTTCAACTCAATGACCTCGGCATCGTTTCCGCCCACGATCAGCAGGGTCGGAGCGCGCACGCGCGCAAGCGCGGCGGATTCGGCGAGATCGGGGCGCCCGCCGCGCGACACCACTGCTGCGACTCGTTCGGGTAAAGCAGCCGCCAGATTCAGCGCCGCGGCCGCGCCGGTGCTCGCGCCGAACAGCCCGAGCGGCAGCCGGGCAGTTTCATCATGCCGCCCCAGCCAATGCGCTACATCGCCCAGGCGCACGCTAAGCAGCGTAATGTCGAAACGAATGTCGTAGGTGGCATCCTCTTCCACCGTGAGCAGGTCGATAAGCAGCGTCGCCAGCGACGCGCGCTGCAATTCCATCGCGACGAAATTATTGCGCGGCGAATGCCGGCTCGACCCGCTTCCATGTGCGAACAGCACCACGCCGCGCGCATCCGCGGGCACGACGAGCATGCCCTCAAGCTGTACCTGGCCCGAAGGGACATGCACCAATTCGCGCACCATCGTGTTCATGTCGCGCCAGCCTTGGCAGACAAAGCATGAGTTGCTTCGAGCTCGGCGCAGACTTCTGCGTCGCTCACCTGCGGGAAGCTTTGGTAAAACTGGCTGACCGCGTGAAAATCCAGTGGCGCATGCAGGCAGACGATCTGGTCGGCAAAGGGCCGCACCGCATCCAGACTCTGTTGCGCGGCAACGGGAACCGCGCAGATCAGGCGCGCGGGGTGCTTGGCGCGCACGGCGTGCAGCGCGGCGATCATGGTCGCGCCGGTGGCGAGCCCGTCATCGACGACAATGGCCACGCGCCCGTGCGCATCGACCGGCGCGCGCGCAGGCGTGTATAGCGCGCGGCGTTGCCCGAGAAGCGCGAGTTGTTCCCGCTTGACGTTTGCGATGTAGGCGCTGTCGGCGCCCGTTTCCTGGGCATATCGGGCAACGTAAGCCCAGCCGCTTTCATCGATTGCGCCTATGGCGAATTCGGCACTGAAAGGCGAGGGCAGCTTGCGAACCAGCATGACATCGAGTTCGCCTTCGAGCGCATCGGCTATGACTCGGCCCATGGGTACCGCGCCACGCGGAATCGCAAGCACCAGCGGGCGCGTACCTCTGAACTGGGCGAGCGCCTTTGCCAACTGGCATGCCGCATCGATTCGATCTTTGAAGTACATAGATTCACTGCGCCCGTTATCCGGCACTCCTTGCGCAATTCATATTCGAACCCCCGCTTTGGAGCAAAGTATGTCCCTACCGCCGTCACCTGTTTTGACCCTGATCAAGTATCGCTAGGTTTCCTGAAAGAAATCCGTTTTGCCAGAAGCAACAAGCTTGATATGCATCAAAAAGTGCGAAAATCGTGAGCGTAGTCTGATTATTGGCCGGTGATTCAGTACCGGCTGGTCGAAGCAGGTACGGCTGCGGCTTTTCCTGGAATTTCGAGAAAGGCGTCAGATGTGCAAGTGTCTGCTGGAGCATCGATGAACAACAGAATCAGGCGTGTCTTTTCAATTGCCCTGATGGTCGCGGGCGGCGTGTTGATTTTTCTTGCCCCGGAGAATGTCTGGATCGGCATTGTCATGGTTTTGCTGGGTGTCGCCATGGAAGCACTCGGCATCCTGCTCGCGCACCAACGCAAACCGGCAGGCGGTAAATGAGCATGACGGCGCGTATCCTGTCAGGCGCCGGGGGGCGCGCATGATCGAGCCGGTCACCTACTTTGCCTATGTACCGCGCGGCGCCGGGGTATTGTGCGCGTTGTTTTATTACGTCGCCGGCAACAACCTGTTCGGCTGGTACACGGGCAGCGCGGAAGGCGAGTATCCGCAGATATTCTTCATGCTGGAGAATTTTTATTCGACTCAGCAGACCTACTTTTACCGTAGCCTGGAGGATGACGTTTACGGGAAGTGGGTCAGGCAGACCGATGAAGGCACGATCCCCGCCAATCCCGTGGGTCTGGTTCCCGATGCGGCCTGCCATGAGCTTGAGCGTCTGCAATCGTTGTTCACGGGCGAATGGCTGTTCTATGCCGACGATGCCGCCGAGGCCGACGAATTCGCCGCCTATCGCGAGCAGGGCCTGCCCGTTCAGGCGATCAATATCCGTCACCGCAAACTGAACAAACTGGATCAGCGCGATCTCATCTGGACCTATGCCGCGCCGGCTGTAGACATGAATGTCATCAGCTATCTGCAGCGGCATTGGCCGCTCGATCACAATACGCGCTAGGCGTTTCGCGTATTTAAGATTTTTATTGGAGGAGACAGGCTAGTACTTGGCGGGGTCGGCTCCCGTAGCGGAATCAGGTGAAAGACACTGACATGGCTTTTTCTTCCAGGCCATGAGGGCAATTTGAACAAGGAGGGATCATCATGAAAAATGCACGGCGCGGAATTTCTTTGATGGTAATGGCAGTTGCTGCCATAGCGACAAATGTCATCGCTGCCGAAAAGATGGACCTGGGAAAACGCGAATACGAATCGAAATGTGTTCTTTGCCACGGCCATGATGGAAAGGGCGGCCAATATATCGATTTCCTGAAGACTACTCCACCCGATCTTTCTCTGCTGACAAAAAAGAACGGAGGAGTTTTTCCGTTCGCGCGCACATACGAGGTCATCGATGGCAGACAGCCGGTGAAGTCCCACGGCACGAAAGATATGCCGATATGGGGCAAGGACTATCAGGTCAGGGCCGCCGAATATTACATAGACGTTGCCTACGACCCGGAAATCTTCATTCGGGCGCGCGTCATGGCTTTGATCGATTATCTCAACCGTCTTCAAGCGAAGTGATCTGAAGCGGGACGAATGAAGGGGGGAATCCTGTGGTGTGGTGCAATGCCACACCAGTGGTTTGTTTTATTGCTTGGGCCTCCTGCATTGTCTGCGTCAGCAGGGAATAGGGCAGGGCGCAACAAACAATTCACCACGATCCCATTTTCCCCCGCTAGTGCAAAGCTGGGTGGGATTGCCGGCGCACAATGCAAGCCTCGATCACCTTGCAGGCGAAGCAGTCAGGCAGCCAGTTTGGCGCTGGCCAGGCGATTCAAACTGACGCCCTGTTCCGCGGCCTGTAGCGCCAGTGCTCGATGCACTTCGGGAGGAATACGCACCCGGAATTCTCCGCTGTAGTGCTTCTCGGCCAAAGGAGCGGGCACACTTTCCCCATTCGCCGCCAGATCGGCAACCACCTCGGCAACGACTCGCCGGATTCCGCTCAGCGCAGCCGCGTGTGTTTTCGCAAGCCAGGAAAGCGAGGGGAATTCGGCACATAAGCCGATGTATTCCCCATCTTCCGGCGACCATGTGACGCGATAAGTGTAATGATCGCTGTTCATGTCTATTTCTCCTTCAGTTTGTCTACCGCCAACAGCACTTGCCTAACCTGGTAGGTCTTGGCCTTACCCCTGTTGTCTTGAATGTTTACCCGCGGATCGCCAGGCCAGGGTGTCTTGAAAATTGCGTGGCTTGTGCCCTTTTGGCGTGACCTTCCGAAGTATTTCTCACAGACTTTCATAAGATCGGCAAACCTTACATTTGCCGGCTCTTGTCGCATTTGTTCAAGGATTATTTGAATGGATGCCATTTTTAATGGTATCAATAGTGGCACCATCCGTCAATACGCCTGGTGTTGCGCCGTGGTGTAGCGCGGCCGGCAATGCGCTTGAAACAACGCCCGCGATCAGCGGGCGTTGGGGTGGGTTTACCTCTTCCAAAACAGCCTCCAGCGCAAATCAATTCGAACTTGGAACTCATGCCACTCTGTTAAGCCAAAAAATCCCGTCGTCCCAGCTCCCGATTAAAGCGTTCGAGGGCAGGCTGCGGCCGGAATGAGTGCGAATATTGATGTGACGACCCAATTGGTTTCGAGAACAATTAAAGGGGTCATCGTCATTTGCTTTCACATCACCAGGCTCCTTGTCCTTCCAGCACGCTTGTCTTCGCTCACCTGGCGCGGCGCCCGCCTGATACAGGCTACTCACGCCTTGCCCGCAACACTCAGGCAGTGCGTGGCGATTTCCTGCACCAGTCGCGGCAACAGTGCGCCCGGCAGATCATGCCCCATGCCTTCGATGATGGTGAGACGGGCGTTGGGAATGACGGCGGCAGTATCTTTGCCGCACGCCAGCGGCACCAGCGGGTCGGCAGCACCGTGCAAGACCAGCGTGGGGACGGAAATCTGCTTGATGACCTGGGTTCGATCGCCCGACGCCACAATGCCAAACAATTGCCGCGCCATGCCGCCGGGACGGTAGGCGCGCAGCACATGGCGTTCGCACTGTGCGCGCAACAGCGCTTCATCTTCAGGGTAGCCGGGGCTGCCGATTGCGCGAAAAATTTTCATCAAGCGCTGCACCGCGCCTTGTACGTCGCCGTCGCGCGCGGCGGGGCGCATGAGCGCGTTGCGCACCTTGCGCGCAGGGCCGGGCAGTCCGCGCCGCCCGGTAGTGGACATCATGGAAGTCAGACTCAGCACTTTGCCCGGGTAGCGCGCCGCCAGATTCTGCGCAATCATGCCGCCCATCGAGGCGCCGACAATGTGTGCCTGCTTGACGCACAGCACATCGAGCAGCGCGGCGGTATCGTCCGCCATGTCGTCGATCGAATAAGGCGCGTGCAGCGGCCGCCGGAAAAGATACTTGAGCCAGACCATAGCGAGATTGGGAACGCCGTGCTGCTCGAATCCGGAGGAAAGCCCGGCATCGCGGTTATCGAAGCGCAGCACATGGAAGCCGCGCGCTACCAGCATTTCACAGAAAGCATCCGGCCACGCGGTCATCTGCATCCCCAGACCCATGATGAGCAGGATGGTGGGATTGGCGTTATCGCCCAGCGACTCGTATTCGAGCGTGATGTTGTTGGCTTTGGCACGCGACACGTTACAGCCGGTCAGAGTGAGTGTAAAAAATCAAACAAATGTGCCGGCAAGCTGGCTGGTATCGCGGTAAAACCATGCGCGCCAGCCGTCGCGTTCAAAGCGCTTCCACTTTCCTTCCGCCTGCGCCAGACGATCGGCGACGGCGAACAGGGCCGAGGGATGCAGGCCCATACCAACATGACTGGTCACCACTTCGATATTTTCCGCGAGGCGCGATTCTTTCTGGAAGCTGCACCGCCAGGCCACCACGCCATCGCTGCGGCTGAAAATCGATGTGGTCGGCACACGCGGCGCCTCGTGCATGCGCGCGAATTTTTCGCGATCGTCGAGCTTGTGACCGCTGGTTAATTCATACAGGCGCCAGGCGTTATTGGCTTTGGGATCGCCGGTAAATGGCGTGCCCAGCGTGATGACACAGCGCACATCCCGGGCGAACATCTTGGCAATTTCGCGCGCGTAAATGCCGCCCAGACTCCAGCCGACGAGGCTTACCTTGCGGCCGCTTTGCGCGCGCAGTGCGCGAAAACGTTCCATGCATTGCGCCAGCACGCCTTCGCGCGGTCCGAAGTTAAAACCCTGATCCCAGCCATAGGCATCGTAGCCGCGAGCGCGCAAATAATTGCGCAGCGGCCTTGTGGTGAAATCCGGCGCGCCAAAGCCGGGAAACACCAGCACCGCATGTCCATCGCCCGAGGGCGCCATGCTCAGCAGCGGCCAGGCGGCGAGCATCGCGCCGAATTCCCACGGCGCCCGGCTCTCCAAGGCCAGTAACAAGGGTCCGGGGGCGCGCAATGTCTTGGCCGATTCCATGCGATCTCCGCGAGTAGGTTTTTTCAGAGGGTTCAAGTAGGGATGTTCGAGCGGATTATGCATGCTTTCGCGTTGTCGCGCCGGCGCTCGCGGGTTTCTTTAAACCGGGCTTTCCTTTGGCCCGCGCGGGAAGTTTTTTTGCATTTCCCGTTTGGCTCGCGGGCGAACGTTTTTTGGGTGTGGCGGCCCCCAATCCGGGGGATGCTGCCGCCTGAAGCAACTCCTCGTGCGCCTCCTTCACGAACCGGGCCATCAGGCGCAAGTCGGGCACGGCTTTTTTGCAGGCGATGAAGCCAAAATCGAGCCCGCCGTTGTAACTCTGCACGGTGATGTTAAGACCCAGCCCGTGCGCCGCGATCGACACCGGATAGTAGGACATCATCTTCGCCCCCGCGAGGTAAAGCGGTACTTGCGGACCGGGGACGTTGGAGATCACCAGATTGGCGAGCACCGGTATCCGATTGGCCACGGCAGGATTGTTGTAAAGCGAGGTGAAGAGGCTCATCAGCCACGGCACACCCAGCGATGGCAGATCGGTGGGAATAACACTTTTCATTCCGCCGGTGAGCGTCTTGGCCTTGGTGCTCGCCGCGCCGATGAGCTTCAGGCGTTGCACCGCATCCGCCGTATTGGTGGCCAGGCTGACCAGCATCATCGTCACCTGGTTGCTTTGCGATGTGTCTCCCGGCGCGCGCAGGCTCGCGGGTACCGCGCCGATCAGCGGCTTGCCGGGTATGCCGCCATGCGCCGCGAAGTAGCGTCGCAGTCCGCCGCTGCATACAGCCAGCACCACATCGTTTAACTTCGCATCGAAGTTTCTGGCGATGTGCTTGGCCTCGTCGAGCGGCAGCCTCAGCGTCACGAATACGCGCGGCGCCTGTAGCGCGACATTCCAAGCGGTGCGCGGGCCAAGGATCGTGCCTTTGGGGACGAGCGCTTTCAGATCGGCGTCTGCACTGCTGCCGGGATTGCTGCCTGCGCGCGCACTGGATTTCGCCGCGGCACGCTTGCTTAGCGCCGCTGCGCCAATGGCGCCGGCCAGTCTCACCGCGCCCGGCACGGCGCGCGCAATTTTCGAATACTGCGCCACGGTATTGCGGAATGCGGCGCCGAGCATTTTCGCCGCGGAAAGCTTCATGCCGCCCTGCGCGGGTTGATCCGCGGGCGCCACGGCACGCGGCACGGGATCGGTGTCGAGCAGCGCTTGCGCCAATGCCACGCCGCCCTGGCCATCGAGTGTCGCGTGATGGATCTTGCAGTAAAACGCGACTTCGCCGCTCTTCAAACCCTCGATGACAAAAAACTCCCACAGAGGTCTGTCGCGATCAAGCAACATGGCATGCAGCTTGGCGATGCAGGCCTCAAGCTGCGCCTGCGTACCCGGCATGGGCAGGGTGAGCGAGCGAATGTGATAATCGAGATCGACGCTATCGTCATGCCGCCAAACGGGGTTGGCAAGATCGAGGGGCATGAACATCAGCTTGCGCGTAAACAGCGGCGCAAGATGCAGGCGCGACTCGATATGCCGGCGGAAGGCGCGGAAAAAACTGCCGCGGTGTTTTGCCGGCTTGTGCAATAGAATCAGGCCGCCCACATGCATCGGCGTTTGCGGCGATTCCAGTTGCAGGAACAATGCGTCGAGAGCGCTCAAGTGCTGCATTTATTTTCTCCGCCTGGTTTGATGCGCGTAGTTCGGCGGCTACGGATCCTGGATTTCAAGGTCACGGCAAATTTTCCTTGCATGGAATTCGTTTATCTCGCGATGGCGCGGGACAGCGGTTGCCTTTCGGGTTGCTCGGTTTACGGGTAATTGGGGACACGTTTTTTTGCCATCCCGCCCTCAAAGAAGGGCCATTCTGGCCCTATTTCCCCCTACTACCCCAAAGATCTATTTTCCGTGAGGGCCGACCGGCGCTCAGGGCCGGGCTCGTCCAACAAACGGTTCAGATCGTGGCGTCGCTTCGCTCGGACGATCTAACCTTATTCGTTAGATGCCATTCTCGACAGGTACGCGCTGTTTACGCAGGCCATGAAGCTTCTCGTGTAGCCGCGCATCGATTGCTACTATGGAAGACAGTCGTTCAAAGAACGCATCTGCGGTTACAACTTCGATAACGGTGGTGCGTCTTTCTTCACCCGCGTGCCAATTAAACTCCAAGAATCCATTGTTCGCGTAGTGTAATGCGGTAGTTCCATCTTCCCGGGTAGTTATCACGACGAGCTGGCCACCCAACACAAGCATAGGATGCCAGAAGAAGATTCTCCAATATTTGTCATTGGCAACATCATCTCGTTTATTCCACATATTGGCATCATCTTCGATGTACTCGGCGAGCTTTTGGAATGATCCATAAAGATCATCTGGATGTGAAGCCATGAACTCCTTTTTATCACCCTTCTTTTGTGAAAGCGCACAGTATTGGGAGAAAAGGTGAGTGCGCTCGGGGCCGCGTTCCTCGTAGAGGTCGAAGTGTTTTTCAAATTCGTTTGGCTCCGGGGTACAGATGAATTTGATGTGACTCTCGAAGTTCTCATTCGGAGTAGAAGGCCGCTGTGTTAACAAGACGAATGGGAATCGGTTATTGATAGCTTCCACCGCGAAAATGGTCTTAACGCAGACGCCACTCATGGTTGGTTGGAAGTTGTAGTACTCAGCTACCAAATCAATCTCACGCGATTTCCCAGTTCGGGGGTCTCGAATAACTTGATTTGGTTCGACAAAGTACCCTTTGTCAGTTAGCCCGCTCACTAGCTTGGATTCAAGCAGGTAGCCAGACCGATCTAGGCACTCCAGAACATCATCTAGGGTAATGGGGGACAGACCACTATTGTTTGTCATTCCAGCCTCAAAGTAAGTCTAATTGCCATGCAAAGACTGCCTACTATTGTCTTGGCCGTTCCGTGTATTCACGTCTTATCTGCCACCCAAGCGCCTTGCTTCCAGTAGTGTTCGAAAACAACATTATAATGCGGCGAATCTTTATAGTTGGTAGTACTTTCCACGCTGGTAATGACCACTCAACCGAAGAGCTGATGCGAGCGATGTGCCGGCGTCTCTTGCATTGCCGAGGTCAAACCAGCGGGCACCAGGGGGCTTCATGTTAAAATTACGCGGTTCATTGTCCCCATTACTCCTCAAGAGCGCCCATGTTTGCCAAAACACACACCATTGCCGCGACCGATCCTGAACTCTGGACGGTCATTCAATCCGAAAACAAGCGTCAGGAAGATCATATCGAGCTCATCGCTTCGGAAAACTACACCAGCCCGGCGGTCATGGAGGCGCAGGGTTCGCAGCTCACCAATAAGTACGCCGAGGGTTACCCCGGCAAACGCTATTACGGCGGTTGCGAGTATGTCGATATGGCCGAGCAGCTCGCGATCGATCGCGTGAAAAGATTGTTTGGCGCGGAAGCGGCGAACGTACAACCCAATTCCGGATCGCAGGCCAATCAGGGCGCTTTCTTTGCGCTGCTTCAACCAGGCGATACCTTTCTGGGCATGAGTCTCGCCGAGGGCGGTCACCTGACGCACGGCTCGCCGGTCAACATGAGCGGCAAATGGTTCAAGCCGGTGAGCTATGGCTTGAACGCCAAGGAAGAGATCGACTACGATCAGGTCGAGCGCCTCGCGCGCGAACACAAACCGAAACTGATTCTTGCGGGCGCCTCGGCGTACAGCCTGGGCATCGACTTCGAACGCTTCTCCAGAATCGCCAAGGAAAACGGCGCGTATTTCATGGTTGACATGGCGCATTATGCGGGACTCGTTGCAGCGGGCGTTTACCCCAATCCAGTGCCTTATGCGGACGTGGTCACCACGACCACTCATAAATCCCTGCGCGGGCCGCGCGGCGGCGTCATCCTGATGAAGGCGCAACACGAAAAAGCGATCAACTCGGCGATTTTTCCGGGCATGCAGGGCGGACCGCTCATGCACGTGATTGCCGCCAAGGCAGTGTGCTTCAAGGAGGCGCTCGACCCCTCTTTCAAGGTGTATCAGCAGCAGGTGATCATTAACGCGCGCGTCATGGCGGAAAATCTCGTCAAGCGCGGTCTGCGCATTGTTTCGGGACGCACCGAAAGCCACCTCATGCTAGTCGATCTTCGCGCCAAGGGCATCACCGGCAAGGTCGCCGAGATCGCGCTCGGCAAGGCGCACATCACCGTCAACAAAAACGCCATCCCCAACGATCCGGAAAAGCCGTTCGTGACCAGCGGCATCCGTGTCGGTTCGCCCGCCATGACCACACGCGGCTTCAGGGAAATGGAAGCCGAGCAGATTGCGAACCTGATCGCCGATGTGCTCGAAACGCCGGAGAATGAAGCCAGCCTTGCGAACGTGCGCGCGAAGGTCGCGGCAATATGCAAGAAGTATCCGGTGTATCAGTGAGGGGGCCGGGGCGATGAGGATGCCGGGCCGGGGCGCAAGCATTCTGCTCCCTGCGCGACTCTTCTCACACCCGATTCAGCAATGAAATGCCCTTTCTGCGGTGCGCCCGACACCCAGGTGATCGACTCGCGCGCCAACGACGACGGGACGAGCATTCGCCGGCGGCGCAAATGTCCCGTGTGCCACAAACGCTATACGACTTACGAAACCGCGGAACTGCGCATGCCGACCATCGTCAAGACGAACGGACAGCGCGAAGATTTCAAACGCGCCAAGGTCGAAACGAGTTTCCGCCGCGCCCTGCATAAACGCCCGGTGACCACCGAGCAGATCGACGCCGCGGTAGAGCGCATCGAGCAGGCGCTGCTGCTCGACGGCGGCCGCGAAATCAAGTCGCAAAAGATCGGCGAAATGGTGATGGAAGAACTGCGCATCCTCGACAAGGTGGGCTATATCCGTTTCGCCTCGGTTTATCACAGCTTCGAAGGCGTTGACGATTTTCGCGAGGCGCTCAAGGATTTCAGGAAATGACTTTCAGCGCTGCCGATCATGCTTACATGGCTCGTGCATTGGCCTTGACGCAGCGCGGCCGCTACACCGCGACGCCCAACCCCAATGTCGGCTGTGTGATCGTCAAGGCCGCGCGCATCATCGGCGAGGGCTGGCATGAGAAGGCGGGGGATCTGCACGCCGAGGCGCATGCTCTTAAAACGTGCAGCGAAGATCCGCGCGGTGCTACCGCCTATGTCACGCTCGAACCTTGCGCCCACCACGGCCGCACGCCGCCCTGTGCCGATGCGCTGATTGAGGCAGGGATGGCGCGTGTCGTCGCTGCTCTGGAAGACCCCAATCCGCAAGTATCCGGCAAGGGGTTCGCGCGCCTGCGCGAAGCAGGTATCCAGGCTGAGTCCGGGCTCATGGCGCAGGAAGCCGCGCTGGTGCATCGCGGCTTCCTGTCGCGCATGACGCGCGCCAGACCTTGGGTGCGCGTCAAACTCGGCGTCAGTCTTGATGGACGTACCGCGCTTGCCAATGGCGCGAGCCGCTGGATCACCAGCAGCGAAGCACGCCGCGATGTGCACGACTTGCGCGCACAGGCATGCGCGGTGCTCACCGGCATCGGCACGGTGCGCGCCGATAATCCGCGGCTCACGGTGCGCGACGTGCCCTGCACGCGCCAGCCGCTGCGCGTGCTGCTCGACAGCCGCCTGGAAATCCAGGAGGACGCGGCGCTCATGCAGGGCGGCAACCTGCTCATCGTGACTGCAACCGGCGCCGAGAGCCGCGAGGAGGAACTGAAGCAGCGCGGCTACGATGTGCTGCGCGTTCCCGTCGATGCGGCCAAGGGCAAGGTCGATCTGCCGATCATGATGCAAAAGCTGGCCGAGCGCGGCCTGAACGATTTGCTGGTCGAGACCGGCGCAAAACTGAATGGCTCATTGCTGCAGTCGGGCGTGGTTGACGAAATCATCATCTATATCGCTCCAAGCATCCTGGGCGATCTGGCGCGCGGCATGTTCGCTATCGGTGAACTCGCCACGCTGGAACACAAACTGAAACTGCAATTCAGCGATGTCCGTCAGGTAGGGCCGGACCTGCGCGTAATTGCAGAAGTGTTGAGGAATTGATGGGCATCTCTAAAAACCCCTTTGCCGTCATTCCCGCTTTCGCGGGAATGACGGATTATTAGCGGCGCCCTGATGTTTACCGGCATCGTCGCAACGACCGGCATGATCGAGCGCGCCGTGCGCAGTGCGGGCAACATGCGCCTGACCATCGGCGCGGCGCAACTGGGCATGGACGATGTCGCCATCGGCGACAGTATCGCGGTTGATGGCGTGTGCCTTACCGTGGTGGAGAAGGACGCCGCGGGTTTTTGCGCGGATGTGTCGCAGGAGACGCTCGACTGCAGCCACGGCTTTACCGAGGGCGCAGAGGTGAATCTGGAAAAATCGCTGCGCTTCGGCGACCGCGTCGGCGGCCATCTGGTGAGCGGTCATGTCGATGGCGTCGGCAGCGTCGGCGTCGTGCAGGATATGGGGGCAAGCTGGCGACTCTCGATCGAGGCGCCCGCGCTACTGGCGCGCTATATCGCGCGCAAGGGATCGATTACCGTCAACGGGGTTTCGCTGACTGTCAATCAGGTGGACAATAGCTCATCCGGTTGCGACGTCGAAATCAATGTCATTCCGCATACGCTTGCCGTGACGACGCTGCACAATCTGACCAGCGGATCGAAGGTTAACCTGGAGGTCGATCTTATGGCGCGTTATATCGAGCGCATGCTGCCCTCCGCCAACCCGCAAGGACCATCATGACAGTTGCGAGCACACAGGAAATCATCGACGACATCCGCCACGGGCGCATGGTCATCCTGGTCGACGAGGAGGATCGCGAGAACGAGGGCGATCTCGTCATGGCATCCGACTTTGTCACGCCCGAGGCGGTCAATTTCATGGCCACGCATGGTCGCGGCCTAATCTGCATGCCGATTACCGAGGAACGCGCGCGACTGCTTAATCTGCCGCCCATGGTTGCCGAGAATCGCACCCCGCATGCCACGGCGTTCACGGTGTCGATCGAAGCCGCTTCGGGCGTCACCACCGGCATTTCGGCCGCGGATCGCGCGCATACCGTGCGCGTGGCGACCGCGCGCCATGCCAAGCCAGAGGATGTGGTGCAGCCTGGACATGTATTTCCCCTGATCGCGAGACAGGGCGGCGTGCTGGTGCGCGCCGGTCATACCGAGGCGACCTGCGACCTGGCTTCGCTCGCGGGGCTGAATCCGGCGGGGGTCATTTGCGAAATTCTCAACGAGGACGGCACCATGGCGCGGCTTCCCGACCTGCTGCCATTCGCCGCGAAGCACGGTCTCAAGGTGGGTACCATCACCGATCTGGTGCGCTATCGCAGCATCAACGAGACGCTGGTCGAATGCGTCGCCGAAAAAACCGTCACCACGCCTTATGGGCCATTCAAGCTCAGCGCCTTCCACGATCGCATCGCCGACGAGGTGCACCTGGCGCTGTCGCGCGGCGAAATTCATCCCGACGTGCCGGTGCTGGTGCGTGTGCATGAGCCGTTTTCGGCGCTCGACATGTTCGATTTCGACAGTGGCCGTCATGCCTACAGCGTCACCGAGGCGATGCGCATTATCGCCACCGAAGGCACCGGCGTGATCGTGCTGATGCGCCGCCATGAACCCGCGCAGGCGATACTCGACCGTCTGAACCCCGGCGCCGAGAAGCCGCGCCGTACCTCCAAGTGGGACCCGCGCATCCATGGAATCGGCGCACAGATTCTGCGCCATCTCAATGTGCGCCGCATGCGCGTGCTGGCGTGGCCGAAAAAAATCCCCAGCATGGCCGGATTCGACCTCGAAGCCGTCGAATACCTGCCGCCCGACACAATGAAAAATAAACTGAAAGCCGTATGAAATCCCATCCACCCGATTTATCCGGAAAGGGCCTGCGCATCGGTATCGTGCAAAGCCGCTTCAATGAAGCGCTGGTGCAGCGCATGGCCAAGGCATGCATGAAAGCCCTGGTCGAAGCGGGCGTGAAGGCTGACGATATCGACCATGTCACCGTTCCGGGCGCGCTCGAAATTCCGCTCGCATTGCAAGCTTTCGCGCTCACGGGTAATTACCATGCGCTGATCGCGCTGGGCGCCGTGGTGCGCGGTGAAACCTATCATTTCGAGGTGGTCTCCAACGAGTCGGCGCGCGGCGTCATGGATGTGTCGTTGCAGACCGGCATGCCGGTCGCCAACGCCATACTGACCGTCAACACCGGCGAACAGGCGCTCGCGCGCGTCGATGAGAAATCCGCCGAGGCGGCATTGGTGGCCATCGAAATGGCGCACCTGGTGCAGGGCATCAGGAAGCCGGCATGAAAACCGCACGACCCAGCTCGCGGCGGCGCTCGCGCGAATTTGCCCTGCAGGCGCTTTACCAGTGGCTGGTGGCCGGCCAGGCAGTCGCCGATATCGAAATGCAATACGCGGAAGCGGAAGGATTCGCCAGGGCGGATACGGCATTCTTCGCCACCCTGGTGCGTGGGGCGATCGAGCAGGCCTCTGCTCTGGAAGAGATGCTGCAGCCTCACCTGGACAGGCCCTGGCATGAGGTCAGCCCGATCGAACGCGCCATTTTGCTGCTTGCCGCATACGAACTGAGCGCCGCGCCGGATGTGCCGTATCGCGTGGTGATCAACGAAGCCATTGAGCTCGCCAAAAGCTATGGTGGCACCGATGGGCACAAATACGTCAACGGCGTACTCGACAAACTTGCGGCGCTAGTGCGCGCCGGCGAAATCGCGCTGGGAGGGAAGTCACCCGCGCGCGTGCGCGGCAATGCGGGAAGCCGCGCGGGATAACTTCAAACCGGCGGGCCGAACATAATCATGCTCACGCCCGAATTCAATGTCATCGCCCGTTATTTCACCTGGCCCTCGCCAGGCGCGGTGCTGGGGGTCGGCGACGACTGTGCGCTTCTAGCCCTGGCTCAAGGGCAGGAGCTTGCGGTTTCCACCGATACGCTGGTGGCGGGCGTGCATTTCTTCCCGGATACCGATGCGGCAAGGCTGGGTCACAAGGCGCTTGCGGTCAATCTTTCCGATCTGGCGGCCATGGGTGCGCGCCCGCGCTGGTTTACCCTTGCACTGACGCTCCCGCGCATCGACCATGACTGGCTCGGGGAATTTTCCGCCGGCCTGCATGCGCTTGCGCAGGAAACGGGAATCGAACTGGTCGGCGGCGATACCACCAGCGGTCCCCTGTCGATGACATTGACCGTGATGGGCGAGGTGCCTGCGGGTCAGGCGCTGAGGCGCGACGGTGCCAGGGCAGGCGACGACATCTGGGTTTCCGGGTCGCTGGGCGATGCGGCGCTGGGGGTGCGCTGCCTGCAAGGTGCAATCGCACTCCCCGAGCCGCAGCGGCGCATTGCCATCGACAGGATCGAGCGCCCTAGTGCGCGCGTCTCACTGGGCCTGCGCCTGCGCGGCCTCGCGCATGGCGCTATCGATATTTCCGATGGGCTGACAGCCGATCTCGGACATGTCTGCGAATGTTCGCGCCTTGCCGCGCGCATCGAGTGGAACGCTGTTCCGCTCGGCGCGGCGCTTAACTCGCTTGCCGATGAGACCATGCGGCGCCAGTGCGCGCTTGCTGGAGGTGACGACTATGAGCTGTGTTTTACCGCACCGCCCGCCGCACGCAACATCCTTGCCAGCTTATCGAGCGAGTTGAACCTTGCGCTTTCGCGTATCGGCCTCATGTCGGAAGGAGAGGGCGTAACCATCGTTGATGCCGCAGGGAGTTCAATTGTGCTTGCCAGCCCTGGATTCGATCACTTTGCGCCAGCCTGACCGCCATTTCCTGCTCGCCCACCCGGCGCATTTTGTCGCCCTCGGGTTCGGCGCCGGTTTGTCGCCCTGGGCGCCGGGAACGGCTGGGACACTGCTCGCCTTTCCGCTGTGGTGGATTTTGCTGCAGCTTGCGCCACCGGTCGCCTGGGTTGTTGTTGTGACTGCGTTTTGCGCCGGGATCTGGCTGTGCGGCCGTGCGGGACGGGCGCTCGGCGTAACGGATCACGGCGCGATTGTCTGGGACGAGATTGTCGCAATGCTGGGCGTCCTGTTGTTCACGCCGGAAGGTCCGCTTTGGGCGGTTGCTGCCTTCGCTTTGTTCCGGCTGTTCGATATCTGGAAACCTTTCCCCATCGCCTGGTTCGATCGCACCGTGAAAGGCGGGTTGGGTGTCATGCTCGACGACGTGCTGGCTGCCGTCTATGCAATTGCAGCACTGCATATTCTCGAACCGATCGTTAACAAGGGGCTGTCATGAAACAATGGCCTTACCCGAAATTCTTCGCGCATCGCGGCGGCGGAACACTCGCGCCGGAAAATACCTTTGCCGCGGTGAAAAAGGGCGTCGATTGCGGCTTTGTCGCCGTTGAATTCGACGTCAAACTCACCAGGGACAACATGGCGATCCTGATGCACGACGAGACGCTCGAACGCACCACCAATGGCAAGGGAAAAGTATGCGAAACAGCCTATGCCGAGTTGTCGAACCTCGATGCCGGCGGCTGGCATTCGCGCCAATATCGCGGCGAACCGGTGCCGCGCTTTTCCGCGGTCGCGCACTACCTGCACGAGCATGGAATCATGGCCAACGTCGAGATCAAGCCGTGCCCTGGCCGCGAGATCGAAACCGGACGGCTGGTTGCAGAACTGTGCCGCGAACTCTGGCAGGACCGCCTCGTCAAGCCGCTGCTGTCGTCTTTCAGTTTTGCAGCGTTGGAAGCAGCCCATCGTGCCGCACCCGAGCTGCCGCGCGGTTTCCTGGTTGAAACGCCCTCCGCGGGGCATGTCGTGCAACTCGCGGCGCTGGACTGCGTCTCTCTGCACTGCCGGCACGACGCCATCGATGCCGATGGCGTCCGCATGTTTCATGACCATGGCTACCGCGTGCTGACCTATACCGTCAACGATACGTCGCGCGCGAGCGCGTTGCTTGACTGGGGTGTGGATGGGATTTTCTCCGACAACCTTGCGCGCATGGCGCATAAATTCCCGGAAGTGCTGGGCATTGCCTGAGCCAGAGAATGCACGATAGTTTTACTCTATCGTTTACATAAACATAATTAATTAGACTTATCTACAGCCTGGCGCTATCTTTTCACCTGCGTGGCCCGGAATGTATCCGGCCTGCAGCCAACACTAAGGAGAGTACTCATGAAACTGAAAGGCACCCAAACCCACGACAACCTGAAAGCCGCATTTGCCGGTGAATCCCAGGCCAACCGCCGTTATCTCTATTTCGCAGGTAAGGCCGATGTCGAAGGCCAGAACGATGTTGCCGCGCTGTTCCGTTCCACAGCCGAGGGCGAGACCGGTCATGCGCATGGCCATCTGGACTACATCGCCGAGGTCGGCGATCCGGCTACCGATCTTCCCATCGGCAGTTCGCGCCAGAACCTCAAGTCCGCCGTCGCCGGGGAAACGCACGAATACACCGACATGTATCCGGGCATGGCCAAGACAGCGCGCAGCGAAGGCTTCGAGGAAATTGCCGACTGGTTCGAAACGCTCGCCAAGGCCGAGCGCTCGCACGCGAACCGCTTCCAGAAGGCGCTCGACGCCCTGACGGACTAAGTGGTTTTTGAGTGTTGGGCGCTACCGCGCCCAACCTCATCACCCATCACCCAACACCCAACACCCATCACCCATCACCCATCACCCATCACCCATCACCCATCACCCATCACCCATTGCCATGACAACACGCGAAGGTAATCTCGAAGCCCCGACCCGGCACCCCATCGACTGGAAAAACCCCGAGTTTTACAGCGAGGAGGGTGTGTTCAAGGAGCTCGAGCGCGTATTCGATATTTGCCACGGCTGCCGCCGCTGTATCAGCCTGTGCAACAGTTTCCCGCGCCTGTTCGATCTCATCGACGCAGGCCCGACCGGCGAGGTCGATGGCGTAGAGAAAAACAAATACTGGGAAGTCGTCGATCAGTGCTATCTGTGCGACGTGTGCTACATGACCAAGTGCCCCTATGTGCCGCCGCATTCCTGGAATGTCGATTTCCCGCATCTGATGCTGCGCGCCAAGGCGGTGCAGTTCAGGAAAGGCACACCCACGGCGTTCCGCGACAGGATGCTTTCTTCAACCGACCGCAACGGCAAGCTGGCAAGCATTCCGGTGGTCGTGAAATTCGTCAATGCCGCCGCCAGGTCTCCGGCGCTGCGCTCATTGGGCGAAAAGACGCTGGGCGTGCACAAAAACGCCTGGCTGCCGGAGTTCGCCGCGAAAAAGTTCCGCCCCAATGCCGCGCCGAGCAAGAGTTACCCCGTGCAAAATGGCGCGCGCACCCCCGGCAAGGTGGCGATCTATTCGACTTGCTATGTCAATTACAACGAACCGGGAATCGGCCACGATCTCATCAAAATACTCGATCACAATGAAATCCCCTATGTGATCATCGAGAAGGAGGCGTGCTGCGGCATGCCCAAGCTGGAGCTTGGCGATCTCGATTCGGTGGCGAAACTCAAGGAAGTGAATATCCCGCCGCTTGCCCGTCTCGCACGCGAGGGCTATGCCATCGTTACACCGATTCCCTCGTGCACGCTGATGTACAAGCAGGAGCTTCCCCTGCTCTTTGCCGGCGACGCGGACGTAAAAGCGGTACAGGAAGCAATGTTCGATCCCTTCGAGTACCTGGTGCTACGCCACAAGGACGGCCTGCTCAAGACCGATTTCAAGACGCCGCTTGGCAAGGTTTCCTATCACATCCCATGCCATTCGCGCGTGCAGAACGTGGGACAGAAAACGCGCGAACTGTTGCAGATGCTGCCCGGAACCGAAGTCAACACGGTCGAGCGCTGTTCGGGTCACGCCGGCACCTGGGGCGTGAAAAAGGAATTCCACGAGACCGCGCTTAAAATCGGCCGGCCGGTGTTCCGCCAGATCGGCGAATTCAGTCCCGATTACATTTCGTCGGATTGCGCGCTTGCCGGCCATCACATTGAACAGGGTGTGGGCGACAAGGCCCAAGGCAAGGTTGCCCATCCTCTCACGCTCATCCGTATCGCTTACGGATTAAAAGATTTCACGCAACAGGAGTAATCACATGCCACACATCACCCCAGACAGTCTCATGCCCCTCGAAACCTATGCCAGGACGCGCAAGGAATTTCGCGCCCAGGTGCTCGCGCACAAGAAACACCGCTCGGTGCAACTCGGCGAACATATCACGCTCCTTTTCGAGGACGAACTGACGGTGCGCTATCAAGTTCAGGAAATGCTGCGCATCGAGAAAATTTTCGAGGAGGCCGGCATCCGCGATGAAATCGACGCCTACAATCCCCTGGTTCCGGACGGCAGCAACTTCAAGGCCACCATGATGATCGAGTATCCCGATGTGGACGAACGCAAAACGATGCTTGCCAGACTCAAGGGCGTCGAAGATCGCGTCTGGGTGCGGGTTGAGGGGTGTCCCAAGGTCTATGCCATAGCCGACGAAGATCTCGAACGCGAGAATGATGAGAAAACCTCGGCGGTGCATTTTTTGCGCTTTGAACTTACACCTGAAATGACCACCGCGCTCAAATACGGCGTAGGACTGGGCATGGGTGTCGAGCATGCGGCCTACAAAGCGGAAGTCGTTGCCCTGCCACAGGAGGTGCGTGCCGCACTCGTGGCCGATCTTGCCGCATGACGCTGACGGAACTGAAATATATCGTCGCGCTTGCGCAGGAAAGGCATTTCGGTCACGCCGCAGAAAAATGTTTCGTCACCCAGCCGACGCTCAGCCTCGCCATCAGGAAGCTTGAGGATGAACTGGGCGTCGCGCTGTTCGAGCGCAACAAGAACGATGTCCTCGTTACCGCGCTGGGAGCGAAGATTGTCGACCAGGCGAAGCGTGTCCTCGACGAAGCCGGGCGCATCGGCCAGATCGCCAAGGGCGGCGACGCCCAGTTGTCAGGGGCGCTGCGCCTCGGTGTGATCCCGACCATCGGTCCTTACCTGATGCCCGAGCTGGTTCCGGTACTCAGGAAAAAAGCCCCCGATATGCCGTTGTCGCTCGAGGAAAATCTGACCGGCAACCTCGGTCCGTTGCTGAAGCAGGGCGAGATCGATGCCGCCATTATCGCGCTGCCGTTCGTCATTCCGGGCATCAGGACTCAACTGCTTTATGAGGAACCGTTTCGCGTGGTCGTGCCGGCCGGACACAAATGGGAAAAACGCAAACGCATCAAGGCTGCGGAACTCTCGGGCGAGAATTTGCTGATGCTGAACAACGGCAACTGCTTTCGCGACCAGGTGCTCGAAGCGTGTCCGGGTCAACAGCCCGATGCACTGAGCGACGGCCGGGCAGGGGGCTCGCTGGAAACGATACGCAACATGGTTGCATCGGGACTCGGTGTGAGCGTGCTGCCGTGCAGCGCACTGGGCAGACCGTATCAGCCCTACCACAACAGAGTGCTACGCGTTCTCGACTTCGATCCGCCCGTGCCGTCGCGCAAGGTTGCGCTGGCGTGGCGCGAAGGATTTTCCCGGCCGGCCGCCATTGCCGCGGTAATCGAGGCAGTTGCGGCGATCAAAATGCCGTGCATCAAATTGAAGGGTTGATGAAACACTCTTTCACTGGCCTCGCATTGTCGTCATAGCTGACGGTACTGCTCAAACGAGCATTCAACAAGGTAACGTCGAGCTTGTCGCGGCGTGAGGAATGGCGCGGACAGGTCATGACGCTGCTACTGTCCAGATCAAAGCCATGTCAGCACAGTTGAACACTGGCGACAACGCATTGCCGTGCCTATTCACCCACGGCCTGACATGCGGCGGCAATCACGCTATCGGCGATGAAGTAACCCGCTGCGCGCAATTCCAGCAAGCGGGGCCGCACGCCGGAAATCAGCCCCCGGCGCTGCGCTTCAACCAGAATCCCGGCCGTTCCCTTAATGGGAAGACCATAAACGTGGTGCGCAATGCGCCGACCGCGGCGCTCGTCGATGATCGCCACGCATGGCGACAGTTGCCGCGCCAAACTGATCACCTCTGCCTCGCCAGCGTCCAACTCCATCACCAATAGCGGGTCAGGGATCTGGCTCACTCGCACGCGCGCCTGCCAGTCGGTGCCTTGCAAGGATTTCGCACCGGGCTTGCCGACACCCGCCAGCGCCACCTCGTTGAAAACCGTCTGCGGCACCCAGCATTCGGCAAACAAAGCGGGCAACAGATCAAGCTGCTCGAGCAGCGACAGCGCGACCAGTGGCCCGGCATTGACCACCGCCCGGTCAAGCATTTTCGCCAAACTCCGCGCTCAACTCATCTTCATCCAGCGTCGCCACCGGCACTCCTGCGCGCCCGGCGGCGAGAAGAAATTCCACCCGCCCCATGCCGCACAATTTTCCGGCCTTGCCGGAACTCAAGCGGCCGATCTCGAACAACTTCAGCGCCAACATGAACTTTGCCTCGCACACCAGCAATTCGGGCGAGACACCTGGCGATGCCAGTGCATCGATAGGTAATTCAAGCATCACGCTATTCATCAGTCAGTCCTCCGGTAAGCAGTAATACTTGATTATGGCAGCACACGCTGAAAATTAGTTCAAATATCTGCGGCGTGATATTCAATGATCGTTCTCTACCGCCCCCGACAACCGTTCCACCGCGCCGGTGTCCGCAGCCCAATACGGCATGTGGCCGATGCTGGCGAGCGGCTTGAAGTAGGCGAACAGCACCGGTATGGCCGTGCGCTGACCCCAGGAATCCATGGTCTGGTCAATGCGGCTGGCGAAGAATGACCAATACGGCCATGCCTCAAACAGTTTGGCAAACTGACCGCACTTCTGGAATGGCCTCAAGTTCGCGGAGATCGTCGCCGTAGCTGTGGAACACCAGCGTGACTGCACCCTCGGCGCTCATGGCGGATGAGCGGTCACTGGATAGGCTTTTAAGCGCGGTTGGCACTCCCGATATGTCGCCAGCTGTGATCGCGGCAGAATCGCAAACGACAATCACTTGCGGGTCTTTGGCGGGGGAGGAGCGAGAAGCGGGCAATAGCGGGCAGCTTCGATTAACGCGATTTCGTTCACGGTTAAATCGTAGCATTTGTAAAACACTCATGCTCTCCTGTATATGCGAGCTTGAACCAGAGACGACTTGTGAGATTACCGGTATAAAATTAGGTTTACATTTTTTCGTAAAACTGTTAATTTCTCTACCTAAGCTGTGAGTGAAACTCGGCCCCGTGCCGTGTGAACCTTCGGGGTTCCTATACTCATGGCTTTTTCCTTTTCTGCTCAGGGAATCTTTCATTCAGCAGCAATGGCTTTTGCTTGTTGAAGAAGGTTCCGTGCGTGGGCCCAAAATGCAGATCATGAACTTCACCAATCTGCGGCCACATCATCTTTAGAAAACGCTCGTCACGTAGCGGCCTGTCCGGGTTTTCTGTGCCGCGTGGCTCGTAGAAGCGCTGCACGACCCACAAAAAATAGTCTGCCGCCTGCAGGCAAGCATCCGCCTTGGGGTTGGATACCCGTATCCGCCAGGAATCCTGATTTCCTCGTCCGAATCCATAATTAGTGCTCGACCGGAAACCCAAAGTTTTAAAAAATCTATCCATCGATCTTCAATTCAAAACGCTTTTCTTGAGCCATCACGCGCCGAAATAAGTTGATGCCGCATTTTTTGATGTTTCAGCACGAAATTTGCCAGTTTTCAGACGAGCAAAGCCAGCGCTCTTGGAACATGACGATTTATTGCACTGCTTTTAGTGTGTTTTAGAGTGAAAACGTTCACTTGTTTTTGTATCAATGGCGACTATTTTTGCGTCGATATCAGCGCGGAAATTGGCGTGAAGATTCTTGCACAATTACTTACCTTGCCCCTTGTGTTGACGGAAAAACGTCTTGAAAATGATCGCTTAACAAAATCTTCGTCTGGAGGGAGCGTGTGGAGTGCGCGCCGTTGTTGGGGTTTGGGGGTTTTCGGTCAGGCACTAATTACGCATGAAATCCCGTTCCGCGTGGTCGATGGCGATGCGTAGCGCTTCGTTGCGGTCGCTCTGCCCGCGGCGGGCGATGCAAACCTCGTAGGTGTCCGCCAGCCGGTGGAACTTGCCAAACAGCGAGCGCATCAGGCCGTCGTATAGCTCGTTGTGGCGATAGCGGTAGCCTTGTTCCACCTTATTGCGTTTCAGGACGTCTTGCAATACACGCTCCTTATCGCAAATCACAGCGTGAAAGCGCATAGTATCGCCCTCCGCCGCCAACAGCTTGAACACCTCATACCGCACCTCCGGCAGGTCATCCTTGGCATGGAATGCCACGGCGGTTTTACCTCGCTCCGGGTCAAAAGACGGCACACCACCAAAATAGGGATTCGCGATCAGCTTTTCGCGCAAAGCTGTTAAGCGTATACCCAAGCCCACCGGATCATCCACCTCCAGTTTGCCCAGAATGAAGAAGCGCGAACATCCCGGCGTACCGACGATGGGTTTACCTCGCCCCTGGAACAAGGTTGGGTCACCCGCCTCATCCACGAAGCTATGCAGGGAATCTGGATTTTCTTGTGCCATTTAGACGTCACTTACTTTCTGGCTAGCGGGCTGAAATGCCCCCGGCAAGCCGCCGTGGGTTTCGATTACGCGGTCAATTTCGGCCATCAGGCGGATGGTTTCGTTCAGCGCGACTACCACGCGCTGGTAGTGGGCAATGTCGTCAGCGGAGAGAGTGCGGCCCTTGCGGTCTTTCAGCCACTTCTCGCACACCTGATAGCCGCCGATGTGGAAATTCCACACTGCTTCCGGCACGCCCTCGAAGCGCTGGCTGGCGTTGATCCAGACCGCGCCGTCCTTCCAGGTGGGTTTCTTGGGGATGCTGTTGTCGCCCTTGCCCTCGAAGCGGGTGATGAAGGTGTTGACCTTGGGGGATTCCAGAAGGTGCAGAGCGACCAGTTCGTCGCCGAGTCGAGCCAGTTCGCGGAACAGACCAAGGTTTCCGGTTTGAGGCAGACGCGGAAAATCAATCTTCAGAAAATCCGCGTAGCGGCTCCGGTAACCGGGACTGTGAAACACCGCATAGACGTATTGAAAGATATCTTCGGGCATCAGGCCTTTCGGTAAGCCAGAACTGCTTTCGGCGGAGAGGTTTAGCTGTGTGGCAAGTGCCTTCAAGAATGGCGCCGCGAAGTTTGGCGTCGTAGCGGTCCCGAAAGCGAACGAGCCGTCCTCAACACGGATGTTCATCGGAAAGACGTAGTTGACCTCCTTCAAGGAGACGGTGTGGTGCTGAACTAGCGCGCGTGTGCAGAAGATGTGCTCCCACCCGCGGATAATTTCGGCACCCCGAGAAAGGCAAAAAGCCAAATTGTCGCCGGTTAGCAACTGATGCATCGCCGCCTTCTGCGGTGAGGTCAG
>Ga0315281_10001196_pt1 | contig 38140 bp, 36 predicted proteins | sample YL17G07_0_MG_FD_204540 | JGI IMG/M metagenome (GOLD analysis project Ga0315281, IMG submission 204540) | Sediment microbial communities from Yellowstone Lake, YNP, Wyoming, USA - YL17G07_0 | ecosystem: Environmental > Aquatic > Freshwater > Lake > Sediment | place: USA: Wyoming | collected...
TCGGCTCAGGACTTGGCTGCAATCTCAGGAGTTCATTTTGAGGAACCGTCCGCTTTATCTTGAGCGCAGCCGGAACCTCACACTCTCTTCTGCTGGCCGGGTCCTCGACCTCCAGGAGATACGGGCGAATCTTAAGGAGAAGGGTCTGATTGAGGATTCCTCCGATGCATTCTTAAGCTGGACCGTCTGCGGCAATGTGCACAGGGTGGGATACTGCAGCGTCATAATGAGAGTGATCGCGATTAGTTCGGTCCTCGACACTGCGTTGATGCCAGACTATGTGGCGGGATACGTCCTGTATCATGAGATACTTCATCTCGAATCAGGACTGGACTCGCTCTCCTCCGGGCACGGCCGGGACTTCAGGATGAAGGAGAAGATGTATCCGAAGTGGAGAGAGGCTGACGAATGGCTCAAGAGAGTGGCTTCCAAGAAGGTGCCGGGGTCGTAGGGTCGCAGCGACAAAGGTATCAACAAGTCGGTTCATAGTGGAAGTGGGGTGAGGGTTGTGGTAGGAAAGCGCCAGTTCGTCAGAAATGTCGCATTGGGCGATGAGGTGGACGATGTCTTCTCGGTCAAGTATAAGAAGCCGCCGCGCAGGTACGCGAATGGGCTGATGTTCGAGGTCAGGGTCGCGGACCGCACAGGAGAGATCACTGCGAAGTTCTGGGGTCCTGCCGACGAGGCCTCGGTCCGCAAGATATATGATGCGTTCAAGGCCGGGGACGTTATCCGGGTCAAGGGCCAGGCTGCCACTTACAGAGACGTGATGGAGATCTCCGTGAATGCTGAGAGCGGAGGACTTGTGAAGCCAGTGCTAGCAGCGGAATACAGGTACGACGACTTCGTCGGAAGCAGCGAGAAGGATCCTGATCAGATGATGACCCAGTTGAACTCCTACGTCAAGAAGGTCGAGAATCCGCATTTGCAGAGACTGCTCTCATCCTTCTTCTCGGACGAGGAGTTCGTTGACAAGTTCAAGCGCGCTCCGGCGTCCATATCGATTCACGCGAACTGGATCGGCGGGCTTCTTGAGCACACGCTCAACGTCACAAGCATATGCGATTTCCTCACGAAGAGGTACCCCAAGCTCGATAGGGATCTGCTCTTGTCCGGCGCCGTCCTCCACGACATCGGGAAGGTAATCGAATACTCCGTCACCACGAACATAGACGAGTCGACTGATGGCATGCTGAGAGGGCACATCGTCGCTGGTGCTGAGATGATCACGAAGACCTGCGAGAAGATACCGGATTTCCCCGAGAACCTGAAGCTGAAGATGGCGCACATGATACTGAGCCATCACGGGAAACCGGAGCAGGGTTCTCCGAAGAGACCGCAGTTCCCGGAAGCTGCGGTGGTCAACCTTGCGGATGACATGGATGCACAGATCGAGCAGTACATAAGAGCGAAAGAGGAGGCTCAGACCGAGGACCACTGGATCTACAACAAGCGTCTCGGATTGATATACCTGGGCTAGTCATCCTCTGCCGGCACGAATGTGTAGGAGCATCTGTCAAGTCCCTTTATCTGGTCCGGATGCCATGGAAAGGCCTGACAAAATGGAGCGCGATTGGCGTGCATCGTGCATGTCCACAAGCCGCTGACAAGGGCAAGGAACTGGCACTGGCCGTTCTCCCGAAGCCCGTTCTCCCGATAGAACTCCCTCGCGTCCTCGTCGATGAGAAATCGCGGCTTGCAGCAATCCCCGCAGCGGTTGCAATCCCCTTTCCGGATGAAACTAGTCATCGTGTCAGTGATTGGTTTGCAGTCTAATTTGGTTTTTCTAAGGACAGGGGTTCAGGTGAGCGGAGAACAGACCGTTGAAAGGGGTGTCCCCCAGCCATAACAGATTGGTTCACGGAAGGGCGTAGCCCGCCTCCCCACACTGACCCAGGCTGGGGGTTTTTGTCGTGCATCGGGGTTGGTCCCCAGTCATAACCCGACGTCGCGTCGCCGTTCCTGGAGCGACCCATTATATCGATGCACTGTAGCCCCCAGAGTTGAGGAAGAATCACGGATCATCATCCGGTTTCCGAGGGCAGGACAAGTTACGGGGAGCTGGGTATTAACACTTTCGATTACATGACTGTGTTGAATAAATAGGCAGGAGAGTGTGGCATCCGCCTTATTACGTCGAGAACGCAATAAGGCGTTTTGGGATCAAAATGCCACATGGCAAGGGATGCGCTCGTGAGATTAAAAGAGATTGGTGCTCGTACAGCGAGCACCTGGTCTCGAGGGGAGAGCTGCTCCTGCGGCTCTCCTGGGTCAGGTCGTGGGACGAGGAGCTGGAGAGAATGAACGAGGGGAAGCGGGGGAGACCCTACGCCTACCCTCGCTCCCACGTGCGATTCGCGGAGCTGCTGAGAGCGGCACTGACCGTGCCGCTGCGGGAGCTCGAGGGGCTGCTGCGGGCGTTGTCGCACTTCATTCCGATAAGGCCGCCGGCCTTCTCGACGCTCTGGCATCGCCTGGCGAGGGAGGAGGTGGAGCTGAGGGAGCTCGACCTCCGCCGCCGAGGCGGGTTCGTGATCGCCATCGACTCGACTGGCATCAAGGTCTCGAACCGAGGGGAGTGGATGAGGGAGAAGTGGAAGGTGCACCGAGGCTGGATCAAGGTTCATCTGGCGGCGACGCCCAGATTGTGTACTTGACAAAGGAGAACCGGGATGCGGTGCCAGGCGATGTCGGGGGACTCCTGCGAAAGTATTTATATTCTTGTACTCAATAAAATAGTCAATGACCGTCCTGATAGGCTGCAGCGGATGGTCCTACGACGATTGGGTGGGGCGTTTCTATCCTCTTGATCTGGCCCGGAAAAGGGGCGAGTGGCTCAGGTACTATGCCGGGTATTTCAAGACAGTCGAGATAAACAGCACATTCTACCGGCCCCCCAACGAGTTCCTCGTAAGATCTTGGATTAACAAGGCGTCGGACCTCGAGGATTTCGAGTTCTCCGTCAAGCTGCCGCAGATCGTCACACACGACTCGATCGTGAAGGGCAACGCAGAGGGCGCAGCGAATCAGGCCGCGTCCTTCGAGAAGATGTGCGTCGAACCGCTAGCGAAAGAAGAACTCCTCGGCAGCGTGCTCATCCAGCTTTCCCCGTACTTCAGGAACGAAGGGAGCGCTGTGAGCATCCTGTCTGCGCTGCTCAGGGTCGTGTCGTGCGAGAAGTATCGATATGCCGTTGAGTTCCGTCACCGGTCCTGGCTCGACGATTCCGGTCGGGAGATAGTCCCCGAGGCTCTGGAGGTCCTTCGGGAACGCAACGTCGCGAATGTCATCGTGGACGGTCCCGGGTTCCCGGTCACTTCCAGAGACACTGCAGACCATTCCTACTTTCGATTCCACGGAAGGAACTACGACATCTGGTACTCCGACGAGAAGGAGGATGACTATAGGATCAACCGCTATGACTTCCTGTACTCCGAAGAGCAGCTGAGACCTTGGATCGGAAGGATAAAAGGGGCGGAAGAGGGCGCAAAGAAGGTCAGGGTGTATTTCAATAATCACGGAAGGGCTAAGGCGGTCAAGAACGTTTTCCAGATGATGGACCTGTTGTCCATCGCACACCGCGAGAAAGAGATCCAGCTTCAAGACCAGATGACGCTGGGCAGTTTCAACACTTCCGCCACGGAAACGAATGTGGTGGAAAAAAACGCAAACCTTCAAATCCCTAGACCAAATAGCCAAGGGGCAAATACCAATCGTTGATGGTGTCTGAAAATGAAGGCGCTATTCGAGCCAGAGTCCGTTGCCGTCGTCGGCGCTGCCAGAGAGGAGGGCAAGGTAGGTCATGCCGTTATGAGGAATCTCATCAGCTCCGGATTCAAGGGCAAGATATTCCCCGTGAATCCCAAGGCCCCTGAGATTCTAGGTTTCAAATGCTACCCTTCCCTGACCAACATCCCTGAGCCTGTCGACTTGGCCATCATTGTCATCCCGGCCGCTTCTGTCCCCAAGGTCATAGAAGAGGCCGGGCAGAAAGGAGTCAAATCCGCCATAATAATCACCGCCGGCTTCAAGGAGACTGGAAAAGAGGGTGCGGAGCTGGAAAAGAGAATCGGCGAGACCGCGAAGAAGTATGGCATGAATATCCTAGGACCCAACTGTCTGGGCCTGATAAATACCCACCACAAGATGAACGCGACCTTCACCAAGAACTATCCTATCGAGGGCCCGATAGCCATTACGTCACAGTCGGGCGCGGTCGGAACCACCGTACTGGACTGGGCGTCTGAGTTCAGGGTCGGCTTCTCGAAATTCGTGAGTGTGGGTAACAAGGTCGACATAGACGAGGCCGACCTCATCTCTTACCTTCGCGACGATGACTGCACGAAGGTCATCGGGATGTACATCGAGGGAGCCAACCGAGGCAAGGAGTTCATGCGGGCCTCGTACGAGGCGACGAAGACGAAGCCGATAATTGCCCTCAAGGCCGGAAGGACGAGTTCCGGTGCGAAGGCGGCATCTTCCCACACCGGTGCGCTGTCTGGAAGCGACAAGGTGTACGATGCCGCGATGGACCAGTCCGGCGTCATAAGGGTCAAGACGATCGACGAGCTTTTCGATCTCTTACTCGTCTTCGCGAATATGCCTCTGCCCAAGGGCGATGGCGTCGCGATCGTCACGAACGCCGGCGGTCTCGGTGTGATGGCGGCGGATGCGGCTTCGGATCACGGTCTCACACTTGCATCTTTCAAGAGCGAGACCATCGAGAAGCTCAAGGCGCGATTGCCCGAGCAATGCAACTTCTACAACCCGGTGGACGTGCTGGGAGATGCTGACGCCGCACGATACGAGTTCGCCATCAGAACGCTTATGGAGGATGAGAACGTTTCCTGCATCGCTGTGATGCTGGCTCCGACAGATCTGGTGGACATACCTTCGACCGCGAAGCTGCTCGCATCATTCGCTGGAAAGGTAAAGATGCCAGTCGTTGCCGCTTTCGTCGGAGGCAAGGACTGCCAAAAGGGCATCGATATCCTCAGGCCCGCCGGTATCCCGAACTACGATTCGCCTGACAGGGCGATGGGGGCACTGAGCGGCATGGTGCAGTATATGAAGATGAACGCGAGAAGGGACGACACTCCGCCGGTGGTGATCAAGGGCGACAAGGAGCGTGTCCGTAAGCTTCTGGGTAAGATACAGGCAGAGGGCAGGGTGTCCTTGAGCGAGGACGAAGGCAAGGAGATTTTCAGCGCGTATGAGATCCCCGTTCCAATCGAGATCGTCGCGAATGACCCCAAGGAGGCCGTGGAGGCCGCGGAGCGTATCGGTTATCCGGTCGTCATGAAGATAGTCTCACCGGACATAGCGCATAAGACCGATGTCGGCGGTGTGGCGGTCGGCGTGGCGAATGCGGAGGACGTTAAGGAGCAGTTCAACCTGATCGTCAGCAGAAGCAAGAACAAGATGCCCGATGCCAGGATTGACGGCGTGGTGATCTGTCAGATGCTCAGTGGTCGTGAAGTCATCATCGGTATGGTCCGTGATACGCAGTTCGGTCCGGTCATCACCTTCGGTCTGGGTGGGATATTCGTGGAGATCATGAAGGACGTCACCCAGAGGATCGCTCCTCTGACCGAGGCGCAAGTGACGAAGATGATATCCTCGATAAAGGCCTTCCCGATATTGTCGGGCGCCAGAGGAAGGAAGCCCGCGGACATCAACTCACTGAAGGATGTCATCTACAGGGTCGCGCAGGTCTCTCTTGATTTCCCAGAGATATCTGAGCTGGAGATCAACCCTGTCATAGTCGGGGATGAGGGAAAGGGATGCGGCGCGGTCGACGCGCTGGTTACCATTAGGAGGGAGAATAAATGAAATCGTTGTATCTGGGATCGGTCGTAGAGAAAGCAGGAAAATCAATGGTGGCTCTTGGGATGGCCAAGAACTTTCCTGGGAAGGTCGGATACTTCAGACCGTTCAAGGAGACTCTTGTTTCTACCCACAACCGCGTTGTGGACCAGGATGCCTACCTCATGAAGAGGGCTTTGAACCTGGAGCAGGACGAGGACACTCTCTGCCCATGCACGTACGATCTATTCAAGGGAACCACCATTGACAGGGTCACGAACTGCTACAATAAGGCGGCCGTCGATGCGGATCTCATGTTCATCGAAGGCACACGCAACATAGCGACTGGCTACACTCACAATGTCTCGGGGTTCGCCATAGCCGAGGCGGTTGGATCCGATGTCATACTCATTTCGAGTTCGAAGCCGTCTGCGCTCGACCGAATAGGCATGCTGAAGCGTTTGATGGAGAACTACAAGGTGAATCTGGCCGGTGTAATCCTGAACATGACGGATGACCCTGCCACGGAGGCCTTCCTTCGTGACAAGGGCGTGAATGTGCTCGGTTCTATACCGACGATCAGACAGTTGAAGTACTTCCGCGTCAAGGAGATCGCAGAGGCGTTGGGTGCGGAGGTAATCGTCGGGGACGAGGATGCGATGTACAAGTACGTCGAGGAGGTCACCATCGGTGCGATGACCCCGGAGAGCGCAATAAAGTACATGCGCAGGATACCGAGGAAGGCGGTCATCACCGGCGGAGACAGGTCCGACATCCAGATGGCGGCGCTTTCGACCGACACATCATGCCTGGTGCTGACCGGTGGCCTCTATCCCGCGAAGACCGTCGTCGCAAGGGCGTACGAGGCTGAGGTCCCGATACTTCTGGCGAGATACGACACGATGACCACGGCAGAGTTGATCGAGCATCTCATCGCCAGGATCGACCCGGACGATCAGAGCGAGATCGACATGATCGCGAAGACCGTAAAAGAACACGTGGACCTGGACAAAATCTGGCAGGACTGGGCGTAGGGGCCATCAGACCGAAGCGAGTCTTCCGGTCATCCCTCCAAGGTGACCTCGCTCGTCCCGTCCTCCCTTTCTTTTACATTTATCACGTGACCCATGAAGTCCTTTACGTCCTCGATGTGCGTTATCAGAACGATTTGATGGAATTGTTTTGAGAGCTGGTTCAGGGTCATCATTATGCTCCGTTTTCTCGTCTGATCCTGAGAACCGAATATCTCGTCCAGTATCAGGAAGTTGACGTTGCTGCCGGCACGGTCAGCTATCACCCTCGATATCGCGAGCCTCAGGCAAAGGTTGGCCAAATCGCCTTCCCCTCCGGAGAACCTGTTCAGGGGGTACTTCACGCCGCCGTCGAATACGTGTATCTCGTAGTTGTCGTCGAGCTCCATCCCGCCATACTTGGAATCGGTGAGGTCGGCAAGGAGCGTTGATGATATCCCCGACAGGGTCGGGACGATCCTCGACATCACGTTTGATCGGAACTCCTTCATTACCGAGCTGAGAACGATCAGTTGCTCCATGCGCTTCCTCATCTCTGCCATGCTCTTCTCGCGCGAGATCGTCTCTTCCAGCTGTTCCCTCCGAATTTGAAGCTCCCTTTCATTAAGGCGGACCTCGGCCTCCTTCGTGATGAGCTCCTTCGACCTCGATTCGCGCGCTTGCAAGACCTCTTCATAATCAGCCAGCGCTTTCTGACGCTCGTCCTGCTGGTATCCCATGTCCGCGATTTCCCTATCGATGCTTTCAAGACTCAATCTCGCCTCGGCGGCCTGGGTCTCTACGGCCTTCAGTTCTTCTTCGAGTCCAGGCAGCCGCTGCGTTTCGATCCGCAGCTCTGTGTATCTCTCCTCGACATCCTTGAGCTCCTGGATCCGGACCTTGACCGATGCGAATTCCTCCTCGTCGAACCTCAGATCCTTGAAGTCGTCGATCCTCCCCTCGAGTCCGCGCCGCTCGTCCCATAGCCTTTCCAGGTTCCGAGAGAGCTGTTCGATGGCCGAGGTGAGCTGGATTCCTTCCCTCTGCTGTTTCTTCAACTCCTTCTTCCTTTTCTCGAGCGCATCCTTCTTCAGTCCGAGCCTCTCGAGCTCCTTCTCGACCGACCGCCTATCCTCGTCCATCTCCTTCATTCTCTTTTCCTTGTCCTCGATCTCTTCGGAAACCTTCGCGACCAGGGCTGCCTGATGGTCTCCGAGCGGCCTTTCGCACGTGGGACAGGGGCTTTCCGGACCGAGGTTTTTTATCTTCTCCATCTTCGATCTCGTCTCTTCCGTCTCTTCGGAGATCCTTCTCGTTTCCGACCCGATCCATCCCAGTCGCTCTCTGGCCCCGCTCATTTGCTTGTCCGTCTCTTCCAGATTTTCTTCCACGGTCTTCAGACGGTCCTCGAACCCGTCCAACGGGGCTAGCACCTTCTTCTTCTGCTCGATCTCGACAGCGATTCCAGACTCCTTCTCCTTGAGCTCTGACAAGCTCCTCTCCAGATTCTTCTTCTCCTCGTGTTTGCGCAGTTGCTTCTCCATCTCCTCCCTTTTCTTTGCCAGCGCCTGGTACTCCTCGTGTCCGTTTTCCAGCGTGCAAATCCCGTCGAGCTTGCCCTTCAATCCCCGGATCTCGGTCGAGAGCGCACTGCTCCTCGCATCAAGGTTCCTTATCTTCTCTCTCTTTTCGACGGCCCTCTCGTTCAGTCGCCTGTGCTCTTCGTCCCTTCTTACCGCTGATTCCTTTCTCTCCCTCGCCGCGGAAACCCGCCCGTCGAGGGATGCTATCTCCTCTTTCAGCGGTGCCAGATTCTTCCGGCCTTTGTCAACCCCTTCCTCGAGGGTCCTTATCTCTTCGCCAAGAACGTCCTTCCTCTGCCTACCGTCCTCCGTGAGCAGCGACCCTGTGGTCATCTCCACGCTCTTTTTCATCACCGAGATGTCCCTGTCTATGTCGCTCACGACCCTGTCCAGGACATCGACGTCGAGCATGCGCAGGATGAGCTTCTTCCGTTCGAAGGGCCTGAATGACGAGAGCGCGTTCAGGTCCTTCTGTCTAGCGAAGACCGAGATGAAGAACGCCTTGTGGTCCATGCCAAGCCGCCTCGACATCTCCTCGCTGACGGTTTTGTCGCCCTTCGCCTCGGGCTTGTCGTTGACGATCAAGGTGGCATCGACCTTCAGGTCCTTGCCCTTCATCGTCCTTTCGAGATGGTAGGAATCGCCGCCGATCTCAAACTCGAGCATGACCTTGCACTCGTCGTTCGGCCCGGCGCCCATCCACCTCACCTGCTCCTTCGTGGTGCGCACGATCTCGGCCTCGTTCCCGTACAGCGCCCAGGCGATCGCCTCAATCAGACTGGACTTGCCTGCGCCGTTCGGTCCCACGATCCCGATGACCCCGTCCGGGAACTCCAGCGCGCACTGCCGGAACTTGCGATAGTTCTTGAGCTCCATGTACCTCAGTCTGATTCTTCCATCCCCCTCTGCAGGTAGCCTAGCCCCATCGCGCGTATCTTATCCTTGTTCGCATTCTCCACGGGGCAGCGCTCGAGGAACGAAACGAACTCCCTGTCGAGCGAGTCGAGGGCGGTGTTCGTCGCCTGGACCGAGACGCCTTCTTGAAGCAGGTCGTACTTCAGCTCGAAGTGCATCGCCGCCCTCGTGAGCTGTTTCATCCAGTTGAAATCAAGGGTCTTGTAGAGCGAAGGTGTGAGGTTCTTTATCCTCATCCGCACGACCCTGTCCTCGAGATCGGCGGAATCGATTTGAGCGCCTATCTCGGCCCGGAGGGCGAGAGAGTCCAGGCGCAGGGCATCTATTGGGACGAGATCGATCATCTCTCTCGTCCTCAGCGGCACGAAATCCCTCTTCCTCTTCTCCAGGTCGACGAGCACGAAACCCTTCTCTTGATGTGCCTCGGCGAAAGAGAATCTCTCGGTCGATCCTGCGTACCAAGCGTTCGGCGCCACTTCGCAGCATCCGTGGTAGTGTCCCAAGGCGATGTAGTTCAAGTCCTTCCTCAGGTACGAGGATTGGACCAGGGCTTCGTTGAACTCGTTCATCCTGAACACACCAAGCCCGATCACCCCGGCATGCAGCATGCCGACGTTGAACCTCGCATCCCGGGACGGGGTGATGGATTGAAGGTTCTTCGATAGGTTATCACCGTCCGAATGAGGGACTGCATGGACAACGAGGTCCCCAAGGTCCACGCGCTCGTACTCCCCTTTGTAGACCGGATGTATGCCATCGATGTGCTCCAGTATCCTGAAAACGCTGCCAGTTTCCTGAAGTCTGGGAGTAGAGTGGTTCCCCGCGATCACGACGGTCGGTATGCCGGCTTCTGCTATGCGCCTCAGCTGGTCCAGGACAAAGGAAATGGCCCTGTTCGTCGGGCGCACCGAGTCGAACAGGTCCCCAGAATGGAGGACCGCGTCTGGCTTGAGGTCGACTACACGGTCGACGAACTGCGTGAAGGCGTCGAAGACATCGACCTCCCTCTGGTTCAGACCGGTCCTCTCGTCGACCCTGCTGTAGGCCGAATACCCGATGTGGGTGTCGGAGACATGTGCGATCCTCAAATGAGACCTCCGAGGCGCTCGAAGGACATGATGTACTCTGTGGATTGGAGACAGTCACCGGTGCTTATGTCTTGAGAGGACCTGCGAACAACTTCCTTCATCGTTTCTCTCCTTCATCCATTATTCCCTTGCTGAGCATCTCCGCCATCTTGCGGTGTGCCGACCTCGTCACGTTCCACAGAATGTATGCGATCACCGCGCCGACCACGATGACCACGATCGGCGGCAGATATGGGACGTCCCTCGTCGCGGGAGTGAGGGATATCATTACTGAAAGCATGATGACGGCCACGAAGATGGTGAAGAGACTCATGAATATCCTGTATATCAGCCTTCCACCGACCGCATTGAAATTGCCGCTCTCGAGGGTCACTCTCACAAGCAGTGTCGCTATCTTCCTTACGCGCCTGATGATGTCGAATATCGCGGGAAGCATGAGCGCCACCGACAAGCCGCCGAGCACGAGCGCTGGCAGGAACCCCGAAGTCCGAGCAAGACTCGCGACGACGTCGGTGAAGTAGTAGATGAAGTCCGTCACGACGGCGACCACGAAGATGAAGGTGAACTCGATGAAGATCCATATGATCTGGGTTTTGATATCCTTCCTGATCTCTGTCGACCTGGAGAGCCTCTCCCTTACGGAGGCCCTAAGTCGCTCGATGAGGCTGAGCACGTCTTCTATCGGTCTGGGCAGGTGAACGGAGACCGCATCGACCACCTTCGGCGAGTACTTCACCGAGAACGGCAGGACGAGCATCGTCAGGAGCGAAGCGCCTATCACGGTGGAGTAGAAGAACGGGCCGACCGCATGCGTGTCCGCTCCGAGCTTCGCGATGACGAACGAGAGCTCACCGATTGCGACCATCCCCATGCCCGCCATGAACGAGGTTCTCGCATCTAGATTGGACACGTAGCTCGCGAAGGTGACGCTCAGGACCTTGCCCACGATGAACACGATCGCCACAATCACCGCGGCGACTATGTTCGCAAGCACAAGCACGGGGTCTATGAGCATTCCGATCGAGACGAAGAAGATCGCCAAGAACATCTCCTTCAACGGGATTATCTTCGTGTTCACCTGTTCGACCGAGTTGGACTGTGAGATGACGATCCCCATTATGAACGCCCCGATGGCCACCGAAAGTCCTAGGGCAAGCGAAATCAGCGACATGCCGAAGCAGAGACCGAGGGAGACCAAGAGCAGCGTCTCATCGGAGAATCTCTTGCGAACCAGGTCTATGGCTTTCGGGATGACAGCGATGCCGAGGATGAGGCTGATCGCGACGAAGAAAACGATCCGCGTCAACACGTCGAATATCTCCCCGACCTCTATCGCGGCTCCGCTTGTCAACGGGGCGGCGAGGGTGAGGACGATCACCGCCGCAAAGTCCTCGATGATGAGGATCCCGATGATCGCCTCGGCATATTCCTTCTTTATGTTGCCAGCGTCTGTCAGCACCTTGATAATGATCGCCGTGCTGCTGAAGGACATCACAGCTCCGAGGAAAAGCGCCTCAAGACTGCTCCAACCGAACCAGTTGCCGAGGGCGTAGCCTATTGTCGCCATCAGAGCTATCTCGACCGTTCCTGCGATGACAGCGAAAAGCCCGACCTTCCTCAACCTCTTGAGATTGAAGTCGAGGCCTATCGAGAACATCAGGAGGATGACTCCCAGGCTTGCCATGATGTTGATCGAATCGATGTTCTTGACCAGGTTGAACGGCGGAGTATAGGGGCCGAGGATGACCCCCGCCGCTAGGTACCCTATGACCGCAGGCATCCGTAGCTTTGCGAACAGAAGGGACGTTACGCCTGCGATAACGATCACCATGGTGATGTCGACAAGGAACTGGTTCTCAGGTGTCAGTGCTTCCCCCTCCTCTACTCAGGATCGGTCTCTCATCAGTAGAACCTGAAATCAGTTAATGGTTTGCCGCTTGTCTTGTCCTCATCGCCTTCAGTACTCGATTCTGTGCCAGCTCTCACGTAGTCTTCGAAGAGATGGATCTTCGCCGGAACGGCGAAAGGAGTGAACGGCGAAGCGATGAGTGCCTCGCCCGGCATCAGCATCTGTATCTCGTTGTCGAGCTGCGAAACGTCCTGCTTCGCAGAGTTCTTCAGGATCTCCCTGTCCTTCCTGTCGGCCAAACCCAATATGAACAGGGTGTTGAACTGACTGATGATCTCCGCGTCGATGAGCTTCGGCTGCTGCGAGACAGCGCACAGACCGACCTTGAACTTCCTTCCCTCTCTGGCTATCTGGGAGAATATGGTGCCCTTTGCCTGGCCGAGCACTCTCTGCGCTTCCTCCATAGCGATCAGCACCGACGGTATCCGATCGAACTCCTTCTTGCTCGCGTAGAGCGACTTGTTCCTGTCAAATATAGCACGGGACAGGACCGTCGAGACGAGCAGCTCTTCCGCCTCGTACATGTTCGAGGTGTCGATGAGCACGACCTTTCCGTTGTGCAGGCATTCGATGACGTGCTTGGTGATCGAAAGCTTGGGGTCGTTCGCGATCAGCCCGAAGCGGAAGATGCTCTCCAGCCGCCTTTTGATGACGTTGATTGTCCCTTCGTGGAATTTCTGCTCCATGTCCCCGAATACCGACGGCACGTCCTTCTTGCTGAGTTCAGACAGCCAGGAGTCGCCGTACCTGTATTGTGCTGCCTGGAGGCACTCTAGCTGCGCTTGCGTGAATTCGTAGAGGTTCGAGAGGTCCGATATCTCTATCTCGTTCGCCGTCACCCTTAGCGAGCTGTAGGGACCGTCGAGCTCTCTGCTGCTGAACACCTCGAGAGAGTCCTTCAGCTCCGCGTGTCTCAGCCCCTTCTTTCCCATCTCGCCGCCGTCGTAGTACTCCCCGTGCGGGTCGAAGACGAGGAAGCCATATCTCCTCAGTTTCATGCAGGAGAGGGCCAGGTTCTTCATGAGGTTGCTCTTTCCCATGCCTGTCGTGGCGAATATCCCTATGTGATGAGGGAACGCTATCCCAGATATACCTACAGGGAAATCCAGAACTCGGTCTCCCGATCTGAGCTTTCCGACCTCGATGTCCCCGAGGAAGCGTCTCAGGAACTCGTAGTCCTCCTTTTCTGCCCTGCGAACGACTGAAAAGTGCGCTGGGATGGACTTCGTCTTCTTGAAGTCGCCCTCAGCAGTGTATCCAAGGGGCGAGCACACTCCGACTCGGTATAGCCTGTTCTCTATCCCAGCAATATCATATTCCTTGTTCGAAACGTCTTTCTCGAGTATGCCTCCGGCCTCCCTCGTGACCCAGTCCTCCCTGTCGGCGTCTGCACCGTGCTCGACGTCCATTACCGGGACCAGGTACTTCACGTTCGAGACTCCATCCTCGACGACGAGCAGTTCGCCTACCTGAAGACCTTCGGCGAAACCAGCCCTGAACCTTATTTCCATGACTCGGTTCCCGACGACCCTTCCTATGTGCACTTCGCGGCCCCCCTTCTTGAAGAATCAAGGCACGGGATTGATAGAGGATTGATGTTCAGATGCATCCTCTGGCCCTAATCCATTTCTCACTAGAAAATGTTTCTCCATGGTCGTCGGGCGTCGGAGACGAATGCAGGTGGTGGAAGCGGGCTGAAAAAAAGGAAACAACATGAAGAGGAACGGAGACGGGTCCTCGTTCAAAATGCCGCACGAGGAGATCGGAGTCTCGGCAAGGGACGGATCGTTGAGGTCGACAGGGCATCACGGCTTTGATGCTATGCTCATCTGTTCTGACTGGTCGACGACCTTCGCCAGGCGAGCCAGCGTCACGAGGCCGCGATACTCGCAGACCATTCCACTGACAAGGCAGTTCTCGCAGGTGAGATTCCGCAGCGTCTCCTCTTCAGCTCCGTATGCGTCGAACGGACAACCGTCTGGTCGTATCAATTCTTGCGCGTTCATGCTTATCTTTCGTTGGGACGCGGCTCCGTATATTTAATATTGATACCGAACAGCGTCACTAGGACGTGCGGTTGCGGGATTGGTGTTTGTGTCCAGATAGCCGTTTCAAGTTCCATGCAGTCGAATGCTGGTAATACCCGAGGTTCGGCAGAAAAAGGTTTATCAGCCGTGTCAGGATAGACCTTGATAATGTGTCCTGAACTGCTCCCTCTTGGAAGTGGCGAGAGAAAGACGAGACCGAGGGTCAAAGTGGTGGGAGTCGGGGGAGCTGGATGCAATGCTGTAGCAAGCTCCTGTTTCGAGAGTATCAGCATATGCACCGCGGCCGAGCATTTCAAGCGCCTCCGCACCCACAGAAGGGTCCTTCTTAGCGAAGAGCAGCTGCTCTTCATGAGGGACACGGCCCCGCAGACGATCGCGTCAATCGACTACGATTGGAAAGACCCGGTCAGGGAGACGATCGGCGAAGCGGACATGATATTCCTATTCACCGGTCTTGGCGGAGAGACCGGGAGCTTCGTGACACCGATCGTTTCTCAGATATGCAGGAAGCTCTGCCGGATGGTCGTGGCCTCGATCGCGCTCCCATTCTCAGTCGAGGGATCGCAGAGGAGAAAAGTGGCGATCGGCGGGCTGTCCCATCTCCTCGGGACGTCTGACATGGCGATAACCTACCCGAACGATTCACTTCTGAAGATAGCCCCGAACCTTCCCCTCGTGAGCGCCTTCAGCGTTTTGGACAACATGATGATGATCCCCCCTGCCGAGATGGAGAAGGTGCTGACGGTCGAGGACATTCACGACCTTCGAACGAGCTTCGCTGGCGCCAAGCAAGCGAGGTTCGGGATGGGGGCCGGAGAGGGAGACGAGCGGGAGTTGAAGGCAGTGAATGAAGCATTCGCTTCGCCCTGGTTCGATTTCGACCTTTCGAAGGTCGGCGTCGCGACGGTCATAACCTCTGCCTCCGATTTCGACCAATCAACGGTCCAGAAGGTGGTCGAGGATGTGTCGTACCGCTTGCCGAACGCAAAGGTGCTCTACGCTGGGAAGACGGACAAGTCCCTGGATGACAAGTTGAAGGTCTTCTTGCTGCTCGGATTGGCGGGAACCCAGGTCTAGCCCTTGTCGGTCATCATCCGCGAGATCATGTTCTCGATTCATCCGCCAGGATCTCCGTCGGAGCGCCGGCGAATCTCACGAGGGCGCGGGCCTCTAGGAAATGGAGCTTTCCAGGAATGACGAGGGCGTGGAGGGGCGGTCCCAGGTCCAGCGAGATGATATCCCGTGGATACCCGGCGGCGATCCTTTCAGTCTCGGAACCTATCCTGGCCCCGGCGCAGATCAGCGTCCGGTCCCCGATTAGCGCCTTGCAGTTCCTCTTCTCGGCCTCTAACAACCATCGCGCTCCTTCTGCCGCGGTCATGAACCTGCCCTCTTGCTCCTTTATGTCCAGCAGTACGAGCGTGTGGAGTCCTCTGTCCCTGTTCTCGAGTATGTTGTCGTATGGACTGGAAGGATGATAGCCCGGCTCCAGGAAGGGCAAGGTGACCGTCCTTCCGAACTTGTACGGCTGCAGCCCGAAAGCGGCGGCGCATGCGGTTTGTATGGATGCACCGTGGATCAGCCTGGTCGATATGCCGGCCTCGACCGCTCTGAGCCTGATATCGACGTGGGTCGTCGCGACCATCGGGTCTCCAGCAGTGACAAAGGCCACTTTGGTTCCTTTCGCCGCCTCGACGACCACGTCCCCCTCCTCTACCTCTTTCCTCGTGAGAACGGTGACCCTTCTTCCGATTGTCTTCTCCAGATCTGGAACGGACGAATCGATCATCTTCGATGTGTAGAATTCCGCGAATACCCGGTCGCATCCCTTCAGGGCCTTGAGCGCCTTCAAGCTCATGTCCTCGATGCCGCCTAGCCCTAAACCAACAAATATCAATTCGCCCAATGCATCACCGTGCGTTCCTGGTGCGTCAAGGTCCCGAGGGATAAAGGGGAATCGATGCGTAAAAAGCTTTTACAACTCGGACAGCTGGACAATTCCCTCAAGATCAGGAGGGAGGGCAACTTTGTCATCATCCCTATCCTCGTTCCAGTCCCCGAGGACCTGGGCGTCGATTACCATTACGAGGTCGCTGAGGGGGATTTCGAAGAGAGGACGAGGAGCGAGGGGGACTACCGGAAGGCCGTGAAGGTACCCGACGAGCTCATCCCGTTGCTTCCGACCTCCTTTGATGTCGTCGGGGACATCGTGATCCTGCGCCTGGCAGACGACCTGCTTCCATGGAAGGGACCGATAGGCGGAGCGCTACTGTCGACTTTTCCCAGGCTGAGGACGGTCGCTCTCGACAAGGGAGTGAAAGGGGAGATGAGGGTCAGGGATCTGGAGGTCATCTCCGGCGACGATTCGACCGAGACCGTTCAAATCGAGTACGGTCTGAGGCTGAAGGTGGACCTTCGCAAGGCGTATTTCAACCCGAGGCTCGCGTCGGAACGTCAGAGGGTTGCCTCCCTCGTGAAGAAGGAGGAGGTCGTCATCGACATGTTCGCTGGCGTCGGACCTTTCTCGATAATGATCGCCAAGTATGCCGAGCCGGAGATCGTCTACGCCGTCGACATAAACATGGATGCGGTGGAGTATCTAAAGACAAACATCGCGATGAACCGGGTCAAGAACGTCGTCCCGGTCTGGGGTGACGCGCGAGAGATACTTCCGACCCTTCCTCGGCCCGACAGGGTGATAATGAATCTGCCCCACTCCGCAAGGGAGTTCCTACCGGACGCGCTGCATCGGTTGAGGCCCGGCGGGACGATCCACTTCTACTTCGTGTGTGAAAGGACCTCAGCCGAGGAGATACTGGCAGCAGTCGAGTCTCAGGGACAGGAGCTAGGGAAGGCCGTGAGAGTATCGAGAACGGAAGAGCTGAAGACCTACTCGCCTTCAGCGAGCGTTTTCTCCGCCGACCTGGTTCTTGTTGACGGGAGCTAGGGTGATTCCCTTCTGGCCCTGGTAGTGGCCACTCCTCCTCTCGTAGGTGAGCGACACCGAACTGCTCATTTTCTCGAACACTATCTGGACGAAGCGGGTGCCGATCGGTATTTCTATGGGAGAATCGGACGCGTTGAAGGCGGTGAACGTTAGCGTTCCGTGAAATCCGGCGTCGACCTTTCCAAGACCGACGATGATCCCCTTCCTGATCCACGTTGTTCTGGTCCAGAGTTGACCCGCGATGTCATCGGGCAGTCTGACGTACTCGAGCGTGCCGACGAAGAACATCTTCTGGGGAGGGATCCTCGCCACGCCCTCGTTCCACGAGTCGCCGGAGCTCGGGACCGATATCTCGGAGACCCTCAGGTCGTAACCGTTCGGCGTCAGGGAGTCGACCGAGAAGTTGTCTATTCCCAGCCTACCGGACTTAATATGTTCGAGGATCTCGTGATCTGGTATGACGCACATGAACACGTAATGGCATTCGGAAGCTAAAAGCGATTCCAAAGAAAGCTGGTGCGCCTTACTTCTGGAATGAATTGAGAGCGATCGCGCACTGCCCGATCGATATGCCCCCGTCCCCGTTCGGAACACTGTCGTGGCACACGAACTCGAGTCCCCTGCCCTTGACGAGCTGCCTTGTGATCTCAGATATGGTGAAATTGTACGAAACGCCGCCGGTCAGTCCGATCCTTTTGATTCCCTCTTTCTCTGCCTCATCGCAAGCGACGTCCACAAGTCCCGAGAGCAGCGTCCCAACGAAGCTATATATGATGTCGGCGGTCTTTCCATTTGCATCGAGAAGCTGCTCGAACAAGGGCAGTGTCAGGATGATGTTGCCGTTCCTATCCAAATCGAATTTGTCAATCCATCGTCCCATCTCCATGTGCCTTTCGAGCTTCATGGCCGGTTCGCCGTCGTAAGTCCTGGTGCGGCAGATGTTGAAGTGGCACGAGAGGGTGTCGAGCACTCTTCCGAAGCTCGATGTCATGGGGCTCTTGGGGATCATCTTCCTCAGAATATCCGTCTCTCTTTCGTCGAAGTAGTGGGTCTCGGCACCGACGAGTTCGGACATCGCGAAAACGAGTCTCCTCGGATCTCTTACGGCCATCTCACCTCCGAGCAAGGGAATTGGCTGCAGGTGACCGATCCTCTTATATCCATTGAGGTCTGCGCAAAGGACTTCTCCACCCCATGATGTTCCGTCATCGCCGTAACCCGTGCCGTCTAGCGTGATTGCGACGATCTCATCGATGTGCGCGTCGACCATAAGGGATGCCGCATGCGCCCAATGGTGCTGGACCTCGATCAAATCCAATCCCCAGTCCTCAGCGAGCCTTCTTCCCAGCCTCCTCGTGGAATAGCCAGGGTGCAGGTCGATCCCTATTGCCTGGACCTTGTCGACGCCGAGAAGCTTCCTCTGGTAGTCCAGAGAGGACTCAAGGAACTCGATGACCCCTGCGGAGTTGCCGTCCCCGATGTACTGCGTCTGGAATATCTTGCCGTCGTGCCCGACCGCCCCAGTGATGTTCTCCTGCGCCCCGAGGCCGATGGCACTGCCTTTGGCTCGGAATTCGATGCCAGAGGGGATGTGACCTCTCGATTTCCTAAGGAAGTAGGTCTTGTCATCGAAGGTTCTGACCACAGAGTCGTCGCACCTGTTGATGATCTCCCTGTTGTGAAGCAAGTAACATTCGGCGTTGAGCGACATTGCGTCCTCGTCCCTGAGGACCATCGGTTCCCCAGGGACGTTCGCAGAGGTCATTACAAGTGCGTTCTCCGGCAGATGATGGAAGAGGACATGATGCATCCCTGTGTACGGGAGGAAGGCACCTATGTTACCGAGGCCTGGAGAAATCAGTTCGGTCATCGGCGAGTCCTTCTTCCTGATGAGCACGACCGGTCTGTGTGGGGAAGTCAGGAGCTTCCTTTCGAAATCTGATGGGTATCCATACTTCTCCACCGCGCTCAAGTCGCGGAACATGACAGCGAGCGGCTTCTCCTTCCTGCTGTACCATTGCCTCAGCCTCGGAAGGGTATCGAGAGTGCAGCAGATGTGCATCCCTCCCCAGCTCTTCGCGACGCCTATCTCGCCGTCGTGCATCATCTCAGCGAACCGCTTTATCGGGTCCCCCTCGATCCGTTGCCCTTTGTTGTCAAAAAGATAATAGTGAGGACCGCACTTCGGACAGGAGATCGTCTGATGGTGGAACCTTCGGTCGGCAGGATCCTCGTACTCCTTCCTGCAGTCCTCGCACATCTCGAACTTCCTCATCGAGGTATTCGCCCGGTCGTAGGGGAGGTCGTCTATGACGGTGAACCTGGCCCCGCAATTCGTGCAGTTCGTGAAAGGATACATGTATCGCCTGTTGTCTGGATCGAAAAGTTCCTTCCTGCACTGCTCGCACAAAGCGACGTCGTTCGGGATGGAGACTCCCCTTTGGCCGTTCTCGCTCTGGACGATCCTGAATCCCCTACCGGTACTGGTGGCAGACTCCTTCTGCATTTCGATTGAGTCTATTCGTGCCAGAGGAGGAAGGTTCCCCTTCAGCCTCTTCACGAACTCCTCCGGGTCTCTATCAACTTCGATGACGACGTTCGACCCGTTGTTCTGGACGTAACCGGACAGTCCCATGGATGTCGCTAATCTATGGACCGTCGGTCTGAACCCGACGCCTTGGACGACCCCATAGACGACTATCCTCATGCGAATCTGTCCAAGTCACGGAACCTATTTATCTTTTTTGAGCGTGGGTCAGAACGGCAAGGTATAAGGAAGGCGAGATGGATATTGGAGAAAGAGTTGAGCACATGAGCCTCGTACCTGAAGATCTGCGCTACACGAAAGAGCACGAGTGGGTGAAGTCGGAAGGCGGAACGGCAAGGATCGGAATAACAGACCACGCTCAGCACGAGCTTACCGACATCGTGTTTGTTGAGCTGCCGAAGATCGGGAAGAAGGTCAAGCAGGGAGAGGTCCTCGGCGTGGTTGAGAGCGTCAAGACAGTCGCTGACGTGTACAGTCCAGTCTCAGGCGAGGTCGCGGACGTCAACTCAGATCTCAACGACAATCCGCAGTTCATAAACGGATCCCCTTACGAAAAGGGCTGGTTCGCAATCATCAAGATGGAGAACCCATCCGAAGTCGGCAGGCTCATGGATGCGGCGGCGTACAGGAAAACGCTGGATGAGTGAGTTGTCGATCTCAAAGACAACCGGTTCAGTCGATACCAGACGGAATATCAGAAAGGCTTGAATACTGTTCTTGAGATTCGATTTCGTGTCCTTCACTGAACCGGGGAGATTCGAGGTCATCATGACGAGATTCGCCACAGCCACGTTTGCCAGAGGCTACTACGGACGTCTAGCACGCGAGATCGGTCTCACAGGAAATGAGACGGTAATGGATTTCGGGGTTGGTTCCGGAATGGCGTCAAGATACCTCGCCGAGGATCTGTCCAAGGGTGACGGGCACTTGACCTGCGTTGACATCTCACGGGTCTGGATCGAGGTGGCTAAGAAAAGGACCAAGTCGTTTTCCAACGTTGATTACAAACTGGGTGAGATATCCTCATTGGACATCGGCGATAAGTCGTACGACGTCGTGGTGGTTTCCTTTGTCCTGCACGACGTCGACGAACAGGAAAGGCCAATCATCGCAAATGAGCTCGCGAGGAAACTGAAGCCCGGGGGAAGGATCGTTATCAAAGAGCCGACGGGGAGCGATCATGGTATGGACCCGAGCGACATCCGCCTGCTGATGAGCGGAGCAGGCCTGAAAGAGGTTGAAAGCACTTCCCTGAAGGGCAGGTTCGATGCCGTGTATCTAAAGTGAATCCCATTTTCTTGTCGCGTCTTCAATGGAAGGGTTTCTTAGCGACCCGCCCCACTATTCGATATGGCAGGTCATATGGAATCGGATATGGAGAAGATAGGGAGGGGGCCTCTTGAGGCGGTGAGCATAGTCCCGCCGGGGCCGGTCGTGCTTGTAGCGGTCGGAGAGAAGGAGAGAGATGTCCTCGTCATAGGCATGTTCAATGTGTTCTCGTTCCGGCCTCCGATCGTAGGGATCGCCGTCACCGCCTCGAGATATAGCTACAAGTTGCTGGACGAGTCTCCTGATTTCTTAGTCAACATCCCGGGGAGAGACCTCGTCGACAAGGTCATCTGCTGCGGATCGGAGTCCGGCAAGAGCACGGACAAATTCGAGGCGTGCGGATTAACTCCAGTTCCGGGAAAGAGGATTAAGTCACCTTCCGTGAAGGAATGCATGATGAACATCGAGTGCAAGAAACTGGAGTACTTCGAGAAGGGCGACCACATTTGGTTCCTAGGACAGGTCGTCCACGTCGATGTCTCTCAAGACTACGATCACTCGAAAGCCCTTCTGTACCGCGACGGAGAGTTCTGGGGGATATCTGAGAGCTTGAAGAAGGAGTGATCACTGTTCAAGCGCCCGCAGCCTCCAATGCCTTCGAACAGGTGCACCTCTCCCTTTCCACGGGCATCTTCGGGATAGCGCTGGTGACGAGCTTCCTTATCTTGTCCACGTTCTCCGCCATCGTCTTGAGGACGGTCGCCGCATCGACCGGCTTCTCCGCCCAGACATCGTAGTCGGTAATCATGGCCAGGCCCACGTAGCACATCTCTTGTTCGAGCGCCAGCTGGCACTCGGGCACGAGGGTCATGCCGATGATGTCCCCGAAGTTGCGGAACATCCTGCTCTCGGCCCTCGTCGAGAATCTTGGCCCTTCGATGCAGACGTAGGTGCCCGAGGGGCGGATCGGTATCTTGAGTCTCTTTCCCTCCTTCGCGAATACGTCTCTCAGCTCGGGGCAGAACGGGTCCGCGGCGCTTATGTGGACGGTCTTCGGTCCGTCGTAGAACGTGTAATCCCTCTTCTTGGTGAAGTCTATGAACTGGTCGACGACGACGATCTCGCCCGGCTTGAACTTCTCCTGCAGGGAGCCGACGGCGCAGGGGGAGACGATCCTCTCGACTCCCAGCTGCTTCAGCGCCCAGATGTTGGCGCGATAGTTGACCTTGTGGGGCGGGTAAATGTGCCCCTTGCCGTGCCTCGGCAGAAATGCGACCGCGATGCCGGATTGATCAACGATCTGTATCTCCCCTGACGGCTCGCCGAAAGGTGTGGACATCTTGATGGTCTCCTTCACCTCCAGCTGCTCGGCGTCATACACGCCAGTCCCGCCGATGATCGCTATTCTCGCCTTGTTCTTGCCCTTCATCTTCCGACCCTGGTTGAGTAAACGCTTTTCAGGATATAGACTTGTTTTGCCGCAAGATTGCCCCTCAGGCAATCGTCCGATGTTATCCCTTGAACGATGCAAGGATTTTTCAATTCTCTTATGCATTGGTTCATGCAGGTGGAAAAAATGGAAGCGAAGATCGAGCTGTCTTCGGCCGATGCAATCAAGACTTTCCCAGCATTCCCGGCCGTTCTGGTGGCGATGGGGGATGGGGAGAAGAACGTGATTACGATCGGACTGGTGCAGATATTCTCCTTCAATCCTCTCATCCTTGGAATCGGAGTGGCGCCGTCGCGCCACAGCTTCAAGCTGCTGCAGAAGTACCCCGACTTCTCGATTAACATCCCGGGAAAGGAGCTGGTGGAGCAGGTGCTGTACTGTGGGACGAAATCGGGAAGGGACACGGACAAGTTCAAGGAGACTGGCCTTACCGCCATCCCTGGAAGGAAGATCAAGTCCCCTGTCATAAAGGAGTGTCTCGTCAACTTCGAGTGCAAGAAGTCGAAGACAATCGAGATGGGCGACCGCACCTGGTTTCTCGGGGAGGTCGTGCACACAGAGGCGGCGAAGGATTATGCGCGGGAAAAGGGCCTGCTCTATTGGGCCGGAGAGTTCAGAATGCCAGGCGAGGTAGTGAGAAGGCGATAGTCTGGAACTTCCGGCTTTTGACCTTGAGGACTGGCTGCTGAGATGCAAGGGCGCCAAGATAGTGATGGACCACAGCGGATCCCCCCCGCCGTACGAGGACGGGTTCTCGCCGGACATAGGGCCGCCAACGTCGCTTGACGAGATCGAGGTCGAAGAGCGGCTTGTGGAAACGCTGTCCTCCATGTACGGCGCCGAGAAGGAGCGGGTCGCGCTGACATCAGGCGCCCAGAACGCCAACTTCCTTTTCTTCCATTCCTATCTCGGCCCGAAGGACCTGGTTGCGGTTGAGAACCCCACGTACATGCCGATAAAGAGTGTGGCCGAGTCGATATGCAGGGTCGAGACTTTCGAGAGGAGCGTTGCGAACGACTTCAGACCGAAATCCGCCGACCTCGATCGTCTATCAAAGAAAGGACCCAAAGCGATTGCGATCACGAACCTCCACAATCCGAGCGCGGCATCCCTTTCGGACGCCGAGCTGAAAAGCATTCTTGAGACTGCTGCTGAGAAAGGTGTGACGGTGCTCTGCGACGAGATCTACAGGAAGATGCAGTACTCGACCCCGTCGAGCCCCGTGTGCACGCTGGGTGACAATGGAGTATCCACCTCAGGCGTCACGAAGCTGTACGGGCTCGGGGATCTCAGGGTAGGCTGGCTGGTCGGCCCCGAGGAGATATGCAAGAAGGTCGACCTGCTCCGATTGTACAATGTCTACCGCCTGCCGACCCGCTCCGCGGCAATCGCGATAGAGGCTCTGAAGAGGAGAGAATGGTTCCGGGACAGGATGCTGCGGCTTGCGAGCATGAATATCAAGATGCTCAGGGAATGGCTCGAGGAGGAGGACAGGGTGCGCTGCCGCCTTCCGGACGGTGGGCTTATGGTGCTCCTGTCCCTTCCGAAAGGCGTAGACGACCTGCGCCTGGGCGAGGTCTTGATGGACCGGTTCTCGACATCGGTGTGCCCCGGTCGATACTTCGGCATAACGAATCACATCAGGGTCACTTTCAGCTGCAGCGCGAAGGATCTCAGAAAGGGCCTGGAGAACATCTCCGCGGCGATCGACATGCTGGTCTAATCACTCCTGCGCGGAGGGCAGACCCGCCCTCTTGTATGACCCCAGTATCTTGACGAATGACGCCCTTCTGACGAGGTCCGTGATCGCTCCGCTCACGTTAGGGTCATCAAGATGCCCGTCGATGTCCACATAGAACACGTATTCCCACGCCCTGTCCCTTCTAGGTCTGGATTCCAGCTTCGTCATGTTGACGTTGTGCTCCGCGAAAGCGCCGAGACAGGTGTACAGGGCCCCCGCGGCGTTCTTCGTCGCGAAGACGAGCGAGGTCTTGTCACCTCTGGGATTGATTGCCGCAGCCTTCTCGATGACGAAGAACCTGGTGAAGTTCAAGTGAGAGTTCTGGATGCCCTCTTTCAGTATCTTCATGCCGTATTCGTTCGCGGTCCTCGCACTTGCGATCGCCGCCTCACTCTTGTCCCCTCGTTCTTTGACGATCTTGACGCTTCCGGCGGTATCGTATGAGGGCACCTTCTCCCACTGCGGATACCTCGAAAGGAACGTCCTGCATTGTCCGAGAGCCTGGGGGTGGCTGTAGACCCTCTTTATGTCCTCCACTTCGGCATCAGGATGCCCTATCAAGCAGTGCTTCACGAGGATGATCACCTCGCCGACGACGGTCAGATCGTTCTCTAGCAGGAGGTCATTCACCCTTGCCACACTCCCCTCCAGCGAGTTCTCGACGGGCACTACGGCATGGCTCGCATCCCCTTTGTTCACGCTCGCGAAGACGTCCTCGAACTCCGCGCAGGGGAGCGTCCTGATCCCCTCGCCGAAGAACTTGTACACGGCGTCCTCGCTGTAGGCTCCGTGGATGCCCTGGAACGCGACCCTCCGCTCCATGCCCTTGCTGTTCATTGCTTAACCCCGAAGAATTCCGAATGTATAGCTCTTGTCGTCCTTTCGAGATCCTTTGAATCGACCGTGAAATGATAAGCCACCATCGACGCCCCGGCGGATATCATGCCGACGCTCACGCCCTCTTTCGAGACGGCCGTGAAGACTCTGGCCGCGATGCCCTTCCGGTATCCCAACCCTTCTCCCACGACGCAGAGAAGGGCGATGTCGTCGACCGTCTCTATCCTGTCGATGACGCCCTTTTTCAGATCGGCCAGGACCTTCTTCCCCGTTCCGAGATACCTCTTCTCGATCAGAAGCGCCACGCAGGTCTGGGATGTTGCCGCCGAATAGATGTTCACGCCGGCGTCGCTCAGCCTCTGCGAGATCTCGTACATGACGCCCGTCTTGTATCCGGCGCCAGCCCCGTACGCCTTGATGATCGCGAGGTTCCTCATGCAGGAGATGCTCTTGATCGTGCCGCCCATTTCCACACCGCTCGGCTCGATGACCGTCCCCTCCTTATCCGGTTCGAAGACGTTCTTGACCTTGATGGTGATATTCTTCTCCCTGGCCGGTTCCACGGTCCTTGGGTGCAGGACCTTGGCGCCGAAATAGGAGAGCTCCGCAGCCTCGTCGTAGGAGAGGTTCTCGATCGTCACAGCCTCCTTGACGATCTTCGGGTCGACGCTCATGAACCCGTCCACATCCTTCCATATCTCCAGGACCCTCGCATCGACCGCATTCGCGATGACGCTCGCGCTGTAGTCGCTCCCATTCCTCCCGAAAACGGCAACGTGCCCCTCAGGCGTCCTCCCAAAGAAACCTGTCACGACGGGCGTCTCCTGCTTCTCGAACATGGTCCTGATCTTCGGCTGGATGTTCTTCCTCGTCTCCTTCAGATCGGCAGTTGCGTTACCGTACGGCCCTTCTGTCGAGATGCCGAGCTCATCCGCCTCCACCGGGACAGCATTGACGCCCATATCCTGGAGCATCGCTGCGGTGAGAATAACGGAGAATCTCTCTCCAAAACTCTGGACAAGATCCATTGTCCTCGGGGTGAGTTCCTCGAGGTACGAAATGCCGTACAGAACCTTTTCGATCTTGGCCAGGCGCTCCATCAAACGCGTGACCGCCTGCTGCTTGGTCTCCATGTCCTTCGAAACACCCCCGAGGATGGACATGTGGACATCCTTGAGCTTCTCGATGAAATGCTGGACCTCCTCGTCCCTCCTTGGCTCAGAAACGAATGAGACGATCGAATCCGTGACGCCCTGAACGGCGCTGACGACGACCACCTTCGGTTCGGGGTCTGAAGCGATGATCCTCCCGACCATCATCATCGACTCGCTGTTCTTGAGAGAGCTGCCCCCGAATTTCAGGACCTTCATCTCTTGCGCATCCTCCTCATGACCTCGAGCGGCGTCTTCCTGACCGCCCTCTCCGCCTCCGCCTTAGAGAGCCCGGCGGCCAGCGCCCTGATTATCGCCTCGTCCTCGCTCAACAGGTCCTCAGGCGCATGCGCGTCGCTGTTGACGACCATCCTGGCACCAGCCTCCCTCGCGAGTCTCGCGACGTGTCCGTTCGTGGCGGAGTGCGCGGCCCGGGATGTGATCTCGAGCACGACGCCATTGTCCTTCGCGGCCTGGACCTCTTCGAGCGTTATGAATCCGGGGTGGGCGAGAACGTCCACGTCCGGGTTGTTGACAGCTGCTCGATTCGTCCCCTTCTCCACCGGCTCGCTGATGGTTTCTCCGTGAACGACCACCAGTTCCGCTCCCAGTCTCCTGGCCTCAGCCACGACCATATCGATCTTCGAGACGGGGACGTGCGTGATCTCGACCCCGAGGATCGCCTCAATGTCCCATTCCTTTGCGAGCTCGCAGTCTTTCGATATCTCCTTGATGACCCTCTCGATCGTGGAAAGCGAGACATGATCGGTGAACGCGATACCCTTGTGTCCTTTGGCAAGAGCTCTTCTGGCGAGTTCGATCGGGAGCAGTTCGCCGTCGCTCAATAATGTGTGAGTGTGAAGGTCGATCCTCATTTTCTCCTCTCCGACAGTTGCTTGAACACTTCCTTCGGCTGCAGCTCAAGGTGCTCCATGAGGACCATCAGATGGTATATCAGGTCCGCCACCTCCCAAGCCTGGGCCTTTCTATCTTCGCCCTTCGCGGAGATCACGACCTCCGCGGCCTCCTCCACGACCTTCTTCAGCAGTTTGTCCTCGTCCTGGAACAGCTTGCAGGTGTAGCTCCCCCCTTTCGGATTCTTCTTCCGGTCTTCTATCACTCTTTTCAATTCGGGGATTATGGCCGCCGTACCAGAAAGGTCACCGTAGAGAACCTCTTCGAAGCATGAAGGTCTGTCGAGGTGGCAGGCGTTCCCGGTCTGCTTCACTCTGACGAGGAGGGTATCAGAATCACAATCGACCTGTATCGAGACGATGTCCTGCACATTCCGGGAGCTCTCGCCCTTCATCCAGAGTTTCTGCCTCGATCTGCTCCAGAAGTGCGTTTTGCCAGTATCGAGCATCTTGTTGTACGCCTCTTCGTTCGCGTATGCCATCATTAGCACTTCATTTGTCTCGGCATCCTGAACGATGACCGGTATCAGACCGTCCTTGTCAAGCTTGAACGGAAGCGTCATCTCACTCTCACCCCTCTCTCCCGAAGGTGGTTCTTGACGTCGCCCACCGTGTACTGCCCGTAGTGGAATATCGAGGCCGCGAGCGCCGCCTCGGCGTTCGTCTGGTTAAAGACTTCATAAATATGCTCGAGTTTGCCGCAGCCGCCTGATGCTATCACTGGGATGTTCACGCCATCGGCGATCGCTGACGTGAGCTTCAGGTCGTACCCCTCCTGAGTGCCGTCCGCGTCCATGCTGGTAAGGAGTATCTCCCCGGCGCCAAGGTCTTCCGCCTTGATCGCCCATTCGACGGCATCGAGGGAGGTCCTCTTCCTTCCGCCGTGCGTGTACACGACCCAGGAGTCGCCATCCTTCTTCGCATCGATTGCCACGACGACGCACTGCCTCCCAAAATCCTCAGCGCATTCGGAGATCGTCTCGGGGCTCTGGACCGCCACCGTGTTGATCGAGACCTTGTCCGCGCCGGCATTGAGCGCGTCCCGCATGTCCTTTCTTCCCCCGATGCCCCCGCCAACCGTCAAGGGGACGAACAGCTTCTCCGCGGTCTTCCTCACGACATCGAGAAGCGTCTTCCTGCCTTCCACGCTCGCCGAGATGTCCAGGAAGACAATCTCATCGGCGCCTTGCTTCTCATACTCAGCTGCCATGTCCGGCGGATAGCCCACGCCCTGCAGGTTCTGGAACTTGACGCCCTTGACCACCTTTCCCTCGGTCACGTCGAGGCAGGGGATGATCCTCTTCGCGAGCAGCGCTATTCCCTCCTCACCTTCGGCTTGTCCTTCGTGCTGAGCAGGTTCATGCGCGGGACAACGGCCTTCCTGAGCGAGATTCCCAGCGCTTTGAAGCCTGCCTCGATCATGTGATGCTCGTCGAAACCCCTCTCGACGATGATGTGCAAAGTCATGCCAGCGGACATCGCGAAGCTCCTAAAGAAGTGCAGACAAAGGTCGTCCGGGCAGTCGACATCGACATAGGGTCTGTCGATCATGTCCACGGCTGCGGTTACGAGCGCGTCGTCCATCGGCACCGTCGCGGAGGCGACCCTCTCTATCGGCTGGTCCCCGATCGCCTGCCTCAGTGCGGAACCGAGCACGATCCCGACGTCTTCGACCACGTGGTGCTTGTTGTCGCCGACCGCTTTCAACTCGATATTGAAGGAGGCGTACTTCGCGAGGGTCTCCATCATGTGTCTGAGGAACTGGTCCTCACACTGGACAACGCCCTTGCCGGTCCCGTCGAGTGTTATCGTGATCTCTATGTCCGTCTCCCTCGTCTGCCTCCGCAGCTTCGCCTTCCTAGTCTTCATGCCCACCGCCCCATATCTTCCCGGGATTGATGTCCCCCGTGTAGAGCGCCATGCCGACTATCGCGGCCTGCGCCCCGAGCTTAGCAAGTAGAAGGATGTCATCCATATTCTTTATTCCGCCAGAGGCCACGACCGAGTGAGGGCACGACCGAATGAATGCCCCCATCTCCTCTGGGTCGATACCCGCGCCCCTGCCTTCCACGTCAACGTTAGTGTGCAGGACGCTGGCCAGCGGGATATTGCGTATCTTCTCGAACAGGTCCTCGATCCTCAGCGGGGACGATTCCTGCCATCCCTTCAGCTGCACCTTGCCCCCCTTCATGTCGAGAGCGAGCACTATCCTCCGCGGGCAGTTGGTCGCAACCTCCTCAAGCCATTCTGGCTCCGTTAGCGCTCTCGTCCCGAGAATGACCTTGTCCGCACCCCATCCGATAAGGTCGTCGACGGTCTCCATGGCCCTTATTCCACCGCCCACTTGGACGGGGATTGAGACTCTCTTGATGATCCTTTCAATCGTCTCGAGGTTCTCGCCTCTGCCCAGCGCTCCATTCAGATCGACGACGTGCACTCCAGGTGCCCCGGCCTTCTCCCATCTCCTGGCGACTTCTATGGGGTTGGGGAGAACCACCTTTTCTGTACCCGGCTTCCCACCCACGAGCTGCACCACCTTGCCGTCCAGTATGTCCACTGCGGGCAGGATGATCAGGTGCATCCCTCCGCGAACCTGACGAAGTTCTCAAGGAACTTCATGCCTGATGCGCTGCTCTTCTCAGGGTGGAACTGGGTCCCGTACGTATTCGCTTTTCTGAATAGCGAAGGGAATCTGGAGTAGTATTCCGTCGTGCCGACCACGACGTTCTCTTCCGGATTGCCATAATAGGAATGTGCAAAGTAGAAGTGCCTGGATTCTATGCCGCTGAATATGTCGTCATCGGTCTCAACCGTGTTCCAACCCATGTGGGGAATCCTCTTTCCCTTCAGCTTGACGACTTTTCCGAAGATGAAGCCAAGACCAGGGCTCGAGCCTTCCTCGCTCCCCTCGAACAGGATCTGCACCCCTATGCATATCCCAAGGCACGGGACGCCGGAGTCGAGCCGACTCACGATGTCCTGTCTGTAAGGAAGGAGCTTCTCCATTGTGCGGCTGAATGCTCCCACGCCAGGGAACACGATGCACTCCGCATCGAGCAGGTCCTTCATCTCTGTCAGGACCTTCACCTTCGCCCCGCAGTTCTCCAGGGCCTTGCGGATGCTGTGAAGGTTCCCGACGCCGTAGTCAGCGAGCGAGATGTTCACTGGCACTCCTCAAGCACCTCCCCGAGCCTCGCCAGCAAACGAGCGTTCATCTTCGTGGTGCCTATTGTGATCCTGACACAGTTCTCCAGCATTCTCAGCTTCCCGAAATCCCTGATGAGGACCCCCTTCTTGGCAAGCTCGGAGACGAGCTTCTCGGAGGATATCGGTGACCTGACGAGAATGAAGTTGGCATCGGAGGGAAAGACCTCGAATCCGAGCGACTTGAGCCCTTTCGACAACGGGCCCCTATTCTTTTCGACCATTTGGACGGTCCTCTTGACGAACTTCGTGTCCTTCAATGCGGCGATCGCCACTCTCTCGCTCAGCAAGTTGAGGCTCAATGGTGTCTTGGCTCTCAGGAGGATCTGGGTAAGACTCTTGTTCGACGCGGCATACCCTACTCTCATTCCCGCCAACCCGAACGCCTTCGAGAAGGTCCTCGTGACGATCAGGTTGTCGTAATCGTTGACCAGCGGAATGAAGGAACCCTTGACGAACTCACCGTAGGCTTCGTCCACGATGACCGGTCTGTCCCCTCCCTCGATGATCTCCCTGATGTCCTTCATCCGGAAGGCGTTCGCGGTAGGGTTGTTGGGAGTGCACAGAAGAACGATCTTGCCGTCCGTTCTGTTGATCGCGTCCGGGTCCAGCTGGAATCCTTCTTTCAGGTCCGCCTGGATCATTTTCCCCGCGTTCACTTTGATGAAGAACGAGTGGAGTGCGTACGTGGGGTATGGCGTGACGACATTCTCTCCGCACTGAAGAAGCGCCTTGAAGCAAACGTCCAACATCTCGTCCGAGCCATTGCCGACCATGAAGTTGTCCATATCGAGTCTGTAGAACTCGGCTAGGGCGGTTCTCAAAGGATCTGAGTATGTCGTCGGATAGAAGTTGACATCCGTCTCGGCGAATTCCTTGAACACCTTCTTCGCGACTGGATTCGGCCCGAGGAGGTTCGCGTTGTTGTCCATCCTGAACGCTGTGATCTTCGGGTTGTAGTAGAGGGTGACGTCTCTAAGCGTCGATCGTATCCATTCCTCACCCATGTCAGATCACCTACGGGACCATTCGGTCGATTGGGACGATGAGGATTCCGGTGGCGCCAAGACGCTTCAGCTTGATCATCGAATCGTGCACCTTGTCCTTGTCGACCACGACGTGTATCGCCACGATGTCGTCCCTGCCCATGATGTTCATTATCGTAGGCCCGGCGATGCCCGGCAAGAACTTCTTGACATCCTCCAGCGATTTGACTGGAACGTCCGCCATCAGGTACTTCTTGTTCTCCGCATCGGACACGCTCTTGATTGCGGCCACGAGCTCTTCTATCTCGCCTTTCTTTGACCTGACGCTCTTCTTGTTCCCTATGAGCAGCGCTCTCGATTCTGCTATGATATCGATCTCCTTCAGGCCATTCGTCTTGAGGGTAGAGCCGCTCGAGACCAGGTCCACGATGAGGTCGGCGACTCCGATCCGCGGTGTGACCTCCGCGGCCCCGGAGATCTTTGCGATCTCGACCTTCTTACCTTTCTTTGAGAAGTACTTCCTCGTCAAGTTCGGGAACGATGTGGCGACGACCGACCCGCTCTTCACATCTTTGATGGAGTCGATACCGGAGCTCTCAGGGACCGCCACCGACAGGCGGCAGTATCCGAAGTTGAGCTCGATCAAAGTGGAAACGCCCAATCCGGCCTCCAGAACGAGATCCTTTCCAGTGATGCCGAGGTCCACCGCGCCCTGATGCACGAACCGAACGATGTCCTGCGCCCTCAAGAACATGATTGCAAGGTCTCTGTTCTTGATTGCCGCGAACAGTTTTCGGTCCGATCCGTCATCGATCTCCAAGCCAGCCTGCTTCAGTATCTGGACGGACCTCTCGCTCAACCTCCCTTTGTTCGGCACGGCAAACCTCAGTGTCATGTGTTCACCTGTAGCACTCCTCCACATAATGGGAAATCTCTACTTATACGTATCTGAATCCAGTGACTCATTCAGAAGTCGAACCCACCGTCCTGGAATCAGAAGCTGAGATCGCGTTTCGTGATGTCCTTCATGCGCACTTCTGATCTGACCAATTCGGGAATGGATCCCTTGAAGGCGATTTTGTTCCCGACTATGACAATCGCCCCTTCCACACCAGTTATCGCGCACACCCTCTCGAGGGCGCCCGTCAGCACGTCGTCTTCACCGGACGTCACGAGGTTGCCGAGGTAGGTCGCACAGGCGTCGGCCAGGGCAACATCCTCCGAGACGACCGTCGCGGCGTCCGATATGCCGAACGAAATTGAAGGTCCGACGGTACCAGATGAAGTGCATATCCCGAAGATCGAACCGCGAGGTTCGCACCGGAAGCCAAGATCCCTGGCGTCCGATTCCCCCGCATACAATCCAACATTCACCGGCTCCGTCAGATAAAGGGCGATGTCGCCCCCGTTGTCGACGACCGCCTGTCTCGCTCCCCTCCCGACCATAGCCCGCACCGCCTCTTCCGCGATAACACCTGCGACCGTTGCCATCGGTCCCACGCCCGCGGGCCTCGACGCATCGCACATCCTCTTTATGATCGGGTGAGCGTCATCGGGCGGATCATAAGGTTCGAGGGTGTGGAGGAAGACCGGATCGGTCCGGATGAATCGCTTTATCTCCTCACGGGTGTCGAAGATAGCGTCTCTGGCGGTCTCGACGAACTCCGGTTCGGAGACGATCGTGACGGCCGTCTCATCTATCTCGAAATGCGTCCTGATTACCATATCCGCAGCTTCATCGCGTTCGGAGGGCACGCATCGAGGCAGAGGCCGCATGCGATGCACTTGTCTGATTTGAACTGGACCTTGTAGGTCTTCCTGTCCATCTCGAATGCGTCTGCGGGGCAGATGGATACGCACATTCCGCAGTGCGTGCAGCGCTCCTCGTCCTTGCTGACGTACTCGTTCAGCACCTTGACGTCGACCCCTTTCTCCTTCAGGTACTTCACGCCGCTCGTTATCTTCGATGGCTTGCCCTCGATTTCGATGAGGAGACGGCCGCCTCGCTCATTGACCTCCGCCCTCAGGATGTTCAGCATGAGGTCGAACTCCTTGACCATCCTGTACGTGATCGGCTCGCTGACCCTTGCGGGCGAGAATCCCAGCAGGTACTTCCTCTTGGCCATCACTTCACCTCCTCCCTCGAGACGATCTCGAGCGGATTGAACGTCCGGTCCTCGGGCAATCTCTCGACCGGTTCGGTCAGCAGAAAATCGCCCTTCTGGACCATCTGCCTCAGCTTCTCCGATATCTGCCTGGCCTTGTAGTAGCTCGACAGCGAGGAGGTCTTCACCTTCTTGCCGAAGAGCTCGATGGCGCCGCTCCTCAGTTCGGCGTAGCTGACCTCTTTGAGTGGCTTTCTGTTCCTTGACTGCACCGAGTAATCCAGAACCGGAGCAAGGATGTCCTTGTCGCTGATCGAGACGCACCTCATCATCTGTTCGTCAAGGATCGGAATCGGAACGCCGATGCCAACCGCCAGCGAGATCCCGTATCTTCGGAAGTTTAGCGCTCTGATGTACTCTGTGGACATTTCTCTCATGTTCCCGATCACCGCAAGCGTTCTGGAACTCCTCGTCGGAACACCATTCTTGATCGGGGCCTTGGTGTTGAACTGCGTTCCCTCCCAGGCAACGTATCCTTTCACGCCTCCGAGGAATATCCTCGTCCCGATGCCGATGGTCCGACACTGCGGGTCGTTAAGCAAAGGAGAAAGCTGTCCGGCGCTGCTGAATGTTGCGTTGCCATAGTTCGGGAGCAACTTGCCCATGTAGGTGAAAAGCGTCATGTCCGAGGAGTTCGTCGCGACCCCGTAGTTCTGGTATGCGTTCCTCGGGTTGTAGAGATACGCCTGGTTCAGGGATTTTAGCGAGACGTAGGTCTCTATCTTCCTCCTCGGGTAGCAGTCGGTCCCGTACGACGTCGCCTTCAGGTGCACTGGATCGCCGGCGATCAATTCCTCGATGACGTTCGCCCCGCCGTAATCCATGTCCCCGTTCTCCTTTATCTCGGTGGCACCGATGTACGCGTCGACCGCTCCGAGACCTGTGTATGCAGGAACATCGTTCAGCCAGACCTTCTGCATTTTGATCGGAGGCTCTGAGTGTCCGAAGTTCAGGAACGCACCAGAAGAACACATAGCGCCGAAGGTGCCCGTCGTGACAACGTCCACCTCTTTGGTGGCCTTCTCCACACCCTCGCGCCGAACGACATCAATGATTTCCTCCGCGGTCATCACCACGGCGTCGCCCTTACTTATCTTCTGGTTTATCTCCCGATACGTTCGTTTCACTCGATCACCCGCCTTCGGCAGAAAGGCCTGCCTCGGGATGGGCAGATAGTATGCGAGTTCACTTACTTTAACAATCGCTTCGCATAGGCCAGTTCAGCGTTCGAGACCGAACCGCCAGCACCGCCCCTGATGGTGTTGTGCGACAGGACGAACATCTTGTAGAACTTGCCATTCTTCCTCAGTCTTCCGACCGTCACCGCCATGCCCTTTGCCTTCTCTGGTTGTCCGGCATTAGCGTCCATCAACGGCTGGGGTCGGTTCTCCTCGGGCCTGACGACTATCGGAACGCGTGGGGCAATCGGGAGCTTCAGGCGCTGAGGTTCTGCTCTGAACCCGGACAGGCATTTCTTCAGCTCTTCGAGCGTCGGCTCCTCCTTCAGAGTCATCGTGACCGATTCAAGGTGACCGTCGACCACCGGTACTCTGGCGCAGTTCGCCAGCATCGTGAAATCGGCGGGCGTGATGCTCTTGCCTTCCAGCCTGCCGAACATCTTCAACATCTCCGCCTCCATCTTCTCCTCTTCGTTCTTGATGTATGGGATCACGTTCCCGAGGATGTCGAGCGACGGCACCCCTGGGTAACCTGCTCCCGAGACAGCCTGGAACGTCGTCACGACGACCATGTCCAGGCCATAACCATCATCAATCGCCTTCAGCGGAATGGCGAGACCGGTTGCAGAACAGTTCGGGTTCGTGACGATGTACCCTCCGTCCTTGTACGTGTCCTGGGCCTGTATGATGTCCAGATGAGGGGCGTTGACCTCTGGTATCAGTATCGGCACGTCCGCTCGCATCCTATGCGAGGCCGCATTGGAGAAGACCGGCACCCCCGCCGACGCGAGAGAGAACTCGTATTCCTTGGCGATGTCCGATGGCAGTCCGCTGAAAGCCAGCCCGCATTCCTCGCTTATCCTCTTCGGGTTTATCTGGTCGATCACGATTTCGAGCGTCTCGCTGTTGAACGTGTGATCTTTGAGCTTCAGCACGTCGCCGAGTCTCTTCCCCTCTGACCGCTCCGAGGCGTAGAGGCCCCCGATTCTGAAATACGGGTGCTCCTCCAGTAACTGGATGAACCTTTGTCCGATCATTCCCGTCGCGCCTAGCACCGCTACTTCTATCTTTCTCATTCAGTCCCCTCCAAAGTACTTCCTTCCGTTCTCCATGATCTTTGCGAGCGATCGTTTGTTCTCGCTCAAAGCCGCTTCTCTGACCTCTTCGACCGCCTCGGTAAGCAGGTCCAGCGCTCTCCTGTTGTGCGGATTGAGATGCTGTATCTCATAGTACAGTTCAGGATTCTCGAGCGCCACATCCCTGCTCGTGGCTGCCTGTCTCCTGAATGTCGTTGAGGCGACCTGATTGAGGGTCACGTAATCAATCTTTGTCTTTGTCAGAGCGTCGAAGAAAGCTATGTTGAGCGCGTGACTCAGTCCCAGCACATAGGCCATAAGCTTGTCATGTTGTTCGATCGGCATCCTGATCATCCTCGCCCCGCTCCAGTTCATGAGTTCCGCCGCAGCCTCCGATGCTTTCTCGGAGCCGCAATCGCAAATGATGATGTTCCTGTCGAAGACCGATTCGATATCAGGTCCGAACATCGGATGGACGCTACAGGCGGAGATTCCCTTCTTGACCGCTCCCTTCAAAATGGACATTACCGGCGTTTTGATTGACGATATGTCGAACACGATCCCGTCCGGACGCAGCTCTGTCACTCGTTCCAGGCACTCGCCGGTCGCCGAGATCGGAGTGGCGATGATTATGAAATCCGATCTCGACACGGCGGATTCCAGACTGGCGGCGTTCGGAAAGTCGGCGGACTTTACAAGATCGCTGACCGTGACCCTGTGCCCCCTGGACCTGAGGTACCTGCACATCCAAGACCCCATTTTCCCGGCGCCTCCCACCACGAGTACATCCTTGGGCTTCGAAGGTTTCGGCATCGTGCTCTGCGCGTCCACGGACTCCCTTATCAGGGCGGAGGCAATTTGCCTCGCCGTCCCCTCGCCCATCCCCAGTCTCGCCGCATGCTGGACGTAATGGGAGACGACCTTGTCCTCGACAACCAGGTCCCTCAACGGCAGCGACGTGGCCATCTTCAGCCGGCCAATCTCCCTTGCCGCCTCTGTCCTCTTAGAAACGAGATCGAGGATCTTCTTGTCGATTCTCTGGATCCTATCTCTGATGGCATCGATGTCCTCAGCCAAGGAAACCGCCTCTCTTGCACAAGTCTGCCAGAACGAACGCTGTCGCGCCCTCCACCACCACGACAGCTCTCGGAACGATGCAGGGGTCGTGCCTCCCTCCGATCCTGAGCGCGGTGCTCTTCATTTCTTTCAGGTCCACGCTCCTCTGCTCCGCGGAGATCGAGGCGGTGGGTTTGAATGCAACGTCGAACTCGAGTGGCATGCCGTTGGTCAGTCCGCCGAGGATGCCGCCGGCATTGTTCGTTTCCGTCACGACCCTCCCGTCTACGATAGCATATGGGTCGTTGTGCTCCGAGCCCCGCATTCTCGCGGCCCTGAATCCCGCACCGAACTCGACTCCTTTGACCGCTGGTATCGCGAAGAGTATCTTAGAAAGCTCACCCTCGACAGTGTCGAAGAACGGCTCGCCGACACCGACGGGAAGACCTATCGCAACGCACTTCACGATCCCCCCGACGCTGTCCCCTGCTTTCCTGGCAGCCAATATCTCAACCTTCATCCGCTCGGCAGCCGAAGGGCTAGCGGCACGGACGGGATTCTGTCTCGTAGAGGCGATCAGATCATCGAATGAATGGCTTTCCTCATCCACCGCACTGCCTATCGCCTGGGCGTATGCGGCGACGCGGACGTTGAGCTTCGCCAACATCGTCTTGGCGATCGCGCCCGCCGCCACGATGAGGGCCGTCATCCTCCCAGAGAACTGTCCTCCCCCCCTGAGATCGTGGCTCTCCCCGTATTTCATCAAGGCGGGGTAGTCCGCGTGGCCCGGCCTGGGCACCCTTCTGAAGACCTCGTACTTGGAGCTGTCAACGTCCCTGTTCCGAATGAATATCGCGATCGGGGCGCCGGTCGTCCTTCCATCCACTATCCCGGAAAGCACTTCCGCCCTGTCCTCCTCCTTTCTCGAGGTTCCGATCTCGTCGGAGGGCTTCCGCAGGTCCAGTTCTTGCTGGATTGTCCCCTCCGTGATATCCAGCCCGGCGGGACAACCATCGACGATGCATTCGATTCCGGGTCCGTGGCTCGTCCCCAGGACCGTCAGTCTCATCGAAGTGCCGATCGTGTTCATTTGATCATCTCCATGTCGGCGCCGAGGGCGCGCATATCTTGAACGAACGATGGATACGATATCTTGTAGCATCCCCCGTCGCTTATCACGGTCTCGCCTTCCGCCACGAGTGCTGCAATCGCCGCGGCCATCAGTATCCTGTGGTCTCCGAGCGAATCGACCTCTGCGCC
>Ga0315281_10001197_pt1 | contig 38112 bp, 30 predicted proteins | sample YL17G07_0_MG_FD_204540 | JGI IMG/M metagenome (GOLD analysis project Ga0315281, IMG submission 204540) | Sediment microbial communities from Yellowstone Lake, YNP, Wyoming, USA - YL17G07_0 | ecosystem: Environmental > Aquatic > Freshwater > Lake > Sediment | place: USA: Wyoming | collected...
AGCAGCCGTCGTGGGCGGAATGATCGCGCATATGGGGGCAAAATTTGCGATGGACTCGCTGGCTGAGCTGGTTGATACCGGCCTGGATGAAGAAGAGGTCGAAGCCATACGCAAAACCCTGCTTGCCACGCCGGGCGTACGCAGCATGCATGAGCTGCGCACCCGCAAAATGGCGGACAATGCGCTGGTCGACGCGCACATCATCGTCGATCCCAAAATCAGTGTATCGGAGGGGCACTACATCGCCGAGACCGCCCGGCTCGCAGTGTTAAATAACCATCACGTGCTGGATGTCATGGTGCATATCGATCCCGAAGATGATGCGCTGGCCAAACCCAATGCTCATTTGCCTTCACGCGAATTTTTGCTTGACCACTTATCAAAAAGGCTGGGCGATATCAAACCACCTCTCACCCACAGCGTGCTTCACTATCTGGATGGCAAGGTTGATGCGGAATTATTTTTCGATAACAGTCATTGTCAGGATAAAAACCAGGTCGCCCTTCTTGCCAGCAAATGTCTGGAGATTGCCGGTAATGACCAATACTTCCGTAGCATACAGCTGCATTACAGTGGCGCACCAAAATAGTGCATTGCACACGCCTAGAGCACCAGTTCGGGGCGCACAATTTGTTACTCCGCCTCAATGATTATGGCAAAATGAGCGTTTAGCGCTTTTTAACAAAAGTGGCATGTTTTGTGCTGTTTCAGAATTACCCATCAAGAAGGTATCCGTTTTTTTTGTTATGTTAATTTAGGAGAGCAAGAATGTTCAAGTCTGCTGCAGATGCAAGTAAGTACATTAAAGGTGGTGAAGTTAAATTTGTTGATTTGCGTTTTACCGATACTCGCGGTAAAGAGCAGCACGTTTCAGTTCCAGCCAAATATTTTGGTGATGACAAATTCACTGACGGCCACGCTTTTGACGGCTCATCTATCGCTGGCTGGAAGGGTATTCAGGCTTCAGACATGATTTTGCTGCCGGACCCGGCCAGCGCGTTTGTGGATCCATTTATGGACGAGCCAACCCTGGTTTTGACTTGCGATGTGATCGAGCCTACAGATGGCAAAGGCTATGACCGCGATCCGCGCTCCATCGCCAAACGCGGCGAAGCCTACCTGAAATCCACCGGCATTGGCGACACTGCCTACTTTGGCCCTGAACCGGAATTCTTTATTTTTGACTCGGTAAACTGGCACATCGACATGTCCGGTTGCTCCCTGAAAATCAATTCAGAAGAAGCCGCCTGGTCTTCTGCTGAAGAATACGATGGCGGCAACACCGGCCATCGTCCAACCGTTAAGGGCGGTTATTTCCCGGTTCCTCCGGTAGATTCTTTGCATGACATACGCGCTGCAATGTGCCTGGCACTTGAGGAAATCGGTATTGAAGTTGAAGTGCATCACCATGAAGTGGCCACTGCCGGCCAATGCGAAATCGGTACCAAGTTCAGCACACTGGTTAAGCGCGCTGACCAGACTCAATACCTGAAATACATCGTGCATAACGTGGCACACCAGTACGGCAAAACAGCGACCTTTATGCCCAAGCCTATCGTGGGTGACAACGGTTCCGGTATGCACGTGCACCAGTCTATCTGGAAAGGCGGCAAAAACCTGTTCGCTGGCAATGGCTACGCAGGCCTGTCTGAAACCGCCCTGTTCTACATCGGCGGTATTATCAAGCATGCCAAGGCATTAAACGCGATCACCAACCCCGGCACCAACTCCTACAAGCGCCTGGTTCCCCACTACGAAGCGCCAACAAAACTGGCTTATTCCGCGAAGAACCGTTCTGCTTCGATTCGTATTCCACACGTTCCAAGCGAAAAAGCACGTCGTATCGAGACACGCTTCCCGGATCCTCTGGCTAACCCATACCTGGCTTTCACTGCATTGATGATGGCCGGTCTGGACGGTATCCAGAACAAGATTCACCCAGGCGAGCCAGCAGACAAAAATCTGTACGATCTGCCACCAGAAGAAGATGCAAAGATCCCAACCGTTTGCTCCTCTCTGGAAGAAGCGCTGGCGAGCCTGGACAAGGATCGCGATTTCCTCACACGCGGTGGCGTATTCTCCAGTGACTTCATCGATGCTTACATCGAACTGAAGATGCAGGAAGTCAACCGTCTGCGCATGACCACGCATCCAGTAGAGTTTGACCAGTATTACAGCCTGTAATAGCTGTCAGTAGCAAGCAAGAGAACGGGGCCTTAGGGCTCCGTTTTTTTGCCTGTATCAGGCTCGAGCCACCTGTTTGTCATAAATCAGGGCTTAACCTATACTTCGAACATTGCAACAAGGAAGCAGCCATGAAGCCCTACCACCTGTTTGTTATTTTTTGCCTGATTCAGTGGCCCTCGGCGTATGCTGAGATCTACAAACGGATAGATTCAAATGGCCATGTTACCTATTCGAGTGAACCGCTGAAGGGCGGGAAAAAAATCGAATTGAAGCAATTACAAACCGTCCCGGGGGCCAAACCTCCGCAGCGGGCCACACCTGAAAACTTCCCCAAGGTCGATGCACAGACACAAAAAGGCAGGGATGCTACCCGGCGGATAATTTTGCAGGATGAATTGGCATCTGAGGAGAAATTGCTCGCGTCAACGCGTGATCATTTGAAGGACATTGAAAGCAAACCGGAGACTCAAACCGCCCCGGATGGCATAAGCACCCGCCCCACCCCGCAATATGCCGAAAAATTAAAAGCCGCCCAGACTGCGGTTGTTTTGCACGAGCAAAATATCAAGGCGCTCAAAACTGAAATTTCCAATCTGAAGTAAACCTTACTTTACTGGCATGTTTTCTGCTTGATAGATTGTATGCCCAACCAACTTCTGCCCACGCTAGAGCATCTCAACACAGCAATTATTTTGCTGGATGAGGAATCGCGCATTGCTTACCTGAATCCAGCTGCGGAAAATTTGTTTGGCTCAAGCAAGGCCAATCTGGTTGGTCACCCATTGCAACATGCTTTTACGCATACCGAACAACTGTTCAACACCATACATATGGCGCTCTCGGAAAATGCCAGCCATATCGAGCATGACCTGACTTTAAGCACCCACGCCCATAACACAAAGTTTCATTTAAGCTGCACTGCTACGCCCTTACAGGGCAAACAGTACGCACTATTGCTAGAGTTCCACACCATAGACCGCCCCTTAAAACTGGCCCGGGAAGAACAGATGCTGGACCAAACGCAGGCGAATCGCTTGTTGCTGCGCAATCTCGCCCATGAAATTAAAAATCCACTGGGCGGCATACGGGGTGCCGCCCAGTTATTGGAACACGAACTGGAAAAACCCGGACTACGCGAATATACCCAGGTCATTATTCAGGAAGCAGACCGCCTGCGCACTCTGATGGAAAAATTGCTGACACCCCAGCACACGCCCCATTTTAGTGCGCTCAATATCCACGAGGTGCTGGAAAGGGTACGTAGCGTCGTGCTTGCCGAGCTACCCGGGGGTCTGCGTATCCGACGTGACTATGACACCAGCCTGCCCGACCTGGTGGGTGAAAAAGAGCAACTGATCCAGGTATTTCTCAACCTGGTGCGAAATGCTGCGCAGGCACTGCAGGGCCAAGGCCTTATTCTGTTGCGCACACGCATAGCCAGACAAGTCACCATTATGAAAAAACGCCATCCCTTGGCGGTTTTGATACAGGTTATCGACGATGGCCCCGGCATTCCTGTCGAATTGCGTGACAAAATTTTTTACCCGCTTGTATCCGGGCGTGCCGAGGGCCATGGCCTGGGCCTGACTTTAGCCCAGGATTTTATCAGCCAGCATCAGGGCAGCATCGAATTTGACAGCGAGCCGGGCAGAACCTGTTTTTCAGTTTTACTCCCGCTGGGCTGATTTGTTTGAATAGATTACGCTACATCACCGTTGATATTTTGATTAATTAATATTGGATTAAGCACCATGAAACCTGTCTGGATTATTGATGATGACCGTTCCATACGCTGGGTTTTGGAAAAAGCACTGGAACGTGAAAAAATTTCCTTCAAGAGCTTTCCCTCTGCTGAAGAAGCATTGGCAGAGCTCAAGCATGACACACCTCAAATTGTGCTCAGTGATATCCGAATGCCAGGCCAATCCGGGTTTGATTTGTTACGCACGCTGCATGAGCGTTTCCCTGCCTTGCCGGTCATTATCATGACCGCCTATTCCGATCTGGAGAGTGCTGTTTCTTCTTTTCAGGGCGGTGCTTTTGAATATCTGCCCAAACCCTTTGATATTGATAATGCGGTTGATTTGGTCAGGCGCGCGCTGGCACAAAGCCAGCGTAAAAATCAGCCCATAGAGGAATATGCGATTGCGCCGGATATACTTGGTCAGGCACCCGCGATGCAGGAAGTTTTTCGTGCTATCGGCCGCCTGGCTCCCTCACATGCGACCGTGCTGATTACCGGTGAATCGGGCACCGGCAAGGAACTGGTTGCGCACGCATTGCACCGCCATAGTTTGCGCGCCAAACAACCGTTTATTGCCATCAATACCGCCGCGATACCTAAGGATTTGCTCGAATCCGAGCTATTCGGGCACGAACGGGGTTCCTTTACCGGCGCCGCCTCCGAGCGCCGTGGACGCTTTGAGCAAGCCGAAGGAGGTACCTTATTCCTGGATGAAATTGGCGACATGCCGCCCGAGTTACAAACCCGTTTGCTGCGCGTTTTGTCAGATGGAAACTATTACCGGGTGGGTGGCCACCAACCCATCAAGTCCAATGTGCGGATTATCGCCGCAACGCACCAGAATCTTGAAGAACGAGTTAAGCAGGGCATGTTTCGCGAGGACTTGTTCCACCGACTTAATGTGATCCGTTTGCGCCTGCCTCCATTGCGCGAACGCCGGGAAGATATTCCGCTACTGGCAAAATATTTTCTACAGAAAAGTGCCAAGGAGCTTAACGTGGAAGCCAAAACATTTAGTGAAGCTGCACTTACCTTTCTCGCTGCGCAAAATATTCCCGGGAACGTAAGGCAACTGGAAAATCTTTGCCATTGGCTCACGGTCATGACGCCCACCCAGCAAATTGAAATTGCAGACCTTCCGCAGGAGTGGCGTGACGCTACCCCCGAGAGCGCAATGATGGGGGATTGGCGTAATCCGCTCAAGCAGCAAGTTGCGCAGGCGCTACAACGCGGGGAGCAAAATATTATGGAAAATTTAAGCCAGCAATTTGAAAGCACCCTGATTAACCAGGCCCTGCAACATACCGGGGGGCGCCGTATCGAAGCGGCTACCCTGTTGGGCATGGGGCGCAATACCTTGACACGAAAAATTCAAGAATTGGGACTGGATGCCGATAATAGTTGAACGTTATAAGCAAGCAGCTTGAATGGATGCTTTTGTACTTTGTTTTGATTACCACAAAGCGTGACAAAAATTTGTTATGCGATTATTCTGGAGCTTGCACTTTTTTGTATTAATATTTTTATGAGGGAGTTCCGATGAAAAAAATTAATTACCTTTTTGCCTTATTCCTGGCCGTCCCATTTAGCGCGCTTGCTGATTCTGCTGGCGCAAAAGTTGATATTGATGTTCATGCCTCTACCCTGGGCCTGGGTGCGGGTTTTGCCATACCCATTTCAGATAATTTTGCCGGAAGAGTGAATCTGAATAAATATACCTATACCACCAGCTTCACATCAGATAGCATCAATTACGATGCTTCAATAAAACTTGAAAGCATAGGCTTACTGGCCGATTGGCATTTGTTTAGTGGGGTGACGCATTTAACCGCCGGTGCTATCTACAATAACAACGAGTTCAATATGACTGCAACACCCGTTGGTAATTATGTATTTAATGGTGTTTCTTATCCTGCTAGTACAGTAGGCACCGCAAGCGCTTCTGTTACATTCAATAAAGTTGCGCCTTATCTTGGCTTAGGCTGGAGTGGACGCGCCAGCAAAACCGGGTTTTCTTTCAAGTCCGATATTGGCGTGATGTATCAGGGTTCACCCAAGGCAAAATTAACTGCGACAAACCCACTTGGCAATGCTCAACTGGCGGCTGACGTCGCGGCTGCGGAAGCCAAAATGAACACTGATCTGGAAAGCTACAAACTCTGGCCTGTTATTTCGGTAGGCCTTGGCTATGCATTCTGATTCCTGAGTAAACTGAATTTTTCTATAACTTAAGGGAGCTGTTGGCTCCCTTTATTTTATGCTTATTTTTTAGCATTCATCATCTATCCCCTTTGTGCACATTCGGTACGACCTCTCGTACACTTCAATAGCAGCTAAACTTTCTCTGTAACTTGCCGATAAAAAACCACGGAACCTTAACTTTTGCACGGTTGCATCAAGAGGGTAGCTTTATGTCTTTAAAATATTTAAACATTGTTCTGATGCCGCTGTTGATGGTCAGCCCGGCTGCTATGGGTATTCCTTTCAATTCCTATGATCCCCGTTCCATGGGGATGGGGGGAGCCGGGGTGGCTGTGGCTGACGCGGCATCAGCGCCGCTGTTTAATCCGGCGCTTCTTTCTATCACCCGCTACAGTGATGATTTTTCCCTGGTTTTGCCCACTGTGGGTATACATGCTGCAGATCCTGACAATTTAAGGGGCAGCATAGATACCTTCAATTCCGGTAAGTACGTAGATAATTTGACTGCTGCAGTAGACGCCCTGAATACCGCCATCGGTACGGGTATTGTCGCAAATGTAAATGCTAGTGCTGCTACGGTTTCTACCCGCCTATCCGCGCTCAATACCCAACTGGAAGCCTTAAATAACAAACCTGTCAGCCTGGATGGTGGCGTAGCTACTATTGTCGGCATCCCCAACAAGAAATTTGGCTTTGCTTTTTTTGCCAGTGCGACTGCTTCGGCTGGGGGCATCTTTGTCTATAAAGACGCTGCCACACTGAACACCCTGGCTACCCAGGCCAGTTGCTTGTCCACCGCCGCAGATGGGGCTGCTGTAACGGCTTGCGGCACTCCTTCATTCAACACAAATACCCTGCAATCAACCATCACCTTAAGAGGTGTTGTTCTATCCGAGATTGGATTCGCTTTTTCCAGGGAGTTTCGTATCAACAAGCAGAACGTGGCACTGGGGATATCACCGAAAGTGGTACAACTTCAGCTTTATGACATCCCCATCGGTTTGAATAGCCCAAGTTTTTCCAATTTTAACGGTAGCGATTATCAGGCAAAGTATAACCTCGCCAATTTTGACTTGGGTATGGCTAAAAATTTCAGGAATGGTTGGCGCGCCGGCCTGGTCGTCAAAAATGTTGTCCCGTATTTTCTGGATTTTAAAAGAGCGCCCGTTGCAGGAGCCGTTCCCGTCGCCACAGGTGACACCCTGCGGCTAGTGCCACAAAGCCGTGCGGGTCTCTCTTACACTAACAGGTGGTCGGTTGTTGCGCTGGATGCAGACCTGTATCGCAATGATCCTGCAGGGCTGGAAAACTATACCCAGTATATTTCTCTGGGAGGCGAGCTAAGTGCATGGCGCTTGTTTCAGCTAAGGGCTGGCTATCGTGCCGACCTGGTGAATAGCTCGCGGAATATTGTTTCGCTGGGTCTGGGATTTTCACCTTTTGGGGTGCATGCGGATGTTGCAGTAGCGGGCAACGCCAATGAACTGGGCGCCTATTTTCAACTTGGCTTCAGGTTCTAATCACTGCCTCTTTTATCTTTGTTCAGGAGCAGGGCAATATCAGGCAACCTCAGCCCACACAGGGGTATGGTCAGAGGGTCGTTCCAATTTTCTGGGCCCCTTATCAATACTACTAGCAGTGCATACAACAAGCTGGCTTATCAATATATGATCTATGCGCAAGCCATGGTTTCTTCTAAAACCCATCATGCGGTAATCCCACCAGCTAAAGGATTTTTCCGGTTGTTCAAACAGGCGGAAGGTATCGCGCAATCCCAGCTTCAGCAGATTGTTAAATGCGACGCGTTCAGGCTCGCTCACCAGTACCTTGCCCGCCCATGCCACGGGATCGTGCACGTCACGGTCTTCAGGCGCGATGTTGTAGTCTCCCAGCAACGCCAGCTTGGGATAACGTTGTAGTTCCTGCTTTAACCATTCCTGCGAAATTGGGGTCAGACTCCATTTTCTTCTCATTCTCAAGCCACTTCAGCCCACACGGGCGTATGGTCTGAAGGTCGCTCCAGCTTTCTAGGTGATTTGTCTATCCCGCTCGCGGTGCATATTACGGGTTGGCTGATTAATATGTGGTCTATACGCATACCATGGTTTCTTCTGAAGCCCATCATGCGGTAATCCCACCAGCTAAAGGATTTTTCCGGTTGTTCAAACAGGCGGAAGGTATCGCGCAATCCCAGCTTCAGCAGATTGTTAAATGCGGCGCGTTCAGGCTCGCTCACCAGTACCTTGCCCGCCCATGCCACGGGATCGTGCACGTCACGGTCTTCAGGCGCGATGTTGTAGTCTCCCAGCAACGCCAGCTTGGGATAACGTTGTAGTTCCTGCTTTAACCATTCCTGTAGTGCCGATAACCAGCCCAGCTTGTATTGATATTTATCCGACTCGGTACTCTCACCGTTAGGAATGTATACACACACAATACGGATGTCATTTACCGTAGCGGCAAGCAAGCGCTTCTGTACATCTTCATAGTTGGGTAAGCCATATTGAATATCGGTGGCCTCGTCTTTGCTGAGTATGGCCACGCCGTTATAGGTTTTTTGTCCGCTGAACACTACATGATATCCGGCTTGCTGTATTGCCTGCGAGGGGAAATTGGTATCCTCTGTTTTTGTCTCTTGCAGACACAAAACGTCTGGCTGGTTTTCAGTCAACCAATTTTGAACCTGCTCAAGCCTAACCTTTAGTGAATTGACATTCCAGCTTGCTATCTTCATTTTGGTACTTCGGCAGGTGTTACTGGTTTTTCTTCTGCAGGTTTTGCCGGACGTACTCCGAATGGTGCCGTTTTGGGGTAGCCAGCTATGTCCAGTTCATTGTTCCACGCACCCACTTCAAATCCGCTCAGTAGTGTTTTCCCCACTGTCAGTGAGGGCGTGCTACTGCCTCCATACTTCGCCTTGAACGCGGAATAGTCCTCTTTTGTTACTAGATTTTTTTCGGCAAAGGGTATACCACGCTTATTCAGCATTGCACGCGCCTGTATACACAAATCTCCGCAGTTTGATGCCACGTATAACGTTACAGGGAAATCAGATTTTGCTTTTCTTACACTGTATGGAAGATCGTCGTCACTTGCCGTTACATTCGATGAAAAATTTTTTTGCTCTGGATTTACAGCATCTTCGGCTGGTTGGTCTCCATAATGCACCTTGCCATTTTTATCAATCCATTTGTACAGGCCTGCACCATGCACATATCCCGATGCAGCGATCAAGAAACAAAAAGCAAGCCATATTGTTTTCATTTTCACCTCCATATTTTAAAATCCATCAATGCACTACATTGCTTTCTGTCAGTCCATTGTGCCTTAACAGCGCTTCAATACTGGGTTCCCGCCCCCTGAAAGCAATAAAAGACTTCATCGCGTCCCGGCTTCCACCCACGGCCAATATTTCCTTGCGGAACAATGCACCTATCTCCGCATTTAGCACGCCATGCTCTTCAAAAAGACTGTAGGCATCAGCAGATAAAACTTCTGCCCATTTGTAACTGTAGTAGCCAGCCGCATATCCCCCAGAGAAAATATGCGAAAAGCTGTTTTGAAAGCGGTTGTAATCCGGCGGGATAATTACTGCCACTTCCTTACGCACCTCATTCAGCAGCGCCTGTACTGTTACTGACCCGTTCGGATCATAGTCACTATGCAGCCGCATATCAAATATTGAGAACTCTATCTGGCGCATGGTCTGCAGACCAATTTGGAAATTTTTGGCCGCCAGCATTTTATCAAATAGTACTCGTGGCAATTTTTCACCACTTTCTACATGTCGAGTCATATTGCTTAACACGTCCCACTCCCAGCAAAAGTTTTCCATAAACTGGCTGGGTAATTCGACAGCGTCCCATTCCACACCGCTGATTCCTGATACACCCAGGTCTTCAACCTCGGTCAGCAAATGGTGAAGTCCATGACCAAATTCATGGAATAGCGTGATGACTTCATCGTGTGTGAACAGGGCCTGTTTATCACCCAGTGGTGGCGAGAAATTGCAATTCAGATAGGCCACGGGTGTCTGTATTCCCAGTGGCACATGCATGCTGGGCATTATCCTGCGCCGGCTTATTGCATCGTCCATCCAGGCACCGCCACGTTTGCTGTTGCGCGCATACAGATCCATATAAAACTGGCCAATCAGCTTGCTTTCTGCATCGCGAACATCAAAAAATCTTACACTCTCATGCCACACCGGCGCGCTGGATGCTTGCAGGGATAAGCCGTATATTTTCTTAACCACATTGAACATGCCTGCGATTACCGCATCTTCCGGGAAATACTGTTTTACGTCCTGCTCTGAAAATGCATAGCGTTGCTGCCTGAGTTTTTCACTGGCATAGGGAATATCCCATGACTGTAAATCCTTTAGCCCCAGCTTCGCTTGTGCAAACTCACGCAGCTCGCCCAGATCCCTTTCAGCCAACGGTCGGGCATGCTGCGCCAGTTCCCGCAGGAATTTCAAAATCTGTGCGGGGGAATTGGCCATTTTGCTTGCCAGTGAAAGCTCGGCATAGCTTGCATATCCCAGCATCTTCGCTTCCTCGGCACGCAACTTAAGAATTTGCGGTATCAGTGGCGTGTTGTCCCACTCCTGCTTGCCAAATTCACTCGCCCTCTGGCTGTAAGCAACGTAAAGCTTTTCGCGTAAATCCCTGTTGTCAGCATACTGCATTACCGGCATATAGGAGGGGGCCTTCAGGGTAAACAGCCACCCCACCTTACTGGCAGCCTTGGCAGACTCTGCAGCCGCCTGAAGATCGTCAGCGGGGATGCCGCTTAAGGTTGCTGCATCTTCAATCAGTAAAGTATAGTCATTGCTTGCATCCAGCAGGTTATCACTGAAGCGTGAACACAATGCTGACAGCTCTTCCTGTATCCGGATAAATCTTTCTTTTTCATTGTCCGGTAATTCCGCACCACTGAGACGAAAATCCCTCAACTCATTTTCGATCACTTTTTGTCTTGCGCTGTTTAGCTCATCAAATTTTTTGCTTGCGCGCAGCACTTTATATTTGGCATATAGTTCGAGATTCTGGCCTAGTTCCGCGTAATACTGCGTGATCTTGGGCAGGTTAAGATTATATTCATCTCGTAATGCATTGCTGTTCATTACCGCATTCAAGTGGCTGACCTGTCCCCATGCCCGCGATAATTTTTCGTTGGCGTCATCCAGTGGGAGCACAAAATTGTCCCAGGTTGGCGTAGCGGAGTCAGCCAGCAAGTTCTTTACCACATCGCGATTGTGTTGCAGCAAATAATCGATCGCCGCTGATATATGTTCAGTCCTGATTTCTGCATAGTGCGGCAGTCCTGAAAAATCTAATAAGGGATTTTTTTCCACAGCGTGTGTGTTCATTTTATTGGTGACTGTTCTCGATGAAGTTGTTGCTGGAATTTATACTGCTGGCGTCTATTCTGAACCAGGTTTTGTCAGGCTATGGTAGCTTGATACACAATTTGGCCATTCACCAGGGTGTAGCGTACCCTTCCCAGCATTTCCACACCCAGAAAGGGTGTGTTCTTTCCCTGACTCAGCAAAGCTGATGCTTCCACTTTCCAATCTTTTTCCGGATCAAAGATGCAGACGTCAGCAACTGCACCTATGGACAGGTGCCCGGCATTTATTTTTAGAATGCGCGCGGGATTAACTGTGATCTTTGCTATCGCTTCGGCCAGGGAATATTTTTCTTGCCTTGTCCATTTCAACACCAGCGGCAGCAGCAACTCAAGACCCGTTGCACCCGCTTCGGCTTCAGCAAAGGGCAGCTGCTTTGCGTCATCATCAACCGGTGAGTGATTGGAGCAAACCGCATCTATGACGCCCTCCAGCAAGCCTGCGCGCAGCGCGTCGCGATCTCGCTGATTGCGCAGTGGTGGTATCAAGTGGCAATTGGAATCAAAGTAGCCAATATCCATCTCTGATAGATGAATGTGGTTCATGGATACATCGCAGGTAATCGGCAGGCCTTCTTTTTTTGCCTCTCGTATCATCGCCACGCTGGCAGCGCTGGAAATTCTGCATACATGCAGACTCACGCCGGTTTCTCGTGCAAGGTTCAGCATGGTGGACAATGCAATTGTTTCAGCGCATACAGGAATTGAAGGTAATCCCAGTCTCGTTGCTACCTCACCATCGTGAGCCACTCCTTCACGCGCAAGAAAGCTATCTTGCGGTCGCAGCCAAACACCAAAATTGAAGGTTGCCGCATATTGCATTGCTCGCATTAGTACTCGCGTGTCTGTCAGAGAGGCATCGGCCTGGCTGAAGGCTACACATCCCGCATCAGCCAGTTCTGCCATTTCTGTAAGCTCCATGCCCTTGAGCCCATATGTCAACGCCCCTATGGGATAGACATGAGCCTGACTCAGCGCAAGGGCGCGATGCTTGAGCATTTCCACCAGACCGGGCTCATCCAGAACAGGCTCAGTATCGGGAGGACAGGCAAGCGAGGTGATGCCACCGGCAACTGCCGCATTCATTTCTGACTCCAGCGTTGCCTTGTATTCATAGCCGGGCTCTCGGAGACGTGCTGCCAAATCTATAAGTCCGGGTACCACAACGAGACCGTTGGCATCGATTATCTTTTCTACAGTAAAGTCGTTTGGCTTTTTTCCAGTCGCCAACACCTTTCCGCTCGCAATAAAAATATCCTGCACAGCATCTATTTTGTTTTTTGGATCGATCAGACGACCATTTTTAATGTGTATATTCATTTTGCACCTGCCAGCATGCTCATCACTGCCATACGAACCGCTATTCCGAAAGTCACCTGCGGCAAGATGACTGATTGTCCGCCATCTGCCACACTGGAGTCGATCTCGATGCCCCGATTCATTGGGCCCGGATGCATGACGATTGCATCGCTTTTTGCCAAGGCGAGCTTTTCCTGGGTCAGGCCGTAATATTTGAAGTATTCCTGGGCAGAGGGCAGTGCCGCTCCCAGCATCCGTTCTTTCTGCAAGCGCAGCATCAACACCACATCTACATCACGCAGACCCTGCTCCATGTCATGAAACACACGCACGCCGAGCTGCTCAACATGGCTGGGTAGCAAGGTCTTGGGGGCAATAACGCGGACTTCGGGGACGCCCAGCGTGGTGAGCGCGTGAATTTGTGAACGCGCCACTCTGGAGTGGAGGATGTCACCGACTATGGCTACCCGAAGATTATGAAATTCCTTCTTGTAATGCCTGATGGTAAACATATCCAGGATGGCTTGGGTCGGATGCGCATGGCGTCCATCGCCGGCGTTGATGACGTGAATTTCAGGCGCGACATGCTTTGCAATGAAGTGTGCAGCGCCGCTCTGCGCATGACGCACCACAAACATATCCGCATGCATGGCGCACAAATTATCCACCGTATCCAGCAGGGTCTCGCCCTTGCTGGTTGAAGAGATGCCTATGTTGAGGTTGACCACATCGGCAGACAACCTTTTCGCGGCGATTTCAAAGGTTGTTCTGGTTCGTGTGCTATTTTCAAAGAATACGTTGAAGACAGACTTGCCGTGCAGCAGGGGTACTTTCCGTATTTCACCCCTGCCGGCGCCATCAACAAAAGCTGAAGCCCTATCCAGTATGTCATACAGGATATGCGATGGAAGCCCCTCGGTTGACAGCAGGTGCTGCAGCTCACCTTGTTTGTTCAGTTGCGGATTGTTCATGCGAATTGCGCCATCTTTGGTTCGTCAAAATAAGCCTGCAGGATATGCTGGGCGGCAACTTGATCTATCATGCTCTTTTGCTTGATACCGCGCACGCCCATATCGTTCAACTGCATGCTCGCTGTAGCGGAAGTATATCGCTCATCCACCAATAACGTTGGCAAATTAAACCTGCCCTTGAGTCGGTTTGCAAAACGGCGGCATTGACGCGTCATTTCATGCGGCGTCGCATCTTCATTGCAGGGCAGGCCTACCACCAGCGCAACGGGTTGCCATTCTTTTATCATTTCCCCTATCGCGGCAAACCTTTGCTCATTTTTTTCGCCCTGCAGCGTTACTAGTGGCTGCGCCGTTTGAGAAAGCGTATTCCCCACCGCGACACCGATACGTTTCATGCCGAAATCAAACGCCAGCAGTGTGCCTGAAACCGGCTTTATGCCTGCTGCAGATTGTGTCTTTGTTTCGCTTTGATCTGTCACAATATGCTGCTACGCATGCCCGCTATCTCCTGACAATGTAGCGTAATCCACACCCAGTATGGCCATTGCTGCCGACAGACGTTCTTCCGCTGGCAGATCAAACAGTATATGTTCCGATGCTGGCACGCTGAGCCAGGCATTCTGCGACAATTCATGCTCCAGTTGCCCCTGCGCCCAGCCAGCGTAACCCAGAGTGACGAGTATATTTTGCGGCCCCTTGCCCTGCCCAACAGCCTCCAGTATATCTTTTGAGGTGGTCATCCCTACGCTCCCCTTTACTACCAGGGTAGACTGCCACTCGCCGGGAGGCGTATGCAAAACAAAGCCCCGGTCAGTTTGCACCGGCCCCCCAAAATGGACAGGCAAATTTTCCAGATCGGAGACTTCCAACGGCAATTTGATTTGGGCAAACAACTCGCCCAGGGTTAATGTAATTGGGCGATTGACAACAATGCCCAACGCACCCTGCTCATTGTGCTCGCAAACATAGGTAAGTGATTTCGCAAAAACAGGATCCGTCATGGCTGGCATGGCGATCAGAAAGTGGTGGCTTAAATCGAACTGTGACATTTTGTCATTGTAGCCTGCTAGCCTGCAAATTCATAAAGCTTGTTTTGTTGAATCTGTCATGCAGGCAGCAAATGCTCTAGGGTGTAGTCGCAGCTTCAGCCAGCGGGGCGAATCGCGCAATATTTTCCAGTAGCTCATTTTCCTGATACGGCTTGCCCAGATACTCATTTACGCCGAGTTCAAGCGCATAGTTTCTATGCTTTTCAGCTGTACGGGATGTGATCATGATAATGGGAAGTTTTTTGGTCTTGCTGTCGCGGCGCAAGTTCTTGGTCAATTCAAACCCATCCATACGTGGCATTTCCACATCCAGTAGCATTACATCGGGAGAAATGTCTGCCAGTTTCTCAAGCGCGTCCACGCCGTCTTTGGCAGTTACCACTTCGTAACCAACACGAGTCAGGAGCCGCGTGGTAATTTTACGCACTGTTAATGAGTCATCGACTATCATTATCAGCGGTATCTTGCGTATGGAGACCGTTTCAATTGGCTTGCTTAATTTCTGCGCCTGCGATGTCAAAAGCGCAAGTGGAACAGGATTGAGAATCAGCACAACTTTTCCGTTGGCTTGCACCGTCGCTCCAGCAATACCGGGTTGCCGAGCGAGCTGCACACCCACATTTTTCACAACCACCTCTTTATTGCCTATCAATTCGTCCAGGTGCAGCGCCATGCGCTGGTCGCCGCTATGCAATAGCAAAATTGAATTGTATGGTTTGCTTTCGGGGGTGTGGTCGTTATCGCCCAATAGCCGTGGCAAATAGTGCATCGGGTATGTCTTTGACTGCCATTCAACCTGACCCTTGCGATACAACTCAACCAGACCATCCGGCTTAACCTGCTGCACTTGTTCTACCATGACTGACGGTATCGCATAGGTCTCGCTGCCCGCCTTAACCATCAAGGCTTTCATCACTGCCAGTGTCAGTGGAAGGTAAATGGTAAAACTTGCGCCTTTGTCCGGTTCGGATGAAACCTCTATACGCCCGCCTAGCGCCTTAATTTCACTCAGGACAACGTCCATACCCACACCGCGACCCGCTATTTCTGTCAATTCATTAGCAGTCGAAAGCCCTGATTCAAATATCAGCATCATGGCTTTTTCATCGCTGATAACCTCATCCGGCCTTAATAATCCCTGCTCAACACCTTTTTGCCTTAGCCTTCCAGTATCTATGCCGGCACCATCATCCTTGAATTCAAATACGACCTCGTTACCTTCCTGGCGTAATTTAAGCGCTATATTCCCGATAGGTGGTTTGCCTTTAAGCTCTCTTTGCTCAGGGCTTTCCAGGCCATGCACAATGGCGTTACGCAGCAAATGCTCGAAGGGCGCGGTCATCTTTTCCAGCACGCCGCGATCCAGCTCTATCTCGGTGCCGTACAACTCCAGGTTAGCCTTTTTGCCTAGCTCCTTACATGTCTGACGCACAATACGGTACAGACGCTGGCTAGTACTTGAAAATGGCAACATCCGTATCGACATCAGGCTTTGTTGCAAAACGCTGTTCAATTTTGCCTGTGCCGACATGGCAGCACTAGTTTCATCAAGATTTTTCAGCAGTGTCTGTTGAACCGTTTGAACGTCATGCACACTCTCGTTCATAAAACGGGTCAATTCCTGGAAGCGGGTAAATCGGTCGAATTCCAGCGGGTCAAATTTTTCGGCGCTCTCTCCTGCGACAGCCGTTCTTGCCTGCATCTGGCTTTCGGCATGTATTTCAATCTCTCGCACCAGTTTACGCAAGCCTTGTACACTACCCGTCAAGTCATGCAAACCGCCTTTAAAAGCGTTCAGTTCAATTTCCATGCGCGAGCGCGCCACACTGATCTCGCCCGCTTCATTTACCAGATTATCGACAATATCGGATCTGACACGCAGTATTGCCGCCTCCCTGCGCTCCTCTACACTTTCCAGTGCCTGGTCGGCCTGGCCGAAAGCAACACTCTTCTTTGCTGCTACGACCGTAACCGCTGAATCCGCAGCCTCTTCGGAAGTGTCACCACTGCGTAATTTTTCAAGTGCCACACTAATTCTGTCGAAATACCCCTCCAGTTCATCCAGCAAAGCCTGATCCTGCCTGCCTTCAGCAACCGCTGCATCCAGACAATCTTCTACGCGGTGAGTCAATTCGCCAAGGCGCATCGCACCAGCCATACGCGCACTTCCTTTCAGCGTATGCAGGCTGCGCTGTAATTTTCGCGCAATGGTTTGACCTTCACTCAGGTTATCCGGATTTTCGCGCCAAGCACGCAACTCGCTGGTCAATTGAGGGTACAGTTCGTCCGCCTCCTCCAGGAAAATTGGTAATAATTGATCATCCAGATCGTCCTGTATATTACGTTTTTTGGATTCTTGCGCGTGCAAATTGTCTTGCAATTCATCAGCGTTTTGTGCGAAAGGTTTTGCCGCGCTTTTTGGAGCTTCCTGACTCAGGCCCAATTTTGAAATTTCGGGGGGTATGGTAAATTTGTAGCTGGAGTCTTCTTCTGACAACGTGCTGGGATAAGCTTCCGCATCCGCCTGGACTGCCGGGGCAGGCATCTCCAGGTCATGAAAATTAAATGTGAATTCCTGATCAGCCGGTTTAGTCACCTCGTGCGCCTCAGAGTCAGTCTGAGCATCTGAGCTCGGATGCAGGTCACTTAGATCAATGGAGAATGGGTCTGCGGCAGAGTCAAACTGGTTAGACCTGCCCGTTTCCTGTGCTTTTGTACCAATTGAATTTTCGCTGCCTGGTGATGAAGCATTTTCTGCAGATTGCCAATCAAGTGGCTCGTAGGCCTGTTCTTGCGCGACCCGCTGCACATAGGCTACGAGGTCGACATCCTCATCAACAGGCGCTGGTGCTTCAGCAGCAGGTTGTTCACGTTTCTCAGTTTTTAAATCTGTGTTGTATGGTTGCGCCAGCTCTGCAGGTGCCGCACTTACATCCTGGAAGTTACTTTGCTTCTTTTTTTTTATTTGCAAGCGTGTAATCAAGTCGGGTCTGGCTTTGGGCTCAAGTTTGCTTCGGAGCGTGCTGACCATTTCGCCCAATGCATTTATCGACTGTTCCAGTAAATTCAACTGAAGAATATCCGGTGACACGTCTGCATCCATCCGGTCTTGCAACCAGGATTCCAGCGCAGCAGCCAGGTCGGAAATATCCGTGAAACCGGTTGAACGGTTCACCCCGGCAAGGGTATGTGCAGCCCGTACGAAATCAAAGCTGATTTTTGACTGTTCATTCTTGCGCTGCTCTATCACAAGCTTTTGCAGCGTTTCAATAATACTGTTCGCCTCATCGGTGGCAATGCTGAACAGCACCGGTGACAGGCTCACGCCGCCGATTACAATATCGGGCAGCTCATCCTCGCTTACAGCCTGTGCCTTGGCAGGTGATTTTTTCTCTTCTACTACACCACTTTCGACGCGCTGTGCTGCCTCTACCAGGGCAGTTGCATCGATCAGCGCGCTGCCACCGCTGCGTAATTTTTCCACCCAGTGCTGAAACAGCACCTCGGCATCTCCAACTAGCTCCAGAACCACATTTGACGCGGGCTTCTCTTCCTGCAACCATTTGTTCAGGGCTTTTTCCACTGCCCAGGCAACTTCGCCCAAATTGGTTAATCCAACCATGCGTCCGCTACCCTTAAGCGTATGGAATCCACGCCGTATGGTAACGAGAGCCTCTCGGTTTTGTGGGTTACGCTGACATATTTGAATCTGGTTATGGAGTGTTTCCAGTACCTCATGCGCTTCTTCCAGGAACACTTCCAGCAACTCTGCATCCTCACCGCCTTCGCGCACCGCCACACCCGTAGGCGCGACAGGTTCTTGTGCAGCCGCTTCGTGCCCCACCTTGGTGGAATCTATTTCAATATTTTTGAGTACAACCTGGAGGCTCTGCGGATCGGGTTTCAAACCCTGCGACATGGCGTGAATATAATTTTCGAGCGAACTAACGGCTGAGGCGATGGCATGCATCTCCGCATGCGCCGGGCTGGCACCGCCAATATAACGCTCCACTGCATGCCTCACAGGTATCAGCACCTGCTTTGCAACATCCAATGACAACATATAGAGACCGCCATGAACCTGTGACAGCAATCGGCGCAACGCCACCAGCTCATTGCGCTTGCCCATGTCATTGAAGAACAGGGTTAAGCTCTGCTCGACATGTTGCAGATTCGATTTCATTTCATTCGCTATTGGAGTCAGCACTTCCTGTTCTTCCAATTGGCAATGTAACGCAGTTAATTCCGGCAGGATTTTCGCTTCATCCGGTTTATCAATACCCTCATTCTGCAATAACTTGATAACCATCCGGACTTGTTCCTGGAACTTGCTTCCCAGGCGCTGGTATCGATCAATTCCATTTCCCAGCAACAGGCTTGCCATCGCCATTTCCATTCTGATTCTGTGAACGGAATCAGGATCACGTGCATCAGCTACCGCATTATGCATTTGCTTGCACAGGAACTGCAAAGTATCGCGATCGAGCCGCTCTGACAGGTTGTATAACTGTTCCAGTTTGGAGGCAAAACGCTTGCCGCACTCCGCGTCACCCTTGTTGCATTGTTCCAGTATTTCCTGCGCTTCATTCAACTGTTCGCGCATTTGCTCCAATACTTGCGCAGTTTCGCCATAAGACAGCGGTTGTTCCTGCGGCAAGTAGGTTTCCAGCACATAAGTCTGCTTGATCTTGTCTACCGTTTCACTTACGGAGTGACTTCTTGCGAGCATATATTGCATGCCGCATGTGGTGTTGTACTCGCTGTCGCGCTGTTTGTTTTCCAGCATCGATTTCATTTGCAGATCAACGCGAGCCAGCAATTTGTTGGCGCTTAACTCCGCAGGCAAACCATCATGAATCAGGCAATCCAGCAATCCGGTGGCAATCCACCAGAAAGCGCGTTGCTGATCCTGGGGGGCGCAGGCCATCACGGTTTGCACGGCTGCACGCATCGTACGTAAAGACTGGGCAGGATTATCCTGTCTTAGCCATTTCAACAAAGATCTCTGGTATTGTGCCCGAGCTTTTTTGACGCTCGCCAAAGCGGCTGGAACAAGAGGGACATCCAGAACCTCTGCGGGCAGTTCGACTCCGAATTCCGGGAAGAATAAATCTACCTCAAATGCGCTCTCCAGGCCGCGCAACTGATGCAGTTCCTGATAAGAATAAAATAACCTTAGCGCAGTATTGGAGGCGCCCTCAGCGAGCGCGTCCAGATATTGTGTCAACGCTAAAAGGGCACCCCGAAGTGTGTCTCTGTGCATGGAGGTGGGCTCCTGCTCTTGCGCCAGCATCTCCTGTAACACCGTTTCCAGTTCCTTGCTGAATACCGCCAGCCCCTCCAGCGAGAGCATCTGCATCACACCAACTCCGCGGTGCAATTCATCATGCGCCTTCTGCAAATGATCCTTGCCTGCCCATCCTTCCGTAAAATAGAGCTCCAGCTCTGCACTAATTTGAGCTAGCGAACTATCCAGACCGCTCTTTACCGACAACAGCGGCAGTGGATTAAATTGTTTGGAGTCACCCATATATTGTCAAGTAACCGTTTATACCTTAAAGCCTGAAACGGAACTGCTGAGTTCTGTTGCCAATTTTTGCACTTCCGAAACTGATGCATTCGTACGGTTAGTACCGTCCGTTGTCTGCTCGGTAATTTGCAGAATTTCTTTTGTCACATCCGCCAATTCTCGGGCCATTTCTGTCTGCATCTGTGTGGAAACCGAGATGCTGTTCACCAAGCCAACCAGCTCTCGGGTCGTCTGCTCAATTTCACGCAGCGACTGGCCCGCAGCATCCGCCAGCTTTGCCCCTTCTACCACTCCTTGCGTGGTTGTTTCCATCGCAGCCACAGCATCATGGGTATCGTTCTGAATCGCCTTTACCAGCAAGCCGATCTGCTTGGTAGCATCAGCAGAGCGTTCCGCCAGACGCTGCACCTCTTCAGCAACCACCGAGAAGCCTCGTCCCGCTTCACCTGCGGATGCAGCCTGAATCGCCGCATTTAACGCCAGCACGTTGGTTTGTTCGGTAATATCGGAAATCAGGTCCACGATCTCGCCAATCTCCTGTGAACTTTCACCCAGTCGTTTAATACGTTTTGAAGTCTCCTGAATTTGTTCCCGAATTCCGTCCATACCCGCAATGGAATTTTGCACCGCCTGCGTGCCTTGCGTTGTCACTGCAAGGGTTTGCCGTGCAGCCTCCGCTGATCGGGTCGCGCTGGCGTCAACCTCCTTGATTGAAGTTGTCATCAACTCGACAGCATCACCCGCCTGATAGATTTCCTCAGACTGTTTCTGTGCGGCGGCGAGCAGCTTTTTGGTAATGGCACCAGCATCTGCTGTCGCCCTGGATACTTGCTGGGCTGATTTACTTACCGCCACAACGAGCTTGCGCAGTTCGTCCGTGGTAAAGTTTACGGAGTCTGCAATGGCTCCGGTAATATCCTCGGACACCGTTGCCCTGATTGTCAGGTCACCGTTGGCCAATTCTGAAAGTTCGTTCATCAAATTCAAAATGGATTGCTGATTCGAAGTATTCACGGCCTCGGCCATTTGCGCGCGCTGGGTTGAATCATTCAGGTACACTTTTGCTAGCAGCGCAAGCAAAAGCAAAACCATCCCGCCTGATATAACCATTGCATAGCTGGTAAATCTGTTGGTCAAAGAACGTTCATATGCATCGGTCAATTTTTGCGCCTGGGTAAGGAATGGTTCGCTGTCCTCAAAAATTGCCTTACCCGCACGCTTCGCGCCCAACAGATTTTGCGAGTTACCCACAATTATTTCCGCAGCGCCACGATAGCCTTCAAACAGCTCTGCCAGCTCCGTTGTTGCTTCCGATTTGGGCATAGCATCCAGTTTTTCCTGTGCTTCTACGGTGTTTACTGACAAAGCCGAGACTTGCTCCATGGTTACCTCGCCCAGCATTGATGTAGCGTCTTTACCCATGCGCTCAACCAACAATGCAAAACTCTGGGTCTGGGCATTTTTTGGCATACGCTGAAGCAGCTCTCGCATTTCCTTGCCGATCGAATCAATCACCGTAAGCGCACGGGCAAGCGTTAACAGACCCGTACGGCCCTCTTCCATGATCGCCACGTTTGCGACCGTTTGTTTTACCCGGGGGATTAGTTCGTTCAAAACTGCCCTTGGCGCACCCTTGGTAGCTGGTAGAGCTGCATCACCTTTGTCGAGCAAATTCAAAACTTCGGCTACCGTTTGCCGGCCCTGGCTCAAACCTTCAAACGCGCTAAAATTTCCCTGCAAACCCTGCTGGGAATCTTTTGCCAAGCGCTGGGATAGCATCAGCAGTTTGGACGATTCTGATACGTAGCGCGTACCCTGCGCCGCCACCCTGTTATCGAAATATGCCGAAACAACCGCTGTTGCAAGGAATGCAAGCAACGCCACACTAAGTACTTGCAACTGTTTGCCAAAAGGCAACTTGCCAAGCAATGAAGCTGACGATTTTTTCTTGGCAACTGCTGGTTTAACCACCGGCTTGGCCGCAGAACTTTGCTTAGCCGCTTTTTTGAATGGATTAGATAATTTGAAAGCCATTTTGCGTCCCTATTGTTGGAGCCTTAAACTCCTATTTGAATAAATTCAGGCTGTTGAATCAGTTGCCTGATATCCAGTTTTTGCCATTTCTGGCCGCTGCTATCCTGATAAAAATTTTTTCCGTTTTGCTCACTCTGCTGCCATTCTTTGGAATTGCGCAAACCTAACACTTTTGAAACCAGCAAACCCGTATTGAAATTAAACTTCTGCCCCAGCAACAACACACGATTCTGGGGATCCTTCAAAGTCGCGCCATAATTCAGATACGCGCCCAGATCAGTAATGCTATAGATATTGCCGCGTACATTAGCCACCCCGCAATACCAGGGTTTTGTCAGGGGCACCGTGGTCAACTCCGGCAACGACAAAACCTCAGAAATGTCTGCCATATCAATCAGCCAGCTCTCCTGTCCTATCAACACGCCAAGCGTACCAACCTGACTACCGGCACTCTGTAACTGCATTCGTTCCAGCAATCCCTGCTGAAATTCCCGCAGATTAAAACGCTTGGACATGGTTACTTAAGCGCTGCTATTTTGCTTAACAATTCAGCCGCATCCACCGGCTTGCTGACATAATCCTTTGCGCCCTGACGCAAGCCCCAGATCTTGTCTGTTTCCTGACCCTTGGTCGTGCAGATAATCACGGGGATATGCTTGGTCGCCTCATCTGTTGTGATTGCACGTGTTGCCTGAAAACCATTCAGTCCGGGCATGACTACATCCATCACCACCAGATCAGGCATATCGGCTTTGGTCTTGGCGACTCCTGACTCGCCATCTTCGGCAAAAGTAACGGTATAGCCCCCCTTGGTCAGGATACCCCCGGTTATATGACGCTCAGTTGCGGAGTCATCCACCACCAATATGTTTTTAATTGCCATTGCCACCCTCCTTATGTTGTGTATGCTGAACAACTGCATCTGTCAGACTTTTCTTACTAAATGGTTTGGTTAGATACTGATCGGCGCCGACCAGTTTTCCGCGCGCACGATCGAACAGGCTGTCCTTGCTGGTCAGCATAACCACCGGAGTATCTTTGAACTCCCGGTGATTTTTAATCAAAGCGCATGTCTGATACCCGTCAAGACGAGGCATCATGACGTCCACAAAAATAATGTCCGGTTTATTGTCGACCACCTTGGACAAACCATCAAAGCCATCTTCAGCCAATACAACCTGACAACCTGCCTGCGATAAAAAAATCTCGCCGCTACGACGGATCGTATTGCTGTCATCAATGAGCACTACTTTGATGCCTGATAAAATATCGCTCTCACTCACTTTATAACTTCCATAATCATAAGCGTTCCCCAAATCCGGCTATTACTGTTTGGCCTAATGTATCACATAATCAGAATCGTACCGCATTTTGCACTTAATGTTCAATGTATTAGCAAAGATGCTTAATACATTGCTTCATTCCTGCGCCTGCCTCTTTAATAGAATTCGAAAGCAAGCTACCGTTTCAAACAAATTCTATTTTGTATAATATATATTTAAATCTCGATAAATCATATGGTTAAGCAAATACGTCCGACTCTGATTACACCAGAAAAGTTATCTTTTCCAGAATTTCGGAGTGAATATAATCAGCAGTGTAACAATTTCCAACCGGCCAATCAGCATGGCAAGTGTACACACCCAGGTCTGAAAATCTGTCAGCCCGCTATAATTGGACGCTGGGCCTACCTGACCCAGCCCGGGACCCACGTTATTAATGCTGGCTATTACAGCGGTAAAAGCAGTAATAAAATCCAGCCCGCTGAGTAGCATAATAAAGACCAGCATCACCACACTCATAAAGTAAAGAAAGATAAAGGCCAGTACTGAAAATACGATGTTATTCGGTATAACCGCTCCGCCAATTTTCATTGGTGCAATTGCGGAGGGATGCAAAATTTTGGTAAATTCACGTCCCGCCTGCTTGAACAATATAATTGTTCGTATCATTTTGATGCCACCCCCGGTAGAGCCGGAGCTCGCTCCGATACTGGACAGAAACAACATCCATAAGGGTGCAAAAATCGGCCACAAACCAAAATCCGTATTGGCGTAGCCCGCACTGGTCGCTATAGACACCAGATTGAATGAAGCGAATCGCAATGCAGTCCAAAAATTGGAATAGGTACCGTGCCACCACAAAATAATGGCAACGGCAAGACAGCTACAGAGCAGTAGCAAAACACTGGAACGGCCTTCCACATCCTTGAAATACGGACGTAAACTTTTTTGCCTAACAACCAGAAAATGCGTGGCAAAGTTAACCACTGCCACCAACATGAATACGATCAATACAAACTCGATGAGCGGTGAATGAAAATATTCAATGCTTATGTCATGCGTGGAGAAACCGCCCAGGCCCATGACAGAAAAAGCATGGCACACCGCATCAAACCATATCATTCCGGCAATCTTAAGCGATGCAATACAGGCCAATGTAATACCCAAATACACCAGCCATAAACTGCGTGCTGTTTCGGTAATACGAGGTGTAAGCGTCGCATCTTTCATCGGGCCGGGCGTTTCCGCTTTGTATAATTGCCGCCCGCCGATACCCAGTAAAGGCATGATGGCCACCACCAGCACGATGATGCCCATGCCACCCAGCCATACCAGCTCATGCCGCCACAAATTAATCGCCTGAGGCAAGTTATCCAGCCCGACCAACACCGTGCCGCCAGACGTTGTCAGGCCTGACATCGTTTCAAAATACGCATCCGTAAACGACAGATTATGCAGCACCATCAACAAGGGCAAAGTAGCGAAGGCCGGTATGGTTGTCCACATGACTACCACAAGCAAATAACCATGGCGTATAGACAGCTCACCCTTGTGACGGTAGGTCAAACCCCACATCAGCACGCCACACAAAAAAGTGATCAGCATCGCTTCTGTAAAATTCAACAGCGTGCCATCGTGATAAATCAAGGCGGTAATAATCGGTAAAAGAAAGGTCATACTGAACAGAACCAGCATCAAGCCCAGCGCGTTTATAACCGTGAGCGAGCGGTACATCAGAAAAACCCCACACCGATCTGAAACAATTTTTCAACCTTGCGGATGATTTTTTTATCAATTACAAACACGATCACATGATCATCCGTTTCAATCATTCGCTCATGATGTGCGATGATTACCACACCATTCCGCACCATCGCGCCTATGTTCGCACCCTCAGGTAAATCAATTTCATCTATTCTGCGCCCGACCACTTTCGAGGAATCGCGGTCGCCATGTGCCACCAGTTCAAGCGCTTCCGCTGCGCCACGGCGCAAAGAATGCACCGCGGCCACATCGCCTTGGCGCACATGAGCCAGCAACGAGCCTATCGTGACATGCGCGGGTGACAGCGCGATATCGATTTTGCCGCCTTGTACCAGTCCCACATAGGCACTGCGGTTAATCAGGGCCACAACCTTGCGCGCACCTCCATTCTTAGCCAACAACGAGGACATGATGTTGTTTTCATCATCATTGGTCAGTGCACAAAACACATCCACATCTTCAATATTCTCCGAACGGAGCAAATTTTCATCGGTGCAATCACCGTGCAATACCAGGGTTTTCGACAATTCACTTGCCAATCGCTGACAGGATGTTTTGTTGTATTCGATCAGTTTGACTTGATATATCTGTTCCAGCGCCAGCGCCAGCCGGCGACCAATATTGCCCCCGCCCACTATCATCACGCGCTTGGCAGGCTTGTCCATGCGGCGCATCTCTTTCAGTACCGAGCGAATATTCTCCGTTGCCGCGATAAAAAATACCTCATCTCCCGCCTCAATCACGGTATCGCCCTGTGGCAAAATGGACCTGTCCTGGCGAAAAATGGCCGCTACGCGTGCATCCACATGAGGCAAATGTGTACGCATAAAACTCAGCGGCTGCCCCACCAATGGCCCGCCTTCAATTGCTCGCACCGCCACCAGTGAAACCTTGCCACCTGCAAACTCCAGCACCTGCAGCGCCTCGGGAAACTCGATCAGCTTGCAGATATAGTCCGTGAGTATCTGCTCTGGACAAATGGAAAAATCGACACAAAAATTGTTTGAATCAAAGATCACCGGATGTGCTAGATAATCGGCGGAACGTATACGCGCAATTTTGGTAGGAGTGTTATACAGACTGGCAGCCAGCTTGCAGGCCACCATATTGACTTCGTCGCTTTGGGTTACCGCCAGCAGCATATCGGCATCGGCAATGCCCGCCTGCTCCAGAACAGAAGGATGTGAAGCATTACCCACCAGAGTGCGCAAGTCCAGCCTGTCCTGTAATAATTTTAGTTTGTCCGCGTCAAGATCAACCACAGTAATGTCATTGGCTTCACTAACCAGACTTTCGGCGACTGTCGAGCCCACTTGTCCGGTGCCGAGTATGATGATATTCATTTCTGCCTCTTAATATTGGGCTGGTTTTAGACGCTGGCTCATTGATGTGCACGTATCCAGTTTTTCCATTCGGTAAACAACTGTTTGTCGAGCGCGGCAATCACGGAACGCTGCCATACATCTCCATGTGAAAAATTATCGTGCTCCAGACAACAAATTTCGCCGCCTGCTTCTTCCAGTATCAATGAACCTGCAGCATAATCCCAAAGCTTTTGACCGCCGTGCAGATAGGCATCGTAACGACCTGCTGCCGTATAACACCAGTCCAGTGTGCTCGCGCCAAAATTCCGCTGTGACGCGTAGGGAGGCTTGCTGGCAATTGTTGCGGCGAGCTTGGCGTCCAGACGCTTCAGATCGACATTGGCCAGCGCCGCCGAAAGCTCCTTGCTCAAGCTATGCTTCTGCATTTTTATGCCGTTAAGAAATGCCCCGCGGCCACGCTCGGCGACAAACAATTCCTTGGCTACGGGGTCGTACACCGCGCCCAACACACTCTTCCCGTCGCGAATCAGCGCAACAGAAATGGCAAAATACGGAAGGCCATGAACAAAATTTGATGTGCCGTCTATCGGGTCTATACACCACAATTCCTGCTTGCCGTTACCCCATACTTTTTGCTGATATTCGACATCCATCTCCTCGCCCAGCACGGGTACGTTATGAATCGCTTGCAGCCTGCTTATCAGCGCTTCCTGCGAGGCTATATCGGCCTCCGTGCAGAGGCTGCCATCATATTTTAACTGGTGTGCCACCCGCATATAACGCGGCATGATTTCCTTATCAGCCACCAGTTTCATGGCCGCAGCAATCGCCTTCAGCATCGCACCCATGCCGTGATTTTCGGCCCCGAGGTGAGGTTCAATTTTAAGCTCTGTTGTCATAGGATATCGCGTAAGTTAGTTTCAATTTTCCACCTGCCGCGTCAGGCCTCGTTCTTCCACTTAATGGAGCAGCCCATGCTGGGGATTTGCTCTGCCGGACCCTTGCCGGTTTTTGATACTATCTTCATCGCCTCAAACAGTTCTCGTGCTGCATTCGCCACCAAATCCTTGCGTGAAGCATCAAGGCGTCCGCGATATTGCAGCTCCAGATTGGCATTGAAACCAAAAAAATCCGGAGTACACACCGCGCCGTAATCTTTGGCAATTTGCTGTGTTTCATCTATCACGTAGGGGAAGGAATAATTGAATACCTGGGCAACCTCTTTCATATGCTCGAAGGAGTCCTCTTCATACTCGGCAGGGTCATTCGACATAATCGCAATGCTGTTAATACCAAACTGCTTCAGCTCAAGTGTATCGCGCACAATACGCTCGCGTATCGACTTGACGTAAGGGCAATGGTTACAGATAAACATCACCAGCAAACCATTTTTGCCGCGTGTACTTTCCAGCGTATAACGCTTTCCATCAACGCCCAGCAGGTTGAAATCACGCGCTTTCCAGCCAAAGTCGCATACAGGGGGATTTAAACTGACCATACTAATGCTCCTGAATTACAATAATCATCTATCGCGTATATTATCACGCAGACTGAAACAAGCCGACGTCCAAACCATGTCCATACCGCGTTTTTATTGCCCTGTTACTCTGCCAACCATTGGACAGTTTGAGCTACCCCCCGATGCAGCGCACCACGCCCACCGTGTATTGCGCTTACGCATCGGCGATGCCGTTCAAATATTCGATGGTGAGGGTAGCGCATGCAATGGATTAATCAACACCATGAGCGGGAAACATGTAGCAATCACCGTTACAGGAAATTGCCCGAATCAACATAAAACCCCGTTACATATTATGCTGGCACAGGCCATGACCTCCAGTGAAAAAATGGACTGGATCGTGCAGAAAGCCACCGAGCTGGGAGCAGCCGAAGTGCAGCCGGTGCAAACCCAGCGCAGCGTGGCCAAGCTCAGCAGCGAACGCGCCGAGAGGCGCACCGAGCACTGGCGTGGCGTTGTAATTGCCGCCTGCGAACAAAGCGGCCGCAATGATTTAATGCAGGTGCATGCGCCAGTTGAGTTGAACCACTGGCTGTCAAATGTTAAAGCTGCGGAGGGTAGTAAATTTATCCTGTTGCCGGATGGCGCGTCCACTTTGCATACACAAACACAGCCTCAGAGACAAATGACTTTGTTGATCGGCCCTGAAGGCGGCTTCACCCCTGACGAGGCATTGATGGCGAAACAGGCTGGCTTCATCCCCATACAGCTGGGGCAGCGTGTGCTGCGCACCGAGACCGCAGCCCTGGCTGGAATCACGGCACTTCAAATGCTGTGGGGTGACTTTCAATAAATCAAATATATTTCAGGAGAACACCATGCCCTACGTCAACATCCGCATTGCCGGCACACTCAGCCGCGAACAAAAAGCAAAGATTGCCGCTGAAATCACCGACACACTGGAACGCATTGCGCACAAACCCGCATCCTATACTTACATCGCGTTTGACGAATTGCCGGATGAAAACTGGGCGATTGCGGGGAAGCTTCTGGATGAGGAGTAAACAAATTCAGGCTTTTACATCCCGCGTTCTTTCACCAATACCCGTTCTTTAATTAATGTGTAGATCGCCGGTATCACCAGCAGCGTCAGTACCGTCGATGACACCATACCGCCGACCATAGGCGCGGCGATACGCCGCATCACTTCAGAGCCGGTACCGCTGCTCCACATGATGGGCAGCAGGCCGGCCATGATGGCGACCACGGTCATCATCTTGGGGCGTACGCGTTCTACTGCGCCTTCCATAACGGCGGCATACAGGTCTGCCAGACTCAACTGGCTGCCTTCTTCTTCGCGTTGCACCTTTAGTTTGTGCCATGCCTGGTCAAGATAAATCAGCATCACCACCCCTGTTTCAGCAGCCACACCGGCCAACGCAATAAAGCCCACCGCCACCGCCACGCTCATGTTGTAGTCTAGCAACCACATCAGCCACACGCCGCCAACCAGCGCAAACGGCACCGACAGCATCACAATAAAGGTCTCGGTAAGACGGCGGAAATTGAGGTAAAGCAGCAGGAAAATAATCAGCAGCGTCACTGGAATCACTACCTTCATTTTCTGAATGGCCCGTTCCATATATTCAAATTGTCCGCTCCAGGTAACGTAATAACCGGGCGGGAATTTAACCTGTTCCTGCACCGCTTTTTGCGCATCACGCACATAGCCGCCAATGTCCCGATCGCGGATGTCGACATAAATGTAGGCGGACAGCAAAGCATTTTCTGTACGGATAGACGGTGCACCCTTGACCACTTCCACCCTGGCCAGTTGACCCAGCGGAACCATCGCGCCAGACATCGTGGGCACCAGCACCTGAGTTGCAATCATTTGCGGGCTCGATCTTAATTCGCGCGGATAGCGCACATTGACGCCAAACCTTTCCAGACCTTCCACGGTGGTGGTGACCATTTCACCACCGAGGGCAGTGCCGATCACTTCCTGCAACTCGCCGGTGGTCAGTCCATAACGTGCAAGCTGCAATCTGTCCGGCACAATATCCAGATAAAAGCCGCCGGTGATGCGCTCGGCATAGGCGCTGGTGGTACCGGGGACTTTTTTCACCGCAGCTTCGACTTGCCGCGCAACATCCTCTATGCCTTCCAGATTTTTGCCAAACACTTTTATCCCGATTGGGGTGCGGATGCCGGTGGCGAGCATGTCGATGCGCGCCTTGATCGGCATGGTCCAGGAATTGGCAACACCGGGGAATTGCAGTGCATCGTCCATCTCCTTAATCAGCTTATCTACCGTCAGACCACTGCGCCATTCCGACTGCGGCTTGAGATTAATTACGGTTTCAAACATCTCCAGCGGTGCGGGGTCGGTGGCGGTTTGTGCGCGTCCAGCCTTGCCAAACACCGACTCCACCTCGGGGAAGGTCTTGATGATTTTATCTTGCGACTGCATCAGCTCGGCGGCTTTGGTCACCGACATACCGGGCAGCGAGGAGGGCATGTACAACAGCGTGCCTTCGTTCAGGCTGGGCATGAATTCGCTGCCCAGTTTCATGGCCGGATATATTGTTAGCAGCATCGCCAGCAGGGCGATAGCGATGGTGGTTTTCTTGCGCCGCATTACGGCCTCAATGATGGGATGGTAGATACGGATCAGGAAACGGTTCACCGGATTTTGGTGCTCAGGCAGGATTTTCCCGCGGATGAACAGCAACATTAAAACAGGTACCAACGTGATTGCCAGCAAAGCCGCACCAGCCATCGAAAAGGTCTTGGTAAACGCGAGCGGAGAGAACAGTCTACCTTCTTGCGACTCCAGCGTGAACACCGGCACGAAGGACACTGTAATAATCAGCAGGCTGAAGAAAAGCGCAGGGCCGACTTCCTTACAGGCTTCGATGATGGATTGGACGCGTGAGCCGCCTTCCGGCAAGCGCTCCAGATGCTTGTGAGCATTCTCTATCATTACGATCGCCGCATCCACCATCGCACCTATCGCAATGGCTATGCCGCCCAGACTCATGATGTTGGAGTTCATCCCCAGGCGCTGCATCAGGATAAAGGCGATCAACACGCCGACAGGCAACATGACAATTGCCACCAGCGCACTGCGCACATGCATCAGAAACACCATGCATACCAGTGCAACAATGATCGCTTCTTCCAACAATGTTCTGTTCAGGTTTTCAATCGCGCGGTGTATCAGGTCAGAGCGGTCATACACGGCTTTGATTTCCACTCCACTGGGCAAGCCACTGGAGATTTCCGCGATTTTCTGTTTTACATTTTCGATCACTTCCAGCGCGTTCTCACCGTAACGGGCTACGACTATCCCTGACACCACTTCGCCCTCGCCATTCAGCTCGGTAAGACCACGCCGCTCCTCCGGCCCCAACTCCACATGGGCAATGTCGCGCAGTAATACCGGCACACCTTTTTCACTCTTCATCACCAGTTGCTCAAGGTCGCCTGTGCCGCGCAGATAGCCCTTGCCGCGCACCATGTATTCGATCTCGGACATCTCGATGACACGCCCGCCGACATCACGGTTGCTGTCACGTATGGTCTGCGTGACACGAGACAAAGGGATGCCATAGGCCTGCAGTTTGCGCGGATCGACGACGACCTGATACTGCTTTTCAAATCCGCCGATGCTGGCGACTTCGGCCACACCATGGGCCTTGGTGAGTTGATAGCGCAAATACCAGTCCTGTATGGTGCGCAGCTCGGCCAGTGATTTTTGCACGCCCAGCACGGCATACTGATACACCCAGCCCACACCGGTGGCATCCGGCCCCAATGCGGGGCGCACCCCGGCAGGCATACGACCGGAGGCAAAATTCAGGTATTCCAGTACGCGGGAACGGGCCCAGTAAATGTCGGTACCATCCTCAAAAATCACATAAACAAACGATGCCCCGAAGAAGGAAAAGCCGCGCACCACTTTTGATTTGGGTACCGACAACATGGCCGTCGTCAGTGGGTAGGTGACCTGGTCCTCCACAACCTGCGGTGCCTGGCCGGAATATTCGGTGTAGATAATCACCTGCACGTCAGACAGATCGGGGATCGCGTCCAGCGGCATTTTCTTCAGCGCATAAATTCCGGCGATGGTGATGAACAAAGTTGCCAGAAGCACCAGGAAGGTGTTGCGTGCTGACCATTCAATTATTTTTGATAGCATTTTATTCTCCTTTGGAGCGCCGACGTCCTCGTCGGCTCTTTTCAATAATTGTTTGCCGACGGGGACGTCGGCGCTCCAGCAAACCAGCTCAATTTATTTATCGCCTTGTTTACTTTTTTCAGCCTGGCTAAAGCCCGCAATCACCGCCTTCAAATTGCTCTCGGCATCGATCAGGAAGTTTGCGCTAACCACCACTTTCTCGCCTTTACGAATACCTTTCAGCACTTCCACATAGTCGTCACTGCGCACACCCAGCTTGACCTCGCGCGCCTCAAACCGACCTTCGCCCAGATCAACCAGTACCACCTCGCGACGCCCGCTGTTAATCACCGCGGTGTCTGGCACGGCAACCACACGGCCTTTGCTGCCCAGACCTGCAAGCTCCACCTGTGCATACATACCCGGCCGCAACATGCCACCGCTATTTGCCAGTTCCAGACGGACCTGGGTAGTGCGTGTTTGCGCATTAAGGGTAGGGTAAACATAGGTGACGCGGCTGCTGAATTCGCGTCCGGGATAGGAATCCAGTCGAATTTTTGCCACCTGTCCAGTTTTGATCAGACCGCTATCCTGTTCCGACACATCGGCAATCACCCACAGTGTCGACAGGTCGGCAATCTTGTACATCACTTCGCCCGGCATAAAGCGCATGCCCTTCTGCGCAATTTTTTCTGTCACGATGCCGTTTACCGGCGAGCGATAGGCGATGGTGCGTTTCACTTCGCCGGTTTCGCGCAGTTTGCGCAAGTCTTCATCATTGATGTCCCAGCTCTTCAGCCGCATCAGGCTGGCCTGCGCCAGCTCCTGCATGCCGCCCTGCGCTTCTGGTGCCGCATCCTTCATCGACTTTACGCCTTGTAGCGCAATCAGGTATTCGCGCTGTGCAGAGATCAGCTCGGGGCTGTACACCTCAAACAGATTCTGCCCCGGCTTCACGACATCCCCGGTGGCATCAACCAGCAACTGATCGACCCAGCCTTCAAACTTGGGTGCAATGGTATACACCCGCCGCTCGTCTGCCTCGATACGACCCACTGCACGCACGTTGCGGTTAAGCTGGCGCAGGCTGACCTGCTCGGTTTTTACGCCCAGCATCTGAATTTTATCCACGCTGATTTTTACTACCGTGCCACCAGAGGACTCGGCCTCATCTGCGTATACCGGGATGTAGTCCATCCCCATCGAATCCTGCTTGGGCACGGCTGACGTATCCGGCAAGCCCATGGGATTGCGATAGTACAAAATTTTGCGTTCCTTTTTTTCCTGTACAGACTTTGCACCTTCTTCATATACCGGAATGTAATCCATGCCCATGGAGTCTTTTTTGGGCACGTCCGACGTATCGGGCAGGCCCATCGGGTTGCGGTAATACAGGATTTTTGGCTCCGCCATGGACTGAGCTGTAGCCTTATCACTCGGCGAATGGTTGCTGCGCGTGCCCATCCAATAGGTAAAGGCCAGCACAACGATCACCGCCACAGCAAGCAACATTTGTTTCAATGTTGGTTTCATAATTCTTCTCCCAATAATTTTTCAATTTGTGCCAGGCTGGTTTGTGCCTGCACCTGTGCATTCAGCACATCCAGTTTTGCCTTGAGTATTTGCCGTTGCGCATCCAGCAAGGTAGCAAAATCCACCTTGCCATTTTGGTAGCCCACATATGCCGCTTGCAGCGTGGCCTCTGCCTGAGGTAGCAAACTGCTGGTATTAATCGCTTCGACACGCCGTGCTGTTTCCAGAGCCGCGGTGTATTCAAATAACTCGCCTTGCAGCCTGCTTAAAGCCGAATCCTTACGTGACTGCGCGGCAGCACGCATACTTTCAGCTTCACGTTCCTGGCCTCGTCGTGCACCTTGTTGCAAGGGAATATTAAATTCCAGCATCAACTCCCACATCTTGATGTCATTCCCCATCTGCGTTGCGCCGACTCCCAGCGTAAAGTCTGGGAGACGGTTTTTGTAGGTCAGCTCGCGGTTTTTTTCGGCTGCATTTATTTGTGCCTGTAGCGTAAAAAGTTGCGGATTTTGTTTGCCTAGTTGTTCGGCCAGGGCTGCAAACTCCATCTTCGCGGGTGCTGGTAATTTACGCAGATGCTGTGGTTCGGCCAGCGTCGCGTTGGGCTCTCTTTGCAGTGATGCATTGAGTCGTGTCATGTTGTGATGGCGCTCTGTTTCCAGCATCAGCAAATCACGCCGCAAGCCCGTTTGTTCAACCTGAGCGCGGATTACATCCTGTTGTGGTGCAAGGCCTGTGGAATAGCGTGACTTGGCTATGCGCTCAAGATTAAGGGTCAGCGCCAGCATTTCCTGCGTCAACTTGAGGCTGTTTGAAACGAAATAGTACTGCGCAAAATCAGTTTTTATTTTCGTTGCTAGTTCGCTCCAGGTCGCGCTGGTCCGTCCCCTGGCCTGACTGTACTCGGCTTCGGCGATTTCCTGCTTCAGGCCGCGTTTGCCCCAGAACGGCAGTGGCTGCATCACCCGATAATAGGTACTGCCCACTTCACTCGGCACCAATGTCGTCGTGCCACTTGAATTTTTATTGGTGAAGTCCTGCAACTGAATGCGAAATACCGGATCGGGCAGCGCACTGCTTGCACCTGCCCGCGCCTGCACCGCATCGGCTTCGTAGCGCATTGAGGCCAATTCAGGGTTGCGTTCCTGCGCAATTAGCAACAGCTCACCTACTTCAGCGCCCGGAATGTTGACAATATCGGCAGCCTGCACAGGACAGGTGGCGAGGATTAATGCATAAAGTAATATTTTGAAATTTGTTCCCATGATGATTCTCCTAGAGGCTGGTTAAGAGCCTTGTTAAGACGAGAAATCAGCGCAAACTTGCGCACCCTGCCAAGACAGGATGGGGTTTACGCGGGAATTTTTAAAGCAGGAAGGTGCAGAAACGAATGGCCAGGGGAGGGCCGGTATCTATGACAGTGCTGTCTTCGATACAAGTGTGCAGATTATTTTGCATATCCAGTCGTGCGACAAGCAGCACTGCCGTACTGGTGTTCACGATCTCTAAAGTGTGATGATCAATATTGACCTGCTCAGCCTGTGTGCAGTGCATCAGGCACTCATTTGTGCTGACACTTTCTGTATGGTGGCAGGATTCAGCGCTAACCTGGCTCAACGCTTTAACCGCACTCACCTCATGCGAGACACAGGCATGCGCGGCAAGTGTACCTTGCGCAAACACTGCCACGACAAGTAGCAGCCGTGTCAGAAATCTGATTTTGCGATGTGTTAGTTTCATGAAATACGGTTTCAACACAGATAAATACATCAATTGGTCTTACTCTAGCCTATTTAGTTCACTTTTGGAAATGCTATTTTTAACCTGTATCGTCGATCAACTGTCACTAATAGCTAAAAGATTCGCGGTTTCAGATCAATTCCATAGTTTCATTTCGAACATATGTCACTCTTTTTTCTTATAGAGTATTTTCTAACTTTGCATTCCCAGTGGCTTCCGTCGCGATAATGGCTTGCAGTATTTCCACAAATTTCTCCTCGGTTTGCCCGCCAGTAATTTTATATTTGTTGTTGATAATAAATGTTGGCACTACATTGATACCCATGCCCAGATATTTTGACTCCTCTGTGCGAACCTCCTTTGCGTATTCATTGGATGCCAAAATTTCCCTGGCCTCGTTAATCGGCAAGCCAACTTTTGCCACAGTTTGAATCAGCTCATCATTATTGCCCGGATTACCGCCATCGCTAAAATACAAGCCGAATAAGGCAAGTTTTAATTCAGTCTGCCTATCATATTTCTGAGACCAGTAAAGCAGGCGGTGAGCGTTAAAAGTATTATAAATGAGGCCTTCATCCCTGAAATTGAATGAAAAGCCTAGTTCAGCACCTCTTGCGGTAATTTCACCGGTAATTTGATCAATTTGAGCCTTTGTTGTAGCGTACTTTTCATGCAAGTGCTCTGCAAGTAGCTGACCCTCAGCAGACATAGCCGGATTCAATTCAAATGGCTTCCATTCAATTTTGCCGGAAATTGCCAGTCTGTTCAGAGCCTTTAACAAGGATTTATAGCCTATCACGCACCACGGACAGGATACGTCTGATACGAGCTCGATATGCAGGCTCTTGCTTGTTATATGTTTGGATGTATCTTTCACGGTATGTTTTTCCAAATATTTTGGCTATAAAATCTCGATAATTCAGGCTAATGCAAAAATAGAGGCCTGTTTAGGCTTCATATTGAAAGACTACCCGTACTATATATGAAGTATTATTCTTGTGACCTGAAGGGCGCTTTTCAATACCAAATCCTAATTATTATTAATCGGGTAACCCTGGATAGTTGCTAAAGTTTGCCAGGTTGTTGCCGATAGGAGCAATACCAAGGCGGAATGATAGCTATAAAATTCCTGTCAGCTCTGTTTTAATTGGTTGGATATTTTTATCCGGATTATTGCTGTTGCCTACTTTGATGTTCAGCAATGTCCATTCAAATTATATCGCATGAGATATTTTTGTTTTTTTGTTTGCACGTTTTTACTTTTTTCAATTAATAAATAACAGATCTTGAGGCTCAGACATCATGCTAAATAATTTAACTATCAAAGCAAAACTATTCGGTATGACCGTCTTCACAGTCGTTATCATTTTGCTGTTAAGCGGCGTGAATATTTATTCCATACGTCAAGGCTCATCAGCTCTGGCCCACGTTTATGAAGACAATGTTCAACCGCTTTCGCTTTTGCAGGAGATGGACAACACACTCAAGGAGGTTCGTTTCAGAATGGTCGCCGTACCTCTTGAGCAGATGTCCATTAAGGGTTCGGCAGATCAGCTAAAAGAGGCAAAAACCCGCGTACCACAATTATGGATGGAGTTTAAGCAGAAACTTGAAGGTGTTCAGCTGGACAAGGACAGCAGGGAGTTGATAGACAAGATAGACAAACAGGTTTCCACGATCGATGTTTTTTTTGTAAAACTGGATAGCCTTTATGCAGCTAACAAGAAGGATGCGTTGCTGGAACCTCTGCAAAATGAGTGGCCACTGATCAATAGAAACCTGCTTAAACCTATTACCCAGTTAATACCGGCGTTGGAGACTAGCGTAAATCAAACCTATAAAAATAGCAGTGCTGTCGGTAGCAAGTTAATCACGCTTACAGTAGTAGTAGCGACAGTAATTATCGCACTGTTACTGGCCAGTGCTTACTGGATCATACATTCTATCAATGCAAATATTAGTACCATCAATCAGGCTCTGAAAGAAGTTTCTTCTGGAAATCTGGGTATTGTAGCCAGGATTTCTCAGCGTGATGAGCTGGGCACCATGGCGGACTCCATCAATCAAACAATATCAAAACTGCATGAAATGATTAGCGGTGTGAAGTTTGCCGCTGACAATCTGGTCACGTCATCATCCGGCCTTTCACGAGAGGCTGGGAGCGTTGCAAAACGAGCTGATTTGCAGACTGACCGGGTCATGCAAGTTAGTTCCGCGATGGAGGAAATGAGCGTCTCAGTAACTGAAATTTCAACAGGTGCACAGGAAGTCGCTGCAGCCTCAACCCAGGCGGAGGTTATTGCCAAACAGGGATGCGAGAATATGGTCAAGAGTCAGGCTGCCACACAAAAGACCGTTGAGACAGTTGAGACTTCAAGTGCCATCATTGCGCAACTA
>Ga0315281_10001198_pt1 | contig 38090 bp, 38 predicted proteins | sample YL17G07_0_MG_FD_204540 | JGI IMG/M metagenome (GOLD analysis project Ga0315281, IMG submission 204540) | Sediment microbial communities from Yellowstone Lake, YNP, Wyoming, USA - YL17G07_0 | ecosystem: Environmental > Aquatic > Freshwater > Lake > Sediment | place: USA: Wyoming | collected...
TCAAGGACCTGGATGCGCTGGATCTCACGAGAACTCAAGGTGACTGACTCTTTCATGCCCTCCTCCTTCCAGAAGAGGACATTTTAGCTTGGCACAAGAAGGGGACATTATTGCTTGGCTATCACACCGCGCCGCAGGCGGTCTTTACTCCCCTGGTGAAATCATTTATAATAACGGCTTTATAAGGACCTGAATTCCGAGGACCGACCGGCATTCCATGACCAAACTGCGGGCTCTGGCCGTTCTTCTCGTGCTCGCCGTCATCCTGTCCTGGCCTTGCCGGGCACAGATGGGCGTCAAGGGCATCGAGCTCTCCGTCACCTTTTCGAGCCGCGTCCTCACCGACAACCTCTTCACCGACGTCACGTGTCGCTTCAGGACGACGGCCTCGTTCGCTCCGCTCGCCGATGACAACCGGGTCGTCTCCCGGTTCACGCGGCGCGGCAAGATCCTTTTCCTGGACGAATACGACCCGCCCATCCCGACTTCCAAATGGGAGCCGGGCAAGGAATACGCTTTCACCAGGCGCATCTATATCCCCCCCTTCATAGACGAGTTCGACCCGGCCTTCAGGGGGGCTGAAAGGCTCGGCCTGGAGGTCGGGCTGACCTCCCCGCAGGCCGGGCCGGGGCAAGCCGGGATTCTCCTTTTCAAAAGAAGCCTCAGAGTCATCCCCTCCGCCGGGGCGCCGGTGATCGTTTACCTGGGCGGCTGGTATCCTCCCGAGGGCGATTCCGGCGGAGCGGGCCGGGCCTGGAGATGGACCTCCCGTGAAGCGCATTGCGCCATCGACAATCCGGGCCGGGACGGCCTGCTGGTCATTCGGGGCGCGGTCGATCCGGCGGCCCCCGCCGGCCAGAAGGTCACGGTCGGCGTGGACGGCCGGACCCTCGATGAGTTCGCACCCGGGCCGGGCGAGTTCGAGCGGAGCTACAGGATCGGGAAGGACCAGCTCGGCGCCCGGCGGGATTTCGTCCTGTCGATCGGCGTCGACCGGACCTTCATCCCGGCCAAGGTCACGCCGGCGTCCGGCGACACGCGAGAGCTGGGCGTCCGGATCTCTCTCCTGTATTTCCGATAGAATTAGGACGGGTCAAATATCCGGGGGATGACGGTTTGCCGGAATTCCGTCGGGGGCCTTAGGGTCCGCCTCTACTTGATCCAGATAGCCGGGACGCCTTCCCGCTTGGCCGTGGCCAGGAAGTCGTCCAGCTCTCTCTTGGCCTTGACGGCCTCGGCCTCGGCCTTGGTCAGCTTGTCGTAGGTCTCGCTGATCTGAAACTGGGTGTATTCGCGGGACTTGACGTCACCCATGTTGTAGAATTCCTGCCAGAGCGAGTTGATCTTCAGAGTCAGGAGGTCGATCATCTCCTGGGCGTCCTGGGCCTTCGTGGCGAGTTCCCCGAGGCGGGCCTTGAAGTCCTTCTCGGACATGGCCGCCTGGTCCGCGGCGGGCGGCTGCTCGGGGGGCTTCTGTTCGGCGGCTTTCAGTGCGGGGGCGACCTGACCGGCGGGCGGTGTTTGCGCCCCTTCCTGAGCGGGTGGCGTTCCCGTTTCTCCGGCGGCCTGGGCCTCGGCGGCGGTCTTCTCCGGTTCGACCACCTCCACCGCGGGCCTCCGCTTGACCTTGGCCAGGTCGGCGTTGGTGACGACGGAGGTCGGCTTTCCCTTGACGGCCGCGCGGCGCTCCTTCTCTTTCTTGGCGAGATCCGTCACGCTCTGGGAGAAGAGGAAGGATGCGAGGACTAGGGGGAGGACGACGAAAACCAGTTGCCTTTTGTTGAACATCGCCATATCGCTATCCTCATTATTATCAATTTAGTCGTGCATGTCAATGCCAGATGGACAGCCCCGAGGCCGTCCGGACGTGGGTCCACTTTCCGTCCGTCGAGACCTCGATCGCGCCGTGGAGGTCCGTCCGGTAAACGGCGACCCCCAGGCGGCGGTACAGGTCGAGGACGGGAGCGCTCGGGAAGCCGTAGCGGTTGCCCGTTCCGACCGATATCAGGATATCCCGGGGGCGGACGCGTTCCAGCAGCCGGCTTGAGCTCGATGAACTGCTCCCGTGATGGGGAGACTTGAAGACCGAGCTTCCGAAATCCCCGGCCGTTTCGAGGAGCTCGCGTTCGGCCCCGGCTTCGATATCCCCGGGGAGGAAGAAGGCCGCCTGCCCCATGGAAATCCTCAGGACGAGCGAGCGGTTGTTGGCCGCGGAGGCCGACCCGCCGCCCTCTTCCGTGCCGGGGTGCAGGATTTCGACCATGGCCTCGCCGACCTGCCGCCGGAATCCGCGTCCCACCCGTGTCCGGACGGTCGATTCCGGCAGGGCGGCGACGAGGTCCTTATGGACCGGGTCATCGTCCGGGGGGCGGGCTTCCCAGAACTCCCCGATCCGGAAATTCCTGGCCACCGCGACGAGCCCGTTGAGATGGTCGGGATGGGGGTGGGTGAGGACCAGGACGTCGATGCGCTTGATCCCCTTGCGCCAGAGCAGGGGCGAGACCACTTTTTCGCCGACGTCGAAAGGACTATCGGGGAACCCGCCGCCGTCGATGAGCATCCTCGTCCGCCCCGGGAACTCGACGAGAATCGAATCCCCCTGCCCGACGTCGATCATCGTCAGCCGGAGCTCCTTCGAGGCCGGCGAGAACGGATAAATGACAATTACGGCCAGGAACGCGAGCAGGCCCGCGGCCGTAAGGCATCGCTGCCCCCTCCACCGCGGCCTGAGGAGCAGAAGCCCCAGGAACAGATAATAGCCGAGCACGGCCCAACCGCTCGGCGTGGGGATTCGATAGGACAGGAACGGCAGGGCGTCGAGGCCATGAGAGACGCGGGAGAAGACGCCTACCAGGGATCTCAGGATGAAGGCCGGCGGCCCGGCCAGGCCGGGAAATGCCGTCGCGAAGGGCAGAAACGCGTAACCCAATCCCATGATCAGCCCCACCAGGGGGATGGCCGCGTAGTTCAGGATCAGGGAGGCGAACGTCACCCTGTTGAAACTGGAGGCGATGATGGGCAGGACCCCGACCCAGGCCGCCATCGAAAGGGCGGTCATCTCGCCGGCCTTGAGCGGGAGGCGGGGCAAGCGTCTGACGAGCGGCGGGCAAAAGAGGATGATGGCCAGCGTCGCGGCGTATGTCAGCTGAAACCCGGCGTCGAACAGGCTGAACGGATTGGCCAGGAGAAGGACGAAGGCGGTGAACGAAATCGTATTGAGGATGCGAACGTCCTTCCAGAGGAGCCGCCCGGCGAGGTAGGCCATGGTCATGAGCGTCGCCCTCAGGACCGATGGGCTGCCTTCGACGAGGAACGTGTAAAAGACGAGAAAGAAGAGGAGCACCACGGAAGAGGTCCGTTCCGGCATCCGCAGAAACCTGAACAGCGAAAACATGAGGAAGGTGATGATCGCGATGTGGCCGCCCGATATGGCGAAGAGATGGTAAAGCCCCGTCTGCTGGAGGGAGAGGATGGTCGCTGGGTCCAACCGACCGTCTTCGCCGAGGAGCAGCGCTTCGAGGACAGCCCCCTCCGGCGAGATATCCGTCCCGTCCGCCGAAGGGAAGCGGGCTTCGAGAGCGTCCTGCAGGGCGCAGCGGACCCGGGACGTGAAGGCGGGGAGCGAGAGCCGCCGCGCGCCGCCGGTCTTTTCCACGAGAAGGCTGGATTTGGTGAAGGCGCGGCGATGGACATTGCGGGTTTTGAGATAGGTTTCGTAGGAAAATCCACCGAAGTTCCTGAACGCCCCGCCAGACGAGAGCGCGACCGAGGCCCTGAGCCGGTCTCCGGAGTGGAGCCTGAGCCGGTCCCGGTTCCCCGCGAGAAATGGAACCGTCAGCCATAGATTTCCGCGGACGGCGCGCTCCTTGTTCCCGGCCCGGACCGAGTCCACCCGGACGAGGAGGACGTCCCGGGCGGGCTCGCGTCCGGGGGACCCGAGGAGGGTTCCGGAGATGTCGATATAGTCTCCGCCCACATACCGGTGGAGGGCGTTGGTCTCATAGGACCTCGAGCTTTCGGAATACACGGACGACCCGCAGGCCGCCACGGCCAGCAGGAGAAACGCGAAACAGGGGGCAGTTCTTCGGACGGCATAAAACGCCCAGGCCGGTCCGAGGAATAACAACGCGATCAGGACGCCGGTCAGGGGCGGGCGCGGGAATGCGGAGCCGGCCAGGATTCCGCAGACGAGGGCCGCGGCCAGCCAGACGAAAGGGATTGGGGTTGGGCTTAGAACCTGGGAGCGCCGGCCGCGATCGTGCTCTGCTCCTCCAGGGCGTCGAGCAGGAGATGGCAGAGGATCCGGATCCCCAACGGAATGCTCCGTTCGTCCGGATTGAAGTTCGGGCTGTGGAGGGGCGCGGCGACCGTCTGGGTAGGGCTCTTCACGCCCAGAAAGAAGTAGAACCCGGGAATCTTCTGGGCGAAGAACGAGAAATCCTCGGCGATGAGCTGGGGTTTCCATTCGAGAACTTTGTCCTTGCCCAGGAGCCTGACCAGGGTCGGGGTCATGGTGGCGGCCAGCTCCGGATTATTATAGACGGACGGGTAGAGGGGTTTATACTCAAACTGGTAGGCCGCGCCGTACATTTCGCAGATGCCCTTGACGATGGCCTCCATGAGCGGCGGGATTTTCCTCCGGTTGGCGTCGCTCAACGCGCGGACCGTACCTTCGAGGGTGACCTTGTCCGCGATGATGTTCGCCCGGGTCCCTCCCTGGATCACACCGATGCTCAGGACAGCGGGGTCCGTGGGGTCGACGGCCCGGCTGACGACGGTTTGGAGCGCCTGGACGATCTCGGAGGCGATGACGATGGCGTCCAGCTCCTCCTGAGGACGGGCCCCGTGGGCGCTCTTCCCCTTGACCGTGATCTCGAACGAGTCCGAGCTCCCGGTGATATAGCCGGGAGAGACAAAGACCTGGCCGAAATCCTCCGGCCAGACGTGCAAGGCGAAAATGGCGCTCGCCGGCGGATTGTCCAGGGCGCCCTCGCGGATCATGAGGTCGGCCCCTCCCTCTTCGCCCTGCGGGGCGCCTTCCTCGGCGGGCTGGAATATGAAAGAGACGCTGCCCTTGAGCCTGTCCTTCATGGTGCTGAGGACCATGGCCGTCCCGAGGAGGATGGACGTGTGAACATCGTGGCCGCAAGCGTGCATCACCCCGGGGTTCAACGATTTGAAGGCGACGCCCGAGGCCTCCTGGATGGGGAGCGCGTCCATGTCGGCCCGGACCGCGATGGACGGTCCCGGCTGATTGCCGCGGAGGAGGGCGACCACGCCCGTCCGGGCGATGCCGCTCCTGACCACGAGCCCGAGCGTGTCGAGCTTGGAGCTGACGAGGCGGGCCGTCTCGAATTCCCGGTTGCTGAGCTCGGGATTCATATGGATGAAGCGGCGAATTTTGACAATCTCGGAGCGGTACTTCTCGATCTCGTCGTCGATCTTCTGGGCGGTCTTGGGGTCGACCCCGGACACGGGCGCCGGCCGGAGGGCCAGCAGGCCGAAGGCCAAAAAGATCAGCGGGACGGCCAGGACGTTCTTCGACGCTCCGGTTCTCATCGATGGTCGGCCTTTCGATCGTTTATGAAACATTATTCTAACGCGATCCGGGGGAAAAATACAGGGGCGAGCGGGGTGCGAAAAATGTCAGCCGTACGGAAAAATCAGGGGGCTCCGGCTATTTGCCCTCTTCGCCCTCGCCGGAGTAACCTTCGGGTTTATGCAGATACTCTTCTTTCTTTTTCTCGATGAATTCCTTGATGGCTTCGAGGCCCTCGGATGTTTTTTCCTTGACGACCTTGATGCTCTTTTCCGCTTCCTTGGTGAGTTTCTCGTAGCCTTCCTTGGCGGCTTCGCCGGTTTTGACGGCCTGGTCCTTGATCTTCTTGCGCGTTTCCTTGCCGCTGGCCGGCGCGAACAGGATGCCGAGGACGAACCCCGCGGCCGCTCCCGCCATGAACGTCAGGAGGGAATCCCAGAAATGCGTGTCCTTGTTATCCCCCACAGTTTTTCTCCTTTCTTTTTTTCAGCTGCTGCATGCCGATGCGGACAAGGGGGATGAGGAAGGGCAGGAACCTGAGGCTCGGGCGGATGAACCGGGTGGTGAGGAATCCCGTGATCTCCGTGAGGCCGGCAGCGGCTTTTTTCGATGTTTGGAGAACCTGGCCGACGTCGTCCAGGCTGGAGTTAATCTTGGCCTCGATGACCTTGAAGCCGTCCATCAGCTCCTGGGCCTTGGCGAGGGTGTGTTCGGCTTCCCGGGCGGTCCGGCGGAGCTGGATGAGGAAGCGGACCAGAAAAACGGCGGCGACGACGGCCGTGATCGTGAGAACAATAAGCAGGACCTGGTTCAGCGTCAACGCCATGATACCTATTTAATATGCCAAAAAGATGTAAATGTCAATTTCCCGGTCTGCGGCCATAATATGGGGAGAATGCTCTCCCGGTGCAATTTTTCTGGGCGCGCCGAAGCCGCCTAGCGTTTCTGGTGGAGGAGATAAAGGAAGAACGGGGCGCCCACGGCGGCCGTGATCACGCCGATCGGCAGTTCCGAGGGGAGGATGGTCCGCGCCAGGAGGTCCGAATAGAGGAGGAAGGTCCCGCCGGCCAGGGATGCATAGGGGAACAGGCGGCGGTGGTCGGGTCCGATCAGGAGGCGTATGCCGTGGGGCACGACGAGGCCGACGAATCCGATGATGCCGCTCACGGAGACCGACAGGGCGGCCAGGAGGGAGGCGATGACGAGGAACGCCTTGCGCACGGTGCGGACCGGGCACCCCAGGGCCTGGGCCGTCTCGTCGCCCAGGGCGAGCAGGTTCATGTCTTTCGCCAGCCACAGCGAGGCGGCCAGGCACAGCGCGAAATAGGGCGCGACGGCCGCCGCCTGCTTCCAGCCCGCGAGCTGGAAGCTGCCGAGGAGCCAGAAGACGGCCTGGTCAAAAGAATCCGAGCGCATGAACAGCAGGAAGGAGGTCATGGCGGAAGCCAACGCCCCGGCCCCGATCCCGGTCAGCAGGAGCGTTTCGATTTTGTAGATCCCCTTCTTGAGCGAAAGAAGATAGACGAGAGAAACGATCCCGAGACCCGAGGCGAAGGCCAGAAGCCCCTGCCCGGAGAAACCGAGAAACGCCACGTTGAAGCCGAGCGCCAGGGCCAGGACGGCGCCGAGGGACGCCCCGGACGATACCCCGACTACGAAGGGATCGGCCATGGGGTTCTGGAAGTAGCCCTGGAGAATGGCCCCCGACAAGGCCAGACTCGCCCCGACGAGGAATGCCAGCACAGCGCGGGAGAGCCGGAGGTCGATGAAAATCGTGGCCTGGACGCCGGTCGCCTGGCCCCGGACGAGGTCCCAGAGGTCGGCCGGGGTCGTGTGGACCGGCCCGGTCAGGAGGGACAGGCCGAAACCGAGCGCGGCCAGCAGAATGAGAAGGAGGAGCAGGAGGCGGCGGCTGGTTTCTCCCCTCACGGCTTCCCTCCGAAGCGGTCGGGGTGGAGGAGGCGGGCCATCTCGACCAGGACGGCCAGGAGCCTCGGGCCGAAGCGGCTGGCCGAGTTCTCGTCAAGATAGTAAATCCGGCGGGCGGCGACGGCCGTGACACTTTCCAGGTGGGCTTCACGGCTAAGCCAGTCGCGCGCCTTTTCGAAATCCGCCCCCGACTTGGACAGGACGAAGACGGCGTCGGGATTGTCCCGGAGGATCCGTTCCGGGCTGTACAGGACCCATTTCTTGGGCATGGCGGCGGCGATATTGACCCCGCCCGCCCGGGCTATGATGTCGGTCAGGTAACTCCCTCCGCCGCAGGTCCAAAGCCCCTGGCTGTAGAGGATGACGAAGACCCTGGGCCTCGCGGCGATGGTTTCCAGGGCGTCCTCCACCGTCTTCTGGCGGGCCCTGAGCCCGGCTTCGAGCGCCGCGGCCTCCTTTTCCTTTCGCGTGACGAGGCCGATCCTCGCGATGAGGGGGTAGAGGGCGTCGAGGCCGTTCCCGATGTCCAGGACGAAGGCCGGAAGCTTGAGGCTGGTGAGCCGGTCGATGACCCGGAGCGGGTTGCCCCGAAAGGCGATGACCAGGTCGGGCGCGAGGGACTGGATGATCTCCACGTTGGGGTCGATGAGCCCGCCGATCTTGGGGAGGGCCCTGGCCTCAGGCGGGTAATCGCAGAACCTCGTGACGCCCACGACGTTCGGGCCGAGGCCGAGGGCGAAGAGGATCTCCGTGATATTGGGGGCCATGGACACGATGCGCGCCGGCGGAGACGCGGGGAGGCGGATTAGACGGCCGAGATCGTCTTTGACGGTCCGCTCCTGGCCCCGGACAAGGGTGACGCCAAAACAGACGGCGCACAGCGGCACGAAGAAGGCGCACGCGATTGGCTTGAGGGCCGTCGTCCTTGACTGGGGACGGGCCGGTGGCGCCCCGCTGCCATCCCGCTCACGGCGGCGGAGAATCATAGGCCGGCTCCCGGGACCAGGGAGATTTCCGGCAGCCCCGTATGGAGGTTCGGCCGGATGTCGACGTCGGCGCCGAATATGTCGCGGATGACGCCGGCGGTGACAGTTTCCCCGGGCGTGCCCTGAGCGGCAATGGCGCCGTCTTTCAGGTAGACCATACGTTCGGCATGGGCCGCGGCGAGATTGATGTTGTGCTCCGCGGCCAGGACCGTTTTCCCTTTCTCCTTCTGGAGGCGCTTGAGAATGCCGTATATCTCGACCTGGTAATTGATGTCGAGATGGAGGCTGGGCTCGTCGAGGAGCAGGAGGGGAGTATCCTGGGCCAGGGCGCGGGCGATGAAAACCCGCTGCCTTTCGCCGCCGCTCAGGTGACCCATCTTCCTGCCCATCACGCCGGAAGTCTCGGTCAGCCGAGCGGCCTCTTCGAGCGCCTCTTCGTCCGCGGCCGAGAGCGTCTCGAAGCGGGTTTGCCGCGCGTACCTCCCCATGACGACGATCTCCCGGGCCGTGAACTCGAACACGGGGTCGGCGAGCTGGGGGACATAGGCGATTTTCCTGGCCACCTCGCGGCGGCCCAGCCGTCCGAGGTCCCCGCCGTCCAAGATGACCTGTCCCCGGACATTCCCGAGCAGGCCCAGGATGGCCCTGAGGAAGGTGCTTTTGCCCGAACCGTTGCGTCCGAGCACGGCCACGAACTCGCCCCGGCCGAGCGCCAGCGAGATGTCCCTGAGGACGAAGCCGTCCCCGTAGCCGGCCGACAGGTCTTGGACCTCCAATACCGGGCTGGCCGGACGCCGCGGAGGCGCCGGAGGGGATGTCAAACGCACCATTTCACCCGTTTCAGTATATCCGCATTCCTTGACTTTTCAAGGGGATAAACCTAAGATGAATTTTGCGTTTCCGGTCCGCCGAAGGGCCCAAGAACCGATATCCCAAGGACAGATCGAGCCATGAAGGACATATACGATTTCCAGCGGATCGAGGAGAAGTGGCAGCGCGTCTGGGAGGCCGGGAAGGCCTTCCGCGCCGACGAGGACCCGTCCAAGGCCAAATTCTATTGCCTCGAGATGTACCCCTATCCCTCCGGCCGCATTCACATGGGCCATGTCCGGAACTATTCGATCGGCGACGTCATCGCCCGGTTCAAGAGAATGAAGGGGCAGAACGTCCTGCACCCGATCGGCTGGGACGCGCTCGGCATGCCCGCCGAAAACGCGGCCATCAAGCACGGCGTTCATCCCCGGGAATGGACCCTGGGCAACATCGACCATATGCGCACGCAGCTCAAGAGGATGGGCTTCAGCTACGATTGGGACCGCGAGGTCAACTCCTGTCAGCCGGAATACTACAAGTGGAACCAGTGGATCTTCCTCAAGATGTTCGAGAAAGGGTTGGCCTTCCGCAAGGAAAGCTGGGTCAACTGGTGCCCCCAGTGTCAGACGGTCCTGGCCAACGAGCAGGTCGTGGCCGGGGGGTGCTGGCGCTGCGACACAGCCGTCACGCAGAAGAAAATGGAGCAATGGTTCCTGAAGATCACGGATTACGCCGACCAGCTTCTCTCGGGGCACGCCGAGCTCCGGAAATGGCCCGAGCACGTCCTCCAGATGCAGAAGAACTGGATCGGCCGGAGCACCGGGGCGCGCGTCCATTTCGGCCTCGAGGGGTCGGCGAAAAAAATCGAGGTCTTCACCACCCGCCTGGACACGATTTATGGGGCGACCTTTCTCGTCGTCTCGCCCGAGCATCCCGCCGTCCCGGAGCTCATCGCCGGACCCGACGAGGCCCGGCTCAGGGCCTGGGTGACGAAGACCGCCGTGGCGATGAGGATAAAACGGGAGATCGGCGAAACCGAGAAGGAGGGCGTCGACACCGGGAAAAAAGCGCTCAACCCGTTCACGGGCCGGCTCATCCCGGTCTGGCTGGCCAACTACGTGTTGATGGATTACGGGACGGGCGCCATCATGGCCGTCCCCGCCCACGACGCCCGCGATTTCCAGTTCGCCGCCGATTACGGCATCCCCATCCGGACGGTCATCGTCCCGCCGGAGGAGGAGAAAAAACCCCACGATGCGGCTCCGGCCGAGGTTTTCGAGGACGAGGGCGTCCTGGTCAATTCCGGTCCCTTCTCGGGCCTTCGCTCCGGAGAGGCCATGGATAAAATGGGCGGGTACGCCGAGGAGCAGGGCTTCGGGCGCCGGAGCGTCATTTTCCGCCTCCGCGACTGGGGCATCTCGCGCCAGCGCTATTGGGGGACGCCCATCCCGATCATCTACTGCCCGAAGTGCGGCGCCGTGGGCGTTCCATACGCAGACCTTCCCGTCGAAATCCCCTGCGACGTCCAGATCACGGGCGCTGAAGGCTCGCCTCTCGAGCGGCTCGAGAGCTTCGTCCGGACGACCTGCCCGACGTGCGGCGGTCCGGCCCGGCGCGAGACCGACACCATGGACACGTTCGTCGATTCCTCATGGTATTTCTTCAGATACTGTTCGCCGGCCGAAAAGGCGCTGCCCTTCGCCCCGGCGGCGGCCAAGTTCTGGCTGCCCGTCGACCTCTATATCGGCGGGGTCGAGCACGCCATCCTGCACCTTATTTACGCGCGATTTTTCACCAAGGTCCTAAGGGACTTCGGGCTGACCGATATCGGCGAGCCCTTTCCCCACTATTTGGCCCAGGGCATGGTCACGAAGGACGGCTCGGCCATGTCCAAGTCCAAGGGCAACATCGTCGACCCCGACGACATCCTGAAGGAGTACGGGGCGGACGCCCTGCGGGTTTTCATCCTCTTCGCGTCCCCCCCCGACAAAGAGTTCGCCTGGGCGGAGGAGGGTCTCGAGGGCTGTTTCCGGTTCCTGACGCGGATCTGGGGACTCGTCCACGAAAACCTCGATGTGTTCGCCGCCGGCGGCCCGCCCGTCGAGACCTGCGGCGCGGGAGGGCCCGGGGCCCTTGTGGTCAAAAAGATGCACCAGACGGTCCGCAAAGTCGGCGAGGACATCGAGCACCGCTTTCACCTCAATACGGCCGTGAGCTCGATCATGGAATTTCTCAACCTGATCAAGAAGGAGAGAGACTCCCTGAGGGGAACGAGCGGCGGCCGGGAGGCCCTGAGGCAATGCCTCGAGACCCTCATCGCCATCCTTTCGCCGTTTGCCCCCCACTTCGCCGAGGAGCTCTGGGAAAAGACCGGCCATAAGGGCCTCCTCATGCTCTCGCCGTGGCCCGCTTTCGACGAGAATCTGGCCCGCGAGGAGCTCGTTACCGTGGTCGTCCAGGTCAACGGGAAGCTCAGGGACAGGTTCGAGGCCGAGCCGGACCTGGCCGAGGCCTCGATGGAGGCACGGGCCCTGGCCCTGCCGAAGATCCAGGCCGCCCTGGGAGGACGGCCGCCCCGGAAGGTCATCTGTGTCAAAAACAAGCTCGTCAATATCGTGGGCTGAGCGCGGGGCATGATGGGTTCCTTCATGATTGCCCGAGAACAGTCCGGAACGTCGGGGGCGACGCGCTTCTGCCGGGGCCTGGCCTTGGCGATCTTCGTATTGACCGTCGGGGCCGCGTGCGGCTACCACCTGCGCGGGACCGGGAGCTCGCTTCCGCCCGGCGTCAAAACGATGAGCATCCCGGTCTTCCGGAACCTGACGACGCGCTACGAGCTGGACCTCAAGCTGACGCGGGCCGTGATCAACGAGATGATCGAGCGAGGCAAGGTCTCGGTCTCCCCCGACCCCGAGAAATCGGACGCCGTCCTCGAGGGGGAAGTGGTCTCCTTTCTGGCGGCGCCCGTCGCGTTCACGGGAGGAGCCCAGGCCGACCGCTACACGATCACGGTGACGGCGAAGATCCTCCTGAAGGAGCGGTCGAGCCAGAAGACGCTCTTCTCTAATCCGTCCTTCGTCTATGTCGAGCAATACGTCGTGCCGCAGGGCCGCGATTTCGACTCCGTCCAATCGGAGGCCATCGACAAGATCGCCGTGATGTTCGCCCGCAGCCTGGTGGCCGCCATCCTCGAAGGCTTCTGACGTGTGGAGCCCCGTTCTCAACGTCGAGATCCGCGAAGATAGTCTCTCCGCCGGCTACTTCTTTTTCGGCGACGAGACGTTCCTGGCCGACGAGTTCGTCGACCAGCTCCGGGACACCCTGGCTCCCTCCTCGGGCGAGGATTTCCACGTGGACAGGTTCTACCTGGATGAAACGAAGTGGATGGACATCATCGATACGGCCCGGACCGTGCCTTTTCTTTTCAGCTCCTGGAGGGTCATCGTCGTCAGGGTCCCGGAGCGCAAGCCGGGTCCCGACAAGAGCGGCTGGAAGAAGGGCGAAACGGCCGGGGACGAGGGGTCGGGGACGCGCTTTCTCGGCGAAAGGGACCAGATAATCATACGGACGTATTTCTCCGAGCCGCCGTCCCGGACGACCATCGTCGTCATCATGCCCGGGAAGGTGCGCAAGAACGACGCCGTCGTCCGGTTTTTCGCGTCGCTCCCCAAGCCCTCCGTCGTGGTCAAGGAGGTCAAGCCCCTGTATTTCGACGGAGTGAAGAGATGGGCCGACCGGAAGGCGCAGGCCCTGGGAAAGTCCCTCACCGAGGGGGCCAAGTCCCGCCTCTACGAGATCGTGGGCTCCGACCTTCGGCTCCTCTCGAACGAGCTCGACAAGCTGGCGATCTTCGTCGGCGAGAAGCGGGGGATCGACGAGGACGATGTCAACCAGGCCACGGGCTGGCTGCGGAGCTTCGAGGTCTACGAGCTCGACGACGTCCTCACGTCTGCGGACTTCCGGAAGGTCGTCACGGTGCTCGGCGCGATGTTCTCGGAGGGGGAGAAACCCGAGATGATCGTGGCCCGGATCGCGACTTTCTTCCGGAACGTCCTCATGGCCCAGACCTGGCTCCATGAGAAAAGCAAGACGAGAGAAGAGGCCTTTCAGGTCTTTTTCCCCTACATCCTGAAAACGCAGGGCAACTTCTATCGGGACAAATTCAGCGCGTTCTTCGCGGTCGTCGACGGCCTGTCACGGGCGGAACTCCGGTCCGTCCTGGGGGAGCTTCGAAAGGCGGACGTCAAGATCAAGACGACGGACGCCGATCCGCGGACCGTTCTGGAGATATTTTTAAAGGAATATGGCCTTTTGCGTGGCCGGAAGACGATTATTTCGCGGGGCTGACGCCCATCCGCGCGACTTGCAGGCTGAGCCGGGATTTGTAGCGGCTTCCCGTATTCTTGTGGATCGTGCCCTTCTTGACGGCCTGGTCGATGGACGAAAACACCTGGGGGAGGAGCTTGCGGGCCGCCTCCGGGTCTTTATTTTCGACCGCTTCCCGGACCTTCTTGACGCCGGTGCGAACAGCGGACGTATTGCGGGCGTTCACGGCCTTCCTGCGGATGCTGCGGCGCTCCTGCCGGATCGCGGATTTGTGATGAGCCATTTTTCTCTCCTCTTAAAGGCGTCTATGATAGAATATCCCGGTTTCAAAGTCAAACAGCCTTCCCCTGGGGAGAGGCGGTCCCCTGCCTGATGGAACGAGGAGAACAGAGTCGCCGGTTGCTGCGGTCCACGGCCTCCGTGGCCGTGCCGACCCTCGTCAGCCGCCTCCTGGGCTATGTCAGGGACCTCCTCCAGGCTTATTTCCTGGGGACGGGCAACAGCGCCGACGCCTTCACCATCGCCTTCACCATCCCCAACCTGTTCCGCCGCCTGACCGGGGAGGGGGCCATGACGGCCGCCTTCGTTCCGACCTTCACCGAGGTCAAGGCGAAAAACGACCGGCGCGAGCTGTGGCGGTTCGCCAACTACGCTTTTTACGACCTGGGCCTGCTCATGGCCGTGCTGACCATCCTGGGCGTCCTGTTCGCTCCCGGACTGGTCAAGGTGATCGCCCACGGCTTCAAGGGCGTCGAGGGCAAGTGGGATCAGACGATCGGCATGACCCGCCTCATGTTCCCTTACCTTTTCTTCATCAGCCTGGCGGCGCTGGCCTCGGCCACGCTCAACTCCTTCCGCCGGTTCTTCGTCCCGGCCTCGACCCCAATCCTGTTCAACCTGGCCGTGATCGCCAGCGCGGCGCTTCTGGCCCGCGACTCGAGCCAGCCCGCCCTGACGTTCTGCTACGGGGTCCTCGCCGGCGGGGTGTTGCAGCTCCTTATCCAGGTCCCTTTCCTCTGGAAGGAGGGGATGCGATTCACCTTCGGCCTGTCCTTCAGGCATTCCGGCGTCCGCCGCGTCGCGGCCCTCATGGTGCCGGGCATCCTCGGGGCCGGCGTCTACCAGGTCAACTTCGCCCTGAGCCGGATGATGGCCTCCGGCCTCGAGCGGGGGAGCACGGCCGCGCTCTATTATTCGTCGAGGATCGAGGAGCTGACACTGGGGCTTTTTTCGATCGCGCTGTCCGTGGCGCTCCTCCCGGCCTTCTCCGAGCACGCCGCGGCCAGGGACCTCCCCGAAATGAAGAAAACGCTCGGTTTCTCCCTCAAGCTGACTTCATTCGTGACCTTCCCCGCCGCGGCCGGGCTCGTTGTGCTCAGCCGCCCGATCATCCGGGTCCTCTTCGAGCGGGGGAAATTCGACGGCGAATCGACGGCCCTGAGCGCGGCCTGCCTTCTCTTTTTCGCCCTGGGGCTGCCCTTCGTCTCGGGTGTGAAGATGATCGCCCCGGCGTTCTTCTCGCTCAAGGACACGCGCTCGCCCGTTATCGTGGGCGTCGGCGTCATGGCCCTCAACCTCGGCCTGTCGCTTGCGCTGATGGGCCGCCTCAGGGTCGGTGGCCTGGCCCTGGCCCTTTCCCTGTCCCAGGTCGTCAACTTCGCCGCGCTTTTCATCTGGCTCGAAAAGAAGATCGGAGTCATGGGCAAGAGGGACCTGGCCGTCCCCGCCGCCAAGGCCTTGGCCGCCTCGCTTTTCATGGCCGGCGTCCTGCGGCTCCTGCGGCCGGTCATCGATGCCCCGACGGCTCCGTTTCTCCGGCAGGCCGCGGGCCTGGGAGGGGCGATCGTCCTCGGGATCGGGCTCTACGGCCTTTTCCTCCGGGCCTTCAGCCCGAAGGACGCCCGGGAACTCGTGGCGGTCGTTTTCCATGCCGCGCGAAAAAGGATCCCCGGCCGCGAGGAGGTGAAATGAAAATCGTTCTGCAACGCGTCAAAGAAGCCCGGGTCGAGGCCGAGGGGAAAACCGCCGGCCGAATCGGCAAGGGCCTTTGCCTCCTCGTGGGGGTTGAAAAAGGGGACCGGGAGGACGACGCCCGCGCCCTCGCCAAGAAAGCCGTCGAACTCCGCATTTTCCCGGACGCCGCCGGGAAGATGAACCTCTCGCTGGTTGATGTCCGCGGCGAGGTCCTGGCCGTCTCTCAGTTCACGCTGGCCGCCTCGGTCCGGAAAGGGAGGAGGCCCGGTTTCGAGGGCGCCGAAGAGCCCCGCCGCGCCGCCGAACTCTTCGAGATCTTCGTGGACGCTGTCGAAGCGGCCGGGATCAAGGTCGAAACGGGAGTTTTCCAGGCCGTGATGGAGGTCCATATTCTGAACGACGGCCCGGTGACCTTCGTCCTCGATTCCCGGCGCGATTCCGTCGGCCCGGACGAGGGGTAAGCATGCCTGTCCCAGCCTCCCCCATAGAGGGGAGGGACGGCCGGTCAAAATCACCCCTGGATTCCCCGGGCGTGACCATAGACCGGGCGATGCGTTTCCATCATAATGCCAGGCTGACGGACCCTGTTCCGGAAAGACCGGAACTCTGGGCCGGCTTGGAGGCTTGGATTTTTGTCTAAAGCGGGATTCCCATGAGCCGATATGTCCACCGGAAGCAGACGGAGCGGCTGCCCCGCCTTCCCCTGAGGGGGACGATCGACCTGACGTACAGGTGCAATAACGACTGCCGCCACTGCTGGCTGAGGCTCGGCCCGGAGTCAGCGGAAGCGAAGCGCGAGCTCGCGTCGGACGAAATCCGCCGACTGGTCGACGAAGCCAGGACGATGGGCTGCCGGAGCTGGACGATCTCCGGCGGGGAGCCCATGATCCGGCCGGACTTCGCCGATATCTTCGCGTACCTCACCGAACATTCCGCCGCGTACACCTTGAACACGAACGGAACGTTGATCACGCCGGAGATCGCCCGGTTGATGAAAAGGAAAGGCGCGAAGCTCGTCGCTCTTTATGGCGCCACGGCCGCGGTCCACGACGCCGTCACGCGCACGCCCGGTTCCTTCGAGGCCCTGAAGCGGGGGATCGCGCACCTCCGCGAGGAGAAGGCCGGGTTCACGGTCCAGGTCGTGGCGATGAAGACGAATATTCACGAGCACGAGGCCATGGTCCGCCTGGCCGAATCCTGGAGCCCGTCCTGGCGGGCCGGGGCGGCCTGGCTTTTTCTCTCGGCGGACGGGGACCCGGAGAAGAACCGCGAGATCCAGGGCCAACGGCTGTCCCCGGTTGACGCCCTGAGGCTCGACCGGCCGGAATTGGCGTCCGGCGGTTTCGAGGGAGAGGTGGGCGACGCGTGCCCTTCCGCAGCGGGCGGCGGACTTTACGCGGAGTGCGTCGCCGGCCGGCGCGATTTTCACGTCGACCCCTACGGCGGGATGAGCTTTTGCGGCTTCGTCAAGGACCCGGCGCTCCGCCTGGACCTCAGGCGTATGGGCTTCCGCGAGGCCTGGGACGAACGTCTGCCCGCGCTCGCGGAGAAAGTAAAACCGGCTAAAACTTACGCCGAGAACTGCGGCGCCTGCGACCTCCGGAACGACTGCCGCTGGTGCCCGGTCTTCGCCTACCTCGAGCACCGGGACCACTCGGCGAAGGTCGACTATCTCTGCGCGATCGCCCGCGAGGAGAGGGCCCTCAAGGAAAAATGGGCCCGCACCCATCGCCGCAGTTTCAAAATCGCCGGACTTTCCATCGGCGTCGAGGCCGACCTCCCGATCGCGGATTCGACATTCCAGCCGAAATTCGGCCTCTTCAGAGCGCCCGGCTCCGGAAGGAACGACCTTTCGATCCGTCATTACTTCTCGCTCCCCGACCTGCAAGGGGAAGACCTTGGCGAGGAGATTTATCGCCGCCCGCCGTGGGCCATCTATAGAAAGGGAAACTCCTGGATTTACCTCGGGATTTACCCCGATCCGGAAGACACGCGCATCCATAGGGTCATCGTTTTCAACGACGACCATACCCGGGCCCGCATCTTCAATCCGTCGGCGGAGCTCTTCCTCCGGGGCGGTCTTGATTCCCTCCTGCTCCTCTCGTCGGACCAGATCGCCCTGGCCCGCGTCCTGCCGTTCGTCGTCGGCGTCTTTATCCACGCGGCCGGGGTGGACTTCAAAGGCCGGGGGTTGCTCTTCGCCGGCGCGTCTGAGGCCGGAAAATCCACTGTCGTCAAGATGCTCGAGGGACGGGCCAAGATCCTCTGCGACGACAGGATGATCGTCCGCAGGGAGTCCGGAGGCTTCCGCATCCACGGGACGTGGAGCCATGGCGAGATCCCCGACGTGTCCCCGGACTCGGCGCCGCTCAGCGCTCTCTTCTTCCTCCGCCAGTCCCGCGAGAACCGCCTGGAAAGAATCCGGGACCCCAAGGCCGTCCTCAAGGACCTACTGCCCCGGCTCGTCCGGCCGCTGGTGACTGCGGACTGGTGGGAGCGGGTCCTGGCCCTGGCCGGCGGCATCGCCGCGGAGATCCCTTGCTACAATATGTATTTCGATAAGTCCGGAAAGATCGTGGACACCCTCGAGGAGCTGCCCGAATGAGCCGGGCCGGGAAATCGTTTTCGAGAAAAGTCCCCGCCGCCCAGGCCGCACTCTGGACGACCGGCGGTCCGGCCCTCACGCGGCTCGACATCGAGCTGACCGAACGGTGCAACAACGCCTGTATCCATTGCTCGGTCAACCTGCCGGCGGGGGACGAAGACGCGCGCCGCCGCGAGATGACCGCCCGCGAAATCAAGGACATCCTCGCGGCCGCCGCGTCTCTCGGCTGCCTCGCCGTCAGGTTCACGGGAGGCGAGCCCCTGCTGCGGGACGACTTCGAAGAGATCTATCTCGCCGCCCGCAAGCGGGGCCTGCGGGTCAGGATTTTCACGAACGCGACACTGGTCACGCCGCGGCTGGCGGCGCTCTTCAAGACCATCCCGCCGCTCGAAGAGATGGAAGTCTCGATCTACGGCATGACCGTGGGGTCCGCGGCGGCCGCGACGGGAAACCCGGTCGCGTTCGAAGCGGCGCGGCGAGGCATCGGTCTGCTCTTGGAACACGGCATCCCATTCATCGTCAAGGGCGCGGTCCTGCCGTCGACGGCGGGCGAGATGGACGAATTCGAAGCCTGGGCCGGGAACTTGCCGGGGATGCAGGGGAAGGCGTCTTATGCCTTGCTCTTCGACCTGCGCTCGCGCCGGGATGACGGGCTAAAAAACGACCGCATCCGCAAGCTCCGGGTTGGGCCGAAAGACTACGTCCGGATGGCTTCGCGCTGGGGCGAGGGTTATGAGGCCGAACTCAGGGCGTTCGCGGCGCGGTCCGCCGGCCCGTCCGGCGACCGCCTGTTCCAATGCCTGTCCAGCACGGCGAGCGTCGACGCCTACGGCCGTTTTCAGGTCTGCCTGTCCCTGCGTCATCCCGATACGGTTTATGACCTGAAAGCCGGATCCCTTCGAGATGCGGTGACCGTTTTTCTTCCGAAAGTCCGGGTTAGGCGGGCGGCGAACCCGGCGTATTTCGAACGTTGCGGCCGCTGCTTCCTCAAACAGCTTTGCCTGCAGTGCCCGGCGAAGTCGTGGGCCGAGCATGGCACCCTCGATACGCCGGTTGAATATTTTTGCGGCATCACCCATGCCCAGGCGGTTTCGATGGGCCTCCTTTCCGAGGGCGAGACGGCCTGGACCGTCCCGGATTGGCCGGCCCGACTGGGTCGGCCGGCACCGCCGGGAAATCCGCAACGCCGCGCGCGCTCCAGCGGGACGGCGCGGCATGGAGGAGAAAAGCAATGAAAAACCCGATAGACCTCGACGCGGCCTACGCGCCATCGGACGACGTGGTGGCCAGGGAAATCGAGGGGGAGATCATCATCGTGCCCCTGACCTCCGGCATGGGGGACATGGAAGACGAGCTTTACACGCTCAACGACACGGGCCGGGCCGTTTGGATGAAGCTCGACGGCTTGAAACCGCTGCGGGCCGTGGCGAGTGAGCTGGCCGCGGAATTCGACGCGCCCCTTGACGTCATCGAGCAGGACGCCGTCGGCCTCCTCGAGGAGCTCGCCCGGCGGAAGATGGTCGTCCGGAAGGGATAGGTCTCGGCGCCATGAAAACCGTCCCGAACGTCAGCCAAAAACATTCTCTCCTGCTCTCGGGAGAATCCCTGACGGAAATCATGCGGGCGGTCCTGGCCCAGAAGAAGCCTTTCCGGTTCCGGGCGGGAGGGCTGAGCATGTCGCCCTTCATCAAGGACGGGGACCTGGTGACCATCCGGCCGCTGGGACGCAAGCCCCCGCGGACGGGAGACATCGCGGCCTTCCTTTATCCCGGCACGGGCAGGGTCGCCGTTCACAGGATTGTCCGGGAAAAGTCCGGCCGGTTTTCCTTGAAGGGAGACAACATCCCGGATATCGACGGATCGCTGCCGCTCGACCGGATCCTGGGGACGGTGAGCCGGGTGGAGAGGAACGGCGCGAAGGTGAGCCTCGGGGGACGCGCGGGGGCGGCGGCGATTGCGTCGCTTTCCCGGTCCGGCATTCTATCCAAGGCCGTCGGTGCCGCGCGACGGGCCGGCCTCCGGAAACGCGGGAGGACCTGAACATGGCCCGGACGTTCGTTTCCCGCAAGGCCTTGCCCGAATTCCCGCTCTGGGGCAAGCTCGGAGATAAACGGGCGGCGCTCAGCTTCGACCTCGAAGCGACCGCTCGCTGCAATCTCAACTGCCGCCATTGTTACATCAATCTTCCGGCGGGCGACAGGGCCGCGAAAAGGCGGGAGTTCGACGCGGCGGAAATCGCCCGGATCGGCGGCGAAGCGGCGGCGCTCGGAGCCGTGTGGTGCCTGGTCACGGGCGGCGAGCCGCTCCTCCGGAAGGATTTCTTCGACATTTACCTTGCGTTAAAGAAACAGGGCCTCCTGCTGTCCGTGTTTACCAACGCGACCCTGGTCGGTCCGGAGCACGTCCGGTTCTTTAAAAAATATCCGCCCCGGGACATCGAGGTGACGGTTTACGGAGTGACAAAAGCGACATACGAAGGCGTAACCCGGGTCCCCGGCTCCTTCGCGGCCTTCACGAAGGGACTCGAAATGCTTCTCGAGAGCGGCGTCAAAGTCCGCCTCAAAGCCATGGCCCTGAAGTCGAACGCCGGCGAGTTGGACGCGATCGCGGAGTTCTGCCGGGCCCGGACCAAAGATTATTTCCGCTTCGACCCCTTCCTGCACTACCGTTTCGACCGGGATGCCTGCCGCAACGCGGAGATCGAGGCCGAGCGGTTGTCCGCGGAGGAGGTGGTCGAGCTTGAGCGGGCCGACCGCGAGCGGTTCATGGCCATGGAGAAGAATTGCGGCCAGCTGATCGTCCCGGCGTTTTCGGAGTCGGAATGCCGGCATCTTTTCCGCTGCGACGCGGGGAGGCGGACTTTCGTCGTCGGGTTTGATGGCAATTTCCGTCTCTGCGCCTCCTTATATCATCCGGATTTTCTCTATGATTTGAGGCAAGACAGCCTGGCCGAGGCCTGGCACGGATTTATTCCACGGATGCTCGAACGAAAGTCGGACAGGCGAGAATACCTGGAAAAGTGCGCGAAGTGCCCGGTCATCAACCTGTGCCTCTGGTGCCCGGCCCACGCTTACTTGGAAACCGGACAGCTCGATGCCCCCGTCGACAAATATTGTCAATTGGCCCACGCCAGGGAAAACGCGCTCAAAAAAGGCTGAAGCTCCACGGACGTACGTCCGTGGGATCCAATTTTCTCAGGCATTTGAGCGCCTGCACCGTTCGTGGGATTCCACGGACATGAGTTGCCGGAATCTCACGAACGGGGTTGACAACGAACCGTGAAACCCCTTATCATATTGAAGGAAAAGGAAGCAGGAAGCGGCTGAGGAGTCCTCCGATGAAGAAACCCTGGCATACGCCTGAACTTGTGATTTTGTTCCGGGGCAGGCCGGAAGAGGCGGTCCTCTGCAACTGCAAGCACGCCAATACGCCGGCCGTTGCTCCCCACAATTTCAAGGACAGCTGCAACATCAGCGTGACCTGCTGCTCCCCCTGCCAGAACGTGACCGCGGCCAGCTGAAGTTTCTTTAGCAGCACACTGCCCCTCCCCGTCGGCAACTACTCCATTTATCCCTTTGACCGCGAGCTCCGGACGCCTTATGATGTCCATGGGAACTACTTCACAGGTTTTTCCGCATGGGCGATCGGCTCCGGAGGAAACAATGTTGAAGTCTTTGAGCAAAACCATCCTTGCCGTGTGCGTGTCGGTTCCTGTCGTGTTTCCACTCCTGTCTTCCTGCCAAAAGACGGAAGGGTCTACCTCAATAGTGAAACGTCAGCTTGAGGGCGTAAAATCCGTTCATTTAAGTGTTTTCTTAGATCAGGACATTCCTAACCAAGAAGCTATTGATAAGCAGCTCACCGAGCTTGCAAAAAAAGTATTGACCGGAACGGGTCTATCGGTAACCGATAAGCCAGAAGAATGCGACGTTTATTTTTCTATAGATGTTTTGCTTTTTCCAATAAAGAACATCGGTTGGACTGACTATGCGCTGGTCGAGGTTTCCACGGAGCTTAGCGAGCCGGTTAGACTCGTTCGAAACCCATCATTAAAAAACGCCCAGTGTGATCGTTATGGCGCTACATGGAAGAAGAACTGGGTGGAGCTCAAGAAATGGCCCGCTGTCGAATCGTTCATCGTAAAGGAGGTGCTCGAACAGCTCGACTCGTTTTGCTCGGACCTTAAAAGGGCAAATCGGATGACGACCAAGTGAGCGCGGAAATGAGGTCAATCAAACTAGCCATGTTACTTGCCGTAACGGTCCTTTCCTTTTCCGCTCAATTAATTTTTGCCGGACAAGAGCAGACCTTGGAAAAGATTTTGTATCCCATAGAGCTTAAGGGCATCAAAGCCCTGAAAGTCGAGGTTTACATCACTGAGGCCATTCCCGACTTTCAGAAAATTGAAAACGAGGTCCGGAAGCTGGCGGAGAAGTGGTTAACTAGGTCGGGAATTGCCGTGGTCAATACTCAGGGGACGCGGCTAGTGATATCTGCCGATCTTTATAACTTTTACGATATTTCCCGGGCGGAGTTCGCTCTGGTCGAGCTTTGTGTCGAGATCTACGAGCCAGTGATGCTCACGAGAAATCCATCAATTATGCCTCCCAGAGGCGCCCGGACTTGGAGTAGGAGTTCCGCTTCGTACGAAAGATGGCCAGCCCTTGATAGTTTCATCATCGAACAGGCGTTTGACTGGCTCGAATATCTTTGTCAAGCTCTGAAGTCTGCAAACGACAAGGGGCCTTAGCTTAACGATTTTAAAGACCAGATGGCCGGCATAAGTGGAATTTGATCCCTTATGAAAGAAACGACATGAAGAACAAAAGTGCGATTATTTGGGGACTTATTTGTTCGGCTACTTTCGGGATACTTAGTTTGCTAGCCCTTCGAAGCCAGTCAGACATTGGTTTGGCGCGAGTGGCGGTAACGATACTTCTTTGGCCTGTAAGTCAGATTCTCTTGCTGATCTCCATCAATTTTCCAAACGTGAGTATTCGTATAATAGGAGCCCCCGTTTATGTGATTTATATGTGTATCCTTGGTTTTTTTACTGGCTATTGCCTAAGTAAGCTCTATTCCAAGATGAGGAGAAGATGGATTTATTAATGAAGTCAGCCAATGAGTGCGATAATTAGAAAGGCCAGTGGCGATATCGTATTGTGACGCGCGGGTGATGACGCGGCTGTCGCCGCCAGCCCTGGCAAGTATTATTTCTACTCCTTTGACGGCAAGTTCTTGCAGTTATCCGATGTTTTCTGCATGCTCCTCAAGGACTACATCTACATAGGCGAGGTAGTATACAGTGAGGTTCGCAATCTCGCCGGCGTCTTGATCCTTGTCATCCAAATGCCGGAGCCATCATGAGCCATCACACAAACCGGACTTCGCTGGCTTTTTGGATGGCCGCTTCCGCCGCTTGCCTCACGTAAATATTCGGGTCCTTCTTCAGCCTGACCAGGATTCGCAGGGCCTCTTTGCCTCCGATTTCTCCCAAGGCTTCTGCCGCCGAGCGTCGGATGTCGGCGTTGTTCGTCTCTTCCACGGCCTTCCTGATCTCGTGAACGGCTTCCTTGGCTTTATGCATGCCCAGGAGCTTCAGCACGGCGCTCTTGGCGTACCAGGGAGGCCGCTCGAGCCGGCTCAGGGCTTGCCCGAGGTCGAGAGTCCGCCTCCCGGCCAGCTCCCTGACGATAAACCCGCGGACCTCTTCGCACGAATCGCCCAGCGTCTCCCAGAAAAGTTCCTCTACCCAAGCCGCCCGGACCTTGGCACAGGCCTTGAGGATGGCCAGTCGTCTTTTCTTGTCCGTGGTTTTCGCGAGCTTTTTAAGAAATCGCCCGCAGATAAGGGAATGAACCTGATGTTCCACCGCCAGGGCCGCCGGATGCTTTGTGTCGGCGCTCACGACCGCTGAGTCTCCTCAGTCCGTTTGCTTTGAGACGGATTTCCTGGGCCCGGTCATAGCCAGCCGCGGCGTCAGACCCGATCCAGGATATGACCCATTTTCTCTTTCTTCGTCTTCAAGTACTTGATATTGCACGCGTTGGGCTCGATCTCGAGGGGCACCCTCTCGACGATCTCGAGCCCGTATCCGGACAGGCCGATGAACTTGCGGGGGTTGTTGGTGATCAGGCGGAGCTTGCGGACCCCCAGGGCGGCCAGGACCTGGGCGCCGATGCCGTAGTCGCGCTGGTCCGTCTTGAACCCCAACTGATGGTTGGCTTCGACCGTGTCCGCCCCGGCGTCCTGGAGCGCGTAAGCCCGGATTTTGTTCACGAGGCCGATGCCGCGTCCTTCCTGGTTCAGGATATAGAGGACCACACCCCGCCCTTCTTTTTCGATCATGGCCATGGACTGCCGAAGCTGATCACCGCAGTCGCAGCGGGACGAGCCGAAGGTGTCGCCGGTCAGGCACTGCGAATGGGCCCGGACGAGCGTCGGCTCCTCCGGCCGGATCTCCCCCTTGACCAGGGCGGCGTGGTGCTCCTTGCTGATCACGTCCTCGTAAAGGACCAGGCGGAAATGTCCGCAGCTCGTGGGCATGTCGGCTTCCTCGAGCTTGCGGACCAGGGTTTCGTGGTTCATGCGATAGCGGATGAGGTCGGCGATCGTCAGGACCGGGATGGCGTGCTCGCGGCTGAAACGCTCGAGCTCCGGCATGCGGGCCATCGAGCCGTCCTCGTTCATGATCTCGCAGATGACGCCGGCCGGCGTGAGACCGGCCATGCGCGTCAGGTCGACGGCGGCCTCCGTCTGTCCGGCCCTGGCCAGGACGCCGCCCTCCTTGGCCTGAAGCGGGAAGATATGCCCCGGCCGGGCCAGGTCTTCCGGCCTCGTCCTGGGGTCGATGGCCGCCTGAATGGTATTCGCCCGGTCGTAGGCCGAAATCCCGGTCGTGACGCCCTTCTTGCCGTCTATCGAAACCGTGAAAGCTGTCTGGTACCGGGCCGTGTTGTCGGCGACCATGAGCGGCAGCTGGAGCTCGTCCAGGCGTTCCCGGGTCAGCGGCAGGCAGATCAGCCCCCTGCCGTGCTTGGTCATGAAGTTGACGATCTCGGGAGTGACCTTTTCGGCGGCGACCATGAGGTCCCCCTCGTTCTCCCGGTCCTCGTCATCGACGATGATGATCATCCGGCCGGCCTTGACGTCCTCGACGGCCTGCTCGACGGAAATGGTCTTGTCTTTATGTTCCATGGTATTTCGACTCGGGATTAAATCCGTTCGACGGGCCGTCGGTCAGCCCGTTTTCCGATCCCTAACTATCCAATTATACACGTATTTACCGATGATGTCACACTCGAGGTTGACCGCCGCTCCGGCGCGCAGGCCGCCAAGATTCGTCCCCTTCAAAGTGAGCGGAATGAGCTCGATGTCCATCGACGACGGGCCGAGAGAGGCGATGGTTAGACTGACGCCGTTTATCGCCACGGAGCCCTGGGGCACGAGGAACGGGCGGACCTCCCGCGGGAAGGACACCGTCATTCTCCGGCCCGGGCTTCTTTCCGCCGTCCGCAGGATTTTTCCGACCGCGTCGACGTGACCCGAGACCAGATGCCCGCTGAGCGGGGCCGACAAGGTGAGAGGGAGCTCGAGGTTTACACGCTCCCGGGGCTTGAGGACGCCGAGGGTCGTCCGGCTGAGCGTCTCCTTGGACAGGTCGAAGCGGAGGGCGCCCCTCTCCGTCCCGAGGAGGCTCAGGCAAACGCCGTTGACGGCCAGGCTGTCTCCCGGGCGGATCCTGTCCGCGAGCCCGGCGGCCTCGATGACAAGTTCCTGGCGGCTTCGGCGGTAGCCGGTGAACGTGCCCTGGTGCGTGATGATCCCCGTAAACATCAGAAATATCCCTCCAGGATGAGGTCGTCCCCGAGGCCGAAGGCCTCGAGGCTTTTCAATCTCAACGCCGCCCGGACTTTTTCGGCGCCTTCGCCTCCGAAGAACCCCGGGGCGTTCCGGCCGCCGATGAGTTTTGGAGAAAGAGTCAGGACGACCTTGTCGGCAAGGCGCCGCTCGATGAAACTCGTCTCGAGCCGGCCCCCGCCCTCGACGAGCAGGCCGGCGATCTCCCGCCGCCCGAGCTCGACGAGGACCGCTTCGAGGCCGCCGTTTTCGAGCGGCCGGTCGATAAAGACGACCTCGACGCCCTTTTTTCGGAGCGCCGCGGCTTTGCCGGCCGAAGCTCCCTCGCGCGCGAAAACGATGATCCGGCCATGGGGCAGGGTTTTCAGGATCCTGGCCGTGACCGGAAAACGCAGCTTCGAATCGAGGACGACCCGCGTGATCTTCTTGGCCCCCCACGCGGGATGACGAACCGTCAGACTCGGGTCGTCGCGGATGAGGGTGCCCACGCCGACCATCAGGGCGTCGTATTCGCCCCTCAATAGGTGGATGTATTCGCGTGTTCCGGCGGACGAGATCCACCGGGAATCGCCCGTCCGCGTGGCCATCTTGCCGTCCAGGCTCAAGGCCGCCTTCAGGGTCACGAACGGGGTTTTCCGGGTGATATACTTGATGTAGACCTCGTTCAGCCGGGAGTTTTTCTTCGCCAGGAGGCCCACGCTCACGTCGAGGCCAGCCGCCCGCAGCCGGGCCGCGCCTTTCCGGTGGACGATGGGATTCGGGTCGTAAGCCGAGATGACGGCCCTCCTCAAACGGGCCGCGAGCAGGCTGTCGACGCACGGCGGTGTCCGGCCCCAATGGACGCATGGCTCGAGGGTGAGATAGATGGTCGCCCCCCGGGCGCGGCCGCCGGCTTTGCCGAGGGCCATGATCTCGGCGTGGGGTTTGCCCGCTTCCTCGTGATATCCATGGCCGACGATCGCGCCGTTCCGGACGATGACGGCGCCGACGAGCGGATTGGGGCTCGACCGGCCCCGGGCCTTCCCGGCCAGGCCGTAGGCCATCTCCATGTAGGCGAGGTCCGTGTCCCTGGTCATGCGAGTAAGGCCTCGACGAATTCGTGCGGCGAGAACTCGAGGATGTCCTCCTCGGATTCGCCGACGCCGACGAACCGGATCGGGAGCGCCAGCTCGTCGGCGATCCCGATGACGGAGCCGCCCTTGGCGGTCCCGTCGAGCTTGCTGAGGAAGATGCCCGTCAGCCCGGAGAACTTCAGGAATTCCCGGGCCTGATGGATGGCGTTCTGGCCTATGCTCGCGTCGAGGACGAGGAGGCTCTCCTGCGGCGCCCCCGCGATTTCCCGGCCGATCACGCGCCGGATTTTCTCGAGCTCGTTCATGAGGTTCGTGTTGGTGTGGATGCGGCCGGCCGTGTCGATGAGGAGGATGTCGGCTTTCTGGGTCTTGAACGATTGGATGGCGTCGAAGACGACGGCCGCCGGATCGGAGCCGTATTGGCCCTTCACGACCGGGATGCCGAGACGCTTGCCCCAGAGGACGAGCTGTTCCTGGGCGGCGGCCCGGAAGGTGTCGGCGGCGGCCATCATCACCCGCCGGCCGCGGCGCTGGTGAAAAGCCGCCAGCTTGGCCGCCGACGTCGTTTTGCCGCCCCCGTTGACGCCGACCACCATGACCACGGCGGGACCTGCGTCGATGGCCGGCCCGGCCTGGTGCCGCGTGAGGACGGCCTCGAGTTCGGCCTTGAGCGCCGCCTCCAAATCTTTCCCGGCATCCCCCTTGCGAGTTTTGGCCCGGAGGGATTCCAGGACTTTTTCCGTGGTCGCCACCCCGACGTCGGCCAGGATCAAAGCTTCGGAGAGATCGTCCAGTATCTCTTCACGGGGCTTCCCGCTCCGGAAAAGCTCGTCGATCTTTTGGAAGGCCCGGCGGGTCCGGGACAATTTTTCACGGAGGTTGGCGAACACGGCTTAAGCATTATATTTTTCAAGAAGTTAATTGTCAATCAGGGCCGGGTGGGACGGCGGAAAATTGTGGATCGGGTATGAATGTGTTACATTGAGAAAACGATGAACTCTTCCGTATGGGTGCTGCAGCCGGCCCGGCCCGAAGCCGCGACGCTCGCCGCGGAGCTCGGCATCCCGGCGGCGATCGCCCAGATCATGGTCAACCGGAAGATCCTGACGGCCGAAGCCGCCCGGACCTTCCTTTACGGCAATCTCGACGGCCTCCACGACCCGTACCTGATGAAAGACATGGCCAAGGCCGTGGACCGGATCCAGCAGGCGATCGCCCGCGGCGAAAAGATCCTGATCTTCGGGGATTACGACGTCGACGGCGTGCTTTCGGTGGTCATGCTCTTCAAGGCGCTGGCCTCGCTCGGCGCCTCGGTGGAATATTTCATCCCCGAGCGGCTGACGGACGGCTACGGGATCAAGGAACACCACGTGGAGATCCCGATCCAGCGCGGCACGGGCCTGGTCATCAGCGTCGACTGCGGGATCAAGGCCGTCGAATTCACGGCCCAGGCGAAGACAAAGGGCGTGGACGTCATCATCACCGACCATCACCGGCCGGGCGAAACCCTGCCCGCCGCCGCGGCCATCCTCAACCCGGTCCTCGAGGATTCGGGGTATCCCGACCGGGACCTGGCCGGCGTCGGCGTGACATTCAAGCTCATCCAGGCGCTCCTCGAAAAATCGGGGAAGGCCGCCGGCCTGCCGCACTACATGAAACTCGTCTGCATCGGGACCGTGGCCGACGTGGCCGCGCTCAAGGGCGAGAACCGGTTGTTCGTCAAATATGGGCTAAAGGGCCTGGGAAGCGTGACCAATACCGGGCTCAAGAGCCTGATCGAGGCCTGCGGCCTCGGGAAGCGCAAAATCTCGGAGGGGGACCTCGGCTTCCGTATCGGGCCGCGGATCAACGCCGCCGGCCGCATGGGCATGACCGACCTGGCCGTGCGCCTTTTCTTCTGCGATTCGATCGAGGAGTCCCTGGACCTCGTCCAGCAGCTCGAAGAGCTGAACTCCAAACGGCAGAAGACCGAAGAGAAGATCTTTTTGGCGGCCAAGGAAAAAATCGAGGAGGAATCCCTCGACCAGAAATATAAATGCCTTATCCTCGGAAGCGAGGAGTGGCACCGGGGCGTCATCGGGATCGTGGCTTCTAAACTCAAAGACGCCTTCCACCGGCCCGTTCTTCTATTCGCCTACGAAAACGGCAAGGCCTGCGGGTCCGGACGGAGCATCTCGGACGTGCCTCTCATCGACCTCCTGGACGAGTGCAAGCACCTCTTCCTGAGTTACGGCGGGCATCGGCTGGCCGTGGGGTGCACGCTGCCGGTCGAGCGGATGGGCGATTTCAAGCAGGCCCTGAACGCGCTGGCCGAGGCCCGAATCGGGGACGAAGCCCTGAAAAGAAAAATCCGGATCGACGCCCCCATCGCGTTTTCGGACATCGACAGCGGCTTTCTCGGCCATTTCTCGCTCCTCCTCCCGTTCGGCGTCGGCAATCCCAAGCCGCTCTTTCTGACCGAGGGCGTCGAGATCCTGAGCGCCCCCCAAGTTCTCCAGCGGAAGCACTTGAAGTTCCTGGCCCGTCAGAACGGCCGGGTATTTGAGGTCATGGGCTGGGACAAGGCGGACTGGTCCCACGTCCTCCGCCGCGGCGGCCGGGTCGACCTGGCCTACTCCATCCTCCTCTCGGAGTATCTCGGCGAGCCGCGGGTCAGCCTGTCCGCCGAAGACCTGCGAGTCTGACGATACACATGAGCGCGCGAGACGCTTTCCCGGTGAAATCCGCCCGGCTTTGGATCGCCGTTGCCTTAACCGTCGTCCTGGCCGCCATTGTCTTCCGGTTCGCCGTCCGGCGGCCCGGGGCCTCGGGCCCCGTCCCTGAAAAGGCCGTCCCCGAAACGGGAAAAGTCGACCTCAAGGAAGGCATCCGGCACATGGAGTACAAGAACGGAAAGGCGTGGGCCGACGTCCGGGCCGACCGTTTTTTCCTGGGCCAGGACGGGCTGAACCACCTCGAGGGCTCGGTGGAAATCGTGGATTACGGCCGGACCGACGGACGGGTGATGAGGATGTCCGCCGATGAGGTCGCCTACGACAAGGACATGGTCCATTTCACGATCTCGGGCCGCGTCAAGGTCAGCGGCGGGGATCTGGCCTTCGAGTCCGGTTTCCTCGAATATGACAAGAACCTCGAACGATACCGGACAGACCGGGGAGGCACCGTCACGTCCGAACATCTGACCGGGTCGGGGCGGATCTTCGAATATCTCGAAGCGAGCGACGAAATCCGGCTCTCGGACGGCTTCCATCTTGAGGTCAGGGAAGCCGGGGCGGCGGCCGGGCCCGGGGACATTTCCGGGGAATCCCTCGTCTATTCGAGGACCGCGAAGGAGGGCAAGGTCGACGGCCGGGCCCGCGTGACGTCGGCGGGAGGGGAGGGCACGTCGGACCTCTTGACGTTCGAGCTCTCCGACGACGAGGGCAACTTCAAGGTCCTGACGTTCGACAAAGGGGCGAAGTGCGTCCTGGTCGCTTCCGGGGACAAGCCTTCAAACCTGGTCGTCGAAGCCGGAACGGTGCGCCTCCGGTCGGCCGACGGGACTTCGCGCGTGGCCGGAGCCGAAGCGCGGGGGAATTGCCGGTTGACCCTGGCCGCCCCCTCGGACCCCGCGGGACGCGTCGAGGCGCGCGATGTCCGGCTGGCCTTCGGCGAGGACGGTAGCCTCGCCGGATGGACGGCCGCGGGCGGCGCCGCTATGAACCTGGAACAGGCGGGCGGCGTCGTCAACGCTTTTGCCGGGGAAACCATAACTTTCTCGAGACAAACCGGTGTCCTGGCTATTACGGCGAAGGAAGGGGAAATCGCCAGGCAGGAGTCCGACGAATACAGGGTCGAGGCGCCCTCGATTACGCTGGAGACGGGCTCGAAAACCGGCGGGGCATCGGGAGGCGTTCGATGCCTCCTCAAGCCGCGCGCGGACGGCGGCCAGGCCGGGTTTTTCTCCAGGGCCGCGTCCCTTTTCATCACCAGCCGGTCCATGACGTCTTCCGGCGGCGAGCGCCGTTACCGTTTCGAGGGCGACGTCAGGGCCTGGCAGGACGACGGGTCCATCCAGGCCGGGGAACTGGAAGTCCTGGAGGGGACGGGGGAGGTCCGCGGCCGGCGCGGCGTGACCGTCATTCTGGCGGGCGCCGGCGGAGGAGCGTCCGGGGGGCGCCGGATCGAGGCCGTCGGCGCCGAGATGGCCTTCTCACCGGCGGAGTGCCTCATTTCTTTCACGGGCGGAGGGGTCGTCAAGGTCCCCGGGGCGCGCCTCACGGCGGCGACTCTCACCGCCAGCCTGCTCGAAGGGAAAAAGGAGATCCGGGACCTGCATGCCGTCGGCGGTGTCGTGGTCTTCCAGGGTCGTTACGAGGGCCGCGGCGGAGAGGCGAGATACGACCCGGCGGCCGATACGCTCGTCCTTTCCGGGAACCCGGTTTTGGTCGAAAAAGGGAAAGACGCCTCGAGAGGAGACAAATTGACATTTCGCCTGGCCGATGGTAAAATCCTCATCGAAAATAAGGGACAGGGAAGGTCTATCACCGTCATCAACCGTGAACAATGAAGGGCTCCCTGAAGGCAGTTGATCTCGAGAAGAGCTTTGGGATAAAAAAGGTCGTCGATAAGGTCACGATCGAAGTCGCAGAGGGGGAAATCGTCGGGCTGCTGGGGCCCAACGGTGCGGGGAAAACGACCACCTTTTCCATGATCCTGGGGCTCGTCCCCCAGGACGGCGGCCGGATCTACCTGAAGGGCGAAGACATCACGGATTTGCCCATGTACCTGCGGGCGAGGAAGGGTCTCGGGCTGCTGCCCCAGGAGCCTTCGGCGTTCCGGAAACTGTCCGTGGAGGATAACCTTCTGGGCGTGCTGGAGACCCGCCCCGGAAACGGGGCCTCGAGAAAAACGGTCGTGGCGGAAACGTTGGAGGAATTCGGGCTTGAGCATGTGACACGGTGCCGGGCCCTGACGCTTTCGGGAGGTGAACGGCGCCGTCTCGAGATCGCCAGGGCGATGCTCATGGACCCGGATTTCATCCTCCTCGACGAACCGTTCACGGGGATCGACCCACTGGCCATCCTCGACCTCCAGGAGATCATCCGGAGGCTCCGGGGGCGGCGGATCGGGGTCCTGCTGACCGACCACTCGGTCCGTGAGACGCTGAAAATCACCGACCGGGCCTACATTATCGACAGAGGAAAGGTGTTCATGGAAGGGACGCCGGAAGAAATCGTGGCCTCCGCGGAGGTCCGCAAGAGCTATTTGGGAGACGAGTTTCGTCTTTAAGGATGGATGGGCATAACGACATGAGGCCGCACCGATGACTCTTCGCCAGAGGCTCGACCAGCGCCAGGTCCAAAAGCTGATCCTGGCCCCCGCGCTCCAGCAGGCCATCAAGCTCCTTCCGCTCACCAACCTGGAGCTCATCGAAGTTATCGACGCCGAGCTGGCCCAGAATCCCATGATCGAGGTCGAGGGCGAATCCCTGGACAGGGCGGCCCCGGAACCCGGCCAGGCGGCCGAGGAGCGGGACTCCGAAAAGGCGGGGGAGGAAGCCCCGGCCGAAATCAAGCTCCCGTCCGAGGACCCGTCGTTTGAGGCCCCGGCGTCCGGCGAGTTTGACCCGGGCTTCCAGGAATATCTCGACGACGGGTTCCGTCCCCACTTTTACGAAAGCCGGGATGCCGTGTCTCTCGAAAATACTTTGTCCCGGACTCCCTCGCTTTGGGACCACCTGAACTGGCAGGCCGGCTTGACCTTTATGGACAAGGAGGACCTGGAAATCGCCAAGGACGTCATCGGGGATATCAACGAAGACGGCTACCTGAGCTCCTCGGTCGAGGAACTTGCCCGCCTCCGAGGGACGACCCCGGAGAAAGTCAACGAGATCAGGGAGAAGATCAAGATGTTCGACCCGGTGGGCGTCGGCAGCCTGAACCTGCGCGAAGCGTGGCTGGCCCAAATGGATTATCTCCAGGTCCAGGACGACGTCGCCCGGGCCATCGTTTCCAACTACCTCCCCCTCCTCGAGAAGTCCGACTTCGTCCAGCTGTCCCGGGCGTTGAACATTCCCATGTCCGAGATCAAGGATCATATCGACCTGATCAAGGGGCTCGATCCGACGCCGGGCCGGAAATACACCGAGGAAAAGACGACCTACGTCGTCCCGGATATCATCATCACGAAGGAAGGCGACGACTGGACGATCGCCCTCAATGACGAAGGCCTCCCCCGGCTCCGGATCAGCCCCTATTACCGCCGGCTCCTGGCCCGCGCGGCCCAGGACCAGCCCGAGGCCTACCGGTTCCTCGTGGACAAAATGAAAAAGGCCCTATGGTTCCTGAGGAGCCTCGACCAGAGGAACAAGACGATCTACAAGGTCGCCCAATTCATCGTCAATAAGCAAAAGGGGTTTTTCGACAAGGGCATCGACGACATCAAGCCTCTCACCCTCATGGAGATCGCCCAGGAGATCGGCGTCCACGAGTCCACGGTCGGCCGGGTCGTGGCCAACAAGTATATCCTGACCCCCCAGGGAGTCTATCCGCTGAAATATTTCTTCCATAAGTCCCTGCCGGGGAGCTATGGCGAAGAGGTGTCGTCGCTCAGGATCAAGGAAAAGATCAAGAAACTCGTCGACGGCGAGGACTCGGGCAATCCCCTGAGCGACATCGAAATCGGCGATCTCCTGGCCAGGGAAAACCTGAAGATCGCCCGGCGGACGGTCGCCAAGTACCGGATGCAGCTCAAGATCGAGCCATCGCACATCCGGAAAAGAAAGTCCATCATGGAGGAGCGGGCATGAACGTCCATTTCACGGCGCGGCGGGCCGTCCTGACCCCCGAAATCAAGGATTACTGCGAAAAGAGGCTGGCGCGGCTGAAGGGCCTGAGCGGAGACATCCTCGACGTGAACGTCATCCTGGGGGTCCAGAAGAACCGGAACAGGGCCGAAATCCACGTCATCGCCAAGGGGGCGAGCCTGGTGGTCGTGGAAGAGACACTGGACATGATGGGCTCGCTGAACCTGGCCTTCGATAACCTGGAAAAAAAGATCAAAAAAGAACGGGAAAAGTGGCGCGAGCGCCGGCGCCGCGGGGGCCGGAACCGGAAAGAGCTCGAGGCCCTGCCTGAAACCGGCGAGCCCGAGAAACGCGTTATCCGCAGCCAGAATTTCTCGGCCAAACCGCTCTCGCTCGAGGAGGCCGTGGCCCAGTTCGAGTTCAAGAACAGGGAAGTGCTGGTCTTCCGGCGCGAGGGCTCCGAGAACTGGGCCGTCCTTTACCGGCGCAAGGACGGCCATTTGGGGCTCGTGGAACCGGAGTGAGGCTCGCTGGTCTGTCATGAAACTCCATCCTCTCCTTTCGGAAGACCTGGTCCTGCCGGGGCTCAAGGGCCGGAACCGGGACGACGTCCTCCGGGAGATGGTGGAGCACCTGCGCGAGCGGGCGAACGCCGCGGCCGGGGAGGACCTCTTCGACAAGCTCCTGGCGCGGGAAAAGCTCGGCACGACGGCCATCGGGGGCGGCGTGGCCATCCCGCATTGCAAGGTCGGCGGGCTCAAGGCCCCGGTCCTGGCGCTCGGCCTGTCGCGGCGGGGGGTCGATTTCCAGTCCCTCGACGGCCGGGCCACGCACATCATATTCCTCGTCGTTTCCCCGCTGGAAAACCCGGGGGTCAACCTCCGCGTCCTGGCTTCCATCGCCAAGCTCCTCCGCAAGTCCGGGACGCTGGTTCAGAAGCTCGTCAAGGCCCCCACGGCCGGGGACGCGCTCCGGGCCCTCCGCGAGGAGGAGGACCGGGCCCATGCCTAAAAAAACCGCCGTCTCGCCCAGGAGGGAGGCCGCCGAGCATACGACGATCTCCGCCGGCCTGCTGAAGATCTTCGGCGTAGGCACGCTCGTCCTGGGCGACAGCGGAATCGGCAAAAGCGAAAGCGCCCTGGAGCTCATCGCCCGCGGCCACAAGTTCGTCGCCGACGACGTCGTCCGGATCCGGAAGGAGCCGGGCGGGACCCTCTTCGGCACGGCCCCGCCCCTGAGCCGCGATTTCATGGAGATCCGCGGCCTGGGGATCATCAACATCCGGGAGATCTTCGGGCCCAAGTCCGTGGTCGGCGAGGCCCGCGTGGACCTCATCGTCAAGCTCAAGAAATGGCGGAAGGGCTTCGAGGTCGACCGCCTTGGGCTCAAGGTCACCGAGGACGAATCCATCCTCGGCGAGAAGGTCCCCCAGTTGGCCATCCCGGTGGCCCCGGGGAGGAACATCGCCACGCTGATCGAGGTGGCCTGCAAGGTCCACCTCCTCCGGAAGAAGGGCTACCATGCCCCGGCCGAGATCATCAAGCGGCTGGACAGGATTCTCACCTGAGGGAGGCCATGAGGAACGCGTCCAAGGACAACCGGTTCCTGATCGTCACCGGGCTCTCGGGGTCCGGGAAAACCGTGGTCAGCCGTTTTCTCGAGGACCTGGGATATTACTGCGTCGACAATCTCCCCGCCAAGCTCATCCCCGGATTCGTCGACCTGTGGCTGAAAAAGAAGGTCGAGATCGACCGGGTGGCCCTTGTCCTGGACATCCGGGAGCCGCGGTTCCTGACCGAGTTTCCACGGGTCCTCAAGGAGATCCGCAAGAGGGCCCCGGCCCGGCTGATTTTCCTGGACGCGACCGACGAGGCCCTGGTCAAAAGATTCAGCGAGACGCGCCGTCCCCATCCCCTGACGCGGCGGAAGCCCATCCTCGAAGGTGTCCGCCTTGAGCGGAAACGCCTCGCCTCCATCAAGAAAATGGCCGACGAGGTCCTCGACACGTCGAACCTGAACATCTCTCAACTCAAGGACCTGGTCAGCCGCAGGATCCTCAAGGCCCGCACCCTCCGGATGCAGACCGTGATCATCAGCTTCGGCTACAAGTACGGGATCCCCCTGGATTCCGACCTCGTCTTCGATACGCGGTTCCTGCCCAATCCTTTTTACGTGGACCGGCTCCGGGACAAGAACGGGAAGGCCCGGACGGTCCGGGAGTTCGTCCTCGGCGCGCCGGAGGCCGGAAAATTCCTGCGCGAACTCGTGCGCTTCACGGATTTCCTGATCCCCCGTTTCGTCAAGGAAGGGAAGAGCACCCTGACCATCGCCATCGGATGCACGGGGGGAAAGCACCGGTCCGTCGTGATCGCCGAGGAGCTCCGGGGACACCTCCGGAAATCGGGCGGGGACATCAAAATTTATCATAGAGACCTTTATAAATAGCCGCCCTTTCTATACAATAGGGGTTCGAGCGCGGAGCCGGCCCCCGGACGACGGCCCGCGGACGGTCGGATGAAAGACGTATCGCGAGAACGGACACGGGATCTGGAAATCATGATCGGCGGCATCATCGTTTGTCACGGCCGGATGGCCGAGGAGCTTCTGAACGCGCTGACGATTATCCTCGGCGAGGCCCCCAACATCGAGGCCATATCCATCGGCTGGTATGACGATGTCGAGGACTCGAAAAAGAAGATCAGTCAGAGCCTCAAGAGGGTCGACCAGAAGAACGGCGTCATCATCTTTACGGACATGTTCGGCGGGACGCCGTCAAACCTCAGTTTCAGCTTCCTCAAGGAGAACCAGGTCGAGATCATCACCGGGGTCAACCTGCCCATGCTCATCAAGTTCGTCTCCCTCCAGAGAAGCAACGCCCTCAAGGACGTCGCCAAGAAGGTCGTCGACCAGGGCAAGAAGAACATCCACCTGGTCAGCATTCTCCTGAGTTCCCGCACGAAATAACCTCCCATGGTCGAAAAAACCATCATGATCAGGAACAAACTGGGCCTCCACGCCCGGGCGGCCGTCAAGTTCGTCAACCTGGCCAACCGCTTCGGCTCGGCCGTGAAGATCGTCAAGGACGGGAACGAGATCGACGGCAAGAGCATCCTGGGCATCCTCACGCTGGCGGCGACCCAGGGCTCGCAGATTCATCTGGTTGTCGCCGGGAAGGACGAGGAAGCCGCCCTCGGGGCCCTGTTCGACCTGATCAACAACCGGTTCGACGAGAAAGAGTAGCGGCGATGGATATCATCAGGCTCCGGGGGATCGGCGTTTCGCCGGGGATCGCCATGGGCGAAGTCCTGCTTCCGAAGCGGGTCATCTTCACCTCGCGGAAAGAGCTCGTCCCCGCCCCCCAGGTCGAAGACGAGTTGAAGCGGCTCATGAAGGCGATCGCGCGGACCAAGGACGACCTCGTCCAGGTCCGGGAAAAGATCAAAGAGAAGATGGGCGAGGAAAGCTCATTCATCTTCGAGGCGCATCTCCTGATCCTCGAAGACCCCACGCTCCACTCGGGGCTCGAGCACATCATCCGCGAGGAGAGGGCCCGGGCCGAGTGGGCCCTGTCCAAGACGAACAGCCGGTACGAGCAGCTGTTCGAATCCCTGAACGACGATTATTTCCGCCAGAGGAAGTCCGATGTTTCGGACGTCCTCACCCGGATATACAAGAACCTGGAGGTCCGGAGGGAGAAGGAGAAAGCGCCCGAGCGGCAGCACATCCTGGTCGCCCACGAACTCCTTCCGTCCGAAGCGGCCATCCGCCTGGGGCGCGAGAACACCCTGGGCGTCGCTCTTGACATGGGCGGGGGGACGTCGCACACGGCCATCCTGGCCCGCTCCATGAGCATCCCGGCCGTCCTGGGCTTGAGGAATATCACCGGCCAGGTCCGGGAGGGGGATTTCGTCATCGTCGACGGCACGGGGGGGGAGGTCATCATCAACCCGCCGGCCGCCGTCCGGCGCGAGTACCAGGCCAAGAAGGAGAGGTACGATAGCTACCGCCGCGAGCTGCAAAAGACGGCCCGCCTCAAAGCGGTGACTCTGGACAAGGTCCGGGCGAACCTCCTGGCCAACATCGAGCTGCCGGAAGAAGTGAACATGGCCATGTCCCTGGGAGCGGAGGGCGTCGGCCTGTTCCGCTCGGAGTTCATCTACCTCCGGACGACCTCCCTGCCGAGCGAAGAGGACCATCT
>Ga0315281_10001199_pt1 | contig 38088 bp, 34 predicted proteins | sample YL17G07_0_MG_FD_204540 | JGI IMG/M metagenome (GOLD analysis project Ga0315281, IMG submission 204540) | Sediment microbial communities from Yellowstone Lake, YNP, Wyoming, USA - YL17G07_0 | ecosystem: Environmental > Aquatic > Freshwater > Lake > Sediment | place: USA: Wyoming | collected...
CATTTGCAGGGACAGACCTGGATCACGCCGCTGCCGACCCAGAAAGTCGTCTGCACCTCGCCCATCAAGAAGGCGCCCGGCCGCACGGAGTTCCAGCGCGGTATCCTTGCGCGCGATGCGAACGGTCAGTGGAGCGTGCGCACCACCGGCGACCAGGGTTCCGGCATTCTCTCTTCGATGAGCCAGGCCAATTGCTTCATCATCCTGCCCACCGATGAGGGCAACGTCCCGGCCGGGTCGACCGTGGACGTGCAATTGCTGGAAGGGCTGATCTGACCTTGTAGTTGTCAGAGATTACACAACACCCGGCGTTCGGCAAACTCGGAATACGCAACGGGCCGGCCGGGAAAACAGGACTATTCCGGAGGAGCAGCGACCTATGGGACATATCGACAAAACTGAAACGCAGTGGCAAAGCGATCTGACGCCGGAGCAATACCAGGTGTTGCGCGAAGAAGGCACTGAACGGCGTTTCACCAGTGCGCTGAATACCGAGTATCGCAATGGCGTATTCGTCTGCGCAGGTTGTGCAGAACCGCTGTTCAAATCCGACATGAAGTACGACAGCAAGACCGGATGGCCGAGTTTTTTCACCGCCCTTCCCGGCACCTTGGAAACCAAGGTCGATCGCACGCTGTTTTCGGAACGCACCGAATATCACTGCGCGAAATGCGGCGGTCATCAGGGCCACGTATTCGAGGACGGACCGAAACCCACCGGGCTGCGCTATTGCAACAACGGCGTCGCCCTGAAGTTCCTTCCGGAGAAGTAACGGCTGCGTATTCACCCGGCCACGAAAGCAGACTCTGTCATTGCCATCCAACCGGGCGGCCATCCAGGATCCGATTCCCACTTGCCACAGCAGAAAGGTTACCGCGCCGCTGTTCTTTATTTCTTCGCAATCCCGGTAAGGCGTTGCTCCTTCGCGGCAAAACGGCAGCGTCTTGTCTTGTTTGCGGAGAGGAGTACCCACTGCCGCGATCGCTCAACTCTGGCGATCGAACTTCGCGCGCCATGCTGTCAAAGCCGGCGATAGCCCGTCGGTCTGCACCAACTGCCTGAGCGCCACGCGGCGCGCGAGTCGCTGCGCGCGGGAATAGGACGGCACATCTCGTGGTGGCTCGGCAGCGCGCACCGCGACGAAGGTGTCCGACTTGGTTTTGCTGCACGCCGGGTCGCCGTGCACGGCGAGCAGAGACTGAAAAGCCTCGTGTCTGCTCGCAGCGAAAGGCGCCCGTTTTCCGTGTTCGTCGTGGATCGCACTCGCCGGAAAAATCTCCACGCTCGGCACCACGCCCGCCGGCAGCGGCACGTTCGACGAATGCGTTCGCCTGAGCCTGAGCAGATCCGGCAACACATGGGTGTGAGGTCCGTCAGGCGTCGTGCCGTCGGGCTTCGGAATCGGCGTGCGCACCTCGACGCGTCCGAGCCGGGACATGAATACGCGCGTCGGACTCATGGCGGGAATTTCGCGCAATAACGCCGTCGCCAGCACGGATTGCCCCACCGCTGCACGCAGCGAACGCAGGATCGCGGTGTCCGCGGTGCGCACGCAGATGTCGCAATGCGGCGCACCGATGCCGAGATCGAACAGGACCGCTTCGCGATCTTCTTCTTGCAACGCCCCGTCATCGGGACCGAGCTCGGCCACCGTTGTGCGGCCGCTCATCGCGCCGGCGATTGCGGGCAGGCACAGCGCGATGCCGTGCATCCATCCGTCTCCCGCCCCAGGCCGCTCCCACGCGATGATCCGCAACGCGGGCTCGAATTGCAATCGGATGCCGCCTCGCGCCGTCACCGCGCCGTGGGCGGACAACGCAACCGGCTCGCCGGCGTCGCGATGAAACTCTGCAATCGCGCCGAATGTACCGACGGCCCAACTCGTATGCGGGTCCCCGAGCTGGCTGCTAACGAGGTCGATGAAACTAGCTGGCGCAGCGCGTTCAGGCCCCAAGCTGTGCCGCCAGATCGGTGAAGTCCGATGCGACAATGTCGACCTTGCCATCGCCGTCCGCGGCGCTATCCGCCTTTCGGTCCGGACCGAACTCCAGTGGCCGCGTCACCAGCGCAGTGCGCAAGCCGAGTTTCTTGGCGGCCAGCAGATCGCCCATATGCGCGGCCACCATCATCACCTGCTCTGGCGTGGGCCCCAGCAGCTTAGCCGCTCCGAGATAGACTTCCGGATCCGGTTTGTAACGATTGAATACTTCCGCCGATAAGACACAGTCCCAGGGCAGCCCGGCGTTCTTTGCCATGTCGACGAGCAGCGACACGTTTCCGTTCGACAACGTCGACAGGGTATAGCGCGTCTTCAGGCGATTCAGTCCGCCGACCGAATCCGGCCAGGGTGACAAGCGGTGCCAGGCGCGATTCAGATGATCGATTTCCTCTTCAGGAAGGCCCTCAATCTGAAACTGAACCAGCAGATCGTCGAGAATGATTCGGTTCAGCCCGTCTATGTTGACCCACGGCAACTCGCCCGCGCGCACACGCTTCATGGCGGGTTGATAGCCGGACCGCCACGCGTCGGCGAACTTGACCCAGTCCGCCCTTACCCCCTTGCGCTTCTCGAGCAACTGCCCCTCGCGAATGATCGACGCGCGCCAGTCGACGACGGTCCCGAATACATCGAATACCAGCGCCCTGACTCGCGACAACTGCGGCGGTGCACGTCGGCAGGATTCGTCAGCCGCAGCGTCCGTTGCGCTCAGCGTTGCGAGGGCTGCCAATGCAGCCGATGCCGCGGTGGCAGTCATGAACTCGCGCCGGCCGGTGTCCCATTCTGTCTTGCGATCGCTCTGATCCGACATGGCTCCTCCTTGTCGTTGTACTGGCTTCCCGGTTCATGCTCAAGAATGCATGCGACTGCGAGCCGCCGTGACGTTCAGCCTACCGAAAAATAACCGGTTTGGGTCCGTAATCAAGAAACCTTAGCGCCCTGCCCGGTTCGGAAGATTGGAATAACCACATGTTGTGATCTATACTTAAAACATGAGCCGCTGGAGATCCATCCTGTCCGTGCTGATTGCGCTGTGGCTGCCTTTGCAAGGCTATGGCGCAGTCGCAATGCCGTTTTGCGAACACGGCCCGTCGATGCCTGATTCTACTGCTGCAGTTTTCGCCCACGCGGCAGCACATGACGGGGATAAAGGGCATGTCGGCATGCCGAACCACGATCATGCGGCTAACCACGACGCGGACAATTTTTCGGGTACGCACGCTGGCTTGGGCTGCAATGATTGCGGCGCCTGCCAACTGGCCTGTGCACCGCTGATCTTCGCGACTGTGCCGCATTTCGCTTGCACAGGAAGTCCGGTTTACGATCCACTGCCAATCGCGTCACTTACCTCCATTTCCCCCGAGCAACTTCAGCGCCCCCCTGTACCTGCGTTCGTCTGAACGCGGGGTAATCGTCTGACAGTCCGGTAATTCCTGCCGGATCATCTGCTTTCCCTGCGCACGAATATCGTGACGCCGCCGCGCGTGGCTGTCATGCATCGGGTCAACTTCGACACTCGATCACCGAATGTCGACGCGACCAGAGCCGAGTAGTTACGAATCGGAGGACTTCTTCCATGAACCCCGTGTCAGGTGACACGAATATCGCCGCGACACTGTCTGGTGAGCGCCTGAAGAGGCCCGCTCTCGCCCCGGTTCCGCGAGACATGGCCCTTGCGGGTAAGGATATCGTTTAGTGAATCCGGGAATATTAAGGAGTGAAACGATGAGACTTCGACTTGTAGTAGCCCGCGGCTGCTTCGCGCTAGTTGTCCTGACGATTAGCGTGGCGACAGCTGTGGCGCAGGCCGGCGAACTTCCCAATCCCGCGGACCCAGGTGCTGCTGCCTCTGCACTGAAGTACGAGTCTGCTTATTCTGACTACCAGCCATTCCGGGAGCAGAAAAGCAATTCCTGGAAGCAAGTTAATAGGGAAGTCGCGGAGAACCCGGGTATGGGTTCGATGAAAGACATGCTGGACAAAGCCATGCCTGGCAGCGATTCGCAAACTGCCGACGCGCCGATGAGCAAAGAAGGCCCCGACGCGATGTCGAAGGCCAAGCCGCAAACCGCCCCCGTCCAGTCCGCCGATGCACAGACCGCAGGCATTACCGGTACCGGTGTCGTGGAAGGCATCGACAAGGCCAATGGCAAAGTCAAGCTCACCCGCGATCCGATCGCAGCATTGGGCTGGCCGAAGATGACCATGTTCTTCCGGCTGAAAGACAGCGCGCTCGCGGACCAGGTGAAGGAAGGTGACAAGGTCGAGTTCTCGCTGGAGAAATCGGCCTCCGGTTACGTCATCTCGGGCTTCCACAAGGGCGCGGCGCGCCATGACATGAAACAGATGGAGAAATAAGAGGAACCGATGATGAATCACGCAAAATCTTCCCGTTCAATCCGGCCGAATATGTTCGTGGTCGCGCTGGGAGTCCTGCTGCTCGGCGGTTGCGCCACCTTCTCCGCCGACGGCGGTTTCAATACTGTTGGCACGATCACTAAGGACCGCATCAACAAAGACGTCATCTGGGTGCGTGCCGACAGCGATGCGGACACGGTCCAGATCACCGTCAGAAAACTGCTCGCCTCGCCGCTATCGGCGGACGATGCCGTACAGGTGGCGTTGCTCAACAATCGCGGTTTGCAGGCTACTTACGCTGAGCTTGGCATTGCGGAAGCCGACCTGGTGCAGGCCGGCCGGATGACGAACCCGCACTTCGCCTACCTGCGCACCCGCAACGGTGACGAGCGCAAGCTCGAATGGGCGCTCACCTTCCCCATCATCGATCTGCTCACCATCCCTCTGCGCACAAAGATCGAGGCGAGGCGCTTCGAGGCGGTGAAGCTCGCAGTGGCCGGGCGCGTTGTGGAAGTCGGTATTGAAACACGCGAAACCTACGTCCAGGCCCTCGCCGCAGAAGAACAGGTCCGCTACATGGAGCAGGTGAAGACCGCCGCGGAGGCGAGCGCGGACCTCGCCCGGCGCATGGCCCACGCCGGCAACTTCAGCAAGCTCGAGCACCTGCGCGAGCAAGCGTTCTACGCTGAGGTCATCGCGCAACACGCTCGCGCGAGACACGCTGCCACCGCCGAGCGCGAGCGGCTTACGCGGCTCATGGGGCTTTATGGCGAGGATACGCTCTTCAAGCTGCCGGAGCGCCTGCCGGACCTGCCGTCCAGCCTGCCCGAGATCAAGGATCTCGAAGCCACCGCGCTTACCCAGCGCCTTGACGTGCAGGCCGCCAAGCGGAACACCGAGAGTGTCGCCGCTTCGCTCGGCCTGACGAAAGCCACCCGTTTCATCAACGTTCTTGAACTCGGCCCGGCGAGCACGAAAGAGGATCCCGAACCGTGGAAGCGAGGTTTCGAGATCAGCCTTCAGGTACCGATCTTCGATTGGGGTGGCGCGCGAGTCGCCAAAGCTGAAGCGATCTACATGCAAGCCGTGAACCGGGTCGCCGAGACCGCGGTGAACGCGCGCTCTGAGGTGCGCGAGGCCTACTTCGCTTACCGCACCGCTTACGAAACAGCGAAGCATTATCGCGAGGAGATCGTGCCGCTAAGAAAGAAGATCTCGGAGGAAAATCTCCTCCGTTACAACGGCATGCTGATCAGCGTCTTCGAGCTGCTGGCCGATGCGCGCGAGCAGGTGGCCAGCGTAAGCGCCTCGATCGAGGCGTTGCGCGACTACTGGCTTGCCGAGAGCGAACTGCAGGCGTCCCTCAACGGCACGCCTGGAATCCGCGGCGGGGGAGTAGCCAAGATTGTTGGCGGCATGGTTCCCAACCCGGCGCTTGCCGGCCATTGATCGATACTGTCGAAAGGACCGCAACAAATGACTACCCGTCGAGACTTCCTCCGAAACTCCGGTGCTGCGCTGCTGGGGGCGAGTTTGGTGAGCAGAGTGCAAGCCGCCTCGCTACCCGAAGCGCCCATGCAGGCTTCACCTCTGACCCAGCCGCCGCTTACCCCCCCGAATGGCCAGCCCTACAACCCGGTCGTGACGCTGAACGGCTGGACACTGCCCTGGCGCATGAAGGACGGTGTCAAGGAATTCCACTTGATCGCAGAGCCTGTGGTACGCGAAATCGCGCCCGGCATGAAGGCGAACTTATGGGGCTACAACGGTCAGTCGCCCGGACCGACGATCGAGGTCGTCGAGGGCGACAAGGTGCGCCTCTTCGTCACCAATAATTTGCCGGAACATACGAGTATCCACTGGCATGGCCAGCGTCTGCCCAATGGCATGGATGGAGTGGCGGGACTTACCCAGCCGGCGATTCAACCCGGCAAGACCTTTGTCTATGAGTTCATCGCCAAGCGCCCGGGCACCTTCATGTACCACCCGCACGCCGACGAGATGGTGCAAATGGCCATGGGCATGATGGGCGTCTGGGTGACCCATCCCAAGGATCCCACCCTGTATCGGGTGGATCGCGATTATGTCTTCCTGTTGAGTTCTTACGACATCGACCCCGGCAGTTTCACGCCGCGGGTCGCCGAGATGCTCAATTTCAATATATGGACCTTCAACAGCCGGGCGTTTCCAGGAATCGACCCGCTCATCGTGCGCAAAGGCGATCGCGTGCGCATTCGCATCGGCAACCTGACGATGACCAATCACCCCATTCATTTGCACGGACATGAGTTCGAGGTGACGGGTACGGACGGTGGTTGGGTACCGAAGTCGGCGCGTTGGCCCGAGGTGACCACGGACATTGCGATCGGACAAATGCGAGCCATTGAATTCGACGCCACCGACCCCGGCGACTGGGCGTTCCACTGCCACAAGTCGCACCACACGATGAACGCGATGGGCCACAACGTCCCCACGATGATCGGCGTCGACCAACAGGACGTAGCCGCGAAAATCAGGAAGCTGATACCCGATTACATGGTGATGGGAGATACCGGCGGATCCATGGGTGACATGGAAATGCCGCTGCCAGACAACACGCTACCCATGATGACCGGTCAAGGGCCCTTCGGTGGCCTGGAAATGGGTGGCATGTTCACCATGGTCAAGATCCGCGAAGGGCTTGCCCGCAACGACTACAAGGACCCGGGCTGGTACAAACAGCCGCCAGGCACAGCGGCCTACGAGTGGACCGGCGAGCCGTTGGCCTCGATTCGCGCACCGGACAGCGAAAAGAAGTTGCCCATTTCCGGTGAAATCGTTTTGAGAGTTACGAAAGGAGGTTCCCATGGTTCGCACTAATTTCTGAAATCGAGACCCGGCAATTGACTTAACCGAAACAGTCTTTTTAATTCTCAGAGGAGTACTGAATGAAACCACTGATCATCGCATCGGCCATCGCCTTGGGTCTCGCGACAACGGGCGTCTTCGCTCACGATGATGAACACCAAGCCGGAAAGGAAGAAAAACATGGCGAAGGACACGTGGACTCACTGGGCAAACCGGGTGATCCCATGAAGATATCCCGCACGATTGATGTCGAGATGAGAGACACCATGCGTTTCTCGCCGGCGGATATCAAGGTTAAGCGTGGCGAAACCATCAAGTTCGTGGTGAAGAATAACGGCAAGGTAAAGCATGAGATGGTGCTCGGATCGATAGATGAACTGAAAAAGCATGCGGCATTGATGCAAAAGTTTCCGGAGATGGAGCACGCCGACCCGAACATGGTATCGGTCGATCCCGGCAAGACCGGCGAACTCGTCTGGCAGTTCACCAAAGCCGGCATCTTCGACTTCGCGTGTCTGCAACCCGGCCACTTCGAGGCCGGCATGTTGGGCAAGGTCGCGGTCAAGCGCTAAACCGATTCCTCTATTCATCATTGCACGAGGAGCAGCACATGAAACGCACATCATCAATTCTTCTTGCCGTCACCCTCGGCTTCGCGTTGCCTCTCGGCGCTAGCGCCGCTGACGATCGCGCCACACCGCAGCAGGGTAAGTCCATGGACAGTGCCGGACCGAAGAGCTACGGCGAAGTCAAGAAGGTAGACAAGTCCAGCGGAAAGGTCACCATCAAGCACGGCCCGCTGGGCAATCTCGGCATGCCGGCGATGACCATGGTCTTTCGGGTGAAAGACCCGGCGATGCTCGATCAGATGAAGGAAGGCGACAAGATCAACTTTGTCGCAGAGAAGGTGAACGGGGCATTCACGGTGATACATACTGAGCCGGCAAAGTAGCTGGCCAACATTTGCGGCTTACTTTTCCGACTGCGTAACGCTGCGCATCATGGCGCAACGAGCCCTAACCAATGCAGCTCGTTTTCGCGGAAATGGAGCATCGGACGGGCGGCTTGCCGGGAATGCCGGCCCATATGCTCAACCCCGGAGGGGAACTGGAGCACCACGAGAAATATCACCCGGCAGACGGCACCGGCGCCCAGTCCATGTTTTCCTTTGGACAACCGGGCCAACCAGGACTGGCCGGCCCGACAGTGCGTATCGATGCCTACGACAAGACGCATTTCGAGCCTGATAGCGGCACTTAGGTTGGCCTTTACTACGAAAAGTCTTGATCTACGTCAACCGCCGTCCTGCGTGCTGAAGTTAGTATTTGGCGTCCGGTGGGGACGTGAAGTGACGGGCTGCTACCGGTTTTGATCAAGCAATACAACAGGAGACGACGAAATAGGTCTGCGGCCGTTTAGCAATTTCTCTTAAAGGAGCATTCAAATGAACAGATTTACTCTTGCAATTTTCCTGGCGTGCCTGTTTGTCGTACCGGTGGTCCAGGCGGCAGACGAAGAAGATCATGCCGCCCACCATCCCGGCGCCGACCAGAGTCAAGCCGCTGCCGCGCAGGACGATAAGGCCGCGGCAATGAAGATGGAAAAGATGCAGGAAAAAATGAAAAAGATGCAGGAGCAGATGGAGAAGATCCATTCCGCCAAGGATCCGCAGGAACGCCAGAAGCTCATGAAAGAGCACATGCAGTCCATGCAAGAGGGCATGAAGATGATGGGCGGCATGGGCGCGGGGATGATGAAGGGCGGTGACATGATGGCCAAGGCGAAGAAGGATCAGGCCGAGTCCATGACTGACGCCGGCGATGGCATGGGAATGTGCATGATGATGATGAAAAAGCACAAGTCCGTGGAGGCTCGCCTGGACATGATGCAGCAGATGATGGAACAGATGATGCAGCACGAAGGCGCCGAGCAGGAGATGGAGCGCGGTCGCTGAGGCTGCCCAACACCCTCATGGCTGGCACTCGATACTCAAGTCGTCCCGCGTGAACAACCGCGTAGTCCCGGAAAAAACAGCGCGTTTTCAGAGACAAAAGTGGCCAAATCGTCCTCGTCGCGAATAGCCCGGATTCTGGTCGTCGTCTGGACATTGATCTCGATCGTCAACGCTTTTGCGGGCGACTGCGAGAACCTTGTCGACAGCATCCACGTTGCCGCGGTGGGCAGCGCAGTTCCCGGGCATGGCGATCACGGCGAGGGTGACCACGGCACACATGAACACGGCAAAAACGCTGCCGATGGCAAGGAGGGGGCGGATTCCTGCTGCTGTGTCAAGCTCACCGCCACATCGGCTGCTGTCAGACATGATGCTTCCCCGCCCTCCGAAAGTCGCAGTCACGCCCAGCCGGACCCGGCGCTACTGGTAGGGGTTTCACCTCCACCTTCCACCCTGCTATTGGCGCGATTCAACAGCGGGCCATCACCACGAAGTCGAACTCCTCTTTTTCTCCTCCACTTGCGGCTATTGAATTAGCCGTCCCTCGTCCACGGACGGGAATCCGGCCTTTATCGGGTCGGGCCACGCGCTTGGCAGACCAATCTGCAGTACCGGTCAGCCGAACCGGTCATCCCAGAAAAAGCAGTTGCACCGCCAAGGACGCCAAGGACGCGAAGGAAAACAAGTGCATGTATTCATCAGCACCTTAACCCTTTGGGTGAGTTCGGTCAGGCATGCTTATCGCGTTCCCTGGCGTCCTTGGCGTCCTTGGCGGTGAGTGAACTGCCGGATTTCGGGTCATACGACCGACCGCCGGGTAAACAACATCCCGTCTCGCGGTTACTTCGCGTTGCTATTGGTCCGTCGGACGCACCGAGAGGTAATTAGCACGCGACGGGAAGTTCGAGTCTTCTGGTGGGAAAAGTGCTGGAGGGAATGCTATGAATGTCAGCGAATTGTCGATAGAGGCGAAGATCTCGCCGCATGTGGTCAGGTTTTATGCAAGAACGGGGTTGCTCAAACCGAACAGGAATCCGTCGAATGGCTACAAGGTCTTCGGCCAGAATGAAATGAAGCGTCTGCGCTTCATCCGCATGGCGCAGTGCCTCAGTTACAGCCTTGCGGAGATCGCGGAAATGCTGCGTCGCCTGGAGGATGGCGACACCCCATGTGCCTTGATGGAGAAAATCCTCCGCGAGCGATTGGTGGAAAACCAGGCAAAAATCGAGCTATTTGTAAGGAAGCAGGCGCTGATGGAGCGGGCCCTGCGGCAGATGGAGAAGCAGATCTGGAGCACCAGCAGCATGGACGGTCTCTGCGATCATTTTCAGAGTCTTGTTGAGGGAACCAGGGCTTGACCTGTGCGTAACTTACAGGTTTAGGTTTCTGGCAAGTTGTTTTGCGTGGCATGTATCGGGCTCCAGGACCCAGATGATGAATGTCAGCGAGTTCGCGCGCGAGGTCTCTGTCACCCCTCATACGGTCCGCTATTACGCGCGTCTGGGATTGTTGAAACCTCAGCGCGACCCTCGGAGCAGGTACAAGAAGTTCGCGGAGTCGGATATCGCGCGGCTGCAATTCATCATGAGGGCGCGGAGCCTGGGTTTCACGCTATCCGAAATCGGGGAGATTTTTCGCCGAAGCGCACGGCGGCAAACGCCTTGCCCAATGGTGCGGGAAATCATCCGGCGCAGAATCGAAGAGACGACCGAACGGCTGGATGCGGTGCTGGCATTGCGCGAGCGAATGAAGCAGGCGCTGGTATTGTGGGAAAAAATGCCCGATCAAGTGCCAGACGGGAATGCGATTTGCGCGCTCATCGAAGCAGCGGGAGATTCGCATGACAGCGCATGACGCTTTGCGAATGGACGCACGCGGTCTTTGCCTGCCGTCATCCAAAGAAGTAGCTCGAAACGTCGGGCATTAACAGGAGATAAACATGGAACATGATCACCGCAGCGAGAACCGCAAAGGGTGGCTGGAATCGCGATCGAACTGGGTTCTGCTGGCATTTCTGCTCATTGCGGGCTTCTACCTGATTACCGAGCACAAGGCCCATGTATTCGGCCTGCTTCCCTTTCTGATTCTGCTCGCCTGCCCGCTGTTGCACGTGTTCATGCATCGCGGCCACGGCGGGCACGACAGCGATTCCCCGTCCGCAGGTCACGATCATGGAAATAATGGAGGAAGCAAACGATGAACACCGAGCCTGCTCAGGCATATGGTTTATGGTGGCTGGTCATCATCAACTCGCTGGTGTTTATCATTTTCGCCTTCAGCTTCGCGAAGCCGCAAAGTGCGCGCGACTGGCGCTCGCTCGGTGCATTCTCCGCGTTCATCGTGGCGCTGTTCACCGAGATGTACGGGTTTCCGCTCACGATCTATCTGCTCTCGGGCGGGCTCGGCAGTCGCTACCCCGGCATCGACTTCATGACCCATGATGCCGGCCACCTGCTCGAGACACTGTTCGGATGGCGCGGCAATCCGCACTTCGGTCCGTTCCACCTGCTGAGCTTTGTCTTCATCGGCGGCGGCTTCATGCTGCTTGCCGCGGCATGGGATGTTCTTTACAAGGCGCAACGCGCCGGAACATTGGCGACCGACGGTCCCTACGCCACCATGCGTCACCCGCAGTACGCCGCGTTTGTGCTCATCATGTTCGGCTTTCTGCTGCAATGGCCCACGCTGCTCACCGTGATCATGTTCCCGATCCTGTTGCTGGTCTACGCGCGCCTGTCATTCAACGAAGAACGCGATTCCCGGGCTCGCTTCGGTGAGGAGTACGCGCGCTATGCGGCACGCACGCCGGCTTTCTTTCCTCGTCTCGAGAGCAGAGAAGGCAGCCCGCCGATCCGCTGAGCCGTCCAGACTCCTCCATCTATCTGTCCCCCCGAGCAAATGAAAGAAAAACAAATATACAACTGACTTTTCTAGGCGCAACCGGGACCGTTACCGGGTCCAAGTACCTGATCACCGCCGGCCCCAAGAGAATACTGGTGGACTGCGGCCTGTTCCAGGGCCTGAAGCAACTGCGCCTGAGAAATTGGGAGCCGCTTCCGATCGACCCTAAAAAGATCGATGCGGTCATTCTCACGCATGCGCATATCGATCACAGCGGCTATCTGCCCTTACTATCAAAAAGAGGATTCTCCGGCAAGGTGTACTGCAGTCACGCCACCCGGGACTTGTGCGGGATCCTGCTGCCCGACTCGGGACATCTGCAGGAGGAAGAGGCGGAATACGCGAACCGCAAGAAGTTCTCCAAACATTCTCCAGCACTGCCCTTGTACACGCGGGAGGACGCCGAGCGCTGCCTGAACCTGCTGGCGCCGTTCGAACTCGATCGCGACATTGATCTCGGTGACGGGATCAGCCTGCGCTTCTCGCATTCAGGGCACATCCTCGGGTCCTGCTTCGTGCGGCTCACTCACCAAGGCAAGTCGATCGTCTTCAGCGGGGACCTCGGTCGACCCAAAGACATTGTGATGAAACCGCCGGTCCGCGTCGCAAGAGCCGACTATCTCGTCCTGGAATCCACCTATGGCGATCGCCTCCATGGCACTGCGAACCCCGAAGCGCAACTGGCGGACATCATCAACCGGACCGCGCAACGCGGCGGCGTGGTCGTGGTTCCGACGTTCGCTGTCGGCCGCGCACAGGAGCTGCTCTACTACGTTCACCTGCTCAAGGCCTCCAATGCGATTCCGGACATCCCGCTTTATCTGAACAGCCCGATGGCAGTGGACGCCACGCGCATATTCCATGACCACCCGGGGGAGCATCGCCTCACGCCGAAGCAATGTGAAGACATGTGCCACGCGGCCAAGATCATCAACAGCGTCGAGGAATCGAAGCAGCTTAACAACAGATCAGGTCCGATGATCATTCTCGCCGCCAGCGGCATGGCCACCGGCGGGCGCGTGGTGCATCACCTCAAGGCCTTCGCCCCCGATGCCCGTAATGCGATCCTGTTCGGCGGCTTCCAGGCCGCCGGCACCCGCGGTGCCGCGATACTCGCCGGGGCTGAAAGCATCAAGATTCATGGCGAGTACGTGCCGGTTCGTGCCGAAGTGGCGGCCTTGTCGAATTTGTCGGCCCACGCCGATTATGAGGAAATCATGGGTTGGCTGGGTGGGTTCGAGTCACCACCGCAGCAAACCTTCATCACCCACGGCGAGCCGGTCGCTGCCGACGCGTTGCGGCACCGGATCGAGGAGCAGAAGGGCTGGCGTTGCCGTGTTCCCGATTACCTGGAGACGGTGGATCTGGGCTGAGGCGCCAAAAACATGCTTGAAGAATTCCTGCATCAATCGCGGATCGCCTATTTCTCGATGGAGATCGCACTGCAAGACGACATTCCCACCTACAGCGGCGGACTGGGCGTACTTGCCGGCGACACGATCCGGTCCGCAGTAGATCTCGAGTTGCCACTTGTTGGAGTAACGCTCATCAGCCGCGCCGGCTACTTTCGGCAGGAAATCGATGCCGCCGGCCGACAGTCGGAGCAGCCGGATACCTGGGAGCCGCGCCAATGGACTACGGCCACCGAGGCCAAGATCGCGGTACTCATCGAGGGTCGCGAAGTCTGGGTGCGCAGTTGGCTCTACGTAGTGCAGGGACATCTCGGCGGCCGGCAGCCGGTGATCCTGCTCGACACCGATCTGGACGAGAACCAAGCTGACGATCGCCAGCTCACGCATTATCTCTATGGCGGCGACGAGACCTACCGCATCAAGCAGGAGATGGTTCTGGGGATCGGCGGGATGAGGATGCTCAATGCGCTGGGATTTCGCGTCCGCCAGTACCACATGAACGAGGGACATTCCGCTTTCCTGGCGCTGGAACTGCTCAAGCGCTTCACGCGTTCAGCCGAGGAAGCGGGCTCCGCGTCGCGTTACGACGTGCCGCGCGTGCGGGAGCTGTCCAACTTCACCACGCACACGCCGATAGAAGCCGGGCACGACCAGTTCTCCTACGATCTGGTCAATCGCGTCATGGGCGAATTCGTCGACTTCGAGGAACTGAGAAACTTGGCCGGACAGGATCGCCTGAACATGACACGCCTTGCGCTCAATCTCAGCGAGTACGTGAACGGCGTCGCCAAGCGTCACGCGGAAGTTTCGCGACGCGCCTATCCCGGCTACCGCATCCATACAGTCACCAACGGCGTGCACCCGCACACCTGGACGTGCGCAAGCTTCGCGCGGTTGTACGACACCCATCTCCCCGGCTGGTGCCATGAACCCGAGCTATTGGTGCGCGTGGACCAGATACCCGACGAAGCGGTATGGGCGGCACACTTGGAGGCCAAACGCCGACTCGTTCAGCATATCGAGGCGCTATCGGGCTTGAAGTTCAACCCCGATCTTCCCATCGTCGGGTTTGCCCGGCGCATGACGACCTACAAACGGCCCGATTTGATCTTTTTCGATCTCGAACGGCTGAAGGCGATCGCGCGCAAGTACTCATTCCAGATCGTCATGGCCGGCAAGGCACATCCTCGCGACGAAGGCGGGAAGCAGTTGATCGAAAGCCTGCACAGCTACCGCAAGGCGCTCGCCGATACGATACCCATGGTGTTCTTTCCAAACTACGGGATGGAGCGTGGACTCGATATGATCTCCGGAGTCGACGTCTGGCTGAACACGCCGCTGCGTCCGCTGGAGGCGTCAGGCACCAGTGGAATGAAAGCCGCATTCAATGGCGTGCCGCAATTGAGCGTGCTGGATGGCTGGTGGCTGGAAGGCTGCATCGAGGGGATCACCGGCTGGGCGATCGGCGACACTTCCGATTCCCCTAACGGCGTCGACAGCGCTGCTCTTTATCAAAAGCTTGAGCAGAAAGTGCTGCCGCTCTACGCTGAAGACCGTCGCGGCTGGATCGCGGTGATGAAAGGCGCAATCGGTAAGAACGCGTCCTACTTCAACAGTCACCGCATGATGCGGCGTTACGCCACCGAGGCATACATTCACTAACCAGATGACCGATTCTCACCGAGACAACCCGAATGCGTTGCGTGTCAGGCGCATGGGTATCGATACTTATCAGGAACCCGTGGTCTACATGCGTGCCGACTGCCACATCTGCAGATCGGAAGGCTTCGAAGCGCAGTCTCGGGTCGCGATTCGGCACCGGGAGCAGAGCATTATCGCCACGCTCAATGTCGTTCACGACCAACAATTTCTCGATCGCGATGAGGCCGGATTGTCGGAGGCAGCCTGGCGCCTTCTAAGACCGGATGCAAGCGGGCGCGTCGTCCTGTCGCATCCGGCGCCGCTGGAATCCTTGGGCCATGTACGCGCCAAGGTCTACGGGCAACGACTCCGTGACATCGAAATGGCGGCGATCGTGGGCGATATCGCTGCCGGCCGTTATGCCGACAATCATCTTTCCGCATTCATTACCGCATGTGCCGGCAGCCGGCTCGACCTTGCGGAAACGACCTCGCTCACGCGCGCCATGATCGACGTCGGTGATCGCCTTACCTGGCCGGAACCGATCGTCGTGGACAAGCACTGCGTCGGCGGACTGCCGGGCAATCGGACCACCCTGGTGGTGGTCCCTATCGTCGCTGCATTCGGCCTCACCATGCCGAAGACCTCTTCGCGGGCGATCACGTCTCCGGCCGGCACCGCCGACACCATGGAAACTCTTGCCCCGGTGAACCTCGACATCGCCGCCATGCGCAAGGTTGTCGAGCGCGAAGGCGGATGCATCGTATGGGGTGGCTCCGTGCAGTTGAGCCCTGCCGACGATGTGCTGATCCGCGTGGAACGCCCGCTCGATCTGGACAGCGAGGGGCAGCTGGTGGCCTCCGTCCTCTCCAAGAAAGCGGCGGCGGGGTCCAATCATGTCGTCATCGACATCCCGGTCGGCCTTACCGCGAAAGTGAGAAGCGACGATGCGGCCAAGACGCTGGGACAACGGCTGATCGACGTCGGCCGCGAAGTCGGATTGAATGTGCGCGTCGTCGTCACAGACGGCTCGCAGCCGGTCGGGCACGGTATCGGCCCCGCGCTGGAAGCGCGAGACGTGCTCGCCGTGCTGCGCGGAGAGAAAACAGCGCCACAGGATCTGCGCGCACGTGCGCTGCGTCTTGCCGCCGCGATCCTCGAGATGTCCGGGACGGTTTCCCGCGGCAATGGCCTCGACGAGGCTGCTGCCGTGCTGGACGACGGCCGGGCCTGGAAGAAGTTTCAGGCAATTTGCGAGGCACAGGGCGGCATGCGCCAACCGCCGGTTGCTGCATACACCCATGTCGTGACGGCGCCGCATGCCGGCCGTGTGCTCAGTATCGACAACCGCCGGCTGGCCCGTCTGGCAAAGCTCGCGGGTGCGCCGAGAGCAACTGCGGCCGGACTGGAATTGCACACGCCGCTGGGCACGCCGGTCGCCGCCGGCCAGCCGATCCTGACTGTGCACGCGGACGCGTCGGGCGAGTTGGCGTATGCATTGCAATACCTGGAAAGCCAGAAGCCCATCGTCAGACTGGGGGACAACCGTTGAGTCCCGTCGTTTTTGCCTTGCACGGACATGAGGCCCTTGGCCACGTCATTGCCGAACGCCTGGGCGGTGAAGTCGGAAAGCTGACGCTGCGGCGCTTCCCGGACGGCGAAACCTACGTGCGCCTGGAAACAGGCGTCGAAGGCCACCCGGTCATCCTCTTGTGCAGCATGAACGATCCGGACGAGGAGAGCGCCCAGTGGGTCTCCGAAGTCTCACGCGGCGCAGGCGTGCCATATGCGGTGTTGCAGAAAATTAGAATGGGAGACCGTGACGTCGAGGTGTCCGTCCCGGATGTGCAAGCCTGGCGCAACCACACGCCGGTGCTGGTCGACGACATCATTTCCACCGGTCGCACCATGATCGAAACCCTGGGGGCATTTGCAGCGCGCGGGAATGAAACCAGCGGTGTGCATCGGGGTGCACGCGGTGTTCGCGGGCGACGCCTACAAGGACTTGCTCGCCGCTGGGCCCGCACGCGTAGCCACCTGCAATACCATCATTCACCCATCGAACGTCATCGACTTGAGCGGAGTGATTGCTACCGCCACCGCCAGCCTATTGCGTTTGGTGGCGAGCCGTTGATCGGGCACTCGATGTTGGCTTGAGCTCGCTGCGGCACAATTCTTCCGTCAGCTACTGTACCGCGGCTCAACGCACACCTGGCCTAGTGGATGGGACAAAGAATTTCATCCAGACCGACGCCGCCATCAATCCGGGGAACTCCGGCGGCGCACTGGTGGATACCTCTGGGAACCTCGTCGGCATCAACTCTGCGATCGTCTCGCCCAGCGGCGGATCGCTCCGAATCGGATTCGCCATTCCGGTGTCCATGGCGCGTCAGGTCATGGATCAGATCATCAAGACGGGACACGTGGCGCGCGGCTGGCTCGGCGTCGAAATCCAGGACATTACTCCCGAGTTTGCCGTGTACCTGAAACTCAAGCGCCCCGGTGACGCTGTGGTAACGAGCGTGGTGCGGGGAAGTCCCGCCGACAATGGCGGCCTGCAACCGGGTGACGTCGTCCTGGGCCTTGGCGGAAATCCGGTGGACGACACTGCGACGTTGATCAGCGAGACAGCGAAGCTCTCTCCCGGGCAACGCATGGAACTTGAGGTGTTGCGCAAAGGAAAGGCTCTGCGTCTGTCCGTGATAGCGGGAACGCGCCCGGCCTCGAGCGTACGCAAGTAGGAAACGCTCTCACTCCAGAAATCCAACCATGCCAGCAGAGGTGGATGTCGCCGCTATTCTAGGGGTGACCTTCGTGGGTTGCGTTGTCGTGAACAATGTCGCTTTTCGCTTGGGTATCCGCGATACAAAGTGGTAACAGGCTTGACTTGTGCCCGACACCCAGGTTTACGATTTATTAGGTGGTAACAACGCAATGCGAACCGCAATCTTGGAAATCAGCAGGATGACCAGCCAGGCCTCGGAAAACGGCGTTCGCAGCGCCTTGAGCGTCATTCGCGGAGTCGCGGATGTCGAGGTGTCGCTCGAATCCGGACAGGCAATCGTACTGTTCGACCCGCACAAGGCAATCCCCGAACAGTTCAGGAAGGCTGTCTGGGTCATGGGATGCAAGGTCGAGCAGGTAACGCTCGAGGGTGCAGAGCCCACAGAACCCTGCTGATCGCCTTCGATAGCATCCCGTCAGGCAAGCAGAAAGAAGAATGCTAACCACATCTGACGGGCAACGCGCCGGGTAACGAAAAGATATTCCCGCAACCTGTCCCAAGCTGCCCGAGACGGAAGCGGCCAAGGCAGACCGTTTGCCAATACGAGTCGGCCACGAGCGGGCAGTCCAATCGCCAACAGGAGACAAGCATGACAACGAGCACACACATGAAGCAGGGACAAGACAAGTCCGCCAAGCCCGCAATCGCCCCATCTGGATCGCAGGTGCGCGGCACCGAAAGCAGTGCGGCCAACCCGGCTACGCCGCAGGTCACCGATGAGCAGCGCCGGCACATGATTACGGTTATCGCCTACTACCGCGCGGAGCGTCGCGGATTCTGGGAGGGAGGCGAGCTGGACGACTGGCTCGCGGCAGAAGCGGAAGTCGGCCGGCAATTGCAGGGTCAGATAGATTCGTGAGGAACAGGCGCGGGCTGTCGGCACAGGCAATGGCCACCGGCGTCTGACAGCGATCTGTCGAGATAGCGTGGGCTCGCGAGAATCGAAGTTCCAGCAAATTGCCCTTTTCCTGGACTTCCATCCGACCGACTACCGCGCTCGTTGCACTTCGCACCTTTGCTGACACGCTCCTTACCTTCTGAAGTTACGACAGCCGCGACTCACGCGTCAACTATTCCGCGATCCGTTGACAAAGATCAATCGTGCCTCCTTGACCTGAGTCCTACGCACAGGATTAGCGTGCGTACTCAATCAAGAAGATGGCGAGCATCTAATTTGCCAGCCTTTACACAAGAGACGGCGCAGTCTGATCGTACTGCTTCTCTGGACGGTGTTTCAGTTAACGCCAACTGGGCCTTGAGGCAAAGGACTCGAACTTTGGGCTGTCAACGTGTTCGGAAATTTCTAACCGAAGTTGTCGACGGGACAGGTTGGTATTAATGACCCGTTGCTTGGTGGTCGAATTGTGTTGGGCGGGACTTCGTCCGCATTAGCGGGAGACCTTGGTGATCACTGCGGGTGGAATGTGCTGGAGGACAAGATGGTCGAGACCGACAGCACGGTTAAATTCGAAGTCACAGCACGGTTAAATTCGAAGTCAGCGAAGACAATATCTTTTGCGTTAGCAACCCTCATGTGAGAGGGCGGCAGCTTTGACTCGAACGGTGAATTTGGGGCGGGCAAAGCAAACCAACGGGTTCGTACTTTCAATGGGGAAGTCAGCATGAACGAGAAATGCATGACACATCAATGGCGTTTTCGCGTGCTTCCAGTCTTGACCGCAGTGTTCCTTTGCGCTTGCAACAGCCCGCCCAACAGCACGATGCACGAGCACGTGGAAGAGCGGATTGCCAACGCGCACACCCGCGCTGACCATCAGGGTTTGGCGCAATTCTTCGAACAGGAGGCACTGGAAGCCAAGAGGCAGGCTGAGGAGCATATGGCCATGAGCAAGAGGTATACCGACCCGGCCTGGACGGGAAGCGGATCATGGATCCACCCGCGTGGCCACTGCGACACTCTGACGAGATTATATGAGAAAGCAGAGCAGGAAAATATGGCCCTGGCGGCTCTGCACCGGCAGCGCGCGGCTGAGACGAATGAATAGGCGCAACCGCTTAATGCGTTCTCGATGGCTCGCGGCTGTGGTGAGCATCGCGCTGTGTGCGCAGGCTGCCGCACAGGAGTTGCCGGTCCCATTGCGACTGGCGGACGTCATACGTATCGCGATGCAGCAACGCTCGGAGGTCACCGCGGCGGGCGCGCGCGCGGAAGCTGCGGCGCAACGCCCGGCCATCGTGGGGGCGCTCGAGGACCCGATGATTTCGCCAGCCATCGATCACTACCCCTATACCATGATGCAGGATGCGCAGGTGCGCGGGCGTTTTGACTGGAGCATTGGCATCGAGCAGCGCTTCCCGCTCTCGGATATTCGTGGGCAGCGCCGGCGAGCGGCGCAAGCGGAGGCTCGGCGAACCGAGGCGGACACGGATCGCGTCCGCTTGGATGTGGCGCTCCAAGCGCAGCTCGCATTTTTCATGCTCCACGAGCGACGTGCGATGGCCCGCCTGATCGAGGAGCAACTTGGATTAGCGCACCAGTTGGTGGCCGCCGCGAGCGCTCGCTACGCCGGCGGCAAGGGCGTGCAAGCGGAAGTGCTGCGAGCGGAAGTCGAAGTGGCGCGCACGCAGGCCGCTAAACAAACGCTCACAGCCGAAATCAGTGCTGCCGAAGCGATGCTCAACGTAAGCCTGGGGCGGTCTGCTTCGGCGCCCGTGCCGGTGATTGAGCACCAAGTGCGTACCGAGGAGCCCCCCATCGCGGAGAGCGTGCGTGCCGCCGCGCTTGCTGCCCGGCCCGAATTACGGGCGGGCACGTCGGAGGTGGAGCGCAGCTCCGCCGAGATAGAAGTCATGCGCGCGATGTATCGTCCCATGGCGACCCTGAGGGTCGGGCCGTCGTATACCATGACCGAGGGTTCGGGCGCGATGATCATGATTGGTATCAGCATACCGATTTGGCGTGAGCGGCTGCACGCTGGCGTTGCCGAGGCACAAGCGATGCAGAGTATGGCGCGGGCCGATCTCGAAGCCATGCGGCGCATGATCGAAGGGGAATCGGCGGCAGCGCGCGAAGGCGTGAACGCGGCGCGTGCACGCGCCGAAGCGCTACGCCGGGAAGTGGTGCCGAGAGCACGCATGGCCGTCGAGGCTTCGCTGGCGGCCTACTCGGCGGGACGCAGCACGCTGGTATCCGTCATCGAGGCCTCGCGCACGCTTTGGGATACACGCATCGAACTTCTCATGTCCGATACGGCGCTTTCGAGCGCATGGGCGCGGCTGGAACGTGCGACCGCGAACGAGGGAACGGCGGTACGGTGAAACCTGAATCCCGTTCCCGTCTGCGTGCCGCTACCATCAGTGCCGTCTGCGCGGCGGTCGTGCTCGCTACCGTTTTGTTCTGGCAGGACTACCGGCATGGCTGGCCATTCTCCAGACATCATGACTTCGGGAAGCCACCCGTCGGACCCACTGCGTCTGCTCCCAAGGAGGGCAGCCCCGCATCCGCCACGGCCCGTACCACGCTTAGCGTGGACAGCGCGCGCCTCGAGGGGATTGGTGTGCGCTTCGAGCGCGCAAAGGTCGAACCCGTTGCGCAGCCTTCGCGCGCGGTAGCCACCGTCGTGGCCGACGAGGGGAGAATCTCGCACGTGCATACGCGATTCTCGGGGTGGCTGGAGCAACTCTACGTAAATACGACGGGACAATCTGTTCGTGCTGGACAGGCGCTCGCAGAGGTTTTCTCCCAAGACCTTTACGCCTCCCAGAATGAATATCTCACGCTTCTTCGCCAGGTGAAGAGCGGCTTGAGCAGCGCCGCTCTCGAGGCCGGCCGCATGCGCTTGGAACTGCTCGGCATGACGGCAGCCGAGATCGGGCAGATCGAGCGATCGGGACAGGCACGCCGATTGGTCACGGTGGTGTCGCCACGCAGCGGCATAGTGCTGCGCCGCGGCGTGACCCTCGGCACCGCGATCGATCCCTCCACCGAGATTATGACGGTGGCGGATCTGTCAAGAGTATGGGCGCTCGCCGAAATACCTGAAGGACAAGCCATGGGCCTCATGCGTGGCGTTATGGCCACCTTGAGCTTCCCCGCCTCCGGGCGTGCCGCGTTTCCGGCGCGGGTGGATTTCATCTATCCCACGCTCACCGAGCGCACGCGCACGCTGCGCGTGCGCTTTGTGGTGCCCAATGCGGATGGGCGGCTGCGTCCCGGTCTTTATGGCACAGCGGAATTCGCAGCGACCCAGCGCGAAGCGTTGACCGTATCGCGAGACGCCGTGGTGGATACCGGGGAATCGCAGCATGTCTTCGTGCGCACGCTGACGGGCATGCTCGAGCCGCGAACGGTAAAGGTGGGCGTTCGCCTCGCCGAGCGCATTGAAGTCACCCAGGGACTCGCGCCAGGCGATGAGGTGGTGGCCGCCGGCGTCTTCCTCATCGACTCGGAGAGCCGCTTGCGGGCTTCGGGGTCGGCTGGCGGTCATGCGGGCCATGGCGGCGCAACGGTGCGGGAATCCGGAGGTGCGCGCGAGCCCCCACCGCAAGCTCCCTCACCAGCGCATTCTGACCACGGAACCTGAGCATGATCGAGCGCATCATCGAATGGTCGGCTCAGCATCGCTGGGTCGTGTTCGGCGTAACCCTCTTGCTCGCGCTGTGGGCCGTCGATTGCATCCGCAAGACTCCACTGGATGCCATTCCAGACCTCTCGGACCCACAGGTCATCGTATTCAGCGAATGGATGGGCCGAAGCCCCGATCTGGTGGAGGACCAGATCACCTATCCTCTGGTGCGCGCACTACAAAGCACGCCTGGTGTGCGCACCGTGCGCGGCTATTCAATGTTCGGGATGAGCTTCATCTACGCCATTTTCGGCGAAGGTACGGATATTTACTGGGCGCGCACACGGATACTCGAGCAGGCTGGGCGCGTACAGCAGAAATTGCCGGTCGGGGTCGTGCCTACGCTTGGGCCGGACGCGAGCGGTGTGGGCTGGATTTACCAGTACGTGCTGACGGATACGAGCGGCCGCCTGGATCTCGCGGAGCTGCGCGCGCTGCAGGACTTTACCGTGCGCCCCGCTCTACAGGGCGTGCAAGGTGTCGCGGAGGTCGCCTCACTGGGCGGGTTCGAACGCCAGTACCAAGTGCTGCTCGATCCGGGAAAGCTGACCGCCTACGGCATCACACCGGAGGAAGTTTCACGCGCGGTACGCAATGCCAATGCCGAGGTCGGTGCGCGCGTGCTCGAGATGGCCGGAAGGGAGTTCGTTCTGCGTGGGCGCGGCTACGTAAAGACCCTGGATGACCTCGAGCAAAGCGTGGTCGCGGTCGCCGCGGGCGGCACGCCGGTCCGTTTGCGCGATGTCGCGAGGGTGCAGTTCGGGCCGGATATCCGGCGCGGCGCGGCGGATTGGAACGCTCTGGGCGAGACGGTCGGTGGCATCGTGGTCATGCGCATCAACGCCAACGCGCTCGACGTGATCCGCGCGCTCGAACAGCAGATCGCGGAACTCTCGTTGCCCGAAGGCGTGCGTCTGGTGCCGACCTACGATCGCTCAGAGCTCATCCTCGGCGCCATCGACACCCTGCGTCTGACGCTCATCGAGGAGGGAATCATCGTAGCGGTCATCTGCCTGGTCTTTCTCATGCACGCACGCTCGGCGCTGGTGGCCATCATCATCCTCCCGCTCTCGGTGCTGTTGTCCTTCATTGGCATACGTTATCTCGGTCTGACCTCGAACATCATGTCGCTCGGGGGCATCGCGATCGCGGTCGGAGAGCTCTCCGATGCGGCCATCGTGCTGATCGAGAATGCCCATAATCATTTGGCACGGGCGCCCGCCGGCGCCAACCGCCAGCGCATTATCATCGACGCTTGCAAGGAAGTGGGCCGGCCCATTTTCTACTCGCTCATCTTGATCACGGTGAGTTTTCTGCCCATTTTCACGCTCGCCGGGCAGGCTGGGCGGCTGTTCGAACCCCTTGCCTACACGAAAACCCTGGCGATGTTCGCAGCGGCGCTGCTGTCAATCACACTCGCCCCGCCGCTCATGATTCTTCTTCTGCGTGGTCGCTTTCGCACCGAGGAGGAGAATCCCCTGAATCGCTTGCTGGGGCGGGTGTATCGTCCGCTCGCCGCACGCGTCGTGCGCTGGCGCTGGGTGGTGACTGCGGTGGCAGTGGCGGTGATGTTGGCGACCGTGCCCGTATTCCTGCGGCTCGGCTCCGAATTCATGCCGCCACTCGACGAAGGGTCCCTGCTGGTCATGCCGACGACCTTCCCCGGCATTTCCATCGAGGAGGCACGCCGTGCGCTGACCGCTCAGCATCGCACGATCATGCGTTTCAGGGAGGTGGCCTCCGTACACGGCAAGGCGGGACGCGCGGAGACGGCCACGGATCCCGCGCAACTTGACATGAACGAGTCGGTGGTGGCCTTGCGCCCGCGCGAGGAATGGCCGCTGATTCGCCTGGATCGCTGGTACAGCGGCAAGGCGCCCGAGTGGCTTTCGCAGGGCCTGCGAACAGTATGGCCCGAAGAGCGGCGGCGCACGCTCGCCGAGCTGCAACGCGATCTCGACGCCGCGCTCGAGATGCCGGGTTATCAGATCGCGATCTCGCCGCCGATCCGCACCCGCATCGATATGCTCACGACGGGCGTGCGCACGCCCGTGGGGATAAAGGTCTTCGGGCCGGATCTCGCGGGCATCGAGCGCATCAGCCTTGAGATAGAAGGGCTATTGCGTGAAGTTCGCGGCACGCGCAGCACTTTCGCGGAGCGCCAGACCGGACGCGAATACATCGACATCGTGCCGAACCGCGAGGCAATCGCCCGCTTTGGCTTGAGTGTGCGCGATGTACTGGATGTGGTCGAGGCGGCGATCGGCGGCATGCCGGTGTCCACCGTGATCCAAGGGCGTGCGCGGTATTCGGTGAACGTTCGCTACGCCGCCGACTTTCGTGCCGATCCGGATGCGGTGCGCGCGATACTTGTACCCATCGCCGCCGCCAAACCGGTCTCGTTTGGCGAAGTCGGGGGCGCGGGTCGTGGCAGCGCGCCGATGGAGCAAAACGAAGTCCGCTCCCGCGGTGCCTCGGGAATGGGCAACATGGGCGGCGATTCGGGCATCGGCAGCGGGGCAAGCGCGAGCGATACGGACGCAATGGGTGGGTCCTCCGCGCCTTCTTCAGCCGACAACTGGGACCGCGGGCGGCAGAGCGGTAGCGCCGTGCCGCTAGGAGTGTTGGCCTCGGTGGACGTGGTCAGAGGACCGCCCATGATCAAGGACGAGAACGGTGTGCTGGTGGGCTATGTCTTCGCCGACATCGACGGTGCCCAGCGCGACCTGGGCAGTTGGGTGAAGGACGCGAAGCGGCTCGTTCAGGAGCGCTTGGCTCCGCCCGCGGGCTACCGACTACAGTGGACCGGTCAATACGAGTTCATGGCCGACATGGAAGCGCGCATGCGCGTGGTGTTGCCGTTGACCTTGGTGCTGATCGTCGGGTTGCTCTTCCTCTCACTGCGCGGCTGGCCTCAGACTTGGCTCGTGCTCCTCAGTCTGCCCTTCGCCATCGCGGGCAGCATCTGGCTACTCGCGCTGCTTCATTACAACCTCTCCACGGCGGTCTGGGTCGGTCTCATCGCGGTAGGTGGCGTGGCTGCGCAAACCGGAATCGTGGTCGTGGTGTACCTCGACCAAGCGTTTCAAGCGGCCCTGTCGCAAGGGCGTTTGCGCACCGGCGAGGATGTCGACCGCGCGGTCGTCGAAGGCGCCGCCCAATGCTTGCGGCCCATGCTCATGACGGTGGCGACGACCGTTTTGGGACTCATGCCGCTGCTGTTCGAGGCCGGCGTGGGGGCGGACCTCTCGGCGCGAACGGCAGCGCCGGTGGTGGGCGGCCTGTGGTCGTGCATGTTCCTGACACTCCTTGTCCTGCCGGCGGCATACGCCATTTGGCGCCGCTGGCAACTGAGAACCGGCCGAGTACCGTCGCCGGCCGGAGGGGAAGCGGCATGACATCGACAGCGGCAGTGCTCCCTGGCGTCAACATGACTACTCGCGGCCTTTCGTCTCAAGAAGCGGGGCGGCTACTCCAAGAGTTTGGTCCTAACGAGATCGCGCGCGCGCGGGCCACGTCGCCCTGGCTGCTGTTCGCCGCGCAGTTTCGCAGCCCGGTCATCTGGCTGCTGTTTGGCGCCTTCGCCTTGTCGGCCGCGCTGGGCGAAGTTGCCGATGCCATTGCGATCGGCGCCATTGTGATCATCAACGGATTCGTCGGGTTTTTTCAGGAATACCACGCCGAGCGCGCGGTGCTGGCGCTGAGGTCGATGACGGCGCCGCGCGCGCGAGTTCTGCGCGACGGGCGAACGGTCGAAGTGCCTGCAGCGAGTATTGTTCCGGGCGATGTGCTAGTGCTCGAAGCCGGGGACATCGTGGCGGCCGATGCGCGCCTCCTGGAGGCCCATGCGCTCACCACAAACGAGGCGCCGCTGACCGGCGAGAGCGCGCCGGTGGAGAAATCCACTCGGTCCAACTCGCCCGCTGCCCCGCTCGCGGAACGTTACGACCACGTGTTTCTCGGCACCGCGGTCGCCACGGGCTCGGCCTTCGCCGAAGTGACGGCGACCGGAATGAAAACCGAACTCGGCCGCATCGCCCACTTGCTCTCCACGGCTCAAGAGGAGACGACACCACTGCAAACGCGTCTCGCGCGCGTAAGCCAGCTGCTGCTCTACCTATGCTTGGCCATCGTCGCTGTGGTAGCGCTACTCGGCTGGTTACGCGGCATGGCGCCTATGGATCTCCTGCTATCGGCCGTATCGCTCGCCGTAGCGGCTGTGCCGGAAGGCTTGCCTGTCATTGTAACCATCGCGCTCGCCACCGGCGTGCAGCGCATGGCGGCTCGTCACGCCTTGGTGCGGCGACTACTGGCGGTCGAGACCTTGGGTTGTGCCACAGTGATCTGCACCGATAAAACCGGTACGCTGACCACCGGCGTCATGGCAGTGCGCGAGTGCTGGGGTGGGAACGCGCGACAAGTCTTGACGGCCGCGGCAGCCTGCTGCGACGCGGAGCTCGCCGCGAATGAGCGCGGCGGCGTGGGCGATCCGACCGAACTCGCCATTCTGGTGGCCGCGGCTGAACGCGGCATCCGGCGCGCGGATATCGAGCGGGACAAGCCGCGCCTGTCCGTGCAACCGTTCGATTCGGAGCGCAAGCGCATGTCGGTCTATCGCGACGACGGCAGGATGTACGTCAAGGGCGCGCTGGAATCGGTGCTCCCGCGTTGCCGCGTCGCGCCGGCGGGCGCCATAGAGGCGAATGCCGAGATGGCCGCGCGCGGTCTGCGCGTGCTTGCTGTCGCCTGTGGTACCGCAGACGTGGAAGAAGATCTGGAACTGCTCGGGCTCATCGGCATCGCGGATCCGCCACGCACCGAGGTCATCGACGCGATCGCGCGCGCACATTCCGCGGGTATCGTGACCGTGATGATCACCGGCGATCATCCGGCGACCGCACGTGCCATTGCTCGCGAACTGGGCATCGTGCGCTCCGGCGAGAACGTAGAGGATCTGGTGCACGCGCGCGCGACGCCGGAGGACAAGCTGCGCATCGTGCGTCGCTGGAAGTCCCAGGGCGCCGTGGTCGCCATGACCGGTGATGGCGTGAACGACGCGCCGGCACTGCGCGAGGCGCACATCGGTATCGCCATGGGGCGTACGGGCACCGAGGTGACCCGGGAAGCTTCGGACATCGTGCTCGCGGACGACAACTTCGCCACCATTGTCGCCGCGGTAGAGGAAGGCCGTGGGATATTCGACAACATCCGCAAGACGCTCGTGTACCTGCTCGCAGGCAATGCCGGCGAGCTAGGTGTCATGCTTGCCGCTGCGATCGTGGGTTTGCCGGTACCCCTGTTGCCGCTGCATCTCCTGTGGATCAACCTGGTTACGGATGGACTGCCGGCCCTTGCGCTAGTAACGGACCCCATTCGCCCCGATGCCATGAAGCAACCGCCGCGTGATCCCAAGGAACCGATACTGCGGGCCGCGGAGTGGCGCACGATCGCCTTCACCGGTCTACTGCAAGCGGCGGTCGCGCTGGGCGTATTCGCCTGGGCGATCGAAGCACGTAACCTCGATGAGGCACGCAATCTTGCCTTCTCCGCACTCGTGTTCGGCGAGTTGCTGCGCGCCTTTTCAGCACGCGACGCCGAGCGCTCGTTCTGGGAAGTCGGACTGTTCACCAATCTCAAGCTCCTTGGCATTGTCGTACTCTCGGTCCTCGTACAACTCGGCCTCCATCACATTCCGGCGACGCAGCAACTCTTTCAGATTGGCACGCTGAGTCTTCCCGACTGCGCACTCACCCTACTCGTCGGCAGCGTGCCATTCGCGATTATCGAGATCGCCAAGGTCGCGAAGAGGGTTGCCCGCCGCGCTTGAGCATGGGTTATGGGTATTCGCGTGGTGCAAGCATGCGAGTCCTAACTCCGGTGGGCGCAGCGCAAGTATTTCTTGGAGATCGCTGGCGATCCTCCTGATAGTGAACTTCGACATGATGGAATGAATATGCGCAAGAGCATCCTGATCCTGATTTCCCTGCTGGGTTTTGGACAGACTGCCGCCCAAGCAGGCCACTCCGTCACGGTGGCCTCCTGTCCGCCCGGCAAGGATCCCCATATAGAAACCATGAGCGGGCTGTTTATTGTCCACGTCGTCTGTGATCGGGTTCACTTCGAGATTCCCCCCGACATGCTCAATCGAGACATTCTCGCCAACACTGAATTCGCCGCTCTGTCCACCGGCACCGATTTCGTGGCGCCCGGTTCGGTGGTGGATAACCGCGTCATCCGTTTCACGCGCCTGGGAAACAAGGTTTATCTCGAAAACGTGCGCTATGAGATCTTGGCACGCCAGAGGCCCGATCTTCAACGCGGAGCGGAGGCGGCATCACTGCGCACCGTGCTTCGAGGCTTCGATGTGATACGCGAGGGCGCCAACGGCGCGCCCGTCATCGACATCACGGGAGTTCTAACCACCGAAGTGCCCGCGGAATTCGCGCTGGACCTCATGCGCGACTTTCGAATGCGCCACGTCGATCCGGAGCGCTCCTATATTCGCACTGTGAAGGCTTTCCCTGAACACATCGACGTGGAGTTCTACCAAACCTGGGTACCGGATCCGAACGAGTTGTTCAAGTCCAGCGAGAGCGGGGAGAACCGCGCGGCCGCCCTTGGTTTCATCTTTCATATGAGCATACATCTTCTGCCCAAGGAGCCCATGCGCGGCCGATATTGGGATGCCCGTGTGGGCTTTTTCAACGTTTCCTTCGACGACTTCGGCTCCGGCGAAAACGGAAAGGTCAGGCGCGCTTATATTGAGCGTTTCCGGTTGGAGAAAAAAGACATCAGGGCCGAAGTCTCGGATCCCGTTCGACCGATCGTGTTTTTTATCAGCGAGGAAGTGCCTCGAGAATGGCGTCCCTACGTCAAGCGCGGTATCGAGGACTGGCAGCCACTGTTTGAGAAAGCGGGATTTCGCAATGCGATCATCGCCCGCGATGCGCCCACTTTGGAGAAAGATCCGCACTGGCATCCCGAGGATGTGCGTACCAACGTCGTGCGCTGGACCCCCAGCGGCCGACAAGACGCCACGGGGCCCGCGGTGATCGATCCGCGCAGTGGCGAGGTGATCTCCTCGCACGTGATTCTTTGGCACGACGTATTGCGTCTGATTGAAACGTGGTACTTCACGCAAGTATCCCCGCTCGACCCAAGAGGCCGCCAGCTTCCGCTGCCGCAGGAAATTATCGGAGAGCTGTTGCGCTACGTGGTTTCCCATGAAATCGGGCACTCTCTGGGGCTTCGTCACAACTTCAAGGGCCATTCCGCCTACTCGGTGGCGCGGCTGCGCAGCAAGGAATGGACGCAACGCTGGGGAAATTCCGCCTCCATCATGGATTATTCCCGGCTGAACTATGTCGCACAACCCGGTGACAATGCCTACCTGTTACCGCGCTTCGGTCCCTACGACTACTTCGCCATCGAGTGGGGATATGGCCAGTTCACGCGCACCGGTATGCAAGAGGGCAACGTCGTGACCGAAGTGGCCAGCACTGACGCGGAAATGGAGCTACTCGACAAGCTCGCTGCCAAGCAAGTCGACGATCCACTCTTGCGTTTTGGTGGAGAAGACTCGTCGGCCAACCTCGATCCGACCGTTAACACCAACGTCATCGGCAGCGATCCCATCGGGGCAGCCGACTACGGGTTGCGTAATGTCGACCGCGTGATGCCTTATTTGATTTCCGGCACGACTCGATTGGGTGGCGACTACGCTCGCTCGAAGGAGGTATATGAGGCACTGATCCAGCATCGCCATCGACAACTCTCCGCCGTGGCCAAGCTCGTCGGTGGGGTCGAGGAAACGCGCTATCACGCCGGACGTGGCGGAGAACCCTTCAAGGCGGTGCCGGCGAGTCGCCAGCGCGCGGCGGTGAAATTTCTTCTGGATCGCGGCTTCGCCGTGCCCCGCGCTTTACTCGATAAGGCGGTGTTGACGCGTATCGCACCTTCCGGCGGAGCCGATGGGCTGCAAGGTTCGAACGTCAAGCTTTTGCGGCAACTGTTGAGCGACAGCGTGTTTCAGCGCATGGCTGAAGCGCAATCCCTTGAGCCTGCAGCCATGCACTACACGGGGATAGAAATGTTGCGCGACTTGAATAATGGTCTATTTGAGGAGTTAGCCTCGGCCAGGCCGGTGACGGAGCTATACCGCCGCGAATTACAGCGAAACTACGTCACCCTGTTGCTCGTAGCGGCGGGAGCGATGAATGATCCTGAGTCAACGTCCCGGGATATTGAATCGATTTCCCCCAGCGTGCGGGAGAATGCCAAAGAGCCACACCATCAGGCGAAGCGCTCCGCCGCCTCACCCCTGCCGGAGGTCGCGCAACAATACCGTGCCGGTAACCTTCCGAGCGAGGCTCGGACGATGCTCCTTACAGGCATTTACCATCTTCATGACAAGATCAGCGCGATTATCGGCAAAGCGCGTGATCCCGTGACGGCCGCCCATCTGCGGAGCCTCGAGATGAGGTTGGCGCGCGCGCTTCGTTAGCGCAGATCGGTGGCTTCCTTGACAGACTGGGCCCGCGGGGGATTCGGGATGCCGAAGATTTAGGCCAAGTTGCAGACTGGCGCAATCGGGATCGCTCGCAACCCGCGCATTCGCTTGCCTCGAAAGGCGATTCGAACGCTTGACCCGTGACCTACTCACAGGTTTTATCCTGGACGTAATCGCCGTGTTCGGCCGGGCCTGATGGGGGCGGAATTATGCCGGACTTAACCGAACTGCGTTATTCATAACCAAGGAGAATTCGTCCATGTTTCACGAAGGAGGATTGTTTTGGGGAATGCACATGATCTGGTGGCTGTTCTGGATCATTCTGTTGGTCGCCTTCTTCTCGGTGGCAACTCCGGTACCGAGGCGGCGCATGCGGGAAACGCCTCTCGAAGTGTTACAGCGGCGCTACGCTGCCGGCGAGATTACTACGGCGGAATATGAGGAGAGAAAAGAAAAATTGACGCGCGACACCGATTCGCGCAAGTGACGTTTTGCCCTGCGCGAGTTGAGGCTACATTGCATAAGGATTGTTCAAGGCAAGTCATTACGCAGGGAGATAATCATGGATTGGTTGTCGCAAAACTGGATTTGGGTGCTGGTGTTCGCGGCGTTTATTGGCTTGCACATGCACGAACTCCTTGAGCAGTTGCCGCCGGCATTCAAATGGCTCACCTGGCGGGGTTTCTTTCTCGGGCTGGTAGAGAGTTTCCTGTATGGCGTCTACGCGGGTCTGGTGTTTTGCCCCGTGTATAACTGGCTGCATCGGCGGTGGGGCCAATCGTGACGGTCGACACCCACAGCGCTCGACACGGCCACACCCACGCCGCGGCCTCCTCCGCCGCAAGCCACATCGACCCCGTTTGCGGAATGTCGGTTGTGGAGGACACCGCAGCCGGCTCGTTTGCGTACGCCGGCAAGGATTACTTCTTCTGTTCGGAGATCTGCCTGCGGAAGTTCACCGCTAACCCGGACGCGTACATCGGCGGCGGACCGCCCGCCGGGCACATCGCCCACGGTGGGGACGCGCATTCCGTGCCGCCCCACGCGGTGCACGCGCATTATTCCGCACCCGATTCCGCGCCCGTGGCCGCTGAATACACCTGCCCCATGCACCCGGAGGTCCGCAGCGCGCAGCCGGGCGATTGCCCCAAATGTGGGATGGCCCTCGTTCAGGTTGCCGGGGCACCACGGGACGACGCGGAACTGCGCGACCTGACCCGCCGCCTCTGGATCGGAGTCGTGCTTTCGATCCCGATGGTCATTCTTGCCATGTCGCCCATGGTCGGCATCCATGAGCTGTTCGGCCTTCAGCCACGGCCACGCGGCTGGATCGAATTCGTGCTGGGCACACCGGTGGTGCTGTGGGTCGGCGGGCCGATCCTGCGCAAATTCTGGTTCTCGCTTGTACACCGCGCGCTCAACATGTACACGCTGATCGGGCTGGGGGTGGGACTCGCCTACCTGTTCAGCCTCGCAGCAGTGTTTTTCCCCGGCCTGTTTCCACAGGAGTTCCGCGAGCACGATGGCGCAGTAGGCACTTATTTCGAGGCGGCGGCAGTGATCGTGACACTGGTAATGCTCGGCGACGTGCTGCAGTTGCGCGCGATGGGCCAGACCAGCCGGGCAATTCACCAATTGCTGGAACTCGCGCCCAACCTCGCCTGGCGCCTGCGCGACGACGCTACCGAGGAACAAGTGCCGCTTGATGCAGTCGCTGTCGGCGACCGACTGCGCGTGAAGCCGGGCGAGAAGGTGCCCGTCGACGGCACGGTACTCGAAGGCACGAGCAGAGTGGACGAGTCGATGCTCACCGGCGAGCCCGTGCCGGTGGCCAAGACCGCGGGCGACAAGGTCACCGGTGCGACCGTGAACGGCAATGGCTCATTGGTTATCCGCGCCGAGCGCGTGGGCGCCGACACGCTGCTGGCACGTATCGTTCACATGGTGGCAGAGGCGCAACGCACGCGCGCACCGATCCAGCGTCTTGCCGATATCATCGCGGCGTATTTCGTGCAGATCGTAGTGGCCATCGCCATTCTGACCGCGCTCGCCTGGTGGTTCTTCGGCCCGGAGCCGAGATTCGCGTACGCGTTTCTGAATGCCATTGCCGTGTTGATCATCGCCTGTCCCTGTGCCGTCGGCCTCGCCACACCCATTTCGATGACCGTTGCGATGGGACAAGGCGCGCGCGCGGGAATCCTGTTCCGTAATGCCGAGGCGATCGAGCGCATGCGCGACATCGACACATTGGTGGTGGACAAGACCGGCACGCTGACTCTCGGCCATCCCGCGCTGACTGATTTCGTCGCTGAGGGCGTTCCGGAAAATGAAGCGCTGGCGCTCGTCGCCGGCGTGGAACAGCTTTCCGAGCACCCGATTGGGCTCGCGATCGTCGCGGGTGCCAAGGCGCGCGGCCTGATGCCGCAGCCGGCTGGAGCATTCGACGCCGTCAATGGTCTTGGCGTGCAAGCGGATATCGGTGGCAAGCGTGTGCTCGTAGGCAGCCGCAGCTTCCTTACGCAGCGCGGCGTCGATACGCGGCGCTGGGAAGCGCGTGCGGAAGCCTGGCGTGCGCAAGCCAAGACGGTGGTGTTCTTTGCCGTGGACGGTATTTCCGCCGGCATCGCTGCGGTGGCCGATCCAATCAAAGAAAGCACGCCGGAGGCCATCGCAGCACTCAAACGCTCGGGCGTGCGCATCGTGATGCTCACCGGTGATTCGCGCAGCACGGCTGAAGCCGTTGCGCGACAACTCGGCATAGACGAGGCGCTGGCCGAAGTGCTGCCCGAGGACAAGGCAGGTCATGTAAAACGCTTGCAGGCCGAAGGGCGCAAGGTCGCGATGGCAGGGGACGGCATCAACGATGCGCCGGCGTTGGCGCAGGCCGAGGTCGGCATTGCCATGGGCACAGGCACCGACGTGGCGATGGAAAGCGCCGGCGTGACGCTGGTCAAGGGCGACCTGCGCGGCATCGCGCGCGCCGCCGTGCTGTCGCGCGCTACGATGCGCAATATCCGGCAAAACCTGGTATTTGCGTTCGGCTACAACGCGCTCGGCATCCCGGTTGCCGCCGGCGTGCTCTACCCGACTTTCGGCCTGCTGCTCTCGCCGATCTTCGCCGGCGCCGCCATGGCGCTGAGTTCGGTGTCCGTGGTCACCAACGCGTTACGGCTTAACCGGGTCAAGCTATGACCGGGGCGCACGAACAAATCCCATATGGAATCGCAGTGTTGCCGAATAGCCGCCGCCAGGCAGCCACCATCGCCGCGCTGAAACGGGCGTGCATATTGGCAGTCCTCATCGCGCTCGGCCTCACGTACGGATTGGCGCGAGCGGCGGCGGTCAACCCCGATCAGCCGATACTGCTGGATGGAATGGAACTCTTCTTCGGGTTGATTCCAGCTGAAATTTTGCGTGGTCATCCGAGCGACCATGAAGAACAAACCATGCATGGCGGCGTCCCGCGCGGCAAAGGGGTTTATCATCTGATCATATCGTTGTTCGACGCCAAGACAAGGACACGCGTTAGCGATGCCGTCGTCGCGGGCAGCGTCACCGAAGTCGGCATGGCGACCCAAAACCAGAAACTCGAAGCGATGTCGTTCGGCGGTAACGTCGCTTACGGCAACTATTTCGCAATGCCCAAGCAGGGTCGGTACGAAATTGTCGTCAATGTGCGGCGACCCGGCGACCGCAAAACGGCAGCAGCGCGCTTTCAATATTGGCACGTGCGCAGATGAGTCTCTTCACCGTTGATCCTACTATGATTGATGATCAGAGCTGCCCTGCCAGACGAGCTGATTTCACGCGGACTCGGCCGCCTGTTTGGAAACTTCTACGCGCGCTGGTGCACCCAGCGCATGGCCGACGACGCTGCAAAGCACTTCCGATGAACTGGACGGTAGCGTGAAGATCTTGCGACTCGCACGTTGGTTTGCAAACCTTCCAGGCACTCCGGAATTCAACGTTCTGGTCTTCTCGATCCTGCTGAACCTGGCGTGGGAGCTCTGGCAGGTGCCGTTTTTCCGGGGGATGGCCGACCAGGCGCACTGGCTGGGCGTGAAAGCCTGCACGCTGGCGACTATCGGCGATGCGTGCATCGCGCTGGCCGCGTTCTGGGTCACGGCTTTCTTTGCCAAGAGCAGAAGCTGGATCTCGCAATCGAGCAGGTCGAATATCGCAATTTTTATTGGTGTCGGACTGGTCGCAACAATTATCCTTGAAACACTGGCCATCGGAGTATTCGAACGCTGGGCCTATACCGACTCCATGCCGCGCCTGCCGATTCTGGGAACCGGGCTGCTGCCCCTGTTGCAATGGCTGGCACTTCCGCCGCTCGTCCTGTGGTTCGTTCGCCGGCAGTCTGGCGCGCTGCTTGCAGTCCGATCGTCACCGGATTCGAGGTGTGGCATCGACAAATCGCCCTGGGGCGAGTAAAGTTCGTCTCGGTGCTTGATATGCATCAAGCAAAGTCAGAAGGGTTTGTGGCATCCTTTTCCTGGTAACCCGCAACGCCATGGCCGCAATGTTCAACCGTCGTATTCGTCTCGTGCTCCATGGTGCCGCCATCTTGGCGATGGTGTTCGCGCACGCTGTGAGTGCGGCACAGCTCTGTAGGGCCGCTGCGGACACGCCGCAGATGGCGTATACCGACATGGCCTGTGCCGAAATGGCTTCCCAGAACGTCTGCCTCCAGCAGTATATTGCCGGTGACCAGAACTCAGGAAGCGCGCAGATACCCATCGCCGTTTATGCGGATATCGTGGTACTGCGGGTTCCTGAATCGCCGGCCGAGAGGCAGCTTGTCCATCACGGCGATTCGCAATGCCTATCCAGTTTTTCGGACCCTCCTGCATCGATCCGCTTCTGTAGTTTCCAGCTTTAGCCTTCGCCAGCACTGAACCCGCCGCGCCAGCGGCTGTTCGTGTTTTCTTTGCGGAGGCACCATGAAATTCCTGACTTTCCCGATTACGGCAGCGATTACCGTACCCACCAAGTTTGCGTGGACCAAACCGGCCCGCGCGCCCGCTCAGGCATGCCCGACGATTCGCGGCCCTGCCCGCACGATCGTCCTGGCCATCCTTGCGGGCACACTCGCGTTGTCCGTTCCGGTTTCCGGCGCCGAGGCGCCGCTCACGCTTGCCGAGGCGCAACGTCGAGCGATCGAGCGTTCTCGTCAGATACCGGCGCAGGATGCCGCCATCACCGCTTCGCGCGAAATGGCGGCCGCCGCCGGACAGTTGCCTGATCCCGTTCTGAAGCTGGGCATCGACAACTTGCCGATCAACGGACCCGATCAATTCAGCCTCACGAGCGATTTCATGACGATGCGCCGCATCGGCGTCATGCAGGAAATCACGCGTTCGGAAAAGCGCCAGTTGCGTGCCCAGCGCTTCGAGCGCGAAGCCGAAAAATCCCTTGCCGAGAGAGACGCGGTGATCGCCGCCATCCGGCGCGACACCGCGCTCGCCTGGCTCGACTGCTACTACGCGGAAGCGCTCGCGGCAGTGATCGCGCAGCAAGCCGCGCAGGCCAAGCTTGAAATCGTGGCCGCGGAAGGCGCCTACCGCGCCGGGCGCGGCAGCCAGGCCGATGTCTTTGCGGCACACGGCGCCCAGGTCGGGTTCGAGGACATGGCGAGCGAGATCGGCCGTCGCATTCGCACCGCGAGGACCGCGCTGGCCCGTTGGATTGGCGACACCGCCGCGACGCCGTTGGCGGATAAGCCTGCCCTGGATGTCATTCGCCTGGATAGCGCCTTGCTCGATACCGAGCTCGTTCATCACCCGGAAATTTCCGTACTCGCCAGGCAGGAGCAAATCGCCGTGACCGAAGCCCGTCTGGCGCAGGCGGACAAGAGGGCGGACTGGAGCGTCGAAGTGAGCTACGCCCAACGCGGTCCCGCGTACTCGAACATGGTGTCGTTCGGCGTTTCGATTCCCTTGCAGTGGGATCAGAAAAACCGTCAGAACCGGGAACTCGCCTCCAAGCTGGCGCTGGCCGATCAGGCCAAGGCCAGGCGCGAGGAGGCGCTGCGCGCGCACATCAACGAAGTGCGGACCATGATCGCCGAATGGGAAAACGGCCGCGAGCGCCGCGCCCGCTACGACCGCGAAATCATTCCGCTCGCCCGCGAACGCACCCGCGCCGCGCTCGCGGCCTATCAGGGCGGCAAGGCGAACCTGACCGACCTGCTGCTCGCCCGCCGCAATGAGATCGACGTGCGCATGAAGGCGGTGGCACTGGAAGCGGATGTCGCGCGCCTGTGGGGGCAGCTGAATTTCCTCTCCCCGGAAAGCGAAGGAATGACTCGCGCGGGCGTCCCGGCACCGGCGGCCGCGAATCAGGCGAAGGAGTCCAAATGAAAAACAGAAGACTCATCTTTGCGCTTGCCGGCGCGATCGCCATGGGCGCAGCCGGTTATGGACTTTATTCGGTCGGCATGAATCGCGGCATGAACATGGCAGGACCGGCCTCCGGCAGCACGCCGCCGGCAGGGATCGGCGCGCAACGGGGCGCCGGCGACGCTGCAACGGGCAAGAAGATTCTCTACTGGCACGATCCGATGATGCCGGGACAAAAGTTCGACAAGCCCGGCAAATCGCCATTCATGGACATGCAACTGGTTCCCGTCTACGCCGACGGCGGCGACGAGGGTGCGGTAACAATCAGCCCGCGCATGGAGCAGAACCTGGGCGTGCGCACCGCGCCGGTCAAGCTTGGCAGGCTCACGCAGGTGGTCGAGGCGGTCGGCACGGTCGCCTACAACGAGCGCGACGTGGCGCTGGTGCAAGCGCGCAGCAACGGCTTCGTGGAAAAACTCTACGTGCGCGCGCCGCTCGACCCTGTACGACAAAACCAACCGCTGGCGGAAATCTATGTCCCCGAGTGGGTCGCCGCGCAGGAAGAGTATCTCTCCGCCAAACGCATCGCCGCCACCGGACTGGGTGAACTGCTGGAAGGTTTGCAGGAAGGCGCCCGGCAACGCATGCGCCTGGCCGGCATGAATGAGGATCAGATCCGCCTGGTCGAAGCCACCGGCACAGTCCAGGCGCGATTCACCGTGAATGCCCCGATCGACGGCGTCGTCACGGAA